>Ga0172379_10007182_pt1 | contig 14587 bp, 22 predicted proteins | sample GrowelOW334metaG_FD_119756 | JGI IMG/M metagenome (GOLD analysis project Ga0172379, IMG submission 119756) | Groundwater microbial communities from an aquifer near a municipal landfill in Southern Ontario, Canada - Groundwater well OW334 metaG | ecosystem: Environmental > Aquatic > Deep...
GACCGTCTCGGCGCAACGACCGTCCTGCATGACCCGCACCGCATTTCTATAGAAGGTCCGACGCGGCTCAAAGCCGCCGAGGTAGTCTGCCCGCCGGCGCTCCGCCCCGCGACCATTATCCTCGTCGCCATGCTTGGTGCGAAAGGCCGCTCGGTGCTCCGCAACGTGTACAGCATCAACCGCGGCTACGAAGACATCGTGAATCGCCTCCAGAAGCTCGGTGCGAAGATTGAATCAACATAGAGGCGGACTCGCGCTGTATGATAAGCGTCATAACTCCCTGTCTCAACATCCTTCGAGACAATCGTCGCGAGTATTTTGAACGGATGATGGAGAGTATCCATACTCAGTCTTTTGCACCAAAAGAACACATCTTTATTGACGGAGATTCTACCGATGGCACACAAGAATTTGTAAAAAAATATGAACAGAGAGGCTGGGTCTCTCGTTTCGTCTCTGAAAAAGATACTGGGCTCTACAACGCCCTCAATAAAGGATTGCGGCTCGCACGAGGAAAATATATCCACATCATGAACACTGACGACTATGCTGTTGACCATGATTTCTTCAAGATTTCCATCGAACAACTTGAGAAAGGAGACGCGGATTTCACTCACGCTGAAAGGATAGTTGAATCTCAGTCGGACGGGTCGCTTTCTCTCAGTCATGGCGACGAACGAGTCGCTTTTTTCAGGATGCCCTTTCGTCATCAAACTATGCTTGTCCGGAAGACCATTTTTGACGAACTGGGACTCTTTAACGAAAACCATCAAATCGCATCTGATTACGAATTTGTGCTCAAAATGCTTATGGCTCGCAAGACAGGATTTCACATTCCAAAAATATTCATACACTCTCGTGATGGCGGCCTTTCGTCTAATAAGAAATTGTGTCGTGTAGAAGTTCCTCAAATCATTTACAACATATATGGGAAGCGGTACGGTCTCACCCTCGAAGAGTGCCGAGAGATATATACGGGCAAAAACATGATTGCGCTTCTTCCTAAAATCCTCTTCAAAATCAAAGACGCGAAAATACGAGATTCGCTGCTATACAGTTATTGTCCGAGGGCACGAAAGCGAACAATTCTAATTCCAGACAATGAGCGAGTATACTAACCCAGTATGAAATCCATCGGCGAGATGATGCCTGAGTTTGAGAAGAAGGCGGCCGCAGCACCGAAAGGAAAGAAGCGGCTCACCGAGCGCGGCGAGATGATGCGCTTCTTCCTGCGGCACTTGAACCATGCCCGCGCCGCCGACGGCCTCGCACCCATGACAATGGCGCACCTCGGCGTGGTATTGGAGAAGATCCCCACCGCCGACCTCTACTATTTAAAGAGCGTGTGTAGCCAAGCGAAAAATTTCAGTAAAACCTTCTGGTGGGAATTAGATCCAACGAAGCACGAACCTAGATAAAAGCATCGCCTTGAGTTCTCACGTGTTGTCTGCTAGCTTGTTTCCGGAACAAGAAGTACCCGAAATTTCCGAATAACCCTCTCAAGACTGGAGTAAATGATGGGAAAAAGCGAATATGCGCTTCGAGGAGGCGTGGACTACAAAAGCCTAGAGCCCTTCAAGATGGCGATGATGGACGTCGGCAGACGAACCCTTCGTCTCCCTGAAGCGCGAGACGTGTCTATCGTCACGAGCGTCCTGCACTCGCACGGCGGCGTGTACGAGTACACCGGTACGCGGAGACACCGCTGGAGCAAGACCCTTGAAGGTCTCGGCAACAAGAACTGGATCGCCGAGTGGATGCACCAATTTGATGGCACCGGCAACTCGCACTACTACGGCATCGGCATTGATGCCGCGATGATGGCGGTCAATGACTGCATCGCCCAAGGTGCATTGCCGGTCACCTATGCCGACGAAGTCGCTGCCGGCGACAGTGATTGGTTCAGGGACGAGAGCCGTGCAAGCGACCTCGGCGAAGGCTTCTATGAAGCCTGCCGGATGTCCAAGATGGCGCTTGTCGCAGGCGAATCTCCCGCGCTCAAGTACTTGGTCAATGCCCGCGCACCCGTTGCCAGCGCCCCTTCGCTCAGCGGCTGCGTTGTCGGCATCATCGCGCCAGCAAATCGCCTCATTGACGGCGTCAAATTGCGAAGCGGCGACCGCATCATCGGCATCCCCTCGTCGGGCCTGCATGCAAACGGCGTCTCGCTCGTCATCAGTCGTGCGATGGAGCTCAAAGACCAGTTCCTCACACGTTTGCCAAACGGCAATTCGCTTGGCGACGAGGCCTTGATCCCGACACTTTGCTACGTTGACTTCGTGGAAGGACTTCTGGACGCGGGGGTAGACATCCATGCCCTTTTGCCAGGAACCGGAAGCGGTGTGGCAAAGGTCGCGTTTGACCACCGGCCGCACACCTATCGCATCCACTCGTGGCCCAAGGTTCCGCCCATCTTCCAATTCATGCAGGAGCTGGGGGTATCCGATCGGGACTGCGTGACGACGTTCAACTTCGGCGTCGGCTACTACGTCTTTGTCCCTCCGCACGAGGTGGATCGCACGCTGGAAATCGCGTGGGCAACCGGACATCCGGACGCCCTTGAAGTCGGCGTCGTTGAGGACGGCGAGCGTCAAACTATCTTCGGACCGTTTGACGACATGGTCCTTCCGCCTCCGGGCGAATAGAGGCACAGGGCCTGAAGGGATTTCTCCTCCCGCGTAGCGATGCGCGGGAGGATTTCTTTATTTCTGGTATACTAGGCAACATGAAAGAAATCGTGCAAGATGGCGCAGAAGTGCTCCGCGAAATAGCGCAGCCTGTCCCCGAAAATCTATTCGGGACGCCTGAGCTTGCGCGCATTATCAAAGATATGGAGGACTCGCTTGACCCGCATCTAGAGGGCGTCGCGCTCGCCGCACCGCAGATCGGCATCTCCTACCGCATCTTCATTATCCGCAAAGACCGTACCGTAGAAGCACATCGCGACGAGTCGGGTAAGCTCTCCACTCCAAGGGAGCTGCCGCCGGAGATAGAGGTGTTCATCAATCCGGAGATACTGAAGACTTCCCGCAGGCGCGCGAAGGTAGACGAGGGGTGTCTCTCCGTCCACCAGATGTACGGCACGACGAAGCGGCACGAGCGCGCCACTGTCCGCGCTCGCCGCGCAGACGGCACTCAGTTTGAGAAGAGCGGCGGCGGACTTATCGCGCAGATATTTGAGCACGAGATAGACCACTTAAACGGCATCCTCTTCACCGACCACGCAGAGCACGTCGTCCGTATTTCCAATGAACACGCAGAATAACTTCGTATTTTTCGGCACACCGAAGGTCGCGAGCGAGACGCTTGCTGCCCTCCTCGCCCACGGCTTCACGCCCGCGCTCGTCGTCACCTCGCCCGACGCGCCACGCGGGCGTGGGCTCGTGCTCACCCCTTCGCCGACAAAAGTGCTCGCGCTCGGAAAAAATATTCCCGTCATGACGCCAGAGAAACTAGATGGTGCTACGATCGCAGCAATCGCTGCATACGGATGCGACTACGGCATCTGTGTCGCGTACGGGAAGATATTCCCTGAAGAACTTATCGCGACGTTCCCCAAGGGCGTGCTCAACGTACACTATTCCCTTCTGCCGAAATACCGCGGCGCGACGCCGCTTGAGACTGCGCTCCTTATGGGCGAGACCGAGACCGGCGTGACGATACAGAAGATGGTACAGGGGCTTGATGCGGGCGACGTCCTTGCACAAGAAGCAACGCCGATCGCACCGGGTGAGACTGCGCGCGAACTGCGTCCGCGCCTCATACAGATGGGCGCGGAGCTACTTACCACGACGCTCCCGAAGTATGTGCGAGGAGAGATAGTGCCTGTGCCACAGGACCCAGCGCGCGCAACGCGCGCCCGCAAGTTGAGAAAAGAAGATGGGCTTCTTGAAATGGGTGCCCCCGCTCTAGAGAATTGGCACAAGTACCGCGCCTACACCGACTCTATCGGCACGTATTTCATGCACGACGGCAAGCGCATCAAAATAACTGCTGCCGAACTCATCCGCGGCGAGTTCCGTATCCTGCGCGTTACTCCGGAAGGCAAGCGCGAAATCAGCTTCGCCGATTTCGCGCGCAATTAACGCCCGAAGCGGAGCATCTGTTTTAAAGCTGCGCCCCCGCGGCGCACCAGCCCCTGCTTCTTTCCGCGCAGATGCTGCACTTCGCGTGCAAGCTCGTCGCGTACTTGGTCCACAGCATCTTCAAGCGTCATGCCGGTCGCTGAAGCGCGCATGAGCTTGCCGTCAACTGAGAGATTGCCCTCGGCGCGATACTTCGCGCCGGAGCGTTCTACAGCTATAGACTCTTCTATCTCGCACGAAAGCGTCACGGGTGTCTTAGAGTTCGCAACAAGCTTATCAAGTGCGGAGAACTTGCTCTCAATCAGGTTTTGCATCGCTTCGGTGAGGTCGTGGCGCGGTGCTTTGATGGTGATGTTCATAGAATAGAGCGATTAGCTGGAAACACTTATCATTTTAGCTCGTGCACGGTGTCCTGTCAGGATGCGTACTGAGGAGAGCGGCACGCCTTCCCGCAGGGCGACAATCTCGCGTACGCGAAGATTGGCGCGGTTGCCCTTCGCCGGTTCGCGCACCGAGAGGTGGAGTAGGTCGCCCTTCTCCTCCACCCTCTCCTTCTTAGCGTCCGGCGTGACGAAGACTTTTATATACATTGCCGTACCTCAATCAGCGGAGAGCTTCTTGGTAACCCATACACCGAGCCAGAGCCAGAGCGCGCCAAGTGCGTAGCCGCCAAGCACGTCGGTCGGGAAATGTACGCCGAGGTAGAGCCGACTCGCGCCAAGGGCGAGCATGATGAGGATTGCGAGCGTGCACACTGTCCGTTTACGCTCAGGATAGAGCCGGCACAAGACGAAAGCGACGAAGCCGTAGAACGCCACCGCTGCGACGGCGTGATAGCTCGGAAATGAAAAGGTGGTCTCGGTAAGAGCCGGCAGAGGTGCGACCGGTCGCGGGCGCGCGATGAGTAGTTTCAATACATAGGCGGAAGCGGTCGCGCCGAAAAGCGACACGACGAAGCCCGCGACATAGAGGCGGTGATCCTTGGACGAGATGAGCCACAGACCGATGACTGCGGCAAGAGCGACGACGGTTGTCGCTTCTCCGAAGAAGGTCACTGCTTCGGCCACGCGCAGGAGTGCGGGCGTGCGGACAGACAGCATGAGACTCTCAAACCACGCGTCAAACGCAAAGAGAGCGTTTACCATAGGTGCGGGAGGAAGAGGCACGCGCCGACGACGAGCGCCCCGAAAGATGCGAGAAGCACCGCCGCCGCCGCAAGGTCCTTAATCTTCTTGATATGCGGGTCGTGTGTCGGCTGGAACTTGTCGCAGAGCTCTTCAAGCGCGGTATTGAGTGCCTCAGTCGTGAGCACGACAGCGATTGTGAGGACGATGACGGCGAACTCAAGCGGCGAGAGGCTGAGCACGGCGCTGAGTGTAAGCGCAAGCAGAGCGCACACGACTTCAATCCTGAAGTTCGCCTCTTCTCGCCACGCAAGCGCGAGCCCCGAAAGGGCGAAAGCGAATCCGCGCGTACGTTGTTGCAACATGCTCCGATTATACCCTAAAACAAAAACACCCCGCGTATGCGGGGTGTTTTTGTTTGCAGATCTTGTTAGATCTTGTTGACGTTGATGGCGTTCGGGCCCTTCGGGCTCTCGCCGACTTCAAAGGAAACCTTGTCTCCCTCCTGAAGCTCGTCAAACGAAACGTTCTGGAGCTCGTTAGAGTGGAAGAAAAGATCCTTCTGGCCGTTATCACGTTTGATGAAGCCGAAGCCCTTGTCGGTCTTCTTGGCTACTATTCCTTGTTCCATGATTCGATAGATAGATTGTGTGACTAATGTATCAAGTCAGGTGCCGAAGAGAGAAGCCCGATCCCTACTTCTTTTGGATCCAGCTCTGGTTGATGTATGCAGACTATCATAGTGGCGCGGAATAGTCAAGTGGCACTTCCCCGCCCTACACAGTCTACTGTCCGGCACTTTCGTGCGAACGTAGCCAATCCATGACCTTGCGGCGATGCTGATCAAGCGACCACACACTCCCGTTTGGGAAAAGCGCGGCATGCCCGCTCTTGAATTCCTTCAGGAGCTCAAGTGAGGCGCGCGGAAAAGCGAGCGGGAGATTCTCGTTGTAGAGCTTCAAGAAATCAGCAAGAGGGCGTTTCTTCTCGCTTCGTTCGCGGTCAAGATCGGGAGTTCTCATTGGTCTTGATAATACCATAAACTCTAAATAAAATCAAATCGCAGGGATGGTACACTGGATCGGAATGGAACGATACGTAGTGCTTCACAAGGAAGTCGGGCAGACGCCGCTTATGGCCATGCAAGCATGGAAAGAGCGTCGCCCCGAATATGCTCGCGTACCGGTAAGCTACGCGGGCCGTCTAGACCCCATGGCTTCCGGTAAGCTTCTTATGCTCGTCGGAGAAGAATGTAAGCGCCAGCGCGATTACACGGACTTGGATAAAGAGTATGAGATAGAGGTAGTGCTCGGCCTCGGAAGCGACACGGGCGACGTGCTCGGCATGCCGGAAGACACAGGAGAAGAAGCCCGTGCGAGCGAGAAAGTGCTCGCCGAAGTGCTTCGCTTAGAACGCGGAGCGCACTCGCGCGCGTATCCTGCATTCTCGTCAAAGACGGTGGGCGGCAAGCCGCTCTTCCTCCATGCGCTTGAGGGGACGCTCGCGCATATGGAAGTACCCGAACATATTGAGCAAATCTATCGTCTGCACCACAAGGGTTCGTACACACTCTCCTCTTTGGAACTTGCAGCGCGCGTCGCACACCTGCTCGCCCGCGTACCGCGCACGCGCGAACCCTCCAAGCGGCTCGGCGAAGATTTCCGCGTAGACGCCATTCGCACTGAGTGGGAACGCCTGTTTGAAAGAGTGCGCGGAAGAAATTTTACTGTGGTGCGCCTGCAAGTTATCTGCGCTTCGGGCACGTATATGCGCTCACTCGCGGGCCGTATCGGCGAAGCGCTTGGCACGAAGGCGCTTGCGCTCTCTATCAAGCGCACAAGGATCGGGAAATACGTTCCCTTAGTGGGTAACGTCGGCTTCTGGTCGCGCACGTATTGAAAACGGAACATCCTTGAAGGTTCGCGCCTCTCGCTATAGGACCTTTCGCTAAGAAATTCCCGATAGTGAAGTAACCCCCTTTTTATAGGCTACCGCTCGTTTTTGATACGTGAGACAAGTTCAACAATCGAGGGATGCCCTTCCAAGATGAGATCCTTGAATTCCTTCACCTGTTCTAGAACGTCGGCACCGTCCTGCACTTTCATCACGAAACCCGTCACCGTCACCGTGTCGCCATCCCTTTCGGTTACTTGACCGCAATCGTAGAACCGAAGGTACGAGCCGTCCTTGTGCTGTATCCGGTAGGTCGTCTCATAGAACTTTGCCGCGCCTGCTAGGTGGTCGCGCATCGCCTGCATCGTCTTCTCACGATCGTCTGGATGTACGAGATCAACGAAGTCCTGATAGTGCTTGAACTTGTCCTCTGGATAGCCGAGCATCTTCGCCTTGGCATCGCCGAACAATACGACTCCTGAAGGGAGGCGCATCTGCCACCACGTGGCAGTCTCGTTCATGACCGCCTTGTCAAATTGTTCCATCCTGAAGTTGGAGTGTTCCATACTAGCTAGTATAGCAGTCCCCCTCACCAATTTAGCGGACTCAATGCCGCGAGTGCTCACACGACACTTGAGCGAGAGCGCGCGGAGGTTCTTGGAAACAAATAACCACCCACTCTAGAAAAAGGGGGTGGTTATGGGTTGTTAGTGCACGAGCGGCGACAATTGGCCGGCGTGCGAAGCGAGTATTCCAGCGGCCGCAAATGCTTCTTGTGAACTCTGCAGGAAGACGACGATGGTGCGAGAGAGTTCAGAGAAGACTGCGGGCATGAGGAATATGAGGATGATGAGAAAGAGACCGAAACCCAAGGCGCGAAGGATTCCCATAGGGATGATCGTGATGAGTAAGCCGTAGCGAGTGAACGAGACGGCGAGACAAGCTGGTTGTCTCTCTCGGTTTTCAAGAATCCTGTAAAGGTTCTTCCGTCTTCTATAACAGCGCTCGCATGCATTTAGTTGCACCTCCGATGCTACTAGGTATTGCCTACGGAAGGCGTATAATACAAGGCATGGATGCGAAAGTGCTGCGACCTTATTTCCTCATCACCCTGATAACGGCTTCCGCCGTGCTGACCTTCTTCATATTCCGCCCCTTCCTCATCGTCCTCGTGCTCGCGGCGATGTTTGCCATGCTACTTCAGCCGCTCTACCACGTGGTGCTCCGCCGCATGAGCTCTTCGCCAGGGCTCGCCGCATTCGTGACGATGCTCGTAGCGGTAGTATGCATCCTCATACCGCTCATGTTCATCTCGGTGCAGATAGCGGACGACGCGCAAAACCTCTACACTTCCCTTTCAGATGGTAGCGGGAGAGTCTACCTTGACGCAGTATTCCAGCAGGCAAATGGCGATGCTGCCCTCTTTGCACCAAGCCTCGCACGCTCAGGCTCGGAACTCTCCGCATCGTTTGACCAATATGTTAAAGACGTGCTTTCGTGGCTCATCCAGAATCTTGGCGGAGCGTTCGGGAGTGTCGCCAGATTCATCCTAGACTTCTTCGTATTTCTAATCGCACTCTACTATCTGCTCCGCGATGGCCCTAAGCTCAAACAGCTGATTATTGAAGCAAGCCCCCTCGCCGACACCGAAGACCGGATGGTATTCACGCGGCTGGAGCTTGCGGCACGCTCGGTCATCCGCGGGAGTCTCCTTATTGCACTCATACAAGGCATACTGACAGGAATCGGGTTTACTATCTTCGGCATACCAAACAGCATCCTCTGGGGCGTCGTGGCGTCGTTCGCTGCGCTTATCCCCGGTATCGGCACGTCGCTTGTCCTTATCCCCGGCATTGCATATCTATTTGCCATCGGTGCAACAACGCCGGCGCTCGGACTCCTCATCTGGAGTCTCGTCGCTGTCGGCCTTATTGATAATTTCCTCGGACCGAAATTGGTGGGACGGGGTATGCAGCTCCATCCGCTCATCGTGCTTCTTTCGGTATTCGGCGGACTCGTCTTCTTCGGTCCTGCGGGTATCTTCCTCGGCCCACTCAGCGCGAGCCTCCTCTTCGCGCTCCTCTCTATCCACCAGCACGTTTCTAAATAGGTTGTGTAGCAGTATATACTTACTAGCATCATGGACATATTAACCCTTTCGTTTGACATACTCATCGCCCTCCTTTCAGTATCGGTCCTCATCAAACTCCGAGGATACGGGGGAATCATAGGCGATTCATTGAAGATGGTCGGGTACGGGATCATCACCATCGGACTATCCCAATTTATTGAAACGGTTGGGCTCTATTTCCTCGGTGATGCGGGTATGAGCACTGTTGATATAGTGCACTTCTTCCACCGTCTCGTCCTCCTCGGCGGTATGCTCCTCGTGTTCTTCGGCTTCCGGAAATTGATGGGGGGCAAATAACTCCGTTATAAAAAGTGAATCGTCCTAGGGCTCAGTCCGGTGGCGCTGTGTCATACCTGTAGAAATTTGTCAGGGTTCGTCTTCCTACAGACCGAGCACTGCTCTCACCTCTGTCGGACCCCGGTAGAGATAGCTCTTGATGCCGAGCCCTGAGGCCACTGCCACATTCCCTTCTGAGTCATCAAAATACACGCAGTCCGCAGCATTGAGACCATTCTCTTTAAGTACTAGTTGATACGCGCGGACGTCTGGCTTGATAAATCCTGTCTGCCACGAGAAATAGCATTTCTCAAAAAGCTCGTTGAGGAACGGGAAATGCACATCGTAATACGAGCCGCGTTCGCGGAGGTTGTTGGAGAGTATGAACAGCCGGACTCCCTTCCCTTTCAGCTCGTGCGCGAGCGCGACCATCTCGGTATTTTCAGTCTCGGCATTAAACCAATATTGCTCAAGTTCCCTTTCGCCCAGTTGTATATTCCACTCCCTGAAATACGGCAGCCAGCAGGAGTGGAGTGACGGCGCGTCCGGCAGCCGGACGCGGGACATTACTGCTTGCAGCGCAGGAAGAAATTTCTCGGCAGGTACGCCGAAGTCTCTCTCAAACCGATCGCTCAGCTTTGGGCTCACGATAAACACGCCGTTTAGATCAAAAATGACTGCCTTCATGTTGGATTAGAGTATACCCCGCCTGAACCGCTGTATAAAAAACGAACCCCGCCGAAGCGGGGTTACAGTGCGACCTCCTGTAAGAGAAGTTCAATTCCGCGAACCATTTTCTCCACCGACATACTAACTTTCCCAGCCGCCACAAACTCCTTCTCGTTCGGGATTGCTGCGGGAGAACAAGGCAGATGGATAAAGAGATATGAAATGGTTTCTTCGCGTTCTATGAGTGCGGTCCCCGTTTGGTACGCCAAATGATTGCAACAGAAGCCGCCCGCATCATCTGAGTACTCTACGACGATACTCTCGGCTGTGCAGGCCTGCTCAAACCCCCTGATATTCCAAGGAGCAAGATCCAGCGCAATCCTCAACCCATACGGCTGCCGTGGATCTATTTGAGTGCCCTGCAACAGGGGCGGACAATACTTCTTATTATCAACGGCATTGGTCGCCCACCTTTCAATGCAGAGACCTTTCTTCTCTGACGCCATCCCAAGCGAGATGATGCTTGAAGCGCCGAGTGCCTGTGCACGCTCTACCAGCACCTCGCCGCGATTCTTTCCCGGTATTGTCGCGTCAAAGATGGTGGGCACGATTTTAACCCCGTGGATTCTGCGTTGCGCGAGCTGCCAGACTACTTGCTGACTCGAATTTACCGGATATGCCCCGAATGGGACAAAACCCGACAGAAGGATCTTTTTCATCAGGATTCCCCTTTCAAGGTGAAATTATCGCTGCAGAAGTCCTGCAGCCCGGAATTACCCTACCATATCCTTCACCAGATTTGAGTGGCATTCCGAAGAGATTTCAGCTAGAATGCCCCTACGCGCCCTTTGGGTGCGTAACAACATTCCGCGGTAGCTCAGTGGTAAGCCGTAGAAACGGCTTCCTCCCAGCGCTTGCCTCGGACAAATGCATGCAGACATGCTTTGTCACTCGGCTCGCTTGGTAGTAGAGCGGCTCGCCGGAAAGTGTTTGTGAACATGTGTGCGGTTTGTAATGTATTCCGCGGTAGCTCAGTGGTAGAGCGGCTCGCTGTTAACGAGTTGGTCGTAGGTTCGAATCCTACCCGCGGAGCAGAGTGAGTAAAACAAAAGAGTCCTCTTCGGGCTCTTTTGTTTTAGAGCGAGACTCCGATGGGTATGTCTACATACTCGCAGAGCTTGCTTTTTGTACAAAAAATGCTATATTATTTTCGGCTGTGTTCCTTGTCAGTACGACATTCCGGCTATTCACCGTTGTTTGAGATTCACCACCTACAAAATCCTACAAGGAGAATCACGATGCACGCAATACGAGCAGCACAGAGGTCCCGCCGTGCGCGGCAAGAAGCTGAGAAATTATTTGCGGCACTTCGCTCAGTCCAACCGATAGGAAGAAGCGAACCGGTCCGGATACTCTATCCGACCCGCTTCCCTCTCGGGAAGTTCATCGTCGGAGCGCTCGTGCCAATTGACGAAGTGTCAACACGCGAGTTCCGCATGATGTGCCAAGCGCATAGCTGGTATCGTCACCCGCCGGCAGTCGTGAGTGGTGGGGATGGGCGACGCTTAAGGCTCGTCTGGCAGTTCTCTGAACTGCGTCCCGACGAACCGCTCCGCCTGTTGGAGCTTGCAACATTCATCGCCAAGTGGGCGCAGGAAACATTCAAGCGCCAAGCGATTATCTCCCCCGCTGGCGGTCTCATAGCGACGCACGAAATGCTCGCCTGAGTAAGCCTCCGTCAATCCCAGCCACCCTTCCGAGGGTGGCTGAATACTTTCTATACAAATAAATAAGGGCGAGCCGTGTTGCATGGCTCGCCCTCTGTCTACCGCTTCGCGTCAGTTATGGCGCTTGATATTGCGGTATCTGCGCACGCCGCCCGTGCTGAAGTTTCGTCTCGTGCGGCGCTCCTGACGATGGACGCGGTGGTCCGACAAACGTTGCGATGAAGCGCCAATAGGCCTTCATGCTTTCGTGATAGCTTTCCAATACATTCTCCCTTGTGGTCTATTCTCCGAGGTTTAGATGCTTCACCGAGAGCAGGAGGAAATCAAACGTCTTGAAATCTCCTTGCCGATTCTGTGCCTGTGCGAGCACTTGCGTGACGCACTCAGCGAGATTTGTCTTGCTAGCTTCTTTATTCTGATTCAATTCATTACTCCTAAATAACAAGTTTCGGGATCAACAAACGAAAAGGTGGGACCCGAAAGTTCCACCTATTCGCCTGTTAGGAGCAATGTAACACGCCTGTCTAGAAATAGCAAGTCTCGGTTATTTCTTCTTCTTTGCGAGACACGAGGCACAGCGGCAGCCGTACGGCTTGATATGTTCCTTGAAATACTCGTCGCCATAATCGTAGGTAAACTCCTCGCCGGCTTTGATGCTCTTCACCGCATCTATCCACACGCGGCCGCGCACTATCTCCGGCTGGCAGTTCGGCTTGCAGGAGTGGTTGATATACCGTGCGAAGTTCTCCCGCGTCGTGCCGTCTATCGTCTTCCTGCTGTTTACCTCAAAGAGGTACAGGCTTCGGCTCTTATACGCCTCGTCATTAGAGATGGTCCTGCCGAAGTACTCAATGAGTCGCTCGCCCTTCTTGAAATCGCGCGTAGCGAAGAGGCCGAGACCAGCGCTCGACCTCCCCACCCGAACTCCTTCGGGATACGTAACTTTCTTTCTGCTCATGTTGCGGTCAGTATATCGCGCTCTCTCCCGTCTTGCCACTATTCCTTAGCTTGAGAAAAAGTAATTCAGGTACGCGGATCTGATTTCTTGTATTCGGGCACTGAACCTGCCTGTCGTTCCATAGCGTCTGCCTTGCGCACGTAGCGCCAATTCCCTTTCGGCACGAGGTCGTAGTGCGGGAGGACACTGAGCGCCTCGGCGACTTCCCAGAGGTCGTGCTCGGCAGTGATCCATGTCGTGCCGAAGCGACGCATATCAAGCGGGCGACTATAACACTCAAGCGTCTTTTCTCCCGAAGGAAGGAACCATTCGTTGAAATACGAAAGCGCGAGTTCGTGAAGCGTGCGGTATACGGGGTCGCGGAAGCGGAGCACCGCATGGTTCGTCTTGCTCACCGCACCCCAAGCTCCACCGCGCTTGTAGAGTGCTATGACGTGGTCTACGTCACCGCGACCCATGCGCGCCGAGAGGTCTAGGATGAGCGGTTTCTCCCCCGCTATCCAGAGCGCGGTCGCGGCGACGAGGGCTCCTTCTATGCAGTGGGCCTTCTGCGCGCGAAGCACCGCGCGCGGCGAACGGTGCGTGTCGCCGCTTTTTTCAAAGTTCATAGGAAGCGCATCAAGAAAATCCTGAATCTTGATGGGCGTGGAGAGTTTCGCGAGGGTGTCGTACTCCGCTTTTGACAGGCCAGAGGCTTCGCGTGTCAGGGGGCTCATTAGTGTAAGCATACCGCACAAAAAGAAACGAGCCCCGCTTGGCGGGGCTCGTTTCTTTTCACTTCTTATTTACTGAGTGCGAGGGTCTTTCCTGAACCGTGCACGAGCCTTGCAAGATCGGCTTGCGTCTTAGGGATGTGATTGATGTCCACGTACCCGACGACACGGTAGGTAACGCCCTTGCAGATACCGAGCACGTGCGCAGCGTTCATGGCGCTTCCGTCGGACTTCGTTAGGGTCGTCTCGTTACTAAGGAGCACGTCAATACGATCGGTATAGCGAGAGTTCATTGAGTCTTCAATGACGCGGTATCCGATTATCGGTGCGACGACACTGAAACCGCAGGTGTTGTCCTTAGCGATGTCAGAACCATCAAGCTCAATAATCGTACCGAACGGAAGCTCCTTGGCGAGGTTCGCAGAACGCGCCGCGACGATTTCGGGGTTGGAATACGCGCCAGAGGCGGTCTCCAGAGGCGTTTCGTCGGTCTGCCCTGCTACGGCGTTATACGCCGTGACGGTGACAGGACGACTCTGCTCCACCGGCTCTGCCGGCGCTACAGGGGCTTCAGAACGTGGTATGAGGACATTTCCCATTGCAAGCGACGTTGGGCCGAGCAAAAGGGAAAAGCCCATCAGGGCTCCTAGAATAGGCATTGGATTTGTTTTACCAAAGCAGTCAATAACTGCCTCGTTATTTAGATACTAGCATATTGACAATTTCTTGTCAATGGGTTCTAGCCAACGTTTCCAACCTCTAAAACTCCCTCAAACTCGGCACGACCGTCACGATCACCGACTTGGTAGCGACGGAAGGACAGCTGAGGGAATAGGTGGTCTGGGCAGTCACAGGGTCGGTGGCACTTCCTGAGGACTTGAGGCCGGTCTGCCAGGTGGTGGTGTCCTTGCCGATCTTCTTGGTGATGGTGCAGCCGGCTCCGGTGATGTCAGCAAGTGTCCAGCTGATGGTTGCTGGGTCGCCGACACTCTTCACTTTGTCAGAGACTGC
>Ga0172379_10007183_pt1 | contig 14587 bp, 11 predicted proteins | sample GrowelOW334metaG_FD_119756 | JGI IMG/M metagenome (GOLD analysis project Ga0172379, IMG submission 119756) | Groundwater microbial communities from an aquifer near a municipal landfill in Southern Ontario, Canada - Groundwater well OW334 metaG | ecosystem: Environmental > Aquatic > Deep...
AATGTATTTAGCAGATCATGCCACTGGTGCGATGTTGGGTGCTGCCAAATCCAGCTTAGGAACCTCTAACACTTACAGTGTTAGCTTCAATTTAGCTGCTTCAGAGGGTAAAGTAGTTGATTTGTATGGCGACATCAAATCAAGCGCTAATGCCGGTACTTGGTTAGCTAATATTGATGCTGATGGTACTGGTCGTAGTACTAGTTTATCCGTTTCTGCGGTTGCTCTTGATATTCAGACCATTACTATCGGTTCAGGCACCTTAACTGCCACTAACGGCAGTATGCCCGATGCGGCTATCGTTTTAGCCGGATCAGCCGGTAATTACATGGCACAATACACTTTCAGCGCGACTAACGAAGCTTTCACGATTGATAAGTTGCAATTAAAAGTGCAAAATAACTTTGCCACTTCAACCGCCGGTGTAACCGTTAAATATACCGATAAGCTCGGCGCAGCTAAAGAATCAACTCAGATCTTTACTTCAGCCGCGGCTCAAGGTTATTCAACCGCTACTTTCACCGGTTTGACGATTTATGTACCGGCTAATGGAGATGCTTCTATCAACGTTTATGTTGATATGACCAGCCTTTCCTCTAACGGTGCTTCAGGCGCGGTTGGCGCGATTAGCTTGGATTGGGATAATGGCTTTAACGCTACCGGAGATTCCGGTACGGCGGAAACCACCGTTGGTTCAGCTGACTTAACCGGCAATTCTTTCTATAATAGAAAGAGCAAACCGACTTTTGCCAAGCTTGATGCCGGAACTGATCCGGTAAATGGAGCTTTGTATAAATTCTCGGTTGTAGCCGATAATGCAGGCAACATTGAGATTAAGCAATTAAGCTTTACGGTCACAACCACGGCTTGCGATGTAACCAGCTTATATCTCTATGACCCGAGTTCTTCGACTACTTTGACTGATGACACTAAACCTGTTACGGCCGTTCAAGGCGCAGCGGTTGCTGTCATAGTTGGCGCTCAAGACGACGATGTCTTAACTATTGGTACCACTGCCAAGACTTATGAATTAAGAGGCGCGGTTACCGGTTATGGCACGGCTGGCGACGGTATTACTGTTGGCTTTAAACAGGACACTGCTTATGTAGCCAACGGCACCGCTTATGCTAAGGGTGCTGATCTAGTTGATGCTGGTGCTGCCAATAAGTACAACATTTGGTCTGATAGATCAGCTAGCGCTCATACGACCGCTACTTCTGATTGGACCAATGGTTACTTGTTAAAGGACATGACATCTTCTCAGAACTTCTCGAAATAATAGTTGAAATTCAGATAAAAAAGCGCCCCTCCGGTTTATCCGGAGGGGTTGCTTTTTATTAAAAAAGTTACTATAATTGAAGTTAGTTTAGTGATTTTTTTATGTCGTTTAATTGTTTTGTCATTGCGAGCATAAGCGCCTTTAGCCCCGGACTTGATCCGGGGAATCTCTGGTAGTTTAGCAAACACTCAAATATTGTTGTATGTTTGTTTGTCAGTTTTGACAGTTAAGTTTTTTTGCTCCGCAGGGCCGCTTTTTTAATAAAGCGGCGCAAAAATCGCGAGCTAGAGAAAATTAAGGGAATTTTTATACTGCGCTCGGGATAATTTTCAACTCACTTCGTTCAGACAAAAAAATTATCTATCCTCGCTTTCGTATAAAAATTCCACTAAATTTTCTAGGCTCGCACTAATTAATGCAACAATTAAAAATCACCCAGGGGTTCGGGGAGTGGAGTTGGCGCCACTGCTTACAGAACGAAGATTAATCAACTAGATAGCCAATCGGAACTCCCCGAGACTTTTTGGTTACTTTTTAGTCATAAAAAGTGACCCCTTAGCGGGAGCGACACGAATGAGGCATTGAGAAAAAAGTATACGAAAATATTTAAATTATTTAGTTAATAATAAACTAATTAAATTTATGAAATTATATGAATAAACAATACAAAATTTTAATTATTGCTTGTCTAGTAATAATTATTGCTGGTGCTGTCTATTATTTTAATAAAAATACCGGCGGAGATAATAATCAAGATAAAATTGCTTTTATTACCGGTTTTACTTTGCTGGACGATGAAAAAAACTTAGCCTGGAATGAAGCGGTTCAGCTGGGAGATGAAGCACGCGCTCAATTTGAGAGTAAAATAGCTGAAATTAAAGCTGATTTGACTACGGCTGCGGACGAAGATCAGAGGCGCGCCGATTATAATAATTTAGCGATTTATGAAAAATATTTAGGCAATTACCGCGAAGCTTATGACGCTTATTTACAGTCTTTAAATTTAGAAAGCCAGGCTAGAGTAACCTGGCAGAATTTCGCCGATGTTTTATTAAAAATTAAAGCTTATAAGAGCGCGGAAATGGCTTATAAAAAAGCCATTGAGCTAAATAAATATATTCCGGAGAGTTATGTAAAGCTGGCCGATTATTATAAAGTCGTGGGCGATAGCGCTAATATTGAGGCGACCTATAAAACCGCGATTGAAACCATAAAAGAAAGCATGGAAAGCGATACCTTGGTTTTAGGCGCTTACGCCGAATGGCTGGGCGCGCAAAAACGCTATGGCGAAGCCATTAAATTTTATCAAGAATTAGTAATAAAGCAGCCGAATAATAAAGCGGCGATTGAGAAAAAGATTGAAAATTTAAGGAAGTAATTTTTAATTTTCACTACTGTTTGTCATTGCGAAAAGTTTTTTAGTATTGTCATCCTCGGGCTTGACCCGGGGATCCAGGATTAAACCGCGCAGACATCTTATTTTGCCATCATTTCGATAAACCAAACTTTCTACGAGTTTAACCTGGATTCCCGCTTTCGCGGGAATGACAAAAGAGAATTAGGATGACAAACAGAATACATTATGCTCGAAACTAAACTCGAAAAATACACAAAAATTCTACTCTATGCCGTGCCTTTTTTGGCGTTGATTTTTATTGAGGGTTTTTATTTTCCTTTTATAATAACTAAGACGGTATTTTTTCGTTTAGTTTTGCAGTTCGGCTTAAGTTTTTATTTACTGCTCTTAGCCTTAAATTTTAAGAAATATAAGCCGCGTTTTAATACCGGTTTGATTTTAGTGGTAATATTTTTTTTAGTTCAGCTCGCGGCAGCTGGTTTAGGTTTGGATTTTTATAAAAGCTTTTGGTCGGATTTTGAAAGAATGGAAGGCGTGGTTAGCTTAATTTATTTAGCGGTTTATTTATTTTTGCTCTTGGTTTTTTTGCGCGAGAAGAAAGATTGGCTGTTTTATATCAGATTGATATTGATTTCCGGCGTCTTAGTTTCTTTGTACGGTTTAGCGCAAAAACTCAGTATTTTACCGGTCTTTGAATCCGGTATCGGCCGCGTAACTTCGACGATTGGCAACGCCGCCTTTTTAGCCGGCTATTTACTCGTCGCTATCGGCCTCGGGATCTATTATTATTTTAATGAAGCGCGGGTAAATTATAAATATTTTGCTCTGGGCGCAACCGGTTTAAATTTAATTGTCTTGCTTCTGACTTCGACTCGCGGCGCGATTTTAGGTCTAGCCGTCGGCGTATTAACCTTTTTATTTTTAAACGCTATTTTTCTTTCCGGTAAAGTTCGAAAAAATTCTTTTACAATCTTGCTCGCCGTTATATTGATTTTTACCGGTTTTTATTTTTTCCGCTCTAGTTTCGCCGGCTCTCGCCTGGAATTTATTAATAGAATGGCGACGATTTCGCTGAATGACGGTTCGGTTAATAATCGTTTGGCAGTCTGGCGCATGGCGCTCAAAGATTTTAAATTTCATCCCCTGCTTGGCGTGGGCATGGAAAATTTTGATACTATTTATAATAAATATTATACGCCGGATATTTCGGAAAATTGGTTTGACCGAACGCATAACGTTTATTTGGATCAACTCATGGCCGGAGGCGTTATCGGTTTAACCGCTTATTTAGCGATTCTAGGCTATTTGTTTTACCTATTATTTAAAAATCGGCGCGAAGATTATTATAAATTCGCGGTTTTATTCAGCTTGCTTATCGCTTACGCGGTTCATAATTTTTTCGTTTTTGATACTTTAAATACTTCATTTTTGTATATATTTTTAATCGGCTTAATTGGTTTTAAGGAGAGCGGCGAGGAGACCGGGAGAAACGCCGAGCCTAACAATAAAGCTTTTAATCGGATATTTATAATTTTATTGATTTTAAATATTTTTGCAATTTATAAATTAGTTTATCTGCCGCTTAAAATTAACCGTGCGATTTATGCCGGCTACTATTACGTTATCGCCGATACTTTTCGCTCTTATGAAAATTTTAAAACGGCTTTAGATTATAAATTCGGCTCGGTTGAAGCGGCGGTGCAATTAAATAAAATGGTAGACGTTTTAGAGGCTGAAGGCAGCGCTAACGCCGAAACTAAAAAAAATTATACAACTTTGGATCGGGAAAAATTAAAATTCGCTTCGGATAATTATCCCTTGGAGATAAGAACAAAAATGTATTTAGGCCAGCTTATCTTAAATAATTACGCCGACATAAAAGAGCTGGACGAAGCTGAAAATTTACTTTTAGAATCTAAAAAATTAAGCCCGGGCAGGGTTGAACCTTATTATTTATTATATAATTTGTATGGGAAAGAAGGAAAAAAAGCCGAAGCTCGCGCTATACTTGAAGAGTTGGCTATAAAATTGCCTTGGTACGGCGGAGCGAAAATAATGCTCATGGGCGATTTATATAAAGAAGATCCGGCCAGGGCGGAAGAGTTATATAAACAGGGGATTAACGAACCGGGCGCTAAAGATTTTGGCGGTTTAACAAAAATTATTACTTATTTACTCGATGGTAAAAGATACGCCGAAGCCGTACCTTATTACAATGATTTAATTGAAGCTAACCCCAAACGATTTGATTATCGTTTGGATTTAGTCCAGGTTTATTATTTATCCGGCAATATTGACGCGGCCGTAGAGCAGATTAATATTATTAGTTCTAACTCGCCGGAGACTCTAAAAGGCTACGAAGGGCTGGTTAATACTATAAATCAAGCGTACGAAAAGAAGTAAAATTTTTAGATTTGCTATACGTATTGACAAATCAATCAATTTAACATACAATAAAAATATATTAAAAATAATTAAAATAATTTTATGACTCAAAAAACTGACAGCCAGATACAAATTAGAATAGACGCGGATACTAAGAAAAAAACTCAGAAGATACTTGAAAGTATTGGTTTGGATATAAGCTCGGCAGTAAGGCTGTTTTTTAAGCAGATTATAAATACCGGCGCCTTGCCTTTAGAAAATCGGGATGAAAATGGCTTTACTCTAAAAAAATCATTAGAGTTAAAAGAGGCGATTATTGACGCCGCGACCGCTAAAGAGTCTTTTAAAAAATCAGATGATTTAATTAAAAGCTTACTTGCCTAGTTATTATGCTCATAGCTAAATACTCGCGTCGTTTTAAAAAAGATTTAAAGGCTGCTGTAAAAGCCGATCCATTAGTGGTGAACGAGTTACGTGTCGTTTTAGATATTCTTCTTTCTGGCCGATCTTTACCGCCCGCGTATCATCAGCATAAATTATCGGGTGAATTTATAGAATGTTTGGAATGTCATTTACAGCCAGATCTGCTTTTAGTTTATAGAATAAGCAAAAATGAGCTTATGCTTTTTCTTTTACGGCTCGGATCGCATAGTAAAATTTTTGGATAAATTTTAATGATTTTGACGAGGAATTTATAGATGCTATAATATAAAAATAAATATTAATACTAATAATATGGCTGTTTTTTATAAATGTGATAAATGTGGTAAAAACATTAAGGGAGAAGCTATAACATTTTCTTTTGATGATATGGGTAAAAAGTTTTTTGAAAAATCTTTTTATAGATTTGATCTTTGTGAAAAATGTTCAAAACCTTTAGCCGGATCAATCAAAAAATCTTTGTTTAATAAAAAAATTAAATCGAGCCATAAATAATAGATAAAATTAATATGTCCTTAAAAATCTATTTAAACATTTTGAAAACCGGAGTATATTTATCTTTTATTTCGGTTTTTTTAGTTTTTACTAATTTGCTTTTTCCTTTTATAACTTCGAAGCAGATTTATTTTAATATATTGGTAGAAGTACTAATGGTATTTTGGCTGGCGGCGGTTTTTAAATATCCGGAAATCAGGCCGAAATCATCTTTTATCACCTACGGCTTAGCCGCGTTTTTCGCCGCTCTGCTAGTTTCTTCGGTTTTCGGCGTTGATTTTAATTTAAGTTTTTGGGGAGATATCGAAAGAATGCTCGGTTTATTCCATGCCGCGCATTTCTTTTTATTATATTTAATTATAATTACGGTTTTTCGGAAAGCGGGCGATTGGCGCAATTTATTAATCGCTTCGGTTATCGCCGGAGCCGCGATTTGTTTTTATAGTTTATTTAAAATTCCCTATTCGACGATCGGCAATACGGCCTACGTTTCCGGCTACGCGATTTTTAATATTTATTTCGCTTTGATTCTATATTTTCGCCGTCGCGATGAAGAAAAAAAGAAGCACGGAGATTGGCTTATAAGCGCGCTTTATCTAGCCGCCGCTTTCGTCATGCTCTTGGTTTTTAGCGCGACTAATACTCGCGGCGCCTATGTCGGCATGGGCATAAGCTTTTTATTATTTTTTGCTCTTTACGCGTTTTACAGCCAAAGTAAAAAAGTAAAAATTTACAGCTCAATTACGTTTGCTTTAATGGCGATAATGGTGGCTTTGATTTTTATGTTTCCGGCCAGTAAACTAGTTAGCGGTACGCCGATTTTAAGAACCGCGTCGCAGATTTCTTCTAAGCAGGTTACCTTCCAAACCAGGCTGATTTCCTGGAAGGCCGCGCTTAAAGATCTGCCCCATCATATTCTTTTTGGTACGGGTTATGGAAATTTTGCCATTACTTTTGATAAATATTTTGACCCGTCATTTTATACTTATACTTCCAGTGAAACTTATTTTGACCGGGCGCATAATAATTTAGTGGACATAACTTCGACCGGGGGATTAATAAGTTTATTAGCTTATTTATCTATTCTCGCCGCTGTGTTCTATTATTTATTTAAAGGTAAGAGAGAAGGCAAAATCTCAATCAACGAATTTATTTTATTAGTCTGCTTGCTGGTCGCATATTTCATTCAGAATCTGGCCGTGTTCGATTCTTTACCGACCTATATTTGTTTAATGCTGACCTTGGGCTATGTTTATTGGCTGACTAACGGTAGTAAAGAGGAAGATTTAAACTCCGGCCAAGGTTTAAATAATAAAGAGCTAATGGTTTTAATCGTAGCCGGTTTGGTTTTTTTGTCCATTATTTATCAATACAATATTAAAGTCTATCAGATGCTAAACGGTACGATCAACGGACAGGTTAAATTCGCTCAAGGCGATGTCGCGGCCGGAGTAGAGGAATATAAGAAAGCTCTAAGCTTAGATACGCCGCTCGACCGCGATAGCCGTGCCAGCTTAATTAATGCCATTAATAGCCGGCAAAATGAATTATCAAATCTGGATAAAAATCAGGCCAAGGAGATAGTTGATTATGTTATAACTTTAGCCGAGGCTAATGTAAAATTAAATCCGGCCGACAGTATGATGCAAATGCAATTAGCCCAGACTTTAAATACCGCCGCCTTCGTAAATCAGGACAACCAGAGCAAATTTTCTTTTTATTCCGGCCGCGCTTTAGAAGCGATTGATAAATCAATCGCGGCCAGTCCGGGCCGAGTCACAATTTATTTTTCCAAGGCCCAGATGTATATAACCGGAAATGATAAAGACAAAGCCATCGAAACTTTAAAATACGCGGCCGGCTTAAATGAAAAATATCCCGAGTCGGTTTGCTATTTGGCAAAAGTGGCGATTTATTTTAAAGAAGATGCTGTCGGCTACGAGGCTTTGGATAAATGCCTCGACCTTAGCGGCGCCGGCTATTTAAATCCGGTTGATTTTATAAAAATAGGGCTTAATTATTATACGGAAAAAAATGATGAAGCGCGCCTGCTGCCCCTATATGAAAGATGGACGCAATTAGAGCCGGCTAACGCTAAGATCTTCGTTAATTTAGCCTTGCTTTACGCGCGAGCCGGTAAAAATGACTTAGCCATAACTACGGCCGAAAAAGCCGGCGAAATTGATCCGACCATGAAATCGGCGGCTGAGGAGTTTGTAAAAAAATTGAGAGGAGAATAAAAAACCTCGTCATCCCGGCCTACGAGCCGGGATCCAGATTTTTTTCTTTTTTTGTGTTATAATATTTATATAATATCTTAAGCATAAAAATTTATGCGTTAAAGGAGAATTAAACAACTACGCTCGATAAGCGTGGTTGTTGTTGTTTTAAAAAGAATATGGGATTTAATAAATACGAAAAACAATTTTACGTTTATATAAATACTAATATAAGAAATACAGTTTTATATACTGGCGTAACCAATAATTTATTAAATAGAAACAGCCAGCACAAAGAGAAAAATAGTAAATTAAGTTTTACGGCGAAATACAATGTTGATAAATTAGTTTATTATGAATTTTTTGAAGATGTAAGTTACGCAATTAGTAGGGAAAAACAGATAAAAAATTTGCTTAGGCGTAAAAAGATTGATTTGATAAATACTCTTAATCCTAAATGGAAAGATTTAGCTGAAGAATTATGAATAAATACGTCATTTTGGAGCGGAGCTGCTAGGCGAAGCATGGCAGCGCAGCGATAGAATCTTGTGGTTTACGGTCATTCTGGAGCGCAGCGATAGAATCTTGTGGAAGGCGCGTTAACGGTGAGATGCTATCGCTTCGCTAACGCTACGCTCCAGCATGACAATTAATAAATAATTATAATTAATAAAATTTATGGCAAAAAAAGTTTTAAAAATTATCGGGATTATTTTGGGAGTATTGGTTTTATTATACGTTGGCTGGTCGGTTTATTTAAAAATAAGGATTGACCGCGGTGATTTAATTAAATGGGATAATAAATTTTATACCAAAGAGGAACTGGCGCAAAAATTTCCGCCGCAAGAATATGACGTTCCATCTAAAAATACGCCAGAAGAAGTTTATGCTAATTTTAGGCAAGCTTTATTGAAAAACGATATTGAAGGCGCGCTGGCGCAGATTAGGGAGGAAAATAGGGAAGAATACAGGCGGGCGTTTGATAATAAGGAAAAGTTTGATAAATGGGTGAAGGGGTTGCCGGAGAAGATAACAAAAGAAAATGAATTAGGAAATTTTTCTTATTATGATGTTGATTATGGAACTGAAAATAAAAATACTGCCACTTTTATTAAAAATAGTGATGGTTATTGGCAGATAGATCGAATATAATTAAATTCAGTAAAAATATGGGAGGTAAAATTTTTAAAATTATTTTTATAATCTTAATTTTATTTTTTGCTTATAATGTTTTTAGCTACAATAATCTTTTAACTCATCCGCTGCTTTCCGAGTCGGCGGCTGGAATTTATAATCAACAGGCAAATAATAAATTAACCGCTTCACAAATATCATGGATTATTAAAGGCTCGACTGACGAAGATATTGATCCGCGTTATTTAAATCATTTTTATAATCCGCTTACCGGCAGCGGCCTAGACGGCTATGATCAGGTTAATAGATTGATTATTAAAGTCCAGGGTAAATCGGCTAAAGCTTGGGCTAAGAATCAAACTAGCGCTACCGGCGATTATTCGGAAGGCGCGATTTTAAAAAATTATCAGGATGGAAATTTAGCGCGCGCTTATATGGGCGTTGGCCATATAATTCACCTGATCCAGGATATGTCCGTGCCGGCGCATACCAGGAACGACCCGCATGCCGGCGGCGATCCTTATGAAAAATGGGCCGAGCAATATGCAACTATTAATCCGAGTAAATTAAGTTTTTTAAATGTAGATAATTTAGATCAAGCCTTTGATTTAATGGCAAGTTATTCAAATAATAATTTTTTTAGTAAAGATAATATAACAATTGATAAATCTAACAGCTATAAAACAATTTTCGAGTCAGTTGATTATAAAAGAAGAATGTATTTATTAAATGAGTTGGGAGGGTTAACTTTTAAATTAGCTTATACAAAAAATCCAGATTCGGTTGTTCCCGTCTTTCAAGTTGATGACGACTTTAAACTAAATCTCGACTACTGGAACATGCTATATCCTAAAGCTGTGGGTTATAGCGCCGGAGTCATAGATTATTTTGTAAAACAATTTGCGCAGATTGACCAAGCTAAAAAAGCTAAAGAGCAAATTAGTTTCTGGGGAAAATTAAAAAATTCTTTGGCCTCGCTAAAACAAGAAGTTCAATACGCTTGGGGCGATGTTGTTTTATCTCAAAGAAATGTTTTAGCCAGTGGATATGACAAGGTAACGGCGGCGGTTGTTAACACACAAGATAATTTTCAAAATTTTTCCGACGCTAATCGGGAAATAGTCGAGCAGACGGCCAGTAAGGCCGGACAAGTTTTATCCGCGTTTGAACGGGCCGGCAACGAGGAAGAAATAAAACCCCAATCGGTTGAAGTGGAAACTGCCCCGTTGGCGAATCAAAGTTTAGAGTCGGGGCAAGCCGCGGCAAACCCATTGCAAGGGCAGATAGAACAAATTTCCGCTTCTTCTACTTCGCCGACAGCCGAAGCTAATGTTAGCGAAGTTGAAATGCCAACGAGCCCAAAGTTGCCGTTGGAAGAAAGCGTTAATTCTGCCGAAAAAGAGCAGTTAGAAGATGAAATTCAGCCGATTACGGTTAAGCCGGCTCCGCCAGCTCCCACTTTTATTTTTGTGGCCGGTGATAGTACGCCGCCGGAAACAACCATCTCGTCAGCGCCCGATAGTCTGGCCAGTTCAACATCCGCGGAATTTATTTTTTCTCGAGCGAAGCTAACTCAACCTTTGATTGCAGCCTGAATGATAACGGCTGGGAAATTTGCGCTACGCCGCGAAATTTAATTGATTTAGCCGATGGCGATCATATTTTTAAAGTTAGAGCGCGCGACGCTTCAAATAATTTTGATCAAACTCCGGCCGAGCATGTTTGGATAATAGATATGATCCCGCCGGCGATAACGATTATAAGCGGACCGCCGGATATGGCTAGTTCGACTACGGCGAATTTTCAACTTGCTTCAAGCGAAGACGAAACTTCATATCAATGCCAGCTAGACGCTAACGCCTGGGAAGCTTGCTCGGCTTCGACTACGGCCGCCGATCTTATAGAAGGCAGCCATAGCTTGGAAATAAAAGGCATTGATCGGGCCGGGAATACCGGGTCCTCAACTATTAAAACCTGGCTGGTGGATTTGACTGCGGCGACTTCAACTATGGCTGACTTAGACGCGTCTTATGAAGCTACCGGTTTTACTGTCGCTTGGAGCGGAGAAGATATGAACGGCTCCGGCGCGACGACGACGGCTAGCGGCCTGGAAAATTATGATGTGCAATATAAAATTGATTCGGGCGATTGGCAGGACTGGCTTAGCGCCACGACTTCTACCAGTACGATTTTTAATTTAGCCATAGCGAACGGCCAAACGGCTTCTTTCCATGTCCGCGCTCGCGATTCAGCCGGCCATATCGGCGAATGGAGTAGCGGAGTATCAACGCAAATTAATAATAATGCGGCCGATCATCTGGTTATCAACGAAGTGCAAATAGGCGGCGTTGTAGCCAACGATGAATTTATTGAATTATATAATCCGACCGACGCTGACATTAATTTAAGCGGTTATTCAATCCAGTATCATGGTCCGGACGCCCATAATTTTGAAAAAAAGAATTTTCTTTCAGATTCAATTATAAAAGCTAAAAAATATTTTTTAATCGCTTCCGTAGAATACGGCGGTTCGGTAACGGCTGATTTTCTTTATGCCGGATTTACTTTAGCCGCGGGCGGCGGCACGATTTTTTTAGCCCAGACTAATGATATATTAACCGATACTGCGGCGACTAGCACGATAGTAATTGACCGCTTGGCTTATGGCTCGGGCGATCATTTATTTCCCGAAGGCTCGGCTTATCCGGCCGCTCCGGCCGCGAAGCAAAGCCTGGTAAGAAAAGCCGCGGCCGCTTCGACGGCTGAAACCATGGCCGTAGGCGGAATTCATGCATCCTTGGACAAGGCTTACGACAGCGATGATAATAGCTATGATTTTGTGTTAAGAACCGTGTCGGATCCAAAAGGTACGCAGACTTATGATGTAGCCAGAAGCAGTGATTTTTTTCCATCAAATTTCGGCCGTGATTATATGTTTACTGATTTTAAGCCGACCAGTTTTTTAATTTCCGGTATCGCCATAAAAAATACAACTTCGCGGGCGAGCGGCAGTTTTACTTTAACTTTATGCAAGGGCGCAATAACTCATGATAATTTCACGGAAAAAGTTAATTGCGGGACGGATATTTTAATTACGCAAAAAACTTGTGCTGTGAGCAATGGCGGGCAAAGTAATGCCTGGCAAAATTGTGATTTTGTAAGTGATTTTGCTTTGGTTTCTAATGATGATTATTATGTTGTAGTAAGCGGTAATTCTTGGGTTGGCTATACTTGGAGCGATATTAATTACGGAGTCGGTGTTGCCTGCGGTTTTAACAATGGAGTGGACGGACCCATAGACCGGTATTGTTTTTCCGGCGGGAATAAAGGCTATATGTCTTTAAGAACATATACGCGCTAACCGCCGACTGGACAAAAACATAATGATATATTAATATATAAAGTTAATTGCACCATAAAAATTCGCATACTACATAATTCTAGGAGGGAAAAATGGATCAATTTAAGCAGATTAAGCCCATTACTGATTTAACGGCCGAGGAGGCGATTGCGCTTTTAAAGCAGCCGCCTGAGCAGTTGGTGAAAACGGCGTATACTCGCGACGGATTGATTATCCGCCTTGTCGTGTTGTGCCACGCTGCCGGCAGTACAAAAGCCAAGAATTTTCTTGAGTTTTTACTCCGAGAAGGCAGCGACGAAGACAAGAAGCTGGTTGAGGCGGTATATGCGCCGTAAACTGATAAAGGAGGATTAGTGATGAGAGAAATACAAGAGATGGAAGATGTTTTGGAAATTGAGGAAGCGTTGCGCGCGAGCCGCCTTTCCGCTAAATGCGCTCTCGTGGTCAGGGTCGGCAATATCCTTTGCGATTGTAAAGGGAAAAATTACAAGGCCGAAATGCTTTTACGCGGATTCCTAGCCGATGATTTGGATAATAAAAAAAATTGCATGGTATTATCCGTCACCGGCAGTTTCGCCGAGAAGGAGGCCGCCAGAGAGATTGTCGAAGATTGCTACGTTTTTTTAGCGTTGAATATTGGGAGGATTCAGCTGGAAACAGTCTGTATTCTTGAACAAATTTCGAAAAATCCGCCGTATCCTGAATTTACTCGCGCCATTCAGGATAAGCTAAGGGCCAACCGCATCGCCGTCTAAGCGATGCATAATTGAACATTAAATAAAACCCCGACTCAAAATTTAGAGTCGGGGTCTTTTTTTATTTTATGATCGTCATTCCGGATCGTAGCGATAGAATCTCGTGGTTAAGCGCATTGATGGCGAGATGCTATCGCTCCACTCCGTTGCGCTCCAGCATGACAGAATAAACTTTTTTAGTCTTTTCTATCATTTTTTCCAATCCAAAATTTTGATTAACATTTTGCTTAGCCCTTTCTCCCAATTGAATTTGTAAATTTTTGTCACTAATTAATTTCTGCAATGCTGCAGCTAATTCTTCCGCGTTGGCCGGTTCGACTAATATGCCGGATTGATTATTGGTTATCATTTCCTGAATTCCGCCAACTTTAGTGGAAATAATCGGTAGTCCGGCAGCCATAGCTTCTAAAATAGAGTAGGGCAGGCCTTCTTTGACCGAAGAGCAAACATAAATATTAAAGGCTTTTAAAAATTTAGCCGCCTCTTCAATCCGTCCGGCTAAAATAAAATTATTTTCTAAATGATATTGTTTAATTAAATTTTCTAAATTTTTTCTTTCACTGTCGTCGCCGATAATTAAAAATGTTGCCGGTATTTTATTTTTGTTAACTAAGATGCCGGCCGCTTCAATTAAATATTCATAGCCTTTGGTTTTATATAGATTGCCGATACTGCCGATAACAATGTTATTTGTCATCCCGGACCTGATCCGGGATCCAGAAATTTGTTCGAGTTTTTTAATACTGGATTCCTGGTCAAGCCAGGAATGACGGAAAGTAATACCATTATGAATAGTAATTAATTTATTTTCCGGCGCGATTTTATTTTTTAAGGCGGTTTGCCTGTCATATTCGGAAACGCAGATTATTTTATTTTTAAATCCGGCGGTAAATTTTTCCGCGTATAAATAAAAATATTTTAAGCAAGGGCGCAAAGGTTCGTTAAAAACCCAGCCGTGAACCGTGTAAATGATTTTTGTTTTAGCAAAAATTGAGGCGAGAGAACCGAGGATGGAGATTTTTGAACTATTCAGATGAACTATATCCGGCTGATAGCTTTTTATGATTTTTATGATTTCAAAAAAGGCTAGCGCGTCCTTTACCGGGGAAATATTTCGTTTTAAGCTCGGGATAATAAAATATTTTATATTATTTTCATCTA
>Ga0172379_10007184_pt1 | contig 14587 bp, 15 predicted proteins | sample GrowelOW334metaG_FD_119756 | JGI IMG/M metagenome (GOLD analysis project Ga0172379, IMG submission 119756) | Groundwater microbial communities from an aquifer near a municipal landfill in Southern Ontario, Canada - Groundwater well OW334 metaG | ecosystem: Environmental > Aquatic > Deep...
CCGTAGCACAGGCTGACGAAGCCGCAAACTGGAAAACTTATAAAAATACAGCGTTGGGTTTTGAATTGGAATATCCCCCTACCGCAAAAATAGATAGAGAAATGAATGACCAGTACAATAGAGCGACAATATTCAAAGGTGGAAACCTTTATTTTGAAGTCATGCTCCGAAAAGCAGATAAGATAGATCTGGATAATTATTATTATATGGATTCTCCAATTACAAGAAAGACTACTTTAGCGGGAGTTGACGCAAATGTTTATGAATTACCTAATGGATATTGCGATGGACCGAACTGCAGTGAACCATATATCTCCGTGGTTACAAAAAAGGGTTCAGATCTGTATCATTTTAGTTTTTTCGGAGATATTCTTTTGTCTGAGACTGAGAAACAAATTCTTTCTACTTTCAAATTCGCAAACTAGTCTGATTTTCTTTTGTATAATAATGCTGTAATGGAACACGAAGAAATGAAGATATTTTTGGATGAATTTTTAAAAAGACTTGGAGAAGCGGGGATAGATATATCTGATTTGGAGATAGATCATGTGGCGTATAAAGCAGAAACTACAGAAGAGTATGAAAGATTGAAACCAGAATTTTTAAATATTGGAAAACAGGTGCATGAGAACATGGTACGGGAAAGAAAGGTAGGAATTTTTGAATTAAACACTCCAATTAAGTATAAAGAGTATTTAATACCAGCTGTTGAACTAATTGCTCCCAGGCCGGATGAAATAATAAAACCCGGTTGGGAACACGCGGAAATAGTGTTGAAAAATGGTTATGAGGATTTTATGAGGAAGTATCCTGACCTGAATTGGGACACATCTGTCATGAATTCCGATTTGTTTTCAATGATAAAATTGAAATTGGGAGATGATATGCAGGCCAAGTTTCACCTGATGCCAATTTTACAGATAATCCAGAAAGAAAAATAAGTGAAATCTATGGACTACATGATACAACGATATATCATGCAGTCATTGTAATAAAACGGAGATATGGCACATGTATCAAAAAAGAGATTGAATAAATCGGCTTTGGACAAGATTCAGAACTTGTTTTTGGAAGAATTGGTGAGAATTATAGATAAAAAGGAAATGGGGGATTTTTTGGGAAAACTATTAACTGAGTCTGAAAAAATTATGCTGCCAAAAAGACTGTCAGCATTTGTGATGATTGATAAAGGCATACCGGATATCCGAATATCAAATGCGCTTAACCTTACTCCGGAAACAATAATGAGATACAGGCTGGCTTATATTGCGGCAAGGGACAAAAAAGAGCCAATTGCAATTATTGTTAAAAAAGTGGGTCGTAAAACTGAGATGAAAGAATTGTTGAAAGAAATATTATTAGGATATGTAATACCTACCATGCTGGGAAGAATACCCAGAAAGGGATTATTTTAGGGGGTAACTGATACAACGATATATCATGTAGTGTGGAGAGAGTGAGAACAAATGGGACATAAATAGAACAAATGGGAAAAATATGATAAACAGGATAAATGGGACAAATGGGAAAAATGTGGATATACTGAATAAGAGATGGATGAGAGGAAGAAGTCTAAGTGGCCGAGAATAAAATTTCCTGAAGATTTTTCGGTGATAGCGGCGTGGGTGTTACTACTAATGCCTGCGGTGGTTTTTTGGACGTCGGTAGTTTTGTATACCGGGTTGGGGACAGACTACGTGTTTGATGTAGTACTGTCAAAATTGAACCAAACATCACTGGGAAACACGGTGATCGTATTGTTTGTAATCGGAGGACCGGCCATGGTAATTGCCATTTCCGGAATGGAATATATAAAAACTAAAAATAAAAAAATGAAAATCGGACTGGCACTGGGAGGTGCATTTTTGCTACTGGGATTTTTTACACTATTGAAGAAATACTAGTACTATGTGACTAACGCTTTGGACTTTGCTTCTTGCGGCGGGACTTACCACCCATACCAACCTTGCGGCGTTGACGTTCACGGGAGTCGCGGGTCAAGAGATTGGCGTGCTGCATGGCAACTTGATATTCGGCTTTGAGAGTTGAGAGAGCCCTGGCGATACCTAAAATGGTGGCATCCAATTGTCCGGCATTCCCCCCACCATGAGTTTTTACAGTGGCGGAGTATTTGCTTAATTCCAAGATCTTGAAAGGAGATTCATATTTCATTTGGGCTTCTAAACCGGGAAAATAATCTGCCGCTGAACGATTATTAACGGTAATCTCACCCTTTCCGGTGATTAAGCGAACTGAAGCCACTGCGCTTTTACGGCGACCGATTGCAGAGGCAATGATTTTGGTTTTAGTGATTGTTTCGGACATAATTTAAGTTATTGAGTCATAGAGTCATTAAGTGATTGAGACGGTTTTTTGAACTGTTTGGAAAAGTCGTGCTCCGAACCGGAAAAGATGTGCAGGTGTGTAAGAATTTTATCATGTAAACGATTTTGAGGAAGCATGCCGGAGACAGCATGAGTAATGACCTGGTCCGAGTGAGTTTCTTTCATGGTCGAGTATTTAGTAACTTTGAATCCACCCGGGTAACCGGAGTGGCGATAGTAATTTTTTTGCTGCGCCTTTCTGCCCGTAACTACGATGTCTTTTGCATTGATAACAACTACGTGGTCAGCAATGTCCATGTGACGAATGAAGTCGGTTTTGTGTTTACCCATCAATAGCGAGGCTATTTGGGTAGCCAGCCTGCCTAAGATCTGATCCTTGGCGTCAATTAAATGCCACTTGCGGGTAATATCGGAGGCGGAGGGCGAGAAGGTTTTCATATACGTAATTATTTCTTGGCGGCTACTTTTTTAGAAGTGGTTTTTTTGGGAGTGGAAACTTTTTTTGTTTTGGTGGGTTTTTCCTCTTTTGGCTCTTCGACAACGGGAGCATCTGCGGCGACAAATTCCATTCTCACCATGGGAGCATTGTCTCCGGCACGATTACCCAACTTAATTAAGCGAAGAAAACCACCCGGGCGACCTTTGAACCGGGGAGCAATGTTGTGAACCAATTTGGTAACCAAGTCTTTATCGACAATTATTGACTCGACGTCACGAACATCGGCCAAAGTACCACGACGGGCCTTGGTAATGAGTTTTTCGATTAAGATCTTGGCAGCGGTGGCTTTTGCAGCGGTAGTTTCAATGGCTTCGGAACGGATAAGAGCACCGGCCAATCCTTTTAGGAGGGCCTGACGTTGTCCTGTATCACGGCTGAGTTTCTGACCAAAAACGTTGTGTGGCATGTGTCATTGGGCAAGTTCAAATCCGCGCTCTTTAAGAGCTTCTTCGATAACTTTAACGGATTTTCCGCCCAGATTTTTTACCTTTGCCAATTCAGCTGCCGGAACGGCCAAAAGATCGGCAATGTTGGCAAAACCGGCTCTTTGCAACGCATTGGTAATGCGAGTCGGTAAATCCAATTCTTCAACTGAGATACTGCTACCTGCGGCTGACTTTGATCCGGAATTGGCGGCTGAAGCAGTCGGGACATCGGAGGGATTAACGATACCCTGGAAATAGTCCACCAAAGTTTGGGCGGCAGCCTTGACGGCATCCTGAGGATCCATAGTTCCGTCGGTAGTAACATCCAAAACCAATTTATCAAAGTTGGTAACACGACCGACACGAGTAGCTTCTACCAAATAATTCACGCGGGTGACCGGAGAAAAATTGGCATCAGTGGGGATAACGCCAACGGTTGTACTTTTTCGGTCTTCCGCGGGGGAGTAACCAAAACCTGATTCAACAGTGGCCTCGATTTCTAACTTTGAAGATTTGTCTGACAGATTGGCAATAACCAATTCGGGGTTGGCTATAACTACTTCCGGTCCGGTTTCAAAATCTTTGGCGGTGACGACACCAGGACCTTTGGCGGAAAGAGTTATTTGAACCGGGGCTTCACCCGAATAGGAAACATGAACTTGTTTGATGGCTAAAATTATTTGAACAACATCTTCTCCTACGCCTTCAAGGGTAGAAAATTGATGGCGGGCACCGTCAATGATAACGCTGGTGATAGCTGCTCCCGGAATAGAGGTATAAAGAACACGGCGCAAAGCATTACCTAAGGTATCACCGTAACCCTGTGGCAGAGGTTCGATAACAAACCTGCCAAATGAGGAAGATAGGTTTTCTGTTTTAATGGTAAATTGTGATTTTTGCATAGTTAGCGAGAATAAAACTCGACAATAAGTTGTTCGTTTACAGGAACGTCGATGTCACTGCGCTGTGGTAGACGAGCAATTTTACCACAACCAGATAGACGCTCTAACCAGGCAGGAGAATGGATCTGTGAGTCTTCCAAGCGGATTTTGACATGCGGTATATTAGCAGCTGTGTCGTCTAGAGTAATTACGTCGCCCACTTTAACCTGGCACGACGGAATATTGACAACTTTGCCATTAATCAAAACATGTCTATGCGAGACAAGTTGGCGAGCCATTGATCTAGTCTGGGCCAGACCAAGTCTGTAAACAACATTGTCCAGTCGCATTTCCAGTAAGACTAACAGGGTTTCCCCGGTCTTACCACGAACCCGTCTGGCTATCTCAAAGTACTTTCTAAACTGTCCTTCAATTATACCATAAAGTCTTTTAGTTTTCTGCTTTTCTCTAAGTTGGGTGCCATATTCAGTCGGCCTGGGTGCACCCTTGGCACCATGCATACCCGGAGGCTGGGAGGCCCGACGCAGTTTATTGCCCTTTGAAAAGAGATCCAGCCCTTCACGGCGGCTTAATCTGTTTTTTGGTCCTACATAATTAGACATATATTTTTACCACCTGAAATGAGCAAAGGCCTTGTTGGCTTCGGCCATACGGTGAGTGTCAACTTTCTTTTTAACAGCTCCACCTGCATTATTTAACGCGTCTGTCAGTTCGGCAACCAGTTTTTCGGCGAAAGTATGAAATTCGGAACTACTTCTGGCTTTGGCTGAAGTGATAAGCCAACGAATAGCCAAAGAATCTCTTCGGGTACCCCTGACCGGAGAAGGAACCTGATAGGCGGCACCACCGATACGGCGGGCACGAACTTCCATTTGGGGTTTGATATTTTCCAAAGCTTCCGTAAAAGCGACCAGGGCTTCCTTGCCTGTTTTTTGCTTTAAAAGTTCCAGGGCTTTGTAAACTTCTTTTTGAGCTACGGTCTTTTTCCCTGAAAACATAACTCTGTTTATAAGTTTAGTTACCATGACATCGTGATAAACCGGATCGGCGGCTAAAGTACGAAGAATGGCGGGACGGGAACGCATAGTGATAATTTCTAATTTCTAATTTCTAAATCCCAAATAATATTTTTTAGTAAAAATAACATATTTTATTAAGAAGCCGCTGCCGTTGTCGGGCCAGACACAGATTTGGTGCCATAGCGGGAGCGCCCCTGTTTGCGGGTCTCTACTCCACCGGCATCGTACTTGCCACGAACAATATGGTATTTAACTCCCGGTAGATCTTTGACACGGCCACCGCGAACTAAGACTATGGCGTGTTCGGCAATATTATGACCAATGCCGGGGATATAAGCGGTAACTTCGGTCTTGTTTGACAGTCTGACACGGGCAATTTTCCGCAGAGCCGAATTTGGCTTTTTGGGAGTCATAGTTTTGACAATAGTTACCACTCCCCTTTTGAAAGGATTTTGGTTGACAGCAAAACGACGATCCTTGGCATTGAACGAACGCCTTAGGGCTGTGGCTTTGACCTTTTTGGTCTTTTTACTGCGACCTCTTTTGATAAGTTGATTTATGGTTGGCATAGAATTTAGTTGATATGGGCCCGCTCCGGACTAGTGGGGATCAGGCGGCCAATGATAACATTTTCCTTCAAACCAAGCAGGGGGTCAACTTTTCCTTCAATTGCGGCATCGGCCAATTGGGAAGTAGTTTCGATAAATGAAGCAGCTGAAAGCCAAGATCCGGTTTTCAGAGCGGCTCTGGTAATACCCAAGACGATGACCTGAGCCGTTGCCGGTTCGCCACCTGCAGCAAGAACTTTGGAATTTTCGGTTTCAAAAGCAGAGCGGTCGAGAATGTCTCCGGGAAGAAGATTGGTATCTCCCTGGGACAAAACTCTGACCCGATCACTCATCTTTCTAACTATTACTTCGAAGTGTTTATCGTGAATGGGAACACCCTGAGATTCGTAAACTGCCTGAATTTCTTCAATCAGATATTCCTGGGAGCCTCTTAGACCTCTGACTTCAAGAACTTCTTTAATATCCAGAGAACCGGCGGCCAATTGAGTGCCCGCGGTGACCTCACTGCCATCGGTAACATGGAGCTCGGCGGCGATGGGAATCAGATATTCGCGTTCGTCAACCGGTTTAACCGATGTATTTCTGATACGAATCTTGTAGCCATCTTCGGTCTCAGTGATTTCGACTTTTCCGGAAATCTCCGCCAAAGGCGAGATCATTTTGGGGGTCCTGGCTTCAAAGAGCTCTTCTACACGAGGCAAGCCCTGAGTAACGTCGATTGAGCCCACCGTCATGCCACCGCGTTTACCGTGAAGAGTCATTTGAGTTCCCGGCTCACCGATACTTTGAGCCGCAACCACTCCGACCGGATCGCCAATGGTCGCCATAGACATAGAACTGAGGTTCCAACCATAACATTTGACACACATGCCGTGCTTGGTGTTGCAAGTCAGAGGGGAACGAACCGTAACTTCATTGATTTTTTCCGATTCGATAATAGCCAAGGCGTCGTCATCCAAAATACTTCCGGCTGAAATAAGAGCTTTTTTGTGAGAGGGAGCGATGACATCTGCGGCCAGAATACGACCAAATAGTCTGGAGGTAAAGATTTTACCGCGGCGGCCGGAACGGTGAATCGTCAGCCCCGAAGTGGTAGCGCAATCTTCTTCCCGAAGGATAGCGTCATGGGCCACATCGACCAATCTTCTGGTCAAGTATCCGGCGTCAGCAGTACGGATGGCAGTATCGGATAAACCTTTGCGTTCTCCACGGGCGGCGGATACATATTCAAACGTGGAGAATCCCTGGCGATAATTACTCTTTAAAGGTAAGTCGACAATTCTTCCCATGGGATCGACAACAAGTCCACGCATAGCGGATAACTGACGGACTTGTTCTCGTGAGGCCTTACCGGCTCCGGCATCGATAATAATTCTTACCGGGTTGGTGTCGGTAAAGAGTTTCCAAGTGACTTCGGCTAAGACTTCTGTTGTTTCCAACCAAACTTCCTGGGTCAAACGCTTTTTTTCTTCAGCGGTAATGAGCCCCATGGAGAAATTTGATTCGATTTCAGCTACCCGGGTGTTGGCGGCGGAGATAATGGTATCTTTTTCGGGAGAAACCATACAATCGGTGATGGAAACAGAGATACCAGACAGGGTACCAGCCCAGAAACCAAGATCCTTGACATCGTCGATCATTTTGACAATTACAGAAGTATCGAAGAGTTCAAAAGCTTTGGCAAAAAGTTTGACCATGGTACCACGACGAACCGGTTCGTTAACAAAGCGAAGTTTTTCGGGAAGAACTTCATTGAAAAGGATTCTGCCAGCTGTACATTCAACAATTTTTCCGTCCAAGCGGACTTTAACCTGTTGGCGCATTTTGATGTGATCAGTGTGGTAGGCTAAGATAACTTCCTGGGCATCGGAAAAGACGGAAGTATGCTCGGGGAGTCTGGGATCTATCGAGGTGAGATAGTAATTTCCCAAGGCAATTTCCTTGGTGGAAGGGATAGATATCGGGGTGCCGTCTGAGGGTTTTCTTAAGTTGTTTTCCGGCATCATCAGGGAAGTAACTTCGTCTACGGCTTCTTTGCTCAGAGGGACGTGAACGGCCATTTGGTCTCCGTCGAAATCGGCATTGAAACCGGCACAGATACAAGGGTGAATCTTGATAGCGGAACCTTCGATAAGGACCGGATAGAAAGCCTGAATAGAAAGCTTGTGCAAAGTCGGAGCACGGTTAAGCATAACCGGGTGATTTTTGGTGATTTCTTCCAAAATATCAAAGACTTCCGGTGGCCTGGTTTCTAAGAGATTTTTGGCTGATTTGACGTTTGGAGCTAAGCCCTGGACAATCATCTGACGAAGCACGAAGGGTTTGAACATTTCCAACGCCATCTCTTTGGGCAAACCACATTGATTGATTTTGAGCTCGGGACCAACAACGATGACGGAACGGCCGGAATAATCAACGCGCTTTCCCAACAGATTTTGACGGAAGCGGCCCTGTTTGCCTCTTAAAATATCGGAAAGAGATTTGGTGTGGGCCTGGGCGGGAAGACGTGAAGTCCTGGAAGTTCTTTGAGAAGAGTCGATTAGAGCATCGACTGATTCCTGTAACATACGTTTTTCGTTTCGAAGAATGATTTCCGGGGCACCCAAATCCATTAAGTGTTTGAGACGATTGTTGCGGTTTATAACTCTTCTATATAAATCATTTAAATCTGAGGTAGCAAACCGACCTCCGGATAGTTGGACCATTGGACGAAGATCCGGAGGGATGACCGGAAGAACACGAATAATCGTCCAGGCCGGATCAACACCCGACCGCCGCATACCGTCGACGACCCTCAGGCGTTTGGTAGCTTTGATATGACGCTGACCCGTGGAGGTGACAATTTCCTGGCGCAGTTCATTACTGAGACTGCTGAGATCGACTTGTTTTACGACATTCAAAATAGCTTCGGCGCCCATGGCAACTGTGGCAAAATCCAAAGCACCGTATTCGGTCAATTTGGCATATTCCTCTTCGGTGATGATGGTGGCGAGACGGACGTTTTGGATGATATCTTCGATCCTTTGGTACAAACTAACGGTCTTATCAACTTCAGCTGTTTGTTGTTCACGAAGCGACTGAATCTGTTGCTTGGATTTGAGATCCAATTGGGCTTCTGCTAAAGCTCTGGCGTCGACATTTAAAGATTGTTTTTGGAGCTTGGCCATGTCAGCTTCAAAGGTTTTTTGCAAGGCCTCTATTTTGGTCTCATAGTCATCCTTAACCGCGTCCTTTTTGGTAATAGCTTCTTTTCTGAGTTTTTGGACGGTGTCGGCCTGCTCTTTGGTATCAATGGAGGTAACAATGTATTGGGCAAAATAAATGACTGATTCCAAAGCCTTGGGAGCGGTGTCCAAAAGAAGTGAAAGACGGGAAGGGGCGCCTTTGAAATACCAAACATGGGCTACCGGACAAGCCAAAGTGATGTGGGCCATTCTTTCACGGCGAACCCTGCTATGAGTGACTTCGACACCACACTTGTCGCAGATGATGCCTTTGTAGCGGATACGCTTGTATTTACCACAGTAGCATTCCCAGTCTTTGACCGGGCCAAAAATGCGTTCATCGAATAAACCGTCCTTTTCGGGGCGAAGGGTACGATAATTGATGGTCTCCGGTTTGGTGACTTCACCCCTGGACCAACTCTGAATCACGGCGGGTGAAGCCAACTTTAATTGCAGACTGGTAAAATCGACAATGTTTTTGAGTGAATCCTGGTGGGGATCTGTTTTTGTTTGGGCCATAGGTTTAGACTTGATCGTCCGTAGAATTAACTAAAACTGTATCGTCAGCTAAAGAAGTGGTTGCGGCAGGTGCCGCAGGAGCGACAACATCGTCAGCAGGCTTGATTTTAACACCTTGGGGGATAACTTGTAGGCCAAGGCTTTGCAGCTCTTTGACTAAGACGTTGAACGATTCGGGGACAGAACTGGTGGGGATATCGGTACCCTTGACCAGGGCTTCAAAAGCTTTGGCACGGCCAATAACATCGTCAGACTTGATAGTGAGCATTTCCTGAAGGGTGTGAGCGGCTTTGTGAGCTTCCAGAGCCCAAACTTCCATTTCTCCCATTCTTTGGCCACCCATTTGGGCTTTTCCACCCAAAGGCTGTTGGGTGACGAGAGAGTAGGGTCCGGTTGAGCGGGCATGGGTCTTGTCTTCTACCATATGGTGGAGCTTGAGGATATAGCCGACCCCGACCACGGAAGGTTCGTCGTAAGGAACTCCGGTCCTGCCGTCAATCAATATGGCTTTTCCACTAACCGGCAGACCGGCCTTTTCCATTTCATCAGCAATCTGGGTTTCGGTAATGGTTTCGAAAGCAGGAACGGCGACTTTATGGCCTTGTTTTTGCATAGCCCACCCGAGACGCGCTTCAAGCAACTGGCCCAAATTCATACGGGATAGTACAGAAATCGGGGAAATCATGATGTCGATAGAGGTGCCGTCTGCTAAATGAGGCATGTCAGCAATGGGGACAATTTTACTAATGACACCCTTGTTTCCATGACGCCCTGCCAATTTGTCTCCGACATTGATCTTTCTGATTTGAGCTACTTTAACTATGACTCTTTGGTTTACTCCGGGCGGCAGTTCGTCACCTTCCTCGCGGCTTAAAATCTGAACATCGACGACAATTCCGCGTTCTCCGTGCGGCATACGAAGGGAAGTGTCGCGGACATCACGAGCTTTTTCACCGAAAATGGCACGTAATAGTCTTTCTTCGGCTGAGAGCTCTGTTTCGCCTTTGGGAGCGATCTTACCGACTAAAATATCATTTGGGTTGACTTCTGAGCCAATGGTGACGATGCCTTCAGAGTCTAAATTGGCTAAATAAACTTCCCCGATGTTGGGAATATCGCGGGTAAGTTCTTCGGGGCCCAATTTTGTATCCACCACATCGGCTTCATACTCTTCAACGTGAATTGAGGTCAGAATATCTTCACGAACCAAACGATCGGAAATCACGATGGCGTCTTCGTAACCTAAACCACCATATGAGGCGTAGGCGATAACCATGTTTTCACCCAAGGCTAATTCACCGTTTTGAGACGAAGGACCATCAATAATCAATTGGTTTTTGGCAATTTTTTGACCCATTGAGACTACCGGGCGTTGATTGAAACAGGAGCTTTGGGAGGTGCGCTTGAACTTGATTAAGGTATAAGTTTCTAAATCACCTTTGATGGCAATGTTTTCGGAAGGGGTAACTGATTCCGGCTTTTTGTCCAGTTTGACGACAATTTTGTTGGCATCAACATAGGTGACTGTTCCGGCATGGCGGGAATAAACACACCAACCCATAGAAGCGGAAATATCCTTTTCCATACCCGTGCCTACGATAGGAGAAGTAGGTTTGAGAAGAGGTACCGCCTGGGTCTGCATGTTGGCACCCATTAAGGCGCGGTTGGCAGCATCGTTGGCCAGAAAAGGAATAAGAGCGGCGGAAGCACCGATAACCTGACGGGGAATAGCGTCAATAAGTTGTACTGTTTCAGCCGGACCTTCCAAGAAACCGCCATTAAAGCGGATAGGAAGCCAATTTTCAGCAATGACTCCGGAATCGTCGGTATGGACGTCGCCGTGAGAAATACGGAAAGTTTCTTCATCATCTGCAGTTAGATATACGATCTCATCGGTAGTCTTTACTTTTGCCTCACCGGAAACGGTGATTTTTTCCAGTTTTCTGTAAGGAGATTCCAGGAAACCGAATTCGTTGACCCGGGCATAAAGGGCTAAATAAGTTACTAAACCAATATTGGCACCTTCCGGAGAACGGACCGGGTCAACGCGACCGTATTGGGAACTATTGACGTCACGGATACTAAATGAGGCTCTTTCCCGGGTAATACCACCCCGACCCATAACGGTCAAACGGCGCAAATGGTCTATTTCAGAAAGCGGATTGGTTTGTTCTAAAATTTGGGACAATTGAGAACTCCTGAAAAATTCGTTGATGGCGGCAATTACCGGTCTGGCATTTACTAAAAGGCTGGGGGTAACCAGCTCTTCTGTCGACACCAAACTCATCTTTTCCTTAATGGCTCTCTCCAGACGCAACAGACCATCTCTGAAGGCCGTTTGGGCGACTAGTTCTCCGACACGACGCAAACGACGATTGGCAAGATGGTCGATATCATCGATGTGACCCTGGCCATTTTGGAGCTGAATCAGGTACTTAACCGTGGAAACAATATCGTCTCTGGTCAGAACTGATTGCTCTGAAGTAATATTCAGGCGCTTGTTCAGTTTGTAGCGGCCGACTTTACCCAGATCATAGCGGCGGGGATTGAAAAAAAGATCGTACATCAGGCGCTGAGCGTTTTCTAAAACGATAGGTTCACCCGGGCGCATTTTTTTGTAAATTTCAACCAGGGCTTCTTCGGCGGTTTTGGTTGTATCTTTGGCGAGGGTAGCTTCCAGATAGCGATGGTTGGCGTCGGTATCTACTTCGGAGAAAAGTTTTTGGACGAGCTCGTTGTCTGAAAGACCCATGGCCCGTAAAAGTGTGGTGACGACAAACTTTCTCCTGCGATCGACGCGAACGGAAATGACATTACCGCGGGAAACTTCAAACTCTAACCAAGTGCCACGAATCGGACGCAGCTCTGCTGTATGCAAGACCCGGCCTGAAGCGACATCAAGATCGGCGCCAAAATAAACGCCCGGGGAACGGACGATTTGGTTGATGACAGTTCTTTCGACACCATTAATAATGAATGTACCCCGATCCGTCATCTGAGGAAAATCGCCAAGAAATACCTCACCAATACTTTCTTTACCGGTTTGTTTGTTTATGAGTTTGGTTTGAATTCTGAGAGCGGAAGAGTAAGTGAGACCTTTGTAGAGAGCTTGTTGAGGAGTGAGATTCGGCTTTTCGATCCAGTGGTCCATGAATTCCAAATGCCAATTTTTTCCGGTAAAATCTTCTATGGGACTAATTTCGGAAATACTATCTTTGATACCAACTTCGAGAAACCACACCCAAGAATCCAACTGTACTTGATTTAAATTGAGGGTCGGCAAATTAGAGTAAGTTTTCCCCCAATAGATGCGGTTTGTATTTGGCATTGGTGTAGTTTATAGGCCGAGCAGTTTTTGGAAAAACAAAAAGGCGCTCTGGGGCGCAAAAAGGGTCGGCTGGTTTCTGGCCTACCCTTAAACTAAGGGTGTTTATATCAGGGTTGAAGGTATTTGTCAATATTAAGATTGTGCTGGGAAAGGGTGGTGGCAAAATGAGTGATGCCGTCTGAGCCCGTCAAATAGTAATAGTAGACCGTGGATTGGAAATTCAAAACCGAGTCAATCGAGGCAAGGCCGGGATTGGCGATCGGAGCGGGAGGAAGACCGGGGTTTTGATAGGTATTGTACGGCGAATCAAAAGTGGTGTCTGTCGGAGGTTTCCACCAATCACAATCCAACACGGTTTTTTTACAACGAAGGGAACTTTCGGCGTACTGAACCGTAGCGTCTACCTGGAGCGGCCAATTCTCCTTCAGGCGTTTTTTGAAAATCCCGGCAATAATCGGCCTGTCCGGGGCTAATTTTGCCTCCCGCTCGACTAAAGAGGCGAGAATCAAATCCTCGTCTGAAATGGAAGAGACTTTGGAACTGAAGTTGTCCGTAATAATTTTTATGACAGAAAGTGAATCTGCGGAGGCAGGAATCAGATATGTGTCCGGAAACAGACGACCCTCGAGGGTGGCGGTCTGAAAAATAAAATCAGCAGGATTAAAGTTGGACTCCTCTCCTAAAACTTTTTGCAGCCTGGCAGCAATTTGTTCCCGACGCCAGCCTTCCGGAATCGTGATCCAAACGTCTTTGGGACCACGAGTCAGGGACCTGAGCAGATCGGGAGTATTTTGGGACGGAGAAACCAAGTAGGACCCAGGCACCAAACGAGAATCCATTTCCGTCAACCGGAGATAAAGTTTTGCAGCAAAAGGATTTTTGATCAGTTGTGAAGTGTGAAGACGGGAAACTACCTCCGAGGCGGTTTGGGAAGGAGAGATAATAAATTCAACTTCTTTGGTATCGGCAAGATTTACTTCTGACAATGAAGTAGAAAACCAAACAGCTGTTCCGACCACTAAAGCCACAAACAGAACAAAGACGACGACTATTAACCGAAGTTTCACACCTCTTCAAACAGCGCCCGGCGGTATTTACCAGTGGCTCCATCTTTAATAAAGATACGACCACATTTCATGCAGGTAGTTTTTTCGCCACTTTTGGTATGCTCTTTTTTTCCTGAACTTAAATCGTTTCCGCAACCCACACAACGACCCTGAGACATCAACCAAGCCTGAACCGGAGCTAAGACGTTTTTGAACATTTGAGTAACTTTAGCTGTTTGTCTGCCCTGAGTCAAGCCAATACTGCAAAATGATTGTTGCAGCCACGGAATGTTCTTTTTGTTTACGCCTGGTCTGGGTAGTATGCATGAGGGCAGTTCTAGCGTCTTTGGTAGAGAGAGTTTCATCAACCTGATAGACAGGCAAGCCGAATTCTTTTAGTTTGATTAAAAAATTCTGATCAACGTCCCCCACTACCATTGCGTCAATTTGGTGTTTGAATATTAGGTCTTTAATTAATAAAAGTGCCGTTTTTGTGGGTATGGTTGTTAAGGGTTCGGCTAAAACACCCATAGAAATGGCGATGCCAACGTGGGAAGAACCATAATCAAGACCGAGGTAGGACATAAGATATTATACCGCCTCTGGCCTGATGGCCGGCAGAGTAACTCACCCCTTATTCCCCTCCCTTAATGCAAGGGAGGGGACAACCTCACCCCTTAACCTGCCTGCCGGCAGGCTGGGCTCCTCTCC
>Ga0172379_10007185_pt1 | contig 14586 bp, 18 predicted proteins | sample GrowelOW334metaG_FD_119756 | JGI IMG/M metagenome (GOLD analysis project Ga0172379, IMG submission 119756) | Groundwater microbial communities from an aquifer near a municipal landfill in Southern Ontario, Canada - Groundwater well OW334 metaG | ecosystem: Environmental > Aquatic > Deep...
ACCCCGGCCGCATCCGGATCATGAAGATATGGCGTCATCACCCAGGACTCTCCAAAGAACCTCGCGGAAATCATGCGTTGATCGATGGTCAGCGCCGGCCGCTAAACTCGCCGTTTCTCGTTCCTACGGCAAAGCGCGGAAAGGGAGGGTGGGCTTGGGGAATTCCGACTCTGATGCAGCACCCGCACGATCCGAGCGCGCCCATAGACCAAATAATTTCGTGTCATTGCGAATGCGACTACGTGACGGAGATCCTATGACGTACAATAGCGGACATTCGACAGACGGGACATGCCGACATTGTGATACTACGGATATGACAATCACGGTTGTAAATAATTCATCATGTTCTGAGTTCATATATCCGATCCTCCCGAAGGAGAAATCATGGCAACCAAGTCCCAGGCAAAACCAGCAGCCCGGCCCTCACCCAACAATCAACTCGCGGAGACAGTTCAGGCCACAGAACCGATAACCCGGGATAAAGTTGCAATTGCAACTCTCCCCGACGCCGGCGCTGTTTTCATCATGAATGGGGTTCTCAATAAGCTGTTGCTTCCCGAAGGCTACGAGTTCACTGAGCTGCACACCCTCACCGATTGTAAGTTCATTGAAGTTGAACCCTCGCCCCGTTTTCGCATAGAAGGACTGGTCGGAGTGCTCATCCCATCGGGGGTTGAGCTGAAAATAAAGGTGTCCAGTTTCAAACTAGGCTCCGGATCGCTGATTGCCTATTACGCGAAATCAGTTGACAAACGCGCCGCGGCGCAATAAGGTCGAAGAGAATGAACGGAAGCAACAGAGTAACTTTCGACTTTCGCCAGAAGAAATTTGACGACGGGCTCTACGCTGTTGAAAAATCCGATGGTGGAGTAAAACGCAGATACCTCGAAGGTATCGCCTCCGGCATCTATGTTGATGGCCACGGCGAGCGTATGACTCCGCACTGTATCGAATCTTTTCAACAGCAAGCACAGAGCGGGGACGTCCTGCTCTACGAAGGGCTACACGGCGTCAATTTCATCGACGACATTGGGAAGCTCGTGAATTCCGAGATAACGCCGAACGGGGAATGGCACACATCCTTCAGACTGTATGACGAGGCCGACGGAGTTGGACCGAATAAGCTCGAACGCGTCAATGACGTGTGGAAGCAATCGTGCGGTCTTCCGCCTTACTCGAAGCCGAAGGTCAGGGGCTTTTCCATCGAAGGCGATATTCCGGAGGGCGGAATCAAGTCAGTCGATGAATCTGGTCGGCGGGTCATGGATGATGTAAAGCTCGACGGTGTCGTGCTCGTAAATCGTCCAGCGTACCAGGCCAGCATGGCATACGGAGTCTACAAGGCATTGGGCATTGCGCCTCCGTGGAATGTTCGAAAATCGTTAAAAGGTGCTCTTGAGGCGAAAATGAACGCGGCGAGCGTACGAGAGGAATACTGGCAGAAATACTACCAGCTCCAGGACGCGCTCGATTCCGAGATCAAGAGAATCACGGTGGGCTCAGTAGAGATCCAACCGCAGCTCGAAGATCTGTTCCGGGAGTATTCCGCTGTCGCGATCGACCTCATCAAAACGTATCCGCAAATGTACGAACCAAGCCAGGAAGTTTTGCCTGCTCAGGGCGTGCAGAAAAACCAGAACCGTGTACTGTCTGTACTCAAGGCTCTGGAATCTGACACTCGACTCCTTCTCGATTTGAGAAAGAGCCAGCAGGAGAACTACCATGGCCAAGAACCAGGGAAACAGCGTTCAGAAGTCGAGCCCCGAGGAACAGGCGGTCATCGCTAATCTCGCGAGTCTCGTTCAGGAACTTCAAAGCATGTCCGCTACCGGGATCAACACCCCGCAGCAGGAGCCCGACGGCGATGAGGGCATGACTGCCCCCGGAGTCCAGAAGGGCAGCGAACAGGGTCGCCAGGAAGGCGCGGACAGCGTTATGCAGCCCGGCGCCGCTCCGAAAGAACAGGGCATGGCTCCGTGGCAGGACAAGGACGACGTCAAGAAAGCTTTCGCGACCATCGCGAAGGCGATGCAGTCTTCCGGATCCGACAGCCCGACCGCCAACGACGACGGCGACAAGCGTCTCAACGAGCGGACCGACGAGGACGACGAGAACATCAACGAGGTCGCGAAGGCACTCTCGAAGATGCTCGGGAAGAAACCCGTCGCCAAGAGCATGGGCACTGCCCAGACTCCCGGTGTCGATCTCACTCCGATCCTCACCGTCATGAAATCCATGGCGGACCGTCAGGCCCGAACGGACGCTATCCTCGGGGAAATCCTCGAAGGACTCGGCGTCGCTCCCGCGGTTCCCGCGGAAAACTCCGTACAGAAATCTCAGGGTGCAAACCCCTCCGGCCGTCCGTACGCCGGCATGGACGCGGGAAACCTCGTTGACGTCATCGCGACGGCCGTTGCCAAGAGCATGGCCGCGGCGGGAAACTTCCAGCAGTCGGCCTCCGGTATTCCGGTCGCCAAGGGTTTTGAACCCAGTAAGCGCGGAGATGCCATTCGGGGATTCACCGAGGGCTTCGCGCAGATCAGCCAAGACCGATGGGGTGATGTCCCCGCTACGGTCGAACAGCAATAATTCCATGACGGGCATCCGTCGTGGTGCCCGTCACATCTACACGTCGTAACGACGTAAAGGACAAGACCCATGTATAGTGGCGTGCAGTCTCCTACCTACAATCTCCAGAAGGGCGCGATCAAATCGCTCGTCCAGAAGGCCCTCCTTACCTCCGACACCAACGTCGGCGCAGGGCTCATCCCGCAACACCTCGAGAAGCTGATCACCTCCACGATCATCCAGCTCGTGCCGGAAATCGCGGTCATCGATCCGCAGTACGATTCTCAGAAGTATCACGAGTTCAATCGCTTGACCGCGCTTCCCGATGGCCAGGGCGCCATGGGTGAATCCGGCACCACGCCGACCACTCGGTCCACTTACCAGCGCACCGGAAGGAACCTGAAGGTTACCCGTCGGAAAGGCGCCGTGACCAACTTCCTGCAGGACGCGTCGAAGAACTACATCGACGCGCTCAGCGTGGAAATGGAAAACCACGTCCAGGCGCACGGCTACGACCTCGCGACTCAGCTCGTCTGGGGCAACGACCAGGCCGACCCGTACACCATGCCCGGTCTCGATTACTTCATCGCGACCAACCGCAAGGTAGGAACCAAGGGCGGCACCGTCCCTACCGACTTCTCTATCCTTGACGACATGATCGACTCCAACGTGCGCCGCCAGGGAGCCAATCACCGTCGGGCGTTCCTCATGTCCCCCGAGCTCCTGTCCAAGTACAGCCGGCTTCTCACCAACGTGCGCCTCAACCAAGGCCTTTCTCAGGGCGGTCTCTCCACGGTTGAGATCCCCGGCGGATGGCGCCTCCAGGCGTACCGGGACATCCCGATCGTCACCACGACCCGCACCCGCAACGACAACCAGATGGGAACCGTCACCGCGGCCAAGACCGACTCGGGCGGCGCTGTTGCGGCGGCGACCTACTACTTCCATGTGTCCTACGTCGACGTGAACGGTGAGTCCATCGCCGACGCCGAGCGCAGCGTCACCCCGACCGGTGGCTCTTCCATCGTGACCCTGTCCTGGACCGACGTCCCGACCGCTTGGTACTACAAGGTGTACTGCTCGACCTCCACCGGTGCCGAAGTCCTCGTGGCGATCCTCCCGTCGAAGATGTACGACGCCGCCGGAACCCCCGGAACCCGTGTCACCACCGTCACCTTCTCCACCACCCCGACGACCAGAAACCCGACCGTCAGCGCTCCGGCGGACCTTGCCACGTTGCTCTCCGGATACGTGCCCGTCACCGCGGCTATGGCAGGCGATCTCCCGATCGTCGTGACCGGAGGCATTACTCCCGAGCGTGTGATTTTCTGGGACTTGGATAAGATCCAGGGCCTCGGGAAGTTCGCGTATACCAATAGCGCCGGCAGCCGGTTCGGCGGGCTCGTGTCCATGGAGCCGCTGGCAAAGACGGACGACAACAACCCGTTCCTCATCAAGACCTACGGGACCCTGATTGATAGCTGGGAAGCTACCAGCTACGTCGCCATGAACATCCGCCGGGCATAGGCTTTGGCGGTTGTATCGCGCAAGCAGTTCGAGTCCGGTGAGTTTGGGCAACCAGCTCCCCGGACTGCCGAGCCGCAGGATGTTCCAGAAATCGCGGAGCCGGAGGTCATCCCCGAGGCTCCTAAGCCTAAGGGAAAACCGAAGGCCGATGATCCATGGTTCTACCTGATGCACCCGGACGCGACCGATTCGAACCGTATCACCTGTGCCTTTGACATTGAAGTCGACGGTCAGAAAGAGAAGGTGGAGATCGAGCGCGGACGAGTTGAGACGCAGATTTCCGCGGTTCGAGACGATCTGATCCGGCGCGGATACCGCTGGATGAACGAGGAGTTTTAACAATGAAGAAACTTTCGGCAGCTGAGGCTCAGGCAATTGATGCTCTTATGCCCGGCAATCAAAACGCTCTTGTCGGCGAACTATTAAAAGAGATCGGCGACTTCGGCGCATTTCAGTTCACCACGTCTATCGCTGCGGGATCGACCGGAGTAATCACTCCCGTCGATCTTCCCAGCGATCCTGCTCTTTTATTCGACTTCGAAATCCTCGACATCACCGTACGAACCGAGAGCGCTGTGGCGAGCTCAACTCTCCAGGTCAAGAACGGAACGAACAACGTTTCGGACGCGATCGTGTCGGCATCACTCAACGCACTGACCAGAGGCGGGACCATCAACCCGGCGTACAATAAGTTCTATCCGAAATCGAACCCGAGCGGGTACGCTTCGGCGAAGTGCAATCTCGTAGATGCCAGCGGCGCAACTGCCGCGGCTCGTACTGTGACCCTCTGGGTCCGTAAGATCTGAATATAGGCCGCTTGACCCGACCGCCGTGGAGCGGCCACTCCTTCCGACCCACAGGTCGGGTTCGGCGGTCTTTTTTGAGGTGTAGATGAACGCTGTTGGTATCCCTGAGCCGTCTGACATTCGCGCGCTTCTCGAAGGCTACGGTCTTGACCTTCAATCCACGCTAAGCCTCACGGGAAACTTGACGTCGGGATCCGCAATCATTACCGATATCGATACAACCAGCCTCTCCAAGTACATGAACATTTTTGGCTCGGGCATCCCCGCGGCCGCTCAGATAGCTTCCGTCGACATCGTTGACTCTGAGAATGGACAAATCACGCTGTCCGTCCCTTCAACCGAAGCCGGTACCGGAATTGCGCTCACTGTGACTTTCTTTTCCGTGCTCTCCGACGAGTGGATACAATCACGCCTAACATCCCGAATTCTCCCGTGGGTGCAGTCCAAGACGCGACAAAGTTTCAGCGAGATCAAGACCGTCACCGAATACTACGACGGAACCGGATCGCCTCTCATGATCCTCCGCCGCCGGCCGATCGTTCAACTCCTTTCAATCAGCTACACGAACGTCGATTCGAACCTCTACTACCTCACCCCAAGCGCGATGCAGGTTATCGCCGATGAGGGAATTCTTAAAGCGAAAGCCAACTTTAACGAGTCGAGCTATATTCCCATTTTCTACAAAGGCGACCGCAACATCCGGATCACCTACCAGTACGGGTTTGCCGAGTGCCCGACCGATGTCGCGGAAGCGATCTCTCTTCTTGTCGCTGACGTGTGCCTAGAACACATCGCGAGCAAGACCGGTGGCGGAAACCTCGGGCTTCAGGGTTTCAACCGAGATTATGGCGCCGAGGGCAAGTGGACCATCCACCGGAAAAACATGGTTAAGCAAGCATGGGCTCTGCTCCGCGCGTACGTTACAGGGGCCGCATCGTGAACATGGGTACTCTCGGCTATAGCCAAGATGGCGCCTATCTTGAAGCCTCGCACGCTCGACAGGACGCGCTCGATGCCTCGCTTCAGTACGGTACCCCGGTATCTGTCATTTTCCGTGGAGAAAGCGACGTGTCCCGCGACACGCTTGGAACAATCAAAAAGCGCAACGCGTCGCCGTTGCTAAACATGAACGCCTTTCCCGTTGAGCGTCAGCCGGACACTCGGAAGCTCGAGAAAGCGGGAATTCGGGAAACTGTCGACGTAGTCATCTATACGCCCATTCAAGCGTGGATCGACTCTGGACGCGTAACCGACGAACGCATCGGAGATACGTTCGCCTCTATCGATACGACACGATCAACCGTTGTGCTTGACGGATCGGAATGGAAAATAGCCGACAAAGGGCTGGCGGTACGCATCGGTCAGTACCCCGTATATATCACGCTTGGGCTTCGGAGAAACTGATGAGCGGAATGCGGTTCTCCTCCAACTGGAATGCGGTTCGTCAGCGTATTCGTCGCCTTCCTCAGTTCGCTGAGGGAGTAGCTTCTTCTAGCCGTAAACGCGACGCTCATAACCTAGTGTCCTATTGGAGGACAGGTCTCCGCAGCAACTCGCTCGGACTCGCTCCTCTCAAACCGCGCACGGTACAGCGAAAATCGGCAATGAATTTTGCCAAGCCAAACAGCCCGCTGTATGGACTTGGGCTTGAAGGCGTGCGGACGTACATTAAGGGACTTCGAGTTTTTAAGACTTCCCGTGGATTCGTGGTTCGAATGATTGACGGTCGACACCATTCGTCTAAGCTCAGTTTGAAGTCACTTTTCATTGTCCATGAATACGGAACGACCATCAACAGGAATGGAACTATCATCCGCATACCTCCCCGTCCAGCATTCCTAAAGTCGTACCAAAAGGTGATGAACGACATCTATTCCCGCGATCCGTCGCTTGAATTGCGAAAGGCTACCATGGAGTTCCTACGCACAGGTTTCAGCGGTACCGCTAAGGCCATAGAGTCGCGCGCTCGTGCGGCGGAGGCAAGGAATAATGGGTGAAGCCATTATTGACGCCCTGAGCGCCATTACGGGATGGACGGCCGAGACGGGCATAACGCTCGAAACTCAAGGTTTTTCCGACTACATCTCCGGCTTTGGATCCGCGTCTCTCGCTCTTCGTGTATCCGCAGGAAGCGATGGGAAGTCGGCATCTAAGACGCTCACTTTTGACGCTACCGGGTTCCAGTGGATCAGCTTCTCAGCGATCTCGCTGCGCAAGCCGAGCTACTCCGTCAACCACATCATTGATGCGATGTACGCTGTGGAGCTCGCGGCTGGCCAAGTATTTTACGTCCCGATCAAAAGCCAGTTCTCGCGCGTGTTCATTCCGGTCGACGGATTCACGGCTCTTACCCGATTCAAGGTGACGGTCCTGCACGATAATGCGGATTTCCTTATCGTCTCGAATCTCATGGCCGTTACCGATGCCTTCCCAGCCGACATTCTTAACGCGATCAAGACGGGTATCGAGGTGCAGCGTGACCGGCTCGCGCCAGGGCGAGAGATAGGGACGGTAACCGCGGCCAAAGGCTCCCGTTCCATCGGAGTGGACGACGATTGGTCATGGGTTGAGAAGAATGTCGTTGTGAGAATTGGAACGGGTAATACCGCTGAAGAACACCTGATAAGCAACGCATCCGGGAACCGCATCGCCTTTGCCGACACGCTTGATGGACCTTCGCTTTTGTTCGATCATTCAAGGTCGCAAGCGTACATCACCTTCCCGGTCGACGTCGGATATTACGATCGAGAAGAGAAACTTCCCGGGGTCGCGATCTGGTATTCGTCGCCTACCCCAGCCCCGCGAAATTCCCGCGCCGAAGAATCCCCGATCTGTTGGGGTCCGCTTGGCGCATACGTGAGAAGGGACGGCGCGATTATGAAGTGGCGTGTCTCACTTGAGATAGCCGCACGCTCCCCCGAGCTTGTATCCGACGCGACGACGGCTGTCAGAGCCTTCCTCGCGAGTTCGGAGATATGGGCACATGGACAGCGGCTATGGTTCGAGTGGACCGACCCCGCAGTGGATTCCGAGCCTGTCGAAGGCTACGATATAGTTCCGCGCGCCTCCTACGTCTTCGACGTTGAGGTCAAGGAGGATTCATGGCAGCTACAAAGAATGACGTCGGGAAACCCGACTCTAACAGTACGTCCTATTGCGTAACGAATAGGGCGAACCAACCCCGCGAGTTCAAAATTCGTGGAAAGTGGTACCGATGGGAGCCCGCCGGCCGTGCCGGGGACTCAGTGACCTTGAGCGCTGACGAACAGGCTTCCGCCGACTTCGCCTACGTCTCCAAATATTTCCATGTTGCGGAGGTAAGCAATGCAACTGCGTAGGCTGGGCGTTTATGGCGCCAACCTTCCGACCAAGAAAGAGCGATCGGTCACCGCGGCTGATTTCTCTATCGCTGGCCTTTACGGCAAGTTTGAGCGGAAGTACGACGTCCCGTTCGCGGTGAAAGATACGAACGAAGCTCTCGAAATCTTCGGGCCTCAGACCGACGCGGGGGCGTACGGATGGGACGCGATGAATGGATTCTTCGCCAACCTCGCAGGAACCCGCGGGAAGCTCGTTGTAGCTTCATACAAAGGAACCGGGGCCGTTCAGGCAAGCAAGACCATTCAGGATATCCAGACTACCGCAAAGGACACGCTGAAGCTCTCTGCGGCGTATCAGGGGTACAACGAGTACGGAACTTCGGCCAACCGGACCGGCTTCACGCTTATTAACGGAGCGGCATTCACTTCCGCGGTATCCGCGTTGCCGACGACCAACTTGAAACTCCTCACGCTCGCAAGTGTGGTTGGTTTCAAGGTTGGCGACATTCTGAAGCTCTCTAAAACTGGGTACGCTGAGTACCACTTCGTAACGGCCGTCAATGAGTCGGCTAAGACCGTTGCCTGGGCCGACACCGACTACGCCGGGACCGGCGCCGCTACGGACTTCACCGCGGCAGTCTTAGCTTTCCAGATCAAGATCTACCGGAAAGACATTAAGGGCGTTGTTTCCGAAGTCGACCAAGGCATCGGAAAGAAATGGTTGACGTTCAACAGCGCTGACCCTGACCGTTATGTCGAGTCCGTTCTCGCGGCGTCGATAAAAATTAAGGCGACCAAGCTCGTTCCGAGCCCGCTGCCCACGGCCGACAAGGCACTTCCCGCCGATGTAGCAACCGTGACGTACTTGGAATCGGGCACCGACGGTACCGCTCCGGCAAGCGTATCCGATTGGAACACGGTGTATGCGCTCCTGGACAATCAGCCGGTGCGCCTGATTGCCAACGTTGAAACCTCGAACGCAGACTACCAGGCAGCGCTGGAATCTTACTGCCTCAACCGGGAAGACAATCCTATTGCCGTCCTCGTCGGTCAGTTCGATATCTCCACCAAGGCGCTCTGCGTTGCGGCAGGCCAGGCCTTTCAGCGCTCCGACGAGGTCGACGCGGTGTACGTCCATAACTGGGTTGGCGTCTCTGACCCATTCGCGTCATCCTACGCGGCTCCCAAACGTGCCGTACCGAACGCCGGTCACCTCATGGGTGAGTGGATCGCGTCCATCGCAACCTACGGAATCCACGCGAGCCCCGCGCGTCGAGCGATCACGATCAAAGGCGCTTCCGAAGTCTACGGTTTCCAGGCGCTCGATGACGAAGACAGGACAGAGCTCGCGGAAGCCGGCTGCAACGTCCTCCAGGCAGTATCAGGCCTCGGGGTTATTCTCCGGAACCTATTTACGGTGTCCACTGCCTCCGAATTCCGGTATTCGAACGCGGTCATTCAGCGGAACTTTATCAAGGTTTCGTGCGTTGAATCGCTTCAAGATTCGGAGAACTCCCCGAATAGTATCGCCTCGGTCCGCGAGGACAGGATGGCGTGCCTCCAGTTCATGAACCGGCTTTGGGCGAAAGGCTCCACCGGCAACGTGAAGGAAGGCGAAACCTTCGGACAGTACGAGAAGGACGACGGCACTACGTCGACCAAGGACGACGCGTTTGAGGTTATCGCCGACGCGTCCAACAATAGCGTGGCAACGCTTCAGGCCGGAAATCGAAACGTGGATATGTGGTTCATGTTCCCCGCCCCCGCCGGTTCCATCCGCGTTGGCGTCGGCCTGATTTACAAGACGGCGTAAGGAGGTAGGCCATGCAGGAAGGCAGCGTAGCCGCGAAGATTCGCGTGCTTTACGATGGGGTTGAAATCCCCGGTCTGGTTAAGTTCGGTGAAGTGAACCGAGAGAAAGGGACCATCGAGGTCCCTACTTTCGGCCGCGTCAATTTGATACAAAACGGTGTCACTAAGATGCCGACGGTTTCGGCAACCTACGAGACGCGACGGGACACCAAGACCCGAAAGTTCTTGGAGGACTACTACACCAAAAACGAGGTGAAAGACCTCACAGTGATCATGCTGGACGCGGGAGGTGTTGAGTTCGCTCGGTACCTTTGGCCTTCTACCGAGTGCAATAAAAACTCGCAGCCTGAAGTTGACTTCGCGAACATCTCGTACGCGAAGGTTGACATCACCCTTCTACCGTACGACATCATCCCGGTTTGATTGATAAAAAGGAGTAACCGAGAATGAAGTTGCCAGTACCCGTCCTTGCGGACGGAAAGGTATTTACGGACGTAAAGATCGGTGAGGCCAGCGCGGGAACTCTCGCGTCGGCCCGCCGTGAAGCGGATGCAGGCGCCGAATATTCGGCTCTGCTTGAATGGTGTGTCGGGGTCGCTCGTGAAATCTCAGGAGACGGCGACACTGTGACGGATCCGCAAGAGATAAAGCGGCTCATCAAGTTCATGCCGTTCGAATCGGTCTACGCGGTCGCCTGTTATGGGATGGCGGAAACAAAAGGCGATGACAGCATCCCCGGCGAGTATCAGTGTCCGAAGTGCGGGCGCATCGTCCGCCTTGAGAAGTCCAACGTGGACGGAGAAGAGATCGATGATACCGACCACCTCCGTACGCTGAAATACGGGATCTGTTCGAATCCGGAGTCCGGAATCTCACTGTCTCTTTCCAGGCCCATTGAGATCCCAAGGAAGGACACGGGTGAAATCATCGAGACCATCGAGTCTATCGTTATGGATTGGCCGACTCTCGGGCAGTGCATCCGCGCCCACCAAAAGAATCCAGACAACGAGTCCGCAATGATGTTCGCGGTGTACGCTGATGCCATTCGTCTCGTCAACGGAAAGAAAATTGATTCGTCTTGGCGCGCTTCGTTCGGGGATCTCGCGTTCTCCCGGATGATGGTCCGAGATCAGGCTGCTCTTGTCGCTTCTATGAAGAAATATTCGATTCAGAGCAAGGTGTCCCGTGCGTGTATGAAGTGCAAGACGCGATGGGACGCGGAGGTGGATCTTCGGGGTTTTTTCAGCTCGGGCCTCACGGGAGACTAGGCCCCACTCATCGGGGTGGATTGCCGTGGGCCCTGCGATGGATTAACGTGACGATGGAGTCGTTGCTGTCGGACAGTCTACGGGCGTCGGCGGTTACGCATACGAGCGCGGAATTCTTCATTGGACTTCCGTGGAAAACATACCAGTACGCAATAAGTACTTCGGTAAGCGTCGCGAAGGAAATTAAGAATGGGTCCTAATGATACCGTCTTCGGATTCGATGTCTCTCCATTCCTCTCCGGGGTCAAAAAGCTTGGCGAAGGAATGGACAGCATCCAGTCCAAAGCGAAGAACATGGGGAACGTCATCGCCAACGGTATGGGAAAAGCGGTAAACGGGCTGATTCTCAAGGTCGGCCTTCTCGTAGGAGCTTTCAAAGCTGCCGGCGCCGTCCTGAAGGAGATGCCGGAGGTCGGACAGGCTTTCGGCATCGCGAAGGACGTCTTCCTCAAGAATCTCCTTTGGCCCCTCCGACAACAGGTCATGCCGTTGCTTCAGAAGATGCTCGACTGGGTAAGAGATAACCGGGCGCGATTCGTTCAGTGGGGCGTCGCGGTATCCAACGTATTCCGGACGGTTGTTGTCGTCGCGAAGACTCTTTGGGACGTCATGAAGTCCCTCGTGGATGTCGTAGCGAATGCCTTCCAGAAAGCCTTCCAGACGAATTTCAAAAGTTTCGACGAGTTTGTGAACGTTTTATCGTTTAAGATCTCCGCGGTCATCATCTACCTAGGAATGCTCGCGAAAGAAATTATTGGAGATTTCAAACCAGCGTTCGATTGGATCTTGCGGGTTGGCGGAGATATTGTCGGTCTTTTCATGGATATCGTCCGCGTCTGGACCGACACAAACGAACAAGGGAAAAGCCTATGGACCATCCTCGATAAACTAAAAGTGACATTCAGGCTTATAGGTAACTTCATCGAGAACGCTGTAAAAGGCTTTCGTGAAGGGTTTGTGCCTGCGATAAAAAACGCCATGACTCCTATCGATTCCATAGTTGCATCGTTCAACCGACTTCTCACGCTGCTTGGTTTCAACGACTCCAACGGAATCCGAGGGGCATTTTCCGCGCTTGGGTCCATCATGGGTACAGCACTTGTTGGGACACTCTCGACGGTCGCCTCTCTATTTGACGGGCTTGTCACCGCTCTTGGGACTCTTGCCAAATTGGCCGGAGTTGTCGCGGCAATCTTCAAGGGAGATTGGGGCGCAGTAAAAGACGAGTTCGGGAAAGTAGGTGATCTCTGGAAAGAATGGGGTGCGCGAACAAAGCTCAACTTCTCAGCAATTGCTCCGGGAAAGAAAGTCAACGACGCGATCATAACGAAGAATGGACAAGTCATCGAGACTCACCCGGACGACAACATCATAGCGACGAAGATGTTTCCGTCGTTAGGAAGCCCCGCACCGTCGGAAGCCTCTATGGGTCCTGTCATGATTGGTCCGTTCTACATCACCACGACCGAGGGTGACGCGCGCAACGCGGGGCAGCGCTTCGGAGAAGGTCTTGGCCAAGGATTCCGTGACCGAGTGTCGGCCGCTCGTCTCCGGGAGGGAAATTAAGTATGGATATGGCGCGCCTTAAGTTTCCATCAAGCCTCCCGTGGTTCATGTTTGACCTATACAACCTTCAGCTCATCACATCGGCTACAATACCCGAGGGTGAGATAAAGGATTCGAAGTCGGTTATCGTCACCGAGACACCGATTCCAGGACGCAATTTCCAGCCGATTAGTGTAGGTGGAAACGGTAACCGAAAAATCAGTTTTACCCTTCCACTGGTAAACCGGAACGGAGCCTATGGGAATATCCTTCTCGTCAAGCAATTTGAACTTCTCCGCAATCAAGCTGCTGGATTTCTTGGGCTTTCAAAAATGCGCGGACAGTTCACTCCGAACCCGCGTGTACTTTATTACTGGGGAGTCGGGTCCGTACCGCTGGTATTTTACGTATCGAAGTGCGACTTTAGGCACACGGCGAACATGGTTAACGCGATTGGGGTCCCGCAACACTCATACGTGGAGATCGAACTCGTACTTGATGAAACTGATCCGCTTTATAAGGCAGAAGAAACTTTCCGGAACGTTGCGGCGGTGCTTGGAGAAACGCTTGGTCTTTTAGACGTTGGAGCCCAGCAGGTAGGAATTGGGAGCCCATTCTAATGAGATATTTCAATTCTGAAAACGTGGCTTTCTCGAGCGCCGATGGAAAGACGGTCAGTGTCAAGGAAACCCTCCCCATGGTAGGGAAGTCTGATTTATCTTTCGAGGTTGAGTGTTCCGCCAATACTTCTCTCGACGAAATTGCCACTAGACCTTCGGCGTATGGAGAAGGATCCGAGGCTTCGGCTTATAGAGTGTTCGAAGAAAATGTAGTTGAAATATTCGAGGCCGGCCTAGATCTCGGTAAAATCAAAAAATTGAGGGTCCCGCTGTGACGCTATGGAACCACGACGGGGCCTTTTTCAACGTTGATTCTCCCGACATAAAGTTCAAGACCGTTGCTACTGAAGACGTTATATCGATCGATTTCACCGAAGAAATGGCGAAGATGGACTCTGGAACAATCTCGCTCAGGGATCAGAATCATGTGTATTCTCGTCTCATCAGACCAGGCGCGCGCCTCACTTGTTCGTGGGGAATTCGTCCACTTATTGGTCCCGAGATCAAACGAGACGCGATTGAGGTCATGGTCAATTCACCTGGTGGCGGTGGCGCATCGAATGGGTCGATCACGTATAATTGCTCCTTCACGGCGCTTGGATTCCGCGGTGATAACGCGACACGATGGTACGAGTCCGGGACAAAAGGAGACGTCGTAGCTGATGCACTCTCCCGGATCGGCGTACCGATGGCGAACCAAAAGATCAGCTTCTCGCGTATGAATGAGAAGCTCACGGCAGGAACGAAAATTTCACAGTTCGAAAGTGATTTCCGATTTCTAGTCCGAATGGCCGATGAATGGCGCGCCGCCTTTCGTATTGGTAGAGACCGACGCGGTCTTCCCGTCGCGTGTTTTGTCAACTACGACCTCGTTCAGTATATTTCAGAGATGGTCGGCGGTCTCAGTTCCATGAAGCTCGAATATGGTGATTCCGCAGCCGGAGCTAATGTCTGTTCATACACGTGGAAAGATAATTCCATGGACGCCGCGACCGGACAAGGCGCACGAGTCGTCATGATCGACGGTAAACCACAGATTTTCCGCACCATTGTTGAGAACGAGACTGTCAAACCGTACAGGCTCGTTCCTGAACGAATCGAAGCTGAGATGAAAACC
>Ga0172379_10007186_pt1 | contig 14585 bp, 5 predicted proteins | sample GrowelOW334metaG_FD_119756 | JGI IMG/M metagenome (GOLD analysis project Ga0172379, IMG submission 119756) | Groundwater microbial communities from an aquifer near a municipal landfill in Southern Ontario, Canada - Groundwater well OW334 metaG | ecosystem: Environmental > Aquatic > Deep...
GATGGTTGCCGAAGAAGCCCCGAACAAGCCCACCTGATTCCCGAACCTCGAAATGTTGCAGTTCTTCACAGTGGTGTTGAACTGGTTGGAGTAGACACCGTAGGCGCTGACCGTGTTGTTGCCCGTTATCGAGAATCCGTTGCAGTCTATTGTGACATTCTGCGCGGTCACGTTGAAGCACGTCGAGCCGTTGACTGCGAGATTTCCGAGGAGCGTGGTGGTGGCGCCCGCTGTTGATAGCGTGCCGCAGGAGACCGTCGCGTTGGTAAGCGGGGCGTAATCGGTCACGCTGCCATATAATTTGCCGTTCGTGGTGGTGCTGTTGTACGGATACCCGCTGCCCGCAACTCCGTAGTAAAGCGAGGGGTAGCCCGTGGAGTTGGCTGCGCCGAGGATTTGCACGCTCCCGTTCAATACGTTGGCATAGACGTTGCCCTCGCCGTGCCCGTTGATTGAAGTATTGTAGGAATTCGTGCCGTTGGCATCCATTATGTAGTAGTCGGCAGGGTCGGTGAAGTTGTTCCAGTACACCGTGTTGTTGCCGGCAGTGCCTGCGAGGTAAAGGAGGAATGTCCCGTTCAGGAATGTGTTGTTGTATATCCGGTTGCCAGATACCACCCCTGTCTGGGCGGTTGCCGCATAGGTGCCCCCGAGCCCGTTGATGGTGTTGTTCGCAACTGTGTTGTTCTGGGTTTCCCAAAGCAGGAACGCGCCGTTCGAATTCTGCAGCCCGCGCACGATGCAACCGGCAACCGTGTTGTTCGAAGAGCCGCTTTCTACGGAAAGCCCGGTGTTGGCAGGGGCGGTCGCATTCGAGTCCAAAACCCTGCTGCTGTTGGAATTGGAAAGCTGGATGCCGTAGCCCGCGCTGGACGTGGCGTTCACCCGGAGGATGGTGCAGTTTGTGCTGAGATAAATATGCACTCCGTAACTGTTGCCAAGCGCAGTGGCGTTGGAGTCGGTTATGCTGTTGCCGGAACTGGCTTCCACGTATATCCCGTTCCCGTCGGTGGATATTCCCGTGGAATTCGCAATGGTGTTGCCGTTCGAGCCAGAATCAAGCGTGATGCCGGAGTATACGCTCGAAATGCCGCTTGCACGGGACAGCGCATTGCCCGTGCTTCCGCCTAGCAGGTAAATGCCTGGATAAGCAGTGCCGTTGCCGGTTGAATTCGTGATTGAGCCGTAGGATGAGGCGTAAAGGTAGATTCCGCTTCCTGACGCGCCCGTTGCCGTGCCCGTGCTGTTCGTGATGTTGAGGTAATCCGAGCTTGAAAATATTATGCCATGGCTGTTTGCCCTCGTGCTTGAAGACGTGGTGTTCTGCACCGTGCCGTTTGACGCGCCGAAGAAGAAAATGCCGTGGCTGAAATTCGAGACCATGCAGTTCTTGACTGTGGTATTGAATGCCGTGGAAGTGATGCCGTAGGTCGAGGAGGCGTTCGTGCCGGTTATAGAATATCCGTTGCAGTCGATTGAAACGTTCTCAGCCTGCACGTCGAGGCAGGTCGTGGCGTTGGAAAGATTGGATGAGAGGGTGTAGGCAGTATTGGCGGTTGACAGGGTGCCGCAGCGCAGGGGGCCCGAAGATGTGAGCGGGGCGTAGTCCGTGACTGCGCCGGAAAGCTTGCCGCCCGCGGTCGTGTTGTTGTATGGATACCCGCTGCCCGCAACCCCGTAGTAAAGCGACGGGTAGCCGGTGGATGCGCTGATTCCGGTTATGACGACGCTGCCGTTCAATACGTTCGCCCAGACGTTGCCCTCGGACACCGAGGCGTTCCACTGCACGGCTTCCTCGTATGCGTACGCGGTAAAGCCGGTGTAATTCCTCAGGTAGAGCCAGCTGCTTCCGTTGTAGCATTGCCAGTAGAGGTAGCCGGCATCAGGATTCAGGAGGATTTTGAGCTGGAGGGGGGTTTGGGAGAAGCATGCGCTTGGCACTGACAGGTTGGATGTCGCCCCAGCGTCCTTGACCTGCCACGTCGCCGCGCTTGCCGTGGCAGGCTTGGAGTAGTTTATGGATATCGTGCTGTCGCCGCAGATTCCCATCTGTGCGGTGTAGGTTGACCAGTTCCCGTCGCGGTATTCGTCATCGTCCACGGGGCAGCCGGAAGTGGCGTAGCTCCCGCTGTAATTCAGCCCGCAGCTCCCGTCCGCGGAGTTGGACTGGTTGGCTGTTTCCTGGTAGCAGACTTTGGTGATGGTCGCGTTGTAGAAGTTGCTGCCGTTCGTGTCGTTCACGTATAAGCCGCTTGTGCTGGTGAAGTTGTTCCAGTAGAAGGTGTTGTTGGTCGACCCTGAAGCCAGATAAACAAGCGTTGATGCCCCGTTGCCTGAAACGAGCGTGTTGTTGTAGAACACGTTGTTGTCCGAGGTGCTTGAGAAATTAGCCGCCGTGCCGTTTGAACGGAAGGTCGAGCCGGTGACGTTATGGGAACCCCCGGATGAAAAGAGAATGCCATTGCCTGTGTTGGAAGTGCCGTTGGAGTTGATGACTTTGACGATGGAAGTATCAAGCTGGATTCCACTCCCTGTGCCCGAGGTGCCGGTGCAGCCGGTAAACATCATGCCTGTGCTGGTCGAGGCATAGATGCCTGCGCCTGAATTGGAAGAGCCGGTTGAGCCGGTGACATTGATTGTCGACTGGATTACCATGCCGTAGCTTGTATTGGAGGTGAATGTGGAGTTGGTGATTGACGTCAGGGTGCTTTGCGCTGCTACGAAGATGCCGTAACTTGACCCTGAGCTGCCAGTAACGTTTACGAAGCTGTTGGAAGTGCCGCGCCTGACATAAATGCCGTATGAGGAGCCGGAAGAGAATGTGGAATTGATGAAATTGTTGCGACTTGATATCTCATCCGGGGTGCCAATGTAAAGTCCGCTGCTTGTTGTGGCAGTGGCTATGGAATTGGAAACCGTATTGTTATCCGCATTTGTGGCGAAATAAATGCCAGGGTAGCCCGTCTTCGTAGTGCTCGCGTTCACGTTATCAATCGTCCCGTTGTACGCGTAGTCGAAGTAAATGCTGGTTGAAAAGTTGCTTATGTTGCAGTTCCTGATGGTGGTGTTGAACTGGGCGGAGTAGACGCCATTTGTATTGGTGGTGTTGTTGCCGGTTATCGTGAATCCGTTGCAGTTGAGCGTGACATTCGCCGCTGTCACGTTGAAGGCGCTCGCGCCGTTTATTGAGCAGGAGGCGTTGAGCGTGTAGGTCGTTCCGGCTGCGGAGAGGGCGCTGCCGCAGGTGGTGTTAACCGGCGGAGGGGCAATCTCAAAGGTGGTCAGGGAGTTTCCGGTGCCTGAAACAACATAGGCGTAATTGCCAGAGGTGGCTATGAAACTCGGGTTGTTCAGGCTTGTCGAGTTGGTGTAATAGGAAACCTGCACAGGGCTGGAAGGGGTGGTGATGTTGAAGGTGGTCAGGGAGTTTCCGGCGTATGAGACGACATAGGTGTAATTGTTGGAAATGGCTATGGAATACGGGCTGTTCAGGCTTGTCGAGTTGTTGTAATAGGCGACCTGGACAGGATTGGAGGAAGTGGTGATGTTGAAGGTGGTCAGGGATTTTCCACTACTTGAAACGACATAGGCGTAATTGCCAGAGGTGGCTATGGAATACGGGTTGTTCAGGCTTGTCGAGTTGGTGTAATAGGAGACCTGGACAGGATTGGAGGGAGTGGTGATGTTGAAGGTGGTCAGGGCTTTTCCACCGATTGAAACGACATAGGCGTAATTGCCAGAGGTGGCTATGGAATCCGGACCGTTCAGGCTTGTCGAGTTGGTGTAATAGGAGACCTGGATAGGATTGGAGGGAGTGGTGATGTTGAAGGTGGTCAGGGAGTTTCCAAGGTATGAAACGACATAGGCGTAATTGCCAGAGGTGGCTATGAAATATGGGTAATTCATGCTTGTCGAGTTGGTGTAATAAGCGACCTGGACAGGGCTGGCGGGGTTGGTGATGTTAAAGGTGGTCAGGGAGTTTCCGCTGCTTGAAACGACATAGGCGTAATTGCCCGAAATGGCCATGGAGTGCGGGCTGTTCAGGCTTGTCGAGTTGTTGTAATAGGCGACCTGCACAGGGCTGGAAGGAGTGGTGATGTTGAAGATTGTCAGGGACTTTCCGCTGCCTGAAACGACATAGGCGTAATTGCCAGAGGTGGCTATGAAAACCGGGCTGTTCAGGCTTGTTGCGTTGGTGTAATAATTCACCTGCGTCGGGGCGGAATTCGATAATGCAGTTATTTCTCCGGTTTCATTGGCGTTCGTGTCTGTGTTCGCCATGACGCCGAGCTTGGTCGGGTAGCTGGTGGGGATGCCGGCAATCGCGTTGTAGGCATCTATCCTTGTGTAGTTCGCGCCGTTGTGCTCGAGCTGCACGCCCGTTGTCATGAGCCTGTACTGCGATTCGATTGGCGTGAGGGTGGAATTGCTTTCATAGAGAAGCGCTGCAACTCCGGAAACGTGGGCGGCGGATACTGATGTTCCGGATGAAGTTTGCGTTCCTGAGAGCCCTTCTGCTGTTATTGACTCGCCGGGCGCGAGCAAGCCCACAAGCGCGGGGTTGATGTTGGAAAACGGCGAGAGCGTGTCGGTTTTCGAGGTGGAGGCAATCGCGGTGACGTTGGAGCCGCAGGCAGGCGCGGATATGTTGCTTGAGCCGTCGTTGCCAGACGCCGCCACGACAAGCAGCCCGTCGGTGGAGGCAAGCGACGCTTCCTGCGCAACCGGGTTGGCGTCATCGCAGTAGCCGTCGTACGAGCCGCCGCCCAAGCTCATGGAAATTACCTTTATCGTCCCGCCCGCGGCAAGCTGGCGGCAGTAGTCTATTCCTGCCATTATGTTTGAGGAGTAGCCCGTGCCGGTTGCATCAAGCACTTTCACGGCGAAAATGGTCGCGTTGGGCGCAACCGCGTGGATGATTGACGCCATGAACGTGCCGTGCCCGTTGTCATCCGTTGCATCCGTGTCGCCGTTCACGAAGTCATAGCCTGAAATCGAAACATCCGAAAGTGCGGGGTTTGTGAAATCCACTCCGGTGTCAAGAAGGCAGATTGCCACCCCCGCGCCGCCCCAGCCGAGTTCGGACTGCGCCCTGTCCGCGCGGATGAGAGGCACGCTCTCGGCAAGAAGCGCGGACATCGGCAGGTCAAGGTACACTTCCTCCGCACCGAGGTCGGCAAGCGAGGCGATTGTGTCCTGGTCCGCGTCGAAAATGGAAATGTTGAGCGAGGAAATCGTGTCTATTGGCAGTGGAAGCTCGGGCTCAGGTTCAGGCGCAAGTTCAGCTGGAACGGTTGCGCCCTGCTCGGGCGCGGATGGCTGGTAGGAAATTTCAAATGGGTTGGAAAGCTCCCCGCCCGTGCTGTTTGTTTCGTTGGCAGTGGAGTTTGTTTCATTGAGGGCTGGCTGCAATTCCGGCAGGGAGATTGTATCGTTGGTGCTGTTGGTTTCGTTGAGAATGGAAGACTGCTCCGGTGCAATGATTGTTTCATTGGTGCTGTTGGTTTCGTTGAGGATGGGGGTTGATTCGGGAAGCGGGATTGCCGCATCCGTGATGTTTGTTTCGTTCGTGCCGTTGGTTTCGTCGATGATGAAGGTCGGTGAGGGCAGGGGGATAGCTTCGTTCGTGCTGTTGGTTTCATTTGTGCCGTTTGCCCCGTTGCCCGTGGCGCCTGCGCCGCCATCCGCAAGCGAGGAGCCGATGTCAAGGAACGGGAGCGTTTCCCCCATCGCGCCTGTGAGCCAGATTGTGCGGCTGGCGAAGAATGATGCCTTGGGCTTGGCAGCATATTGCGAGAGTGAGGAGCTGTTGTTGCCCTCTTGCTGCGCGGCTCCGCCTGATTCGCCTGCGCCCCCCTGCGCTGCGCCAGCGGATTCTTCCGCGCTGTTCCCGACAAGCGTGGGCGCGGATTTGCCTTTTTTCGCAGCGTCGCGCAGAAGCGCGTTCGCGCGCATGATTTCCGCTGCGTCTATCTTGCGCTTCGCCCTGACAATCACGCGCACTGTCCTGTTCTTTTCGAGTTCCTCAAGCGCGTCCTGCGAAATTTTCAGCGTGTTGCCGCGGCTCGTGGATATGACGGACGCATCCTCTCCCCTTGACACCACCTGGAAGCGCGGGGTAGGGGCGGATTCGTTTTCCGGAACAGTAAAGTTCGCTGCGAGGACGACTATGGTTTCGCCATCATTCGGAGTGCGAGAGAGCAGCACCACCGCCCATTCCGAAGGCATTGCCTGCACTATCGTATAGTTGACATCGGAATAATTGCCATCGGATGAATTGAACCGGACAATGAGATTCGAGAAGTCCGGCAGCAGCCCCTGCATGTACGAAACGTTTATTGCAAGGGAGCTCTCCTGCGGCAAAACGGGCGGCTCGGTGGGAAGGTCTACGCTCAAAAACGGCATGAAGACCAGTATTGAAAATGCTAATAGATAGCGAAACCTGACCTTTCCCACAGCAGTAAAACGAATAGAACGTTTATAAAGCATCCGGGAGGAATCTGGAATGGAATCCGCATGAAACACGCCGAAAAAAAGAACGGGAAGATGGATGGTGCGCTCACAGAGTGGGTTGACGCTGAACCTGCAAGCGGCCCTTCATCTGATGGCGCGAAACACCCTGCCATGCAGGATGGCGGGGATGGGAAAGCCGCGAAGAAAAACGGTGGAGCAGGCTCGCGCGCGCAGGAGGGCTTGCAGGGGGGAATCGACCTGCGCGTGTCCGCGAATCCGCTTGCAGCCGCAGTGCTCCTCGGGCTGTTTGAGCTTATTTTCATAGGCGCGTCGGCGAATTACCTGTCCATGCGAAGCGCGGGAATAGCCGTGTTGTTCATTGCGCAGGGGTTGCTGATGGCGGCGTTGAGCGTCGCCGCCCTTTCATGGGGAGTAGTAAAAGCGCGGCACGGGAATGAAACCTCGCTTTCCGGCTGCGTGATGGCAGGGGTGTCGCTTGGTGTCTGCGCCGCTGTCGCGGTCTGCGCGCTTGCGGGCATTTTCGCCCTCGCCGGCATGGGGCCGGACCAGCTGGCACGGGAACTGCACGCCGGAAGCGGCTTTTGGCAATCTGCAACTGCTTACGCCGGGGTGTTTGCGGGGATAATGACCATTTACGCCGTGGCAGGGGCGGTTGCGGGGGCAATCGCGCACCTGTCCATGATTGCTGGCAGAAAAAGGCTGGACGAAGCGGTTGCATACCTCAACTCAAAGCCGAAAAATGAATCCGCAAGCTGAGGGCAGGAAAGTTTTTGCGCGGCAGGGAAAAAATGCTTACGTGAGCGTGGAATTCTTCGGGACCTGCACTTCGGGATAGACGACGATGCCTTCCTTTGTCACGTCCATCTTCACTATTTTCTTCGTTATCTGCGTGCCGCGCATCTTGAGTATTTCAAGAGCCGAGCCGCGCTTGCCGTCCGGGTAAAGCACGTTGTAGATGATGATTATCCCGTCGGAGAGGAAGGAAACCGCCTCGCCCTCCTCTACATACGCCTTGCCAGTGTGCGTGGGGTTCGCCACTTCGCGGATGAGGAACGAGCTGATGTTCTTGCGCTCAAGGTAGCGGAAAAGCTGCTCCATGTATATGCGGAAGCGGCTCTCCTCGCCCGAAAACGCGGATGAGATGGAAGTGAGCGAGTCTATGAACACGACGTCGGGCTCGAAGTCGTGCGGGAAAAGCACTGGGTCTATCTCGATTAGAAGCTCCTTTTTCGCCTCGGAGAGAAGCGCCTCGACGCTCCGCGCCACGTCAAGGGCGTTGAAGCGCTTTATGCGCAGCATGCCGCTATCGGAGAACTTCTGCGCATCCCACCCGAACGCTTCCATGTGGTGGAGGAGGTGCTCCTCCGGCTCCTCGAAACTCATGTAAAGCACGCGCTTGCCCTGAAGGCAGAAGTTGTTCGCCGCGGAAAGGCAGAAGAGAGTCTTGCCCGAGCCCGGGCCGCCTTCCACGAGGACGGATGAGCCGGACGGGATTCCGTTCCCGATAAGCTTGTCGAACCCGTGTATGCCAGTGTGTATCCGCTCGCCTGAATCGCCCTTGAGGACATTTCCGGCAATCTTTTCGATCCGCGCCATACCACAACCTTCCAGCTAAATCCTTTTAAGTTCTTCTTTAAGGAGCGGGAGCTGCCTGTTTATGTTCCTGATGAGGTCGCCAAACTTCTTCGTCTTTACGTGGTAGGACATTTCGTTGACCGAGCCACGCTCGAAATAATCCCTCTGCAGCGTGCGAAGCATCCCCTGAAGGACCTCCTTTTCGTGCATCAGCGAGTTTATTTTCGACGACACGATGAAGCGGCGTATCCGCTTCTGGAAAATGAATGCGAGGATGGCGGCTGCGGCGAATGCCGCGGCGAACGTCTTCCAGTTGTCCCTCACGAAGGACTCGACGTTCTTGCGGGTGGATTCGACCAGTGTCCTCGACTGTATGGCGTCCGATTCCGCGGAGGATATCTCGGAGTAGGACTGGTCTATCAGGATTTGCGCCTCCTCGAGCCGCCCGTCGCGGAATTCCGCAAGCGCTGCGTCCCTGGTGGCGGTTGCCGCGGTGAGGTTCGCGCCCTCTGTCGCATTTTGGAGCCTGAGGGAGAGGACGTCGAACTCGTCCTGCAGCGCGAACGAGCTTTGCGAGAGCCGGTTTATCTGCTCCACGCTGTCGGTCACGAAAGCGTAGTCCGGCGTGCCGCCGATTTCCTCGATTGCGGACTGCCCCTCAAGCCACTGCACCGCGGCGACATAGGTGTCAAAAGCGCGGAGCACGGGAAGGGAGGCGTCGGCCATCCGCTGGATGGACAGGTTCGCAAGGGCAAGCCCGTTCACTGCGTCGTAATATTCCGCAGAGCGGGTTGTGATGTTCGGCGGTGCGAAAATTGTGGCGTTCGTTTCGTTCGCAGGGGCGGAGGCGGAGATGTTGAGAAGGCGCATGCAGAATGAGCGCAGCGGCGCGTCGCCCGAGTCGCCCGCGGCGAATGCCTGCGCGGAGAGGAGCAGAAACACGAATGCGAATGCCGGCATGAGCCTCATGATAACCGGAAATGAATGCCACTGCGGAATTTATATTCCTTGTTCAGCCACGAGGGAAAAACGCTGAGGGGACCCGCCTTACCCCGCGCCGCTTCTGCCCCGCCTTCCTTGCGCCTGCGCCGCATCTTCCCTTGCCTGCGCCTTTGCCAAAAACGAATGGAACAGCGCGGAGAAGCCGAACACCGCCGCGGAGAGCATGAACGCGCCCGACGCGCAAAGCCCTGCGAAGAAAAGGACGAACAGGTGGAAGCTTGAGAACCGCGCGTCCGCAGCCGCGCTTGCCGCGATGAAAAGCGAGAGGAGCGAGAATCCGGCGGCGAGCGCAACATGCGCCTTGTTGCCCCGCAGCCCCAGTATCAGCGCGTCCGCCATCATCACAACGCCCACGCCGATAAGCGAGCCTGAGAAGAGCGAGAGGAAGAACGCGGCGAATCCGTAGGAGAGCGCCTCGGCAAACCCAGCGCCAAGCGCGGAATCGCCATTCGCAAGCGCGAAAACCCCGCCGGCAAGCGCAAGGACCGCGCCTACGCCAAAGAGTACCTGCTGGAAAGTATGCTCGAATACCTGCTCCATCGGAACACCAGATGTGGAATGGATGCAACCAATTTAATTGTAGCGCAGGGCTGGAACCGGCGCGGCGGCGGATGGCGGGCCGCGCACGATTGCCGGGCGGGCGGCTGGCGCGGTGGAATCAATTTAATTGTAGATGCCGTTTTCTTATGCGGGTTGGAACGATGCTTGCGGACTCGGACACACTGGACGGCGGGCAGCGGAAAAAATCCATGGGCAGCATCAACGCCGACGGCATGGGCTACGCGGCGATGACCGGCATCGGCGACGCGTACGTCCCGGCGGCGGCAGTCGCGCTTGGCGCGAACAGCTTTTACATAGGGCTTCTCGCCGCGCTTCCGCAATTTTTGGGCGCGATGCTCCAGTTCGTATCCCTCCACGTGCTTCGCATCGTGAAGGACAGGAAGAACATCGTGGTCGCGGGCTCATTCCTGCACGCGCTTTGCTGGCTGCCCATCATCTGGCTGCTGCTTTACCCCGGAGAGCTGTCCGTGCCGCTCATCATCGTTTTCTTCTCGCTTGGCGCCGGGATATCGCTCATGATAAACCCCGTCTGGAGCAGCTGGGTGTCGGACATCGTGCCGGAAAACGAGCGCGCTGGGTTTTTCGCCAACCGCAACAGGCTCATGCAGCTCGTGCTGTTCGCCTGCACGTTCGCGACCGGATTGCTCCTGCGCGAGCTTTCGCTCTGGCTTGGCGCCGCCGCTGCGTTCGGCGTGATATTCGCCCTGCCTTTCCTCTCTCGTCTTTCCACCGTGTTCTTCAACTCGAAAATCAGCAGCGTGAGATACGACCTGCAGCTCGTCCGCGAAATAAAGCTCAAGCATCTTTTCCTGCTGCCGGCTTACAGAAACGAGCTTTGGTTCCTTGTTTTCATGGCGTTCGTGAACTTCACCGTGCAGTTCGCCGCGCCGTTTTTCACCCCGTACATGCTCGAAAACCTCGGATTCGACGTCGGGATGCTTGGCATAATGACCGCTGCGTCCATACTTGCGAAGATTGTTTCCTACCCATACTGGGGCAAGGCGATAGACCGCTTCGGCAACCGCGCGGTGCTTGTTTCAACCGCGTTCGCCATGGCGTTCATCCCCATAATGTGGCTTTTCACGGCGGACATCTCGTGGCTGATTGCCTTCCAGATTTTCTCCGGCTTCGCGTGGAGCGGGCTTGACCTCGCCTCGTTCAACTTCGCGCTTTCGATGGTCGGGCGCGAACTCCGCCCCTCATTCATTTCAAAATACAACGCGTTCAACGGGGTGTTTTACGCCGCAGGCAGCATTGCGGGCGGGCTGTTCCTCATGACTTTCGGGAGCGTGAGCTTCCTCGGCTACAGCGGAATCCTCCTCGTGTTCCTGATTTCCGGCGTGCTGCGCCTCGCCGGCGCGCTGATATTCGCGCCCAAACTTTCGACTTCCCGCGAGCCTGAGAACAAGGCCGGCGACCGCGCAATCGCCCTCAACCTCGTGGCGGTTTACCCCATGCGCGGCGCGGTGAACAACGTGCTTGACGGGTGGAACTTCACGCGCAAGGCGGTCGTGGAGGGCACGTCCCATGGAAGCATCGCGCTGAGAAGCGGGATTGAGACAACGGGGCACGCGCTGACCGAGGGCGGGAGGAAACTCGCGTCAAGGATAGCGAAAAGGAAACAGCTCTGATTTTGCATGCAGGCGGGGGGAAGCCCGCGCCAAGGATGGCGGAAAGGAAAAGCCTATAGGGCGCAGCCATCGGCTGGAGCCTGCCTCCGGAATTTCAGAAAAAATGCTCTTCTTTTGTTTTAGCCTGCGCCTGTTCTGCGCGCAGCCGGCTCCTGTTTTGCCCCCTGCCCGAGCTTTTAGCTGAACGAGTTGAGTTGCGCATAATACGTGCCGGGTATCGAACCAGTGCCGTTGATTGCAATCAGGCGCGAGCCGTCGCCCGAAACAGCCACGACGCTCGGGTTGGAAACGCAGTTGTCTGTTCTCCACGTCCAGCCGCCGTCGCTCGAAGTAAGGATCTTGCCGCTGCTGATTGCGGCCATGCGCATTCCATTGGACGATACTGAGAGGACATATCCGTTGGGCACGGAGCCGCGCTGTTCCCATGTTGACGCCCAGTCGCTTGAGGCATAGAGCCTGCCGTCAGCCCCGACAACGTAGAGGTTGGTGCCGTCGGTTGCGAACGAACCCACGGAGTTGGAGCCACCCACTGTCCGCTGCGTCACGCTAACCCCTCCGTCAAGCGAAGTGAAGAATGCGTTCGATGCCCGCGCGGCAAGCCGCGCGCCGTTGGAAGACAGGATTACGTCATACCACACCTTGAAGCCCGCGCCAGTCTGCCGCGTCCAGCTCGAGCCGCCGTTCGTGGAAGTGTAGAGGTATTCGCCCTGCTGGTAAAGCCCGCAATCCGCAAGCGCGAGGCGAGTGCCGTCGCCGGAAACCGCGACGTCGCAGTGGTAGGTCGACGGGGGGGAGTAGGAAGTCCAGCTTGCGCCGCTGTTCTGGGAAATCTGCGTCGCGCCCATCCAGTGGGCTGCCGCCATTACCGAACCGCTGGAGCTTATCGCAGCCCCGCCGGTGTAGCTGGGCAGCGTGGACCAGCTCACGCCGCCGTTCGTGGAGTAGAAGAATTTGGCAAGCCCGTACCCGCTGTTTTCCTGCCCGATAAGGGACATGCCGTTTGAGGAAGACCTTAGGGTGTCCCAGTTTGAAGTGCCGCCTGAAATCTGGTATTGCGTCCACGTGCAGGGCAGGTTGGGTGTGAGCGGGGCGCCGTCCGAGACGCCAGAGGGGACTTTGCCGCCGGAGGAAGCGCTGTTGTAGGGAACCGCGCCCGCGGAGCCGACATACAACCCGGAAATGGCGGATGCCGTAGTGCCGCTCACCCAGACCGCGCCGCTTTGCACGTTGGGCCAGATGTTGCCCTGCGTCATGCCGTTGATTGTTGCGGTATAGGTGTTGCCGCTCGCGAATTCGTAGATATACGTGCTGCTTGTTGCGGTTGAGAAGTTGTTGAGCGCGAATGTGTTGCCGCCGCTCGCTTCCATATACAGCATCTGCGATGATGCGCCGGAGGAGAATCTGTTCCGGGTGAACTGGTTGTAGTCCGTGCCGGAGGTGGTGCGGACGGCATAGCTTGAGGACGAGGAAAAGTTGGAGCCGGTGAACGTATTGTAGTCGCTGCCGGACATGTAAATGCCGGCATTGGAAGTTGATGACAGCGAAGCGTTGGTGACCGTGTTCGAGTTGCTCGATTCGATTGAGATGCCGTAGTGTGACGTGGAGAACCCGCGCGAGTTGGCGATTGTATTGCCGGAGCCGCCTGAGAGATAGATTGCACGGCCTAAGCCGGACGTGGCGGTGGAGTTGGAAATCGTGTTGCCTGAGCTTCCGGACAGGTATATGGCGGTGGCGGAGGTGCCCGTGGTCGTGGAGGTGGAATTGACGATGTTGTTGTTGGAGCCGGAATAGACATAGATGCCGACGTTGCTGACGGAGCTGACCGTGGACCTGTTGATTGTTCCGTAGGTTGCGCCGTTGAAGTAGATGCCGTTGAAGAAGTTGTTGATGCCGCAGTTGTTTACCTTCGTGTATTGCTGGTTGGAGTAGATGCCGTAACTCATGCTCGCGCCGCTGCCCGTTATGGTGTAGCCGTTGCAGTCTATCGTGACGCCGGATGCCGCGACCGTGAAGCAGGTTCCGGTGGAGGCGAGGTTGCCAGTCAGCGTGTAAACCTTATTGGGTGTGGAGAGCGTCATGCCGCAGGCGAGCCCCTGTTCGGGAGTGAGCGGCGCGTAATCAACCACGTTCGAGCTCACCCTCCCGCCCGTAGTTGAGCGGTAGGGGTAGCCGCTTCCTGCGGAGCCGACGTACAATCCCGGAATCGAGGAATTCACGGTGCCGGTCACCGCAACCGCGCCGGAAAGCACGTTGGGGTAGATGTTGCCCTGGTTGATTCCGTTCACTGTCGCGTTGTAGAAGTTGCCGCCCGCGTTGTCGTAGATGTAGTAATTGCTGTTTGTCGTGAAGTTGTTGAGCGCGAACACGTTGTAGTTTCCGCCGTAAATTTCGACCGTGTCGTACGACGAGCTTGATGAGAACCTGTTGCGGATGAAGCGGTTGCTGGAGCCGGAGTTGATGGTGACCGCGCGGTAGCCGTTGGAGCTTGCATTGCAATCCGTGAATGTGTTGGAGTTGGCATTGGAATCCAGGAATATGCCGGTGCTGGAGGGCGTGTCGCCGTATCCGGAGGAGTTGGCGAACGTGTTGCTGGAAGCGCTGAAGAGGCGGATGCCGTAGTTTGATGTGGAGGTTCCAGTGGTGTTGGTAATGCTATTGCCGGTGCTGGAGTGGATATTGATTCCGTTGCCAGTGGCTGAACTGAACGCGGAGCCGGAGATTTTATTGCCATCTCCGTAGATATAGATGCCATCTCCCGATAATGATGACCCCGTGGAGCTGGTGACGTTGCCGCTGGCGGCATTCCAGAGGTAGAAGCCGTAGCCGCCTGCCCGTGTTGTGCTGGAATTAGTCCTGCTTATGGACCCGCCGGTGGTGATGATGAACCCCACGCCCGCGAAGAAGTTGGAGATTCTGCAGTCGTTTATCTTCGTGTATTGCTGGTTGGAATATATGCCGTAGCTGCTTGCCGCGTTGCTGCCGGTTATGGCGTATCCGTTGCAATTGATTGTGACGTTCGAAGCAGTCACGTTGAAGCACGTGCCGGTCGAGGTGAGGTTCTGCGTGAGGGTGCAGACGGAATTGGGAGTGGAAAGCGTGCCGCAGAAGCAGCCGGTGGTGGGCGTGAGCGGGGCGCCGTCCGAGACGCTCGACGAGACTTTGCCGCCAGATGTGGTGGAGTTGTATGGGACTGCGCCGCTGGTGCCCACGTAAAGCCCGGATATGGATGATGGCGTCGAACCCTGCACCTGGATTGCGCCGCTTTGCACGTTGGGGTAGATGTTCCCCTGGTTGATTCCGTCTATTACCATGTTGAAGTAGTCGCCGATGCTGTTGGAATAC
>Ga0172379_10007187_pt1 | contig 14583 bp, 10 predicted proteins | sample GrowelOW334metaG_FD_119756 | JGI IMG/M metagenome (GOLD analysis project Ga0172379, IMG submission 119756) | Groundwater microbial communities from an aquifer near a municipal landfill in Southern Ontario, Canada - Groundwater well OW334 metaG | ecosystem: Environmental > Aquatic > Deep...
GCTTCCAGATTACAGATTGCTGCTATTTAGCCGCCTGCTGGTCACGATTGCCGTACAGATTCAGGGAATAGCTGTCGGCTGGCAAATCTACGCAATCACCAATAGCCCGCTCGCATTAGGCTTAGCGGGATTAACTGAGGCCATCCCAGCCATCGGAGTGGCTCTGTATGCCGGTCACGTAGCTGACATCATAGACAGGCGCAAAATCGTGCTCTGGGCTGTAGCCTCACTGGTCTTGAGCATGGCCATTCTTACTATTTGTACTCTCAGCACTCACCACAACCCCACGCTCCTAATCTGCATATTCTCAATAATTGCCCTATCAGGCATATCGCGCGGTTTCTATGGTCCAGCAATCTTCGGCATTGTCTCAGACATTGTTCCGCGACCGCTTTTAGGCAATGCCGCTGCCTGGAACAGCACGGTTTGGCAGTCATCGGCAGTAGCAGGGCCAATTCTGGGCGGAGTTCTATATGCTTGGCTCCATGCACCTTACACGTACTTGATTTCAACTTTAATGCTCGTGGCCGCCTTCATCAGCTTCTGGCAAGTAAAATCTCGCACTGTCATAACCCCGAAAAAGAATGAGAGTGTTTTTGCCAATATAAAAGAGGGTCTTGATTTTGTTTTTCACAATCAAGTTATTCTCGGCGCCATGGCACTCGACTTATTTGCCGTTCTCTTTGGCGGTGCAGTCGCCTTGCTACCAATATTTGCCAAAGAAGTTTTTCATTGCGGCCCCGAAGTGCTCGGCATGCTAAGAGCGGCACCGTCGCTCGGTTCAATGACTACAGCTATTGTGCTCACTCACCATCCAATCACTCATAATTCAGGCAAAATATTCATGCTTGCAGCAGGCGGTTTTGGAATTTGTATGATTGCCTTCGGCCTTTCAACCAACCTCTATCTATCGCTAATTATTCTTGTCATCAGTGGTGCACTAGACGGCATTAGTGTTTGGGTAAGAAGCACAATATTCCAACTGAAAACACCAAACGACATGAAAGGCCGTGTTTCTGCGGTTAACAATATGTTCATTGGTTCATCAAATGAAATAGGTGAATTTGAATCTGGTGTCACTGCAAGATTTATGGGCCTGGTACCATCAGTAGTATTCGGTGGAATCATGACCCTGCTAGTCGTTCTAATTACTAGCGTCAAAGCACCAAAACTAAGAAACCTGAATATTCATGAATTATACAAAGAACAATCAGAAGAACTCTCTCAAAAGAAATAAGTTAGCAATGCCGATACGAGAGTAGAAGAGCCCGCATAGCGCCTCTGTTGTAGAGTCGCAGGCACTCCTGCAAGAAACCGACCGGTGATTTACCCAACACTTGAAGCGCTTCTCGATGATCAAAAATGAACACACAACAAATTGTCAGAAAAACAGCACTCCAGAAATAGTAAATTGCTTGTCGCGTCAATTTAGAGTAAGGCAACATCTCTTTGTGCATGAAGCTCCAATGAAACTTAAGGTGAGCTATTTCATCGCGAACAATTGACGAGAAAATTGCGCGTAGTGCTTGGTCGGGAAGGCCGTCTGCGCAGGCCTTATAGAAATTCCTTCCAACTATTTCGGCTGTCAGAATAATGAAAATCTCGGTTTTCAAACCCATCAAATGCCGCAAGCTGACAAAAGCATAGTCGGTCCAATGCCAAGTAATTAAGTAGCCCTCCATCAGCTCAATAATTCGCGCCAAAACTAGAGCATGACCATTTTCTTCTTTTATAAATAGATCAATGCACTGTTCAAAAGTAGGATCATTCAAAGCCCTTGCATACTTACGCAAATGGGTGCCATCGCCGGTTTCGCCAATCTGAAAGCGCTGCAGCGATTTGATAATAGGCACGCGAACTGTGTATGGAATATCTAAATATTGTGGCCAAACAAATGCTTGTTTATCTCTTCTATTATTTTCGAAATAAGAAAGCCAATATTTCGATGAAAAAGTGTTGTGTTTAAAAGTGGCTCTAGCTCCATCATCTGGAGCACCTCCACTAGATGGTTGAAATAATCGCTGTGAAGTCATCCTGTAATCCTCGCCATATTGGTTCGTCTACTCTGCGACATTTGTCAGCTCGTCAGTTCAATACGAGACTAGCAGAGGAGTCACTAGCGAGAGGTAAACATATGACTTGCATTGATCGCTCAGAACAAAAAACGAGTAAAGGCAAAGAAGATCGATGTAAGCCGTGCGATCTAATTCGGCCCTTGCATTTAATCTGCAACAACAGCTATCGCCAAAAGCCTGGCCCAGAAAGCCCCGCGAATATAAGAGCTTTCTGCCAAAAGCTGAAAATTGCACCGATTGTGTAATATAAAATCTGTTGCCCTGACAGCATCACTGTAGACAAATCACGGCAGTTTCTAAACAATTAAACTTAGAACGAGGAAGACAATTCTTCTACAACTTTGATTAGGCCCTGCAGCACCTCTGCAAGCTTTTCGTAGTTGAGTTTTTCTGGAGTATCTTGCTTGTCATGGTAATGCGGATATCGATAGTTAGCGGTATCGGTGACCATCAGTGCGGGGTAGCCAAAGCGCCAAAATGAATCTTGATCGGAAAACCGAACACCAGAAACGAACTCTGGTAATGCAATTCCCTGAGATGGAATCATCCCAGCGGAGCGAAATGATTTCAAAGATCGACCTAACAGGGATCGAGATTTGAGGTTAGAAAGGAAAAGCAGGAAGTTGCCTGTGTCAGGGCAGATCAGACGCAGAAGTGGATTGGGAAAACTCTGACTGCCTGGCGAATCGCTGTAATAGCCAATAGTCTCCAAAGATAGCATGGCAACAATTCTGTCTTGTCGTTCATGGCAGAGCTTTGCGTATTGATAACTTCCCATTTTATCGGTATGGAAGAACGGGGGCTCTTCGTTGGTGAATGCAACAAAACGCACTGTCGTAGAGAGTTTTTTATCGGCGAAATAACCAGTGAGTTCCAAAAGAGCACTAACACCGCTACCGTTATCGTTGGCAGCAGGGCAATCGTAGACTGAGTCGTAGTGAGCTCCAATTACAACGACTTGCTCAGGAAAATGCGAACCCTTAATCTCGGCAATTATGTTCCTGGTGAGGTGCTTAACTTTCGGAAAAACGACTGTGCCGTTTTTCTCCTCGTGGCTCTCTGGTGAAAGCAGCTCAACATCATACTCTTGCTTATCAACAGCAAAACCAAATTCGTTAAACTTGTGCTCAATATAAGCTGCAGCCAGCTCTAGACTCGCAGGTGCACTTGTAAGACTGCGACAGCCAATCTCGGAAGCCAAAACCATTACATGCTCACGAAGACGCTTGCTAAGGCCTTCTACAAATGAGTCTGTCACTATTTAACCTTGCGCATGAGAAACAACGTCCAACCACCAACTGCACAGCACTTGAGCCTGGCAACATATACGTTACCATCAAAAGTGAGAGCAGCAGAATACATAGGCCAGTGTTAAAGGAACCTTTAATAGGGAAATTCAATATTAAAGGATAAGGCGTTATCCTTTAACAAGACCGGTAGCTTCTTGAAACTCGACTCAACAAAAATGGTTAAAAATGACCGAATCAAAACCAACTCGACTGAAATGTTCATTCTGCGGGAAGAGCCAAGAACAGGTAAAGAAAATAATTGCTGGACCGAGTGTCTATATTTGCAATGACTGCGTTGAACTGTGCAATGAAATACTAGAAGAAGAACTGTTCGAGCCAGAAGCAGGAGAGTTAGGCCCTCGTCCTTCAATAAAATTTTACGAACACGACCTGCCGGAAACGACAGTTTGGAGCAGCAAATTTAGTCAAATGAAATCGATGGCTGTGGATAAGTGGCGAGGACAAAAACTTACCGATGAGAATAGTGATGAAGCTGCTTTGATTTCAGTAGCGTGCGTCGGGTTAGAAGAGCTGCTCGATTACTACAGAGTGAATGGACTTCAGGCTGGCGTAGAACCACTTCTACGCGCGCTGCTGCACTTAAAAGAACGACTATCGGGAAACTCCAGCCCAGAGCTCGTGCCGTTCTTAGAACAACTAACTCTATTTTACTCAGACAGCAAAGACTATCACCTTGCCGCATCCTTACTCGAATGGTTGCTGGAACTGGGCTTCATTCACGAAGTCATCGATAAATCAAAACAAAGACAGTATGCCCTAAACCTAATTAAGATCTATATGCGTCTCGGAAAGATTCAAGAAGCCGACAAATTGCTTGACAGTTTAAAGTGAAAAATCAGCATCACTCAACTTCGGATTGAGAGCAACTCGATCAAAAGTCAACTCTGTCTCTATATGAAATGTCGAGTTCTTCAAAGGCTCAAACTCAGTCTTCTCTGCTTTGCCAAAGTTTGCAATGGCATGAAATACTTCGCCAGTCTTTGAAATGGCGTTGAAGATATCTCTAGAAGCTTCAGAATTGAGTGGTCGAGTTGTCACTTCTATTGTATGAATGAAATAACTGATGCTTGAAACAGTAAGGCGAACAATACCAGAAGCACCAAGGTCACCTTCCAAGAATAGCTTGTTCGCTTGCTCTTTAACCTGTACCAATCTAAAGCTATTACGTTTCACATACCAAAGACAATTTTCTTTAGGAGACAAACAATACTTGATGAAAGTAAGTAATTCTTCCGGCAGATCCAGCATATAGAACGCAGACATTGCTGACGAAAAATTCTCACCTTTTACAAACTTGGCTCTCTCGTCACCGGGACCCTTTACAAACAGAGAGCTGCCAACGAATCGATACTTACAGTCGGTATCATAAAAAACCAGCAGAATCTCATTTGGCTTACGGAAGGAAAGTTGAAATGCTCTAGTAGAAGGCGGATTTCGGGTCTTACTATCTGTAACCTGACAGTCTCTCACCCAGTTACCATTCAACACAAAGGTATCAAGATCGCGAACAACCGCAAATGATTTCTCTAAAATTTCTTGAGCGTTCACCGTCCTACTCCTTTAACTGATGTGACGGCAAGGCCACATAGCATGAGTAATATGCCTCACGATCAAAGAACGGTGCTCTTTTTTGAAATGGATTGGTGGGAACGTACTTGAGCCAGCCGGGAAGCTTATCAATAAAGGTGCGTTGAGCAAAGCCAACTAAGGCATAATCGTGCTTATCAACAACAAGAATCTGCTCACTCTTATAAATATTTGAGCCTACTAGCCAAAAGTATCGATCATCACTCCAATCAAATTTTGCTCGCAAATCTTGAGCCAGTTTCAAATGAGCGGTCTTTTTCATGTCTTCAAGCATGAAGCGATGACGCCCCCGGTAAAGCCCTTCTTCGTCATCACGCCCGGCGAGAAAATACCAAAGGTCGAGCAGCGCGACATAGGTAGGTGAAGTAAATCGATTATCAAAGCTGAAACGCTTAGGTGAATAGAGCTTGCTTGCTCCATCGCCTTTCTCACGAACCAAAAGATTATTGGGCAACAATTTGGCGCTAAAATCGCGCGCAGGTGGAGTGCAATTCGTAACGTCAATAGTCAACTCAATTGGGTGACGATACTCAATGGCAATATCAAATTTAGTGGGTGCAATGTCAGACTCTGCTTCATAGAAGAGTTCGCCCACACCCTGAGCGCTAAAGTAATTGCCTTTTCTCAGCTTGAGCCAAACTTGCTCAATAACCTCATAGGCATCTTTCTTAGTCGTGTTTTCCAAAGCAACCTTTCGTCAACTGTCTATAAAAACGATCATAACACCCAGCACTTTTGCTCTACTCTTTGCAATGCCGCCCCCATGCGTCCCAGAGCCAGGGCAGAATTCGAGAGGTACCAACTGAAAATAATAAGCATTAGCCTCTGGGCTATTAGCTTAAAGAATTCACCTGGCGAATCAATGGAGCCAAGAGTCCGCGAACTGCATACTCACTGCGAACGCTTGTCAGCTCCTCATTTTTCAACTCTGATCTCTCATGCGTGGATCTCTCGTGGCTTTCTTTGACGCCAGTTCCCAGTAATTTCAAAACACCGGTCACCTTCTCGCCAGCTTCAAACCTCTCGATTTTCTCTGCTGAGAAAAGTTTCTCCAGACCATCATGCCCAGTCGATGGAGTCAACTTCTCCAAATAAAACTCGGTACCTAAGGCAGTCAATATTCGCGTCTGCTCTTTCACCGGCAATTGCGCCCACTCTCTATCTAACTGGCGCATTAGGTTATCTGCGTCGCGGAGAATCTTGGTGTTATCGCCAAAGTAAGCGGACTCACCAAGACTGCCTAGATAGTTACCCGTGCCGAAAATGAAGTCACGACCGTTAACGACAGCCTTTGCCAGTGAGGTTCCGAACTTATCACCGTACTCCGCGGCAGCAGCTCTATCATTTTTCAAAATGGCGCCCACGAAGTCAGTTGTATGAGCCAAATTCTCTAAAAAATGCCCACCCGCCTCTGTCGGACCGACTATCGCACCAATGGTTCCTTCAATGACAATACGCCTTGCTGTATCACCGGCAGCGGTGGATACGTCAGACAACAATTGCAGCTGCTGATCCAAAGGCAATTTTGCCAACTGGTCGGCAACCTTCATCCACCCTTCGAAATTGTTCTCAGGAGCAACAGCGACAGCCGGTCGCTCAACATTTTCTTCGACTGAACCGCGGAGAACAAGAGTCTGCTTCTCGGGTGTCGCATCCTCTTGCATTGAATTCTCTTGGGTGGAAATTATGCGCGCTTGCACCTCTAGAGTGCGAACAACTGCTGGTTGATCCGTGGAAATAGAAGCAGAATGACTAGCTACTTCAGCTGCATGGAGCGGTTTCACTCCATGCGGATGAACATCAACATTGGTAGCACCCTGCAACGGTTCATTCAGTGAGTAGGCCACCCCTTGTAGCTCTATCGGCTTCATCCCATTAGACAAACTAGCCTCATCCAGTGACAAGGCCACGGCCTTCAGTTCTTCAGGAGGCGCGGTCGCATCGAGCGACAATGCCACAGCCGTTAATTCTTCCTCAACCAGTGGTTTGAGCAGTGGTTTGAGCACAGGCTGCACTTCAAAGGCCGGTTTAGCCTGCTCACTACCAGGGCGTTTTCGCGAGACAACACGGTCACCAAAATCAATTTCTATGCTCTCACTCTGAGCGTCCAAATCAATGCCGCTAAATCTGCGCAACGAACCATCACTGGCATTTGTGCGAGTCTGTGCAACAGTAGCCAACTCAGCAGATCCGGCATTGCGAAGGTCTTGAGCATCGGAGCTTTTAAGAGCCTTAGCCTCAGCTGACTCTGCCTTTCCTTGGTCACCAGGTTCCCTTACTTTGTCATCTGGCATGATCCACTCCAGTTGCTTATAAACAAAGCTATTCCCCTTCTCAATGCTCTAAAAACTCGAAATCATCAAAACTAAGATGGTTCGCAAGCCGTCATCTTGAACACTGATACAATGCACAGCGCTAGCTGGCATAGAGAAAATGGCAAAATGCCAGGAAGTCAGTCACGGCAACACTTAGAGGCGGAAAACATGCTTAAACCCCATGGCAGGTTCGAATACTCGGCCATCATCGATAGACCCAAATTCACTTGGCCAAATGGCAAGAAACTAGCAGTCTATTTAGCGCTCAACCTTGAACATTTTAGCTATGGTGAAGGGATGGGGGCGAAGCTCGCTCCTAGCGCTAGTCCAGACGTTCTCAACTATGCCTGGCGAGAATATGGCAATAGAGTTGGCGCCTGGAGAATGCTCTCTATGTTCGATAAGTTGGATTTGCCTGTTTCAGTGCTGGTCAACACGTCGCTATATGAGCACTGTCCACAGCTCGTCAAAGCCTTCAGCGATCGCGGGGATGAAATAGTAGCTCACGGCTATTCAAATGCGTTTTCTCAAAGCGATATGGCTATCTCTGAAGAACGAGAAATGATTGCTCAGGTGAGCGCGGCAATCAAAAACCATCAAGGTCAGCTGCCCAAGGGTTGGCTCTCACCGTGGATTGCAGTGAGCAACGACACCCCAGATCTACTTGCAGAACAAGGCTATCAATACACATTGAATTGGTGCCACGATGACCAGCCGACTTGGTTCAAAACGACAGCTGATAAGCCTTTCCTTTCTGTGCCTTATCCACAAGAGTTAAACGACATTCCAAGTATTATTGGCAGGCACATTGAAGGTGATACTTTCGCCAATATGATTATTGATCAATTCGATGAAATGCTGGAACAGTCAGAACAGCAACCGCTTGTAATGGGAATAGCTCTGCATGCCTATATTACCGGGCAACCTTTCAGATTGCGTCATCTTCGTCGTGCCTTAGAGCATATTTGCAAACAGCGCGATTCAATTTGGCTATGCACCGCAGGTGATATCGCGCAGCATTTTGGGAAAGTAAACCAACAATAATTCAACTGTTGGAATAGCACTCTGGTGCCTCGCAGGCCCAATATACTCATTAAAACTCCAAAAAAGCGAGCTCTATCGTGCCTAAACATTCGGCTGCATGGTCCGTTTGGATTACTTTAATTTTCATTGTTGGCTTTACCGCTATCAACAGAGGCACAGCCGTAGCAAAAGATGCAGAAGTGATCCGATCAAAAATCGGGCCGGCAGGTGAGACAGTAAAGCAAGCCAGCGGCTATCCCAATAACATCCGCGACGGCCTCGCCCCTGCCCAGTATTTCCGGATGACAGAAGTACTCTTAGGCAACTACGATCTGACAAATGCAAAACAATGCCTGCAAAAGCTGATGGACAACAAAACCTCTCCGGAAGCGCAACAGTATGCAGACCTTCTAAACAACACTGCGATGCCCAAAGAGGCGGTTCCAGATGAAGCCGTGAATCTTTTAAAGCAAGCAGAACTAGTCGAGAAGCAGCAGGATATTGAACAAGCAACGGCTATGTACCAAAGTTTAGTCAAAAAGTATCCGAAATTTGAATGGGCCCACACAGAGCTAGCCAAAAACTACGCCTACTATCGTCAAGATCAGAAAAACGCAGAAGTACTGCTTGAACAGTCGCTGGCGCTAAATCCAAACAACACACAAACACTACAGACCTGCATTACTCTTGCCAACAACAAACAACAGCATGAAAAAGCTTATGAATATTGCATACGTCTGCGGGCAGTCGATCCAACTTACTCGTCTTACCATCTAGACTGGGAGCTGAACAACCATGATCGCTCCGCTAATCTTAAAAATCTGATTCACAGAGCAGCGCCGCGCATTACTCCGCTGGCGCCACAACCGCATGCGGAAGCGACGCAGGTAAGCATGCAGCGCCCTATAAACGAAACAGTTTCAGATGCAGTCAAACACAACACGCACACTTTAATGCTGCAAACAGCGCGGCAATCGATGCAACAAACAACTGAACGCGAAGAAAACTATCCGCCGCAAATGATAAATGAAAGAGGCGAAGTGCAAATTACCTTTGGTGATAACGTCGACACAAGTGGTTCGTTCAGCAATAATCTGCTGGCAGTGAGGAGCGACCATCGTACTCAATATTGGAATAAGCAGGGCAAACAAGCTTTTGCCAAATCCTTTGACGAAGGTCTCGATTTCTCGGAAGGACTAGCTGCAGCAAAAGATGGTAAATGGGGCTTCATCGACAGCACTGGTCAGTTTGTAATTTCAAACGAACTTGAGTATGCCACGTCATTCTCTGACGGCCTGGCCGCGGTTGTGATTGAAGGCAACTGGGGCTTTATCAATACAAAGGGCGAAATAGTAATCGAGCCAATCTATGAAAAAGCCAAACCGTTCTCGAACGGATTGGCTCTCGTGAAACTGCGCAACAAGCTCGGATACATAGACAAGAACGGGAATCTAGCCATACCTGCAACCTTCGACAGTGGTCGCCCTTTCTCTGAAGGGCTAGCCGAAGTCGGAATACTCGACCGTGGAAAACACGAGCTTCGACTTTGTTATATCAATACATCAGGCAAGGTTTGCCTCGATACTTCGAAGATTGAGGCGTCGGCAGAGCCTGACGCGAAAGAGCCAGATGTTTACAACCTTGACGATGGTAAGACCCTATTCGGATTCAAGAACGCAACTGGAATGAGTTCGAGCGACAAGCGACCACGTGATTTCCACTGTGGTCTAGCCGGAATTAAACTCGGCAAGAACTATGGCTACATCAATAAAGACGGCAAAGTAGTGATACCACCTGTATACACAGCTGCCTATGATTTCTCAGAAAATCTAGCAACAGTCCAACCAAATAATAATTTTGAAAAAGCAGTGATCGATACTTCTGGTACCACGGTAGTGGGACCGCAGTACAAAGAAATCAGCCAATTTCACGATGGTATTGCTGCTGTTAATCAGTGGCAGCACTCAAGCTCAAATGCACTATGGGGATATATAAACAAAAAAGGTGAACAAATTCTACCGCTGCAATATTTCGAAGCAACAACATTTTCAAGCGGATTGGCCAGAGTAAGACCGACACCGATGGCCCAAGCTTCGACCAAACTTGCTCCCGTGAATGATGCACCGTCTGTGGTTACATTACCTGCCGACCAGAGCCTATGGGCAAAAACAGCGACAAAAAAAATAGTTGCTGCATGGCCAGCAGAAACAGCGTGCGAAGTAGATAAGCGGACACAGTTTACATTTAAATTAGACCAAGCTGGAAACGTCTACGACATAACTTTCATCAGTGGTTGTGCCTCGCCAAACACAATGCTAGCTACCGTGCATTCCCTACTATTTGCCATGCCTTTTGAGAGGCAAACGGGTCCTGGTACGATTTATCTCGATATCGAATCCGATAGCTCTGCTAACCCAAAAATTACAATGAGTAGCGCTGGAGAAAGAGCTGCCGGAGTCGGAGAAGAAATAGAAGATAAATCGGCGAATGCCGAAGACAAAATACTCAATGGCATGCCAGAAAATCGAAATTCACAAGACAGCAGCATGCTGGCTGAGTATATGGCCGAAAAGCTGGTTTTCCTTTGCGAAAAGTCTGCCAAATATCCAGACTCTCCGTCAGTTAATGCTGAGCTTGCCAAAATATTTAACGCCTACTCTCTCAATGCCACAAATGCTCACGACTGGCTCTGTGTTGCTCGTAGCAATCCAGCGAGGCTAGTCTTGAGGCAAAACCCCGACAACCGAGACGAACGTAGCTGCAATGCTCCACTAGGGGCGATATTTCAGGCCTGGCGACTACAAAAGCAAAATATCAATTTATACGAGTTGCAAGATGCCTACAGACACAAGATAGCACTCGATCTATTGCGTTCAAACGGAACTGAACCACTGTTTCTAGGAATAGCAGCAGAGTTAATGGATCAGTATTCGACAGCTCAGAAATACTACTCGCAATGCTCATCATCCGACTTCGCAAAGAAGCTGGTGAAGAGGTTCTCAAGCAAACTTACAGCAGAGACTATCAGTAAATTTGCAGGAAATGCTGTAAACACAAAAGACTGGAAGGAGCCAGTAAAATGGCTGCCGATTGATTCAGAAGTATTGATCGCCGTTCTCAAACCACAGAAGGAAACCAAAGTCGCTCCAGAGAAGATGGTGTCAACCCTTTTCGAATCTATGCAAGTAATGGTAGGAGCTGTAAAGAATGAAAAATCTGAAATTCAATTCGCCTTGCACAGCGGCAGAAACTTTCAAGCTCCGAGAGAAATTGGCATTGGTAGTCAGGCAGGTGCAGATATCAGAATTTTTGCAACAACACCGCCGGAACTGCATTATCCAGCTACTTTTGAAAAGATTACAACAACAGCTGAGAGCCTTGAAGGATTTAACGTTATTGATGTTGAGCTAAAGCAGCAATATTCGCAGTCGTCGGTGTTATTCATTGCCCGACCATTTGCCAATGTTGAAATCAGCGCCACAGACCGGCACTACCTCCGCCAAATTCTCGCGCGAATCAAAAGCAATCCGACAGACCGAGCGTTTCCAGATAGCCTTCCTGAGTGGGCCACAATAGATTTGAAATCTGATTGCTGGTCGCTGAGACATTACGACAAAAGCTGTGCACACTTTGATCCCAGCGCGCCGAAGACAGCTGTTGTAAGTGAAAAGGCTGGGCAGAGCGAAGACCTTCTTGCAGACGACCCTTGCACTGGTTTTACTTTCTGTGGCAATAAAGGCGGTTCTTTCAAAGTTAGCTTCCACGGCTCAAATCCCAAAACGTTAAAGACCTTGGCAGATGGATGGAATCACTATTCAAAAATCAACACTGGACAATTCTGGGGAACAGGGAAAGGCCCACAAGATTACAAAATGAGCCCCCTCAAAGTAACTGTCTCTGCCGACAAGAAAACCACCACCGCAGCAGGCAAGACCACCGAAGTAACAGCACCGATGCTCAACATCATACTAATGAATCAGCTGGGTTATATGATTGCTTTGTGAGTGGTAAAACGCCATAAACGGGGTAAATAGCAGTAATACCGGCATCCCTATTTGAGCAATTGGTCGCACTTAGTGCTTACTACTCATGGCAAATTCTAATAACGACGCACCAGAGAAGGCTCAAGGCAGATCACTTGAAGGGGATGCTGCTGCCAAAGCACGCAATGTTTTAACGGCCGAGAGCCAGGAGCGCCCGGCGGTAAACCAGCCTGCCGAACGAAACCGAAACGGAACCTTCGACCTTGGCGTGCCCAAAGCCAAAGAGCCCGACCTAGGCGCGGTCTTTAAGAAAGACCCAGAGTTTGAAAGACGTTTTTTCGATATGACAGGCGAAAATGGCAATGTTGTCGAAAGGCCCCTAGGCGGGTTGTTCTCGCCTGATTCATATCGCAATCAAGCGTTTCGTCAAATGATGGGCAAACATGGCACTGAGCGGGTTAAAGAAACTTTTGCCATTCTTGAGCAGATGGGCAAGAAGGCTGAATGGGTTGGCCAAGGCCTGCGCCCAGACGAACCTACATTTGCCGAACAGAACAAAAAACTGGACCTGCTTTCCAATTTGATGAAACCAGGAAAACTTGAGGCGGCACACACGGCCGACAAGCTGCTCAAGCAAGACGGTTTCACAAGGACGCTGTCTCTCGAACAAATGAACGATGAGAAGCTGCTAAAACATTTGGCCGATCCAGCTCAGAGAAAGGCTTTCATCGAATTTCAGAATAGCGGTACTCTGGGCGGAGCGTACCTTAAGGACAATCCAAATCACAAAGACTTGAGCCCTAGCCAGAATCTTGAAGCATTCGGCAAATACAAAACGAACTTTGAAGAGAAAGAAAAGCTCAAAGCAAAACCATACTTAGACGAAATCAACAAAGCCGGCGAAGACCCCACCAAACATGTCAGCGACGCCATGCGCAATAATCGCGTGCTGATGATTGGCGAACAACATTCTCTCGATGGTCCGATGCACAAGTTTGGCGCAGGGGCAATGAAAGACTTGCGAGCAGCAGGCGCCACCCATCTCGCCGTAGAAATTCCACAGGGCCAGCTGGATAAATATAACAAATCGCGTGATCTAAAAGATTTACCCGAAGCCTACCAGACTAGTGACTTTGCAAAAATGATGGACAATGCCCGCACATCTGGCATGAAAGTAGTCGGTATCGACAATGGAACAGGTGATACTGACGGCAAGGCAGCCCAAGAACGAGACAACTTTATGGCGAAGCAAATAAAGCAAATTCTCGACAGCGACAAAAACAACAAAGTTGTTTATTGGTCAGGCATGATGCATGGCGCCGATACTACATCTGGTGCCTATAGATCGACAGCTGATATTCTACGCAATCAAAAAGTTGCAATCAGCACCACTATGGAACAGTCATCTGCAACTCCAACCGATGACCTTACCTACTATGCAAAGCACTTAGAAAAGCCGACTGCAATCTCCACCAAGAAGACACCACTGATCGCCGGTACGGAAGTACCGCGCCTGGGCAACGACGTGCAAGAGCGCTATGGAATGTGGGACAGTGTCTTAATTTTTCCGCCCAAGCGCAAGTAAATAGGCGGTAAATGTTCGCCTAGTCTCTATGGCTAGCAGGGAAAATCAACCTGATAAACATAATCAAGCCAGTGCAAATTAGGTAGATGAGTACAGGAATGCTGAAACCAGGCTCGACTACTGCTTCGCTTGGGTTGGCTGGATTGTATGAGACCCGAATGTTCTTGCCAATTTCAGGGTCAATGCCGTTGTAGCTGGCGACCTGATGTCCCAAGTTAAACTCGGCACCAAACTTAGAGAACGTCAATTCTAAAGAGTGTTCGAAAGTTGTACTGTACTTCTTATCGCCCACTTGAAAAGCAGCCGTTCTGCCGACCTGCATATCATTTTTGACAACCACTGCGTGTGCTGTGGGCCACTTGGCACTGTTCATAGCATCTGTAATCGCTGGAACACCGAGGAAAAGCGCTATCAAGGCCGGAATAAAAGCAAGAATGAAACCCATATTAATTACCTACTGCAGCCTCTACTTTGTTAGTTTCGAATTTAATTTCCGCAACACGCATTACATAGTACACCACAGCGGCCACAAGCCACGATTGTACCGAACAGATTCCAACAAAGAGATACTCTAATCCGGGGATAACACCGGCAGTACATATACCAACAATCAGCCCAAGATGCGAGGCAATGAAGGCAGGCCAACGAATTGCTGGAAGTTCGTTCATCGGCACCACCACCGAACTGTTGTCGGGTAAATTGAAC
>Ga0172379_10007188_pt1 | contig 14581 bp, 11 predicted proteins | sample GrowelOW334metaG_FD_119756 | JGI IMG/M metagenome (GOLD analysis project Ga0172379, IMG submission 119756) | Groundwater microbial communities from an aquifer near a municipal landfill in Southern Ontario, Canada - Groundwater well OW334 metaG | ecosystem: Environmental > Aquatic > Deep...
AGCCGAGTTTTTCGTTCAGTTCGACGTGATTTTTGAATGGGAACGTAAAGGTTGGTTTTTCGCCGATGATGCTGACCGGCTTGTTCGCTTCTTTGCCGCCGACAGGAAGGTCGTCTTGCGGGATATTTGGGCATGAAAGCCAAAGTTCGTTAAATTCAGCCTCAACGGTTTCCAGCTGGGCTTCTTTTTCTTTAAGTGTTGTGCCCAGGGCTATCGATTTCTCGCGGATTTCAGGAGATGCTCCTTTGGCGCCCATGGAGGCAAGATTATTTTTTTCTTTGCGGAGTGCTTCAACTTCAGTTTTGATAGATCTGACGTCCTGATCAAGGGAGTGTAAACGATCAACCGGAAATGACGGTTCTTTTAATAAGATCAGGTGCTTAACAATCTCGGTCTCTTGGCGTAGACGATTCAAATCAATCATGTTCAGACTCCACATTTCAGGGCGTGTTAGTTACAATTCTGCCTACCATACTACACAAAAAAGAGCCGTAGGAAAAGACGTTTGCGTTGTTTTCTAGGTAGGGTATAATTTATCTCCTTTCTGAGATGTGGCTATTCTCTCAAATGTCATGGCATGGGACTGATTAATGAATATATGTACAAAGGTACTCGTTTTTATGGCGATGGTAGGAATTGGTTCCTCCTATGCGTCCAATGAATCGGATTTTTCGTTGTTAACATCGGGCACAAATGAGCCCCTCAAACTCTTTGCTAACAAGAAAGAATTTCAAGAGCGCTCTTATTCCTATGAAAATGCAAAAAAAGACACCCTCGCATTGAGAAAACACCTAGAAGGAACATCACACACGGTTACCCTTTCGTCAGGGCTTGCGCTTCCAGTGACCCACTTTGATCGGCACAGCAGGACGGTTGTTATTTTGGGCCAGGGATTTCTTGAAGGGAAGGAGCGATGGAATGCAGTTGTGCCTCTTCTGGCGGATTACGATGTTGTGGTCTTTGATTACCGTTGGCTCCAAGCAACCTCATGGTGGTATGTTGACCATCCTGGGAAAAGGTTTGTTCTTGATGAAAAAGAGGATGTTATCCGGGTTGTTAATTTTGTTAAAAAGCTAAAAACATATACGAAGGTTATAGGGCTGGCGGAGTGTTACAGTTGCTTTACCTTTGCCGCTGCCCAGGCCGACCAAGAAGTGAAGGGGAATCAGTTATTTGACCGACTCATTTTCGATTGTGCTTTTGTATCGTTGGACTGTGCCTGTAAGAATATGCTCAACAACCAGGGGGGCAATAATAAAAGAGAGCCGCGGTGGTTAAAGCTTTTCTTGCGGAATACGATTGTCCCATGGCCGATTGTACGGGCAATGCGCTTTGTTATTCCACGGATAGCATTGCAGGATCATATAAAAAATATTAAACAAGCTCCGATACTTTTTATTCATGGAAAAAATGATCAGCTGATCCCCTTTAAAAAACTAGTTAAAGAGTGTTGGTCAGTTACAAACACCAAAAAGTTTTTGTTTATAACTCCCTTTTGGCATGTGAGCAATTTTACTGATTGGGGTGTTTATAAGTGGGTGTGCGACGCCTTTATTCAACCCTCCAATGTTGACGATTTTATCAAGAATGTAAGTTTGGCTTAAATCATATCAACATATACAAATCGATTTTGTTGACTGCGTTAATCATTGAACCTTATACAAATATAGTACGAATATTCGGAACGGCTGTTTGATTTAGTCGTCCTCGCGAATGCGGGGACCCAGGCAAATAAGGCGTGGATTCCCGCGGAGGCGGGAATGACACATAAGGAGTTGTATGTTGAGGGATTTCTCAAAAGAGGCATTACATACTTTTGCCCATCTTATGCCAAAAGCAACGTTGCATGTTCATCTTGAAGGCTCTATCCTGCCAGCGACCATTATTAAACTTGCTCAAAAAAATAAAGTTTCCGTGCCATTTTCCAATGATGTTGAGTTTAGAAACTGTTTTCATAACGTATCGTTTGAAGGGTTCATTGCGCTCTATGAAAAAATTATCAAGTGTCTTAAAATGCCTGACGACTACGAGCTGGTTGCCTATGAGTTTGGTAAAAAATCTGCGCGCCAAAATATTTATTATTCAGAAGTGACGTTTTCAATAGCAACCAACAGTATTTTAACGGGCCTTGACTGGCGAACGATTTTATTAGCGTTAAACAAGGGAAGGGCGCGTGCCCAAAAGGAGTTTGGCATAACATGGTCCTGGATATTCGATTTAACGTTGGAACGTTGTTTTGAGCCAGAGACATTTGTAGCGATGCTCATTCAAGCTCGTTGCCAAGGACTTGGAGTTATTGCTATGGGGTTAAGTGATACCATTGTTACAGCAAAGTTTCCTGAATACCAGCCGATTTTGGACAAGGCCCTTGCCGCAGGTCTTCCTGTCATTCCCCACGCAGGAGAATTTGAGGGCGCTGACAATGTGCATAAGGCACTTGATGCCTGTAAGGCGGTTCGTATTGACCACGGCGTTCGTTGTATCGAAGACCCATCTCTCGTTCGTAAACTGGTACAAGAACGCATACCGCTTGATGTATGCATTACGAGTAATGTGCGGTTAGGTGTTTTTCCCAGTTATCAGCACCACCCGATTCGCACTCTGTGGGATGCTGGGGTTATTATAACGCTTGGTGCAGACGATCCATCGCTCTTTGGTACTGACCTTAATCAGGAGTACGACCACCTAATTGATGATTATCATTTTACTGCTGATGAACTTGAACGGGTGAGTCTGAATGGTGTAAAAGCAAGCTTGTTATCTCAAATCGAGAAAGAAGCTTTAATGAAGAAATTCACATCAAAGTTTGCCGAATTACGAGCAAAAATTTTGGAGTAAATTCTCTCTTCCCTCATACATCAAGCGCATCAAGATTTTTCCAGCTGAGCGCCGTGCCATGCAACCGTGACTGCGTCTCGTTTCCGCCATAAATGACATAGCCGTTTGCAGTTGTGCTTTCGCTGACCTCATACCACTTTTGTAACTCATTGAATATCTTTGGATAAGGGGTCATGCACGATTTGATCTCGATAGGAATGAGCTGGGATGCCTTTTCAATAATACAATCAATTTCTTGTCCATGATTATCACGCCAAAAAGAAATGGATGGGCGTCTGTTCTTATTGAAAAAGCGCTTATAAAGCTCGGCGATAATGAGACACTCAAACAAATTTCCCCTCATATAGTGCGTAAGTAATTGATCACTTGTTTCTATTTTTAAAAGCGAGCAGACCAGCCCTGTGTCATAGAAATAGAGTTTGGGAGCTTTTACGAGCCGGCGATTAAAATTTTTATGATGAGGCTGCAGCGTAAAAACAACATAACTTGCCTCTAGAAGTGAAAACCATTCTTTTGCCGTTCTGACATCGATCCCACAGTCTGATGCAAGTGATGCATAGTTGATGATTTGTCCGACGCGGCCTGCACATAGCTGTACAAAATATTTAAATTGTGTCAGATCTTTTACCTGGGTAATTTGGCGAACATCTCGTTCAAGATATGTTTCTATGTAGTCGCGATACCAGGTGGCTGGATTAACATTGTGGGCATAGATACGAGGATAAAGGCCCTTGAAGAGTATACCTTCAGTAGTTTCAGGAAGAAGCATTTCGGCTTTAAGCTCAGCAATAGAAAGTGGTAAAAGAGTTAACAGTGCAATTCTGCCAGCCAGGGTTTGTGTTATTTCTTGATTCACTAGAAAATTTTGTGATCCGGTTAAGATAAAATATCCAGGGCGTTCTGCCTGGTCAACGAGTGTCTGGATATACGATAAGATCGCCGGAGCATTTTGGAATTCATCCAAAATAACACCGTTAGTATTACCGTTACATATATCATGAAGAAACTTTCGCGGATCTTCAATCGCGCGCTGCCGTGTATCTAGATCTTCCAGCGAAATGTATGTGTGTTTATGAAAGGTTGCTTTTGCAAGCGTAGTTTTGCCTGATTGTCGTGGGCCTAAAATGGCGACAACTGGTAATTGTAACGATGCTTCTAGTAGCTCATGTTTCAATAATCGTGGAATCATGGCAACGGCTCCTTCTCTCATTAAGGTTGACATCTGTACAAAACATACAGTCGACTGTATGTTTTGTACAGATGTGGTCATAATTGATTGAAAAATGGCGTTTTTTGCTTCGATTGGGGAATTTCAAATTAGGGGTACAAATTTCCAGGGGCCTTAAGTATCTGTTCTTGATATTTGTAAGATAGCTTCAGAACCTATCTTTTATTTCAGCGTTTGCCGAGCTACGAAAGAAAATCATTGTTTAACGTGTTATCACGCTCATTTGGATATATTTTTTGAATGATGATCTCAATGTCGCTGCGTAGGTATACACTAGCACGTTGACTATCGCGATGCTGGACTGCTTCTAGAAAACAAGTACGCCTTAACTCGTCTCTTATCAAGTCTTCGCCAGCAACATCAAGTGCTTTAAAAGGGAGAAGTTGAGACATTATCTTTTGAAGGCGAAGAAACATTGCTTCACTGATAAAGCAATGTTTAGTAAGAAAGTTGATGCAGGTCACGACGGTATTGGCTAAATTGTTAAAATAATTAATAGGCTGTTGCCCTGGAATATCTTGGTTGATGATTGATTGTACAGCATCACCGACCATAGTTCTCATTTGGGAGAGTGTTTCCGTCAGATCAACGGGTTGATCTTTTTGTGGCGTCAAAAGATCAATGAAATTTAGTGACTCTTGTATAAACACAATTGCCATGTTTACTGTTGGAATTATAGAGAAGCAAATTGGACAATCATTCTGGAATTGGATGTGCCCTGCTTGGTTTAGGCAGTCAGTATGAAATTTGTGTGAGCAACCTGAGTAGATAGTCTTTTTATCATCTAACGGATCGTTGCAGAGCGCGCAGCTATCAGGAGTACAGGTGCCCGAGATTGACGTTGTTGGGACACATTGCTCATTAGGCCCTTTCTGCTCATCATTCCCCTGATTCATCATTGATAAAACAGCGTTTGAAGAAATAAGCGATAGCGCCACTAAAAAAATATATTTTTTCACGAGTTAATCCTTATGAATAGAGTGAATTTATACAACAATCGAGTTTGTAGTATACGCAAGAAAATGTTTCTGAGAAGGTGAAAAAGAGCTGGATGAAATATCTCATCCAACTCTTTAGGTATCTATTCTAATTCGGAGTCTTCCTGAACTTATCTCAGGATCAGAGCGACAGCCTAAAAATTCCTATTTAACCACCTCTTTCTTTGCCACAAACGTAGCGCTTGCTCGGCAGAGTGGACACTGTTGTTTGTAGGCAAGGCTTGTATGAATACAGTCGTCATGGAACAGGTGGCCGCAGCCAAGGTAGCCGATGGATTGTCCTTGTTTATAGCCGTCCTGACAGATAGCGCATTGCTCGCTACGCAAAGTAATTTTATCAATAACCGGCTTGAGTTCTTCTTGTACGATAGTTTCGATTTGACACTTGGCTATCTTTTTATCCCATGTTGCAGCAGCAAATTTTTGAGCACGTTTGATTGACTTTTGTATGTGCTCACTATAGTCGCTCACAGCGCGTGCTGGGACATTGTTAGGATCAATGCCTTGGGCTCTTAAGGTTTGGCAAGCGTTTGTCATAACAGCAGATTCTATTTGTGATGCGGTAAAATAGGTAGCGCCAACTGTAGGTGGTGTTTGTGGCGCGCTTGGCTTGTTCCAGTTGGTTGCAACGTCGCAAAGCCAGTCGACGATAGGAGATGGGGAGTTGAGGCTAGCGATAAATTCTGCGTAAGCAGTTGTGACGAGTTGATCTACTTCCGATGAGCGTACGTAGCAACGGTTATCCCGCGTCATGCGTTCGTGTAGTTGCTGGATAATAGAATATTTTTTCGCATAAAATATTTGCAGGCTATCTTTGGGAACAGAACTTTGCGTGTATCCATGCGTACTTAGAAAGTTATTAATTTTTTGTGTTACTTTGTCATCGATTTCATGAACAAAAACTAACGTATTAAGTGTTGCAATGAATGTTGTCAGTTTTGTTTCGACAACTCTTTTTATTTCATCTTCATCAGTAAATATGCGCCAGCTTTGTGAGAGCATTGTGTCAAGCTCTTTGCGTGCCTGTTGTTTGCAGCCATCATACTCAGCTTGAAACTGTGTTGGGATTCCACCTGCACTGTACCCGTGAGATCGAAGAATCATATTAGCTTGTTCATCAACATTGAAAGCGATTCTATCGCGTGAAATATAATTCGCGTGAGCAGTCGTGGCAATGAGGGAACAACATACAATTGCTATTTTCGATATGTTGTTATGAGGGTGTCGTGAGATCATAAAGGCCTTTCAGTAACTATAAACTATTTACGTTAACAACGAGATTAAAACAAACGTCAGTATACAGAGAGAGCTGATTGTTATGCTACAAAAATTAATGTCTTTCTATGCAATTTGTTTTATCAAAAGCGTTGCACTTGTTACTAATGACGACACAGGTGTTAATTGTGCGTTATTCGCTTTGGGATTACGTACACTTATGATTGAGTTGGGCTTTGTGGTTTTGACGAACACATGTCCGACTATTTGAGATCCCTTTGCTAAACTACCAACGATGGTTGCTGGTAGCTCAACAGGTCCCTGACCACTGTCGAGTGCAAGTATGAGCTGGCCAGCCTGTGTAAAAACTCCCTGCCAATTTATTTCATACACTCCAACTTGAGGTAAGACAAAACTTGTCTTATTCGTTGCTCCCTTTGATCGATTAATTCCATTTACTGGCCCAGCAAGTGGGAATGATAGTGGTGTGCCAGTTTTAATTGGGCGCTGTGGTGAAAGTGCATAGAAGAAACCGTAGGTTGTAGGTCTTGTAGCGTTTGCAACTCCAGTAGGTCCAGTAGGTCCGGTCAAGCCTGTTGGCCCTGTAGCGCCGGTAGAACCAGTAGGGCCTGTTATGCCAATCATACCTGATGGACCTGTCGGTCCAGTATCGCCCTTAGGACCAGTCGGTCCGGTAGCGCCGGTGATTCCAATACCTGTTGCGCCGGTTGCTCCGGTAGAACCTGTGATGCCTGTTGCGCCGGTTGGACCAGTAGGTCCAACTAAACCAAGAGGACCAGTCGGTCCAGTATCACCCTTAGGACCAGCTGAACCTGCGGCTCCTGTTGCACCAGTAGGGCCAGTAGGACCAATTAACCCAAGAGGGCCTGTCGATCCTGTATCACCCTTAGGACCAGTTGAACCTGTGACTCCTGTTGCACCAGTCGGTCCGGTAGCGCCTGTGATGCCTGTTGCGCCGGTTGGGCCTGTGGGACCAACTAAACCAAGTGGCCCGGTGGGTCCGGTATCGCCCTTAGAACCAGTAGCGCCTATGGAGCCTGTAATTCCTGTTGCACCAGTGGGACCAGTAGGTCCAGTAATTCCAATTCCAGTAGCGCCAGTTGCTCCGGAGGGGCCAGTAGGTCCAGTAGATCCAACTAAACCAAGAGGACCAGTTGATCCTGTGGGTCCGGTATCGCCCTTAGGACCAGTAGCGCCTATGGAGCCAGTTATTCCTGTTGCACCAGTAGGTCCAGTAGCTCCAACTAAACCAAGAGGACCAGTCGGTCCAGTATCACCCTTAGGACCAGTTGAACCTGTGACTCCTATTGCACCAGTAGATCCGGTGGGTCCGGTATCGCCCTTAGAACCAGCATCGCCTTTAGTTCCGGTTGATCCTGTTATTCCCGCAGGTCCAGTAGGACCCGTTATGCCTGATGGTCCAGTTTGCCCAGTCGGTCCGGTATCACCCTTAGGTCCAGTAGGTCCAGTTGGACCGGTAGATCCAGTTGAGCCTGTAATTCCAATGCCTGTAGCGCCGGTTGCTCCAGTAGGTCCCTTAGGACCTGTAATGCCAGATGGTCCGGTATCGCCTTTAGGACCGGTATCACCTTTAGTTCCAGTTGAACCAGGATCTCTAAAACCTATACTGTCGATAGCGCTCGCAGGGCCAGTGAAGCTAGCAATCTCATTTTTAAAGGCATCATCGTAGAGGGCAAGTGCGATCCGTGCTTTGTAGATATCAGGAACATTGGCAAACAGTGCGACAGCACCATTAATAAATGCATCGTCAAATATCTCGATAGGAGTGTCTGCTTGTATTCTACAAAAAAAGTTCAATAAGAGTGTGGCGGCAAAGCTCTTGATTGTTCTTGGCTTGAAAAAAGGCTGCATTACTAAAACTCCTTTAAACATTGTCTTCGAGATAAAAATATAAATTTTTGTACAGATGCATGTCGTTGGGATGCGTCTTAAGCGCTTTCAGTAGTGCTGCTTTTCCAACTGCAAACTGGTTAACGTACCATGCAGACATCCCCAATAAATCGTATCGAGTGTAGTCATACAACTCCTTTTCAATAAATAAAACATCTGAATCAGGATAGGGCAAATCTACGGCATATTTTGCTAATAAAAAGCATAATGCTTTGTTATCGACATTCCAGTAGTGTTGCGCTAAGCGCAGCAATGGTTCTGCTCTATGTGGCCTTAATTCAAAAGCTTTGGAATACATTGTTATTGCTCGATCTGCATCCTTAAAATGTTCATATACCTGGGCAAGCCTGTAGTGAGCAATAAAATTTTCTTCGTCCCAGCCTGGCATAGTGATGCGCTTTTCATACCATGTACGCGCATTTTCCCAATCTTGTAAGCAGGCGTATGTTTGGGCCAAATAAAAAACAGTTCGTGGATTGTCAGGATTAAGTTGATAATCTTTTAAAAGTAATTGGGCGTCTCGGTTCCATCTGCAGCGTGATTTTTCTTGTCCAGGGGGTGATGGTCTCCATTCAAAAAAACAGTTAGGTGGAACTTTTTCTGTTGAGACGGTAGAAAGTACTTCATGAACAGCGCCAACAAAGTAGGTATTGGTACGACATCGAATGAGGCGTGGGGTATAAAAATCAATCTGATCATTCATGATGCGCACAAGATATGAGGCTTGGCTATCTGTTGTGTGAGCATTACAAAATTCTATGAGAGCCTTAACGTTATGCATGTACCATTCGGCATCAAGCATCAACATGAAACAGGCATGGGGGAAAGCTTCTTGTGCCAGCTGCAAGGCTCTATTGCGGGAGGTAGAAAAATCGATAAAAGGTTCTTGTTGTATCATGGCTGGTATGTTATGAGCATCAAAAAACTTTTTTGTTATTGCTACAGTGTCGTCTGTTGATCCTGTATCAAATATAAAAAAAGCATCAATGCCTGCATCAACGAAAGGTTGTAGTGTTTGTCGAATGACAGATGCTTCATTCTTAACCATGAGAACAATGACTAATAGTTTAGATTCGACGAAAGAATTTGTGTACCCATGGCTTTGTCCACCAGCACAACCATAGATAATGAGCAACCAACCAATAATTTTCACCAAATAATTTGATGGCCACATAGAAGTACCTTTTTATATAAAGAAGCTGATTTTGATAATTCATATGTTTATCTCAAGCTGGCAAAAAACTATTTTTTGTCAAAAAGAAAAATGAACGGTTATGAAGATGCGTAAACATTAACTCGAAAGAACCTAGGTTGTTGGTTTATCCGGTTGTATTGTTGGTGTTGATTGTTGTTTTATGTAACCGTCTTCAATTTCAAGAATAGTATCGGCGAATGGCAATATTCGTGGATCATGTGTAACAACGATGAGCGTGCAATTAGTTTCTTTTTTGATGGAACGTAACAATTCCATAACTTGTTTGCCGCGTTCGTGGTCAAGAAAACTCGTTGGTTCATCACATAAAATAATACGGGGACGATGGATAAATGCGCGCGCCGCCGCTACGCGTTGCTGTTCTCCACCAGAGAGCGTATCTATTTTATTGTAGAGGCGAGCGCCAAGATCCATGCTTTGTAGAATTTTTCGTGCTTCCTCGAATGCTTGGTCGCGGTTAACGCCATTAAGAATCAGCGGGATGGCAACATTTTCGAGCGGATTGAGTGTTGGGACTAACGTGAAATATTGAAAGAGAAAACCTATATTCTTTCCGCGGAATATTGTTTTTTCTTTATCAGGAAGCGTATTAAGAGGGGTGTTAAGAATTAAACATTCGCCGGATGTTTGTTGTAAGAGTCCGCCGATGATTGATATAAGGGTTGTTTTTCCTGAGCCAGAGGGGCCCATAAGTAAAATTAATTCACCTTCATGCGCAACAAGGTTAACTCCACGGAGCGCGCTCGTTTCGTTTGTTTGAGTTCCAAAGCGCATTGTAATATTTTTACATTCAATTGTAGGTGTATTCATTATTTAAACATCGTCCATAATTGGATTTTAAAAATTTGTCCTATGCTGATTAATAGAGCAATCGTGCAGATAACAAAAATGGCAATTCCGGTTCCAAGGAAAAGTTCCCACGTCAGTAGATAAGAAATCTCAGTTTTTCTGGCCAAGAAACCAAGAACGGCCGAACTTCCACTTCCCAGTCCCCATCCAATAAAAGCGACCCATAGTGCTTGGAGTATGGCCATTTTAGCCAAGAGCCAGCGTGAAGCTCCCATTGCGGCAAAAAGAGCTAAATATTTTAAATTATCGGTGATAAAACTATAGAAAATTTGGCCCGCAATTGCTGCTCCAACTAGGAGACCCAAAAGCATTGCAATGCCAAAGTTGATGGGCATGCCTGTGTTGCGCATGTAATAATTTTTTGTCATAGCCTTAAAATCATCTTTTGTATGAGCAGCAAATGGAGTAATGCGTTGTATTCTTTCACAAAGCGCTTTTGGTGAGAGTGTGTCATCTGACTTAACTAAAATATAAGAAAGTTGCTTGCGTTCTGAAGGTACGTATCTAAGCGCCCTGTTGTATGTTGTATAAATGATTGGTTGTGAATGGAAGGGGCGTGTTGCATCACAAATGCCAACAACGGTTGCTTGCCGATCATTCAGCTCAAGACTATCTCCAACGCGGAGAGGAATTGGGGGTTGATTTGGTTTTTTAATGACCAATTTTTCCTTAGCACCGGCCCGGTTAATGATGACGGCATCTGGGTAGCGTAACGCTGAAAGCGAGCCCTCAACGAGCGTGTGTGGGCCGCCAATCAGGGTTGCATCGTCGATACCGATAAGAACGCATGTTTCAAAATGACCATTTGGGAGTCGAGCTCGGATGGTTCCTTTAAAAAAGGGAACGGCCCATTTAACACCTTCTATTGAACGAATACGCGAAAGATCTGTATCGCGCAGAGGTGTTATATCATCAACATATTTTGTGTTGGCATCCATGACCCAAATATCAGGTTGTGGAGTATCGGTTACCATGCTGTAGGTACGTTTCATGATGCCATTAAAGATAGCGTCTTGTTGAATAATAATAATCGATGAGAGCGAGAGACTTAAAATCATACCGACAAATTTTGTTCGATCTTCAATGAGCATTTTTAGTGCGATTTTGTACATGTTACCATCCTCCACCAAGAGCCTTGTAAGCGGTGATAAGAGCCAGACTTTCTTCTTGCTGAGCATCAGTTACGTCTAAAGCAATAGTCAGATAATTTTTATGCGCGAGCAGGACTTCAGTTTTATTTGTGAGCCCACTTTCAAGCAGGGCCTTTGTTAACGCGTGTTCTTTGTCGGCTGCTGAAAGTTTTTCCTCTAATTCTTGTACTCGGTCTTTGCCTTTAAAGTAGGCAACCATCGCGTTTTCTACATCACCCAAGGCATTAATAACACTTTGCCCATAACTCAACAGCGCTTGTCGCTCGACCGATTTTGTTTCATCAATTTTAAATTTGATCCGTCCAAAGGTGATGATTGGCCAGCGAACTGAGGGGCCGATTGACCAGCTAAAACTTCCCGATGAAAGCCACTTTGAGATTTTATTGGATTCAAGGCCACTATCACCAAGCAACGAAAAACTTGGAAAATACTGAGCAACAGCAGCGCCAACACTTTCGGTTGCAGCTTTTAGGAGCATTTCTGCTCGTCTGATATCTGGCCGTCTTTGCAGAAGCTGTGAAGGAAGGCCGGGATTGAGCGTTTTTGTAGATTGAGGAACATGGTGCTTACCTTCATCGAGCGAGAACTCTTCAGGATTTTGTCCAAGTAACAGTGCCAAGCGATTGACCGCTTGTTTAAAATGTATTTCCAATATAATTCGTTGGTTCTTTGACTCGTGTAACGTTGCCAACGCATTGAGATCAGGAGGCTTACTCGCAATCCCGGCGTCAAATCGGTCACCTGTTAATTTAAGAAGTTGTGTGTCGATCTCAATTTGTTGATCGATAAGGGCGATTTTTTTTTGAAAAGTCCTGCAGTCAATGTAGGTTCGTGCGACATCGCTTAGCAAGATAACATACACATCGCGCATTGTTTCTATCTGTGCTTGATAGATGTTGAATGCTGCATTTTTTTCACGAGTAAGTTTGCCCCAGAAATCAATTTCCCACGAAGTATCCAGCCCTGTTTGAATGTATGTTTGATTATATGATGGTGACGATGTTGATTCGTTTAGATTTTTACTTAACCTTGATCGTGAAAGGGTCCCAGTTGCATCAATTTCAGGATAGAGCTTGGCATTTTGGAGAAGAAAAGCTGCACGCGTTTCTTCTATCTTTTCAATTGCTAATCGTAGATCGTAATTGTTCTCAACAGCTTTTTTTATAAGGCTATCAAGATATGGATCTTGAAAAAAGGTCCACCAGTCAGCAAGGTTAGCGGTAGCAATTTTTTGTTGCTGACTAAATTTTTCAGGCAGATTAACGGATGGAATGTGATAACGCGGGCCAACCATGCAGCCGGCAAAAATAATGAGAGGGGCGCAAAGAAGGTGCTTGCAGAAGCTCATCGTCCTTCCTCGCTTGGTCTAGCTTCGATATAGACGTCGAGCAGTTGTCCTGCATAAACAGGATATTCTTTTCTAGGGAATTGATAGACAACTTGTAGGACGCGCGTGTCAACACGTTCGATATTTGAGCCGCTGAGAGAAGTCTTAGGGATGATATATGGTTCAAGATACACGAAGGTAAGCGGGATAAATATGTTAGCGTTACCGCGTACGAATGCCGTTGCTGGAGTGCCTTTAATGAAGCGCCATGCATCTTCTTCATCAATATCAATGCGTAGATTATACGTCTTTGTATCACCGAATAAGAGGAGTGGTGTTTGATTAATTGGATTGGAGTTTGCAAACTGGCCAACCTTAATATTTACCTGTAATACTTCACCATCGATAGGGGCTCGGGTTGTTGAGCGTTCAATGTCGGTCTTAGTAATATTTATATTTGAGGCACTCGATGCAACACGCTCGCGTGCAAGTTCCATAGCATAAAAGGCTGCCTTGTATGCTTGCTCGCTGACTGCTGTTTTGTTTTTCAAGCGCTTATAAAATGAATACTGATTTTTTTGATGTTCATAATCGGTCAAAGCTATTTTTTGCTCCTGGATTGCATGTTTAAGTTGAGCTTCAAGGTGGCGTGTGTCCTGTTTAAAGAGAGGAGCATCTTTTTTTACCAGCGATCCAACGGTGACATACACATCGCTTATTAGTTCGCTAAGCGCCGGAGCAATTATAATATTTTTATCTGCTGCTTCAATTATACCTTCTCCTGCAATGTAGTGTTTATAGGGTGATGTTGGGGGTGAGAAAACAATTGGTGGAATTGGGGGCTTTTTATTGCTGAAATGGATCATAAAAATACAGACTCCAACGCCCATGATTGCAAAAAATGGAAGAAAGATTCGTCTCAACATACCGGCCTCTCAATCTATCATGCTCCTTCAAAACAAAAACACTATAACAAGCAGCGTCTGTCCGGAACAATGATTTTGTGGAATCGGCTTATTTAGGCCTTTAGAGTAGGACTATTTTTTAAGGTGTGATGAGTCGAGTTGAATATACTTGCCAAGCATGGTATCCCACGAAATAACAATAGTCTTCTTGTCGATCCATACAGGATCAATGATAAAAGATATATCGGTAATATATTTGTCATTCAATCGTTCGTGAATCTTAAATTTTCCGATAGAGCAGGAGTACCATCTGTTCAGATCATAGAGTTTATCGCGCCATTCATATGCTTTATCTTTTTCTACCCACCACATTGGAAAGCTTGAAAAGTGCATCCAGCAAGCAGTGTGCTGTTTATCTAAAGATACAATGCGGTAGCCGTGGGGGATTGGACGTATTTCTCTTTGGACTCCTTTAATTCTATAATCGCCCTGACATCCAAAAACACTTTGCTGAGCTACGGTTGAAAAAAGCTCGTAAGCAACTTTGATAGAAAGATCGTGTAAAAAATATTGAAAAATATTTTGAATATCGGAACTAAATGGCGCACTAAAGACGAGGAAATTTGCATCGGCAGGAAACGAGTTTTCATTGAAGAATTGTTCAAACGTTCGTTTGCTTGCCATGGTTGATGCGCCGGCAACGTTCAGCGCTTTCATATTTACATACGCATTGTTTACCGTTGCGACACCTAAAAAACAAATAAAAAAATAAACGAAAGAACTTTTTATGTGTTGGTGGCCTTTTTCTTGCAGCAGGTTGTACATGCCGAACATAAAAAGCGCGATAATGAGTGGATAGATGCAGTTAACATAACGAGCTGAAGGGTAAACAAGCAGGGCAGGCCAGATAAAACAGGTAATCCCT
>Ga0172379_10007189_pt1 | contig 14571 bp, 13 predicted proteins | sample GrowelOW334metaG_FD_119756 | JGI IMG/M metagenome (GOLD analysis project Ga0172379, IMG submission 119756) | Groundwater microbial communities from an aquifer near a municipal landfill in Southern Ontario, Canada - Groundwater well OW334 metaG | ecosystem: Environmental > Aquatic > Deep...
CCTTAAATGTATAATTTGTGCTTAATGATATATCTGTTCCTAAAGTTGTTCTTTTAAATGATGTATCTAATATATTATCTGCCGCATAAATATTTTTTCCACCTTTGGCATTTGGATATGATGCAATGGCTACTCCTTTTGAACCTGCACATCTGCCATAACCGCAAAATTCGGATGTATCTAAAAATCCACCCCAGTTACAACCATTATCATTCCCACTTTGTGAATATGTTGTTTCTATAGAATATCTTTCACAGTCAGAACAATTGCCTGTATCCAACGTAGAAACCATATGGCAAGTAGCAGACGGGCATAAAAATCGGTTGTTTTTAATTGTCCCGCCATCTTGCCCCTCGTTTTCAACCCACCTCTCGCCAACAGTAGCACTGTCAGCCCTATCAAAATCATCATAAAAAAGTGCTATATTACTTTTGTTATTCATTGTTGAGCTATAATCTAAGCTACCTCCGTAATAGATATAGCAAAGTGTATTATTTATGCCAGTAACATTCTGCAAAATTCTAAACAGGAAGGTAGTATTTGTTGTTCCCCAGCCAGTGGAAGCAGGATATTTCATTGTATTGCCCGATGATTTCAAATCAGTTGTATTGCCTATTAGCTTATCAACTTCTGTTTCATCACATACGACTGCAAAATTATTTGGGTTTGTTTGATTGAATTTTGCATTGTTTGTTGTATCAAATCCACTGACTTCTGCTGTATACCATTTTCTTATCATTTCAGCAGAAGCATTAATTTGTATTGCTTTCCTGTTTGGAAAATCAAAATTCCACCAGCTGCTATGCTGCTTGTCAGCAAACAAGTCGCTTCCCACTTTCAGAAACACTGTTCCTGTATTGCCCCAGCCGCCGGCTGTTTGGATAATGGGAGTATCAAAAGAATATCTATACTTGCCTTTTCCAAGGATATTAAATGTGGATAAAGAAGCAGTATCAGCTTTCTCAGCTGCCTTCATCTCAACAGGCAGCCACTGGTTCTCATAAACTGTTTTCGTGCCTGTTTGAATTGCAGTGCAATTCTGCACGGTATTTACGCTGTGATTAACAGGGTCTTCAAGATTATAGGGATTGCAAATAGCCTCATAAACCTGCTCTTCCTTTGAAACAATGTTAAGTTTTGTTAAAGAGCCTTCTTTTGCGTCAAAATTGTTCTCTGCGATAAGCAATTGTATGTCCTGCGAAGAAATCTCAGAAGCTATATCAAACTCCAAAACCTTGTGCGTAAGCCCTTTCTCAACAAAGTCCATTGAAATTCCTTTTGTCTTGTCAAGCCCCGTATCAATATAGTCTCCGGTAGAAACCTTATCATAAACACTGGTTTCAGAAAGAGCATAACTTGCCATAAATACGGCAAACACGAACATTACAATTGCAATAACACTGAAACCGCGCTTCAGCGCACCCCTATTATCTAGACTAATTATAAATTTCATACAATACACCTCTTTCCAACCGATAGCTAATACAATTATAAGCTCGATTTCTATATAAACTTAACTGCAAGGTGATATCCTTTCTCCAGTGTTTATTGCAATTATATTTATTTTTTAAAAATAGTCTCTTAATTTATTTAATGGCGGCGCTCTGCGAGCTTGCGAGTGGAGATTCGAATGGGAGTGAGAAATCCCGGCTTTCTAATCCAGCGCCCTGTCTATCTCTTCTGCGACAGAATTCATCTCAGCAAACATTTCATCCATTTCTTTCTTAAGGTCTTTTACAAGAACATCAAGGCTTGCTTCCCTTAATGAATATGTGTTCTTCTGAGCTATAACCAAGCCTGAATCAATGAGATTGTTCAAATGATGCACAACAGCGCCCCTTGAAAGATGAAGCCTGTATGCAATCTCGTCGCTTGAAAGCGCCTTGCCGTGCTTTGCAGCTTTTAATAATTCAAGAAATATCCTATAACAAGATTTGCTCTTGTCCCTGCATGTGAAAAGCCCCATTGTGCCAGAGAACCACATGACCTGCTTGTTAACATCAGGGGCTTTCGGCCTTTGAAGCCTGTATATAGTGATTTTCTTTAAAGCCATATGAATAGAATGCAGTGCAGAGCTTAAATAATTTACTGAAATGGAGCGCGAGGCAATCTCACTTCGTTCGAAGCCTCACGATAGCTTTAATTTTAGCATTATTACTTAGAGTATCTGTAATTAGAATTAAAAAATGAGATCGCGAGGATTTGAACCCCGGTTACAAGGCCCCGAACCTTGAGTCCTACCAGACTAGACTACGATCCCATTCTCACTATCGTTCGAAGGTTCACTTCGCCAAAGGCTCGCAAACCATAAATAGATTTCCTATCTCTGCCTTCGTCTTTCAAAAGAGATTATCTTTTTAAGTGTTTCTATCTCTTTCATCAGGCGCAGTTTCTCAGAGTCTGCCTTCAAAAGCTCCTTTGCATACTCCTTAAGCTCAAAATCCTCTTTCTTAATGCCCTGCGCAACAGCATTGAGCTTTGCAATGCCCTGATTTGCAAGCCCGAATGATTCAATCAGCTTCTTTGCCTCAGGCTTAAGCGCATTAAACTCATTTACAACGTCTTTTAGAGGAATGATATGCTCCTTAACCTCATTATGCAGTTTTGTGTAAATAGAGTCATAAAGCTGCGTGTGATTCTGCTGGAATGTCCTCAAAGCCTTTTCAAATTCCTTTTGCAAGTCCTTAATCTTCTCTAAATCCTTTGAGAATGATTCAACATAGCCGTGCTGCGAATGCTTGATTTCTTCCATTTCTTTTTGCAAGGCAGAGATTACGGCATTATGATGATTTTCCATCTGCGCTTCAAGCTCATACAATTTCTTCTCAACAAGCTCAAGCTTCTCTTTCAACCCGTGAATTCCGCTTATTTTATCAAGCATAACTCCTCATTAGCATTAAAGTATTAAAAACCTTTTGCTTGCAGACTGCTGAAAGCCATTAAGCCCTAAATTCCCTTAAATAAAACAACTAACTGGCTGCACATTAAAAAACAATAAAAGAATTAAAAAATAAAAGAAAAAAAGAAGATTTATTTCTTCTTCTTTTTCATCACAACAAGCGCTACAATAACGCCTACTACAACCAATCCAAGAAGCACAAACATCCATGTATTGCTCTTCTCGGCAACCGGTTCAACAGGCGCTTCTTCTGCAGGAGCTTCTTCAACAGGCGCTTCCTCTGCAGGAGCTTCTTCAACAGGCGCTTCCTCTACGGGCGTTTCTGCTGCTTCTTTCACACTGATTGCGAAGTAGCTGAATCCTGGCGTTGTTGCTTCAAAGTAAACTTTTGTTGCATCAGATGACTTCACGATTGTAGGCAGTGATATCCACTGTGTTGTATATCTCTTTAATTCAACAGCAGATGAGTCAAGCCCTTTCTCAGTAAGCCATGCTTTTGTCACAAAGAAGCCAATCTTTGCGCTGCTTAATTTTGCATCATCCAGGTTTGTCTTTGTAATCTGCACATACTTGTATACTGTGCCTTCTGAAGCAGGCGTGGTTGAAGGCAGTGTATTAACTGCAGCCACAGTAATCTTTACTCCGGATGCTGCTTCACTTACATCCAATGCAACCTGATTAACTGCAATGTTTGAATTGCTCACAGTCACGATTCCGGGAACATCAGGCGATACAGATAATGTAGTGCTTGATGATGCAGTTGATGATGATGATGAACCGCTGCTTGAGCCACCAGAAACTTCTCCAGAACTTACAGTAAATGTTTCTGTATCTATTGCAGTTCTCCCTGAATTATCAGTTGCGGTACAAGCTACAGTATAAGTTCCTATAATACTTGTGTCTTCAAAATTACTGTCATCAAGATCATTTGAGTAAAGTCCATTAGGCAGTTTCACTGTAAAACTTGTAGATGATGACACATCTCTGGTATCAGTTGCAGAACATGTTATGGTTTCAGTAGCACGTACATTAATTGATGTAGATGAAAGAACCAATGTTGGCACTGGGTCTGTCAGATCAACATAGAATGCATTCATCGAAGGCGACAAAGAGCCGGTTGTATTAGCATTTCCAGCCATGTCAGTGCAGTTAACATACCACGTATGCCACTCTCCTGAAAGCCCTAACACGCTCTGACTTGTCACTGTTGCGCCTGTTGGGCTTGCTGTATACAACCCTGTCAAGTTTCTAACACCGTCAACAACCAAACTGCAGTTCACAACACTGCTTGTTGCATCAGTTGCTGTCCAGTTAATAGTTACTGTGCTTGAACTGAAGTTTGTGTTGTTTGCTGTATTTGGTGCTATGTTACTTGGCTTAACATTATCTACAGTAAACCTTCTTGTTTCAGACGTATTCCTGTTTGATGTTGCATTCGTCGGATCCCAGCAGGTTACGTTCCAGTAGTGTGTTCCGTCGGGAATATCTAATATATCCACATTTACCAATGCACCGCTCGAAACCAATATTCCTGACGTATTGCCTCCGGTATTATTAACTTTGCCGTCAAGTGTAAAGTTACAATAAAATGCAAGAGCCAGATTATCAGTTGCAGTCCAGTTAAAAGTAATATTTAGTGCAGTAGTATTAAAGCCGTTGGCTAATATTGCACTATTGTTTAAGGTTATAACTGGCTTTGCAGTGTCTACATAAAATGTCCTATTTGTCAAAGCAAGAGTTGTATTACCGGAAGCGTTTGAAGCACGGCATGACCAGGTATAATTGCCGTCAGGCATATTTGACACTGTAAATATATATGCAGTAGCATTCGCTGCCCTGCTTATATTAGAAGCATTTATTAAAGCAAATTTTGCAGCAGTCGTACCTAATTGCAAACTTATATTTGCCACATCTGTTTCTTCTGCATCTGTCACAGGAGTGCAGCTAAATGTATTATTCCTTGACGAAGACCAATTAACAGCAGCAGGAGAATTCTGCGTTACAGACAAAATTCCTGCAAAAGTATATACAGCAAAAATAGCAACCAATATCGCGCCGATTATTAATAATCCTGGTAAAAATTTTCCTTGTTTCATGTTTCAAACACCTCTTTGTTTTATTATTTATCAAGCATGGACTTCCCAATCCACGCCTCTATTCCCAACTCTATGTAAATATGCTTTCTATAAAGGGGTTATTTCTCTTTTTAAATAAAGCTATACTGCAAAATATATATTCCAGTATATAGATTTATGGAAAAAATTAAATATTCATAGGTTATAGCCATTAATGAGCGTGTTAGCACTTGAAGTTTAACACTAATCATAAAATCAGGAGGTACTGAATATGGGAGAATTAATAGGAACAGTAACGCACTTTTTTCCGAAAATAAGTGTCTGCGTAATTAAATTGGCGCACGGGCTGAAGAAAGGAGAGAAAATAAAATTCAAGCACGGCGATGAGCAATTTGAGCAGGTTGTTGTTTCAATGCAGGTTGAGCACAAGGAAATACCTGAAGCAAAAGCAGGCATGGAAATCGGCATGAAGACAGACAAGCCTGTGAAAGCAGGGTTTGAAGTGTACAAGGCATCAGGCGGATGCTCGTGCTGCTGCAGCGCATAGTAATATATATATATATATAGTGTAAAGCCAGCCTTTGGTATTATTATTTTGTTTTTATTGTTTTTGCTATTTTATTTAAATGTTTAATTGGAAAGAGTTAGAATATATTGTTACGGCTTATATCTCAGCATTGTCCTCGGGAAAGGGATTGCGTCCTTTATGCTCTCAAGCCCGCAAATCCAGGAAACCAATCTCTCAACGCCCATGCCAAATCCGCCGTGAGGCACGCTGCCGTACTTTCTTGTATCCAAATAGAATTCATACTGCGAAGGGTCTTCTCCCTGGTCAACAAGCCTTTGCTTAATTTTTTCCAAATCAGGCTCTCTCTCAGAGCCGCCAATTATCTCCCCGTATCCTTCAGGTGCCAATACATCGCAGCCAAAAACTACTTCCGGATTCGTAGGATCCTCTTTCATATAAAATGCTTTCACAATCTTTGGATAATGCGTGACAATAACAGGAGTGTCAAAATTCTTAACCAATTCATCCTCTTCAATTGTTCTCAAGTCCTTGCCCCACTCAATATCCATCTTGTTCTTCTCTTTCAAAATATTTAATGCATTAGTATATGTAATTCTGGGGAACGGCTTCTCGGCAGCAGGCTTTAATTTCTCAACATTTCTTTCAAGAATCTTTAATTCTTCAAAATTATTCTCAAGCACTTTATTCAATGCAAATTTCATAACTCCTTCTGCATGATTCTGAATGTCTGCAAAAGATGCCCACGCAGCTTCCATCTCAGCGTGCCAGTATTCTGTCAGATGCCTTGATGTTTTTGATTTCTCTGCCCTGAATGACGGCGCAATGCAATAGATTTTTTCCAATGCAAATATCGCAGGCTCTGCATACAGCTGCCATGTCTGCGCAAGAAACACAGGCTTTCCAAAGTAATTAACTGAAAATAATGTCGAGCCGCCCTCGCACTGCACGCCCTGGAATATTGGTGATTGGTATTCGTAAAAGCCGTTGCTCCTGAAATACTCGTGAATTGCGCCAAACACAGTGCTTCTTATTTTAAGAATTGCAGTCATCTTTCTTGAACGAAGCCACAAATGCCTGTTATCTGCAAGAAACTCAGTGCTCTGGTCCTTGTTGATTGGAAACACGTCTGCAAAATGAATCACGTTTATCTTTTTCACAGAAATCTCATAGCCGGTAGGGGCTCTCTTGTCTTCCTTGATTTCTCCCTCTATTTCAGCAGAGCTTTCAATCAGGACTTTTTCAGCATCAGCCCATTCCTTCTCTGATACATTGCCTTTCTTCACAACGCACTGAATAATGTTAGAAGAATCTCTTAATACAATAAAAGCCAATTCCTTTGACTTCCTTTCCCTGTAAACCCAGCCCCTTATTGAGACTAAGCCGGAACCCTGCTTCATCGCATCCTGAATTGAGATAAACATAGGATTAGTAAAAAAGTCAGTATATATAATGGTTATGGTAAAGCAGAGAAAGCCAGCCTTCGGCATTAATAGGTATAATCCATTGCTTTGAAAACAAAAAGAATAAGGCTTATGAAGATTACTCGCCCATTGCTATTTTTTTCATTTCGTCAACAAGATAGTTTATGTTTATGTCCCAGGTAGTGACGTCGCTTATCTCAGCCAGATGTTCTGTATCCTCATCAAAAGGGTCTGCCTTGGGCGAATAGCTGCCTGAAAATTTCTTAGGATTGTCTGTCTTGCCCTCAATTGGAATTTCTATAGAACCATCTTCCTCATATATTTCAGACTGGATTCCTTCGCAGGGATCATAAGGCTCTTCGCCAGGGTTAGGCGGCGGAGGCGGGACTTTTATTTTTTCAACCTTGAATTTAACCTGCTTGTGTATGATTGAGCCCCAATAGCTGCCGTCATTTGAAATTTCAAATGAACCATCATTCATGCTGGACAGGTTCTCTGAGCCAGAGCTTATTTTTCTTGTAATAAGGCAGGTTTCCTTCACTTCTTCAGCATAATCCCAGTTTAAAGCGCCCATTGTAAAATAAAATGTCCTTACATCCGGATTCTCAAATCCAAACAAGGTATATTGCTTCAGCATACCCTGCGCAGTAATCTTAAAATCCATAGTTGTACCAAATGCCGTTGATTTATACGAATAAATCCTTTCAACCTTGCTGTCGCACCAAGGGGCTCTCTTTGCATGCTCATTTGAATAATCAGCAAGGTCAGCAAATCCCAAAGCCTGGCATTTTGAAAGAAGGTCAAGCCACTCCCTCTTACAATACACGTGATTTATAACCTCTTTCTTGTAATGCTCCTTTAGCTTGTCCATCAACTGCTTTTCATATGACTTTTCAAGCCCGAGCTTTTGCACTATTTCCAAAACATCCAGGATTCTCTGAGGCAAAGCAGTGGGATCATTTATAGTCCATTCAACTAATTCAGCCGCGGCATCATTCACTTTTTTTTGCGCTTCCGCAGATCCTGCTCCATCGCCTTCCCCTTTATTTTGCGAATCGCCCAGCTCACCCAATGCATCCCTTAATGCACTTTCACTGTCAGCTCCTGAAGCGGTTCCTGAATCAGCCGAAGGCTCTGAAGAATCGCCTGAATCCGGAGTAGAATCCGGAGAAGAATCGCCCCATGGATTGTCCTCATTGCTTCCTGAAGACTGTTCGCACGCAGTCATTAAAATTAATACTGCAAGCAATACAAAAATTAAATTTATTAATTTCACATTAAAATATTGGCGATAATACTATATAAATATTGCTTTAGGCAGAAACAAAAATATTTAAACTTGTAATGCGTAATATATTCCATGAAAAAAACATCCATTCTGGCAATCACACTTTTGCCGTCGCTTTTGCTACTATCCTTTGTCATGATTGAGAATAATGTGACAGGAATGACTGTGTCTGACCTGCCGGGAGATCTTGAGATTCCCGAAGGAGGAATACCTTCCTATGGCCCAAGCGCAGAAGAAAGAGCGTGCATGATGACATGCGCCTCTACCGGATGCACTCCCGGAGACATGGACTGCATGATGGCAAAACAGAATGAATGCATGACTAAATGCAATGTGCAAAAACCGGAGCAGACTGAAGAAGAAAGCTGTGTTGAAACATGCGCAATGAAAGGATGCGACAGGTTTGATTTTGAATGCCAGGCTAGAAATCAGGCAGATTGCGACAAAGAATGCGGCATGGTGGAAGAGCCAGAGCCGAAGTCAGAAGAGGAAATTTGCATAAGAGAATGCGTAAGATTTATTGATCCGACAATAAGATGCAGCGGAGGAGAAGGCGGAGAAACAGGCAATGAAATATGCCAAAAATGCGCAGCTGAATGCGTTCATTTCTATGCAGGGCCCTGCCTTGGGGAAGAAAAGCTTGAAGAGAAAAAGCAGGCTTGCGTTACCTGCGAGCACTGCTATGGCGAGCCTGTAATGGGTGATTCAGGCGAAGGATATGACTGCATTGTTGATGTTATTTGCAAGGATGCGTCCGGAGAGTTTGGAGATGAGCCGGGAACAGGGGAAGGCATTGTTTCAAGAACAACAGAAAGAATTGGAAATGTGTTTGGCAGGGTTGGCAATTTCTTCAGGGGATTGTTTGGAATTGGAGAGGAAGAAGCTCCCGGAGAAGTCGTAGAATCACCTGTTGCTGAAGAAGCTCCGCAGGAAGAAACTAGAAGCGAAGCGCCTGCAGAAAGCGCATAAAAATATTTTTCTGTGAAAAATAAGTTTATAAAAACTCTTTCAAATACTTGCCGGTATAGCTTTTCTCACATTTTACCAAATCTTCAGGAATGCCTTCAAACAATATTTCCCCTCCCTTTGAACCGCCTTCAGGGCCTAAATCTATCACCCAATCAGCATGCTTTATAACATCAAGGTTATGCTCAATTACAACAACGGTATTGTGATTATCCACCAAACGTTTTATTATTCCCATTAGCTTGTCAATGTCCGCCATATGCAATCCGGTTGTTGGCTCGTCCATAACATAAAAGTTTCCTTTTTTATGCAATTCAGATGCAAGCTTTATCCTTTGGCATTCTCCCCCGGATAAAGTGCTGAGTGGCTGCCCAATTTCCAGATATTCAAGCCCAACATCGCACAAAATCTGAAATTTATGTTTAATCCCTGGATTTTCAAAAAAATTCCTGGCTTCGATTATGGTCATGTTGAGAACATCAAAAATATTTTTATCTTTGTACTTTAATTCCAAGACTTCCCCTGTATATCTTTTGCCATTGCATTCATCACAGGTTACTTTCACTTCATCCATAAAGCTCATTTCATAAGTTATTGCCCCAAGGCCCTTGCATTTTGGGCAAGCCCCTTTTGAATTAAAGCTAAATAACGAAGGGTTTGTTTTGGTTTTTATTGCTAATTCCTTTCTAATATCATCAAAAATGCCCACATATGTTGCGGGATTAGACCTGGAAGACTTTCCCACAGCAGACTGGTCTATTATAATGGCTTCTTTGTTTTCTTTCAAAAAAACATCGTTAATCAGGCTGCTTTTCCCGGAGCCCGCAACCCCTGTAATGCAAGTTAAGATTCCAAGAGGCAGTTTAGCGGAAACATTTTTTAAATTGTGCAAGGAGGCATTTTTAATTTCAATGCAATCTTTCCATTTTTTTCGATTACTGCTGACTTTCTCTTTTTTATTCAAGTACTCCGCAGTAAGCCCGCTTGACTTTTTTAGCCCTTCAAATGTTCCGGAATAAACTATTTTTCCGCCCAGGCTTCCCGCTTTGGGCCCAATATCAATGATATATTCTGCGCATTTAATCAAGGCAGGGTCGTGTTCAACAACAAAAACACTATTCCCTTTTTCCTTAAGTTTCTTGAGCATTTCAATCAGTTTGTTAATGTCCCTTGGATGAAGTCCAATTGTAGGCTCATCCATAATATATGCCATATCAACCAAATCACAATCAAGCTGCCTCGCCATTTTGATCCTTTGGCTTTCCCCCCCGGACAAAGTAGCCACTGAGCGGTTCAAAGAGAGATAGCCAACCCCTATTTCAATCAGGTGAGACATAATTTGCTGCATTTTCCGGACAATTGGCTTTGCAATGTCCCCTTTAATTGTACTTAGAAACCCGTAAAGTTCACTAAATTCCATATTTATTAACTCAGGAATAGTTTTGCCATTAACTTTAACACTTCTGGCTTTTTCATTAATCCTCGAACCCTTGCAGGATTCACAATCGGCATATACAAAATATCTTTGATAAGCATCTCTTCTGGCTTTTGATTGTTCTTCTTTTGCCTTGTTTAGATATATTCTCTCAAGTTTTCTGGCAATCCCTTCAAAATTCTTTGAATATGTTCCTGCCCCGTGTTTTTTCTCAACAGGGATTGCTTTTGCATATAGCAGGTCATTTAATTCTTTTTCTGAAAAATCCTTAATCTTTTTATCAACATCAAACAACCCTATTGCAACCATCTCTCTCCAGTTCCAGCCCCCAACCTTGTGGTCCGGGTGATTGATTGCCCCTTCCCTGATGGTTTTTTCCTTATCCAACAGCAAATTTACATCAACTTTGATTTGTTTTCCCAGCCCCTTGCAATTTGGGCACATCCCCAGGGGATGGTTAAACCCAAAAACAAATGAGGGGCCTATGAAATTATCCCCGCATCTTGAAAAAAGAAGCCTTAAATAAGTGTATAATTCGGTTGCTGTTCCAACAGTGCTTCTTAGTGTTGTCCCCATCCTCTTTTGGTCTATCACAATTGCAGTTGAAATATTCTTAATTTCGTCTACCGGCGGCTTTGACAGCTTTGGCATTCTTGCCCTTGCAAAAGAAGAAAAAGTCTCAATAAGCTGCCTTTGGGATTCTGTATATATTGTATCAAAAACCAGGGATGATTTTCCGGAACCGGAAACCCCTGTAAAAACCACCAGCTTATTCTTGGGAATTTCCAGAGATATGCCTTTAAGATTGTGGGTATTTGCATTTGTTATTATGATTTTATCATGATTCATGTTTTTCTCCGCATTTTGAACAGGCTTTTCGATGCACACAGGGGGCTTCAGATAGTTTTTGCATCTTCATCTTGGCTTATCATTCCCAACAAATGCCCTAATCCCCTGTAATATTTATAAATCTTTTGAAAGGAATCAGTGAATATGAAAAATTTAAATTTGTGATGATCTATTTGTTAAACAGCACGCCAACGACAATTCCATTAATAGCAGAATAAGGAACATCTTCTGCCACATCTGCATTATCCCCTTTTGCCGTGAAGTAGTCTATATATAATGCATCTATCCTGTGGACTAATTCCTTTCCGTCCTTTGTGTAAGAAACAATCATGCCTTCCCTTAATGGAGTGTCTTTTGTGTAGGGCTTAATGAGCATTGTGTCGCCTGTTTCAATGCTTGGGCGCATGCTGCTTCCAAGGGCTTTTGCCAAGGTTACATTCTCAAGAGTCACTGAATTGTCTAATAATTTGTAATTGCATCCCTCTTTCTCAGTTGAGAAAACAACCCTTTCAGGCGCAACAATTGTTTTGCCTGTTATTGCATTATCAGAGCATCCTGACAAGAGTAAAACAATTAATAGAATAGAACCTATTATTACAAAGCCTGCACTAGCACCTCTTTTCAATATGGTTTTTGATGTATTGGGGGTATATTAAGATTTCTTTTTCAAAACTTTCAATTAAGAAGATAAGAATGAAATATAGTATAATTTCTTTCAAATGTATTGCGCGATATTTCTTTTCCATGCATTGAAGCAGACTGCAGAACCCACTTCCTGATTTTCAGTGGATTATTGTCGGGCACAGGAAGCACCTCGCCTGTAGACTCAGACACCAAGGCTTCTATTGTGCCTTTTGATTCAGGGCGCAAAACAACATCATTTTCCTCGCCTTTTGTGACAAGCACAGGTCCTGTTGCTATTAGCTGATATTTGTCCTTAAATTTTTCCATCAAAGAATCCAGCCAATCCATCTCTTCCGGAGAAGAGGCACGATAATGAAGTTCTAAGCCATTGTACATAAGCGAAGCGAATTAATAGATGTATATAAAGGTTCCTGAATTACGGCTCAATATTCTCAATCTGCTTCATGTCCTTCATTCTCTTCTCGCATTCGATGGAAGTCCTGAAGAGGTTATAGAAAACTTTCTGAAGCCACTGCACCCATTCCTCGTCCCTTATCTCGTATTTCAATGTGACTTCTTTTTTTAATTCCCCTGCCTTGTATATTGCAGGGTCTTTCTTCTCTGTGAGCCTTGCTATCTTGCCGTCAGAGATAAAGCCCCTTAGCGGCTGCTCGCAGTGCCTTATGTCAACAAGCTTCTTTCCCATCTTTGATTCTAATTCAAGCAGCTTCTTAATATTGCTGATTGATGCAACGTCAATTCTTGTGAGGATTTTAATCTGGACATTCCTCTTGAGCATTTCCCTGATTTCTTCCAAAGCAGAGCCGGAATTAAGCCACGAAAGATTTCCAGAGAAGCAGAGGAATTCCTCTTTTGTTGCGCTCATAAAATGTGTTAACGGGTCTGATTTTGATGATTCGTATGATGCTTTTGCGCTCCTTTTCTTTTCATCAACATACTGGAATATGTCAAAAGGCGAGAAGTCTGTCTTCACTCTTCCTGCCTCTATTTTCTTGTAGAGCTTTTCCTGGAATGTTGTTGAATGGATTTTTTCTATGTTGCACCAATAAGCAATCTTTAAGGCGCCTTTTGTTCCGCCGCGGAAGGTTTTTGTCGCAATTGTTCCCTGCTCTTCACTTATTCTGTCAACATACCTGTCAGCTGTCCTCCAGTTTATTTTCAGAAGAAGTGATATTTCCTGTATTGTCCTTGGCTGGAGATAGACAAACTCATTTATTTTCTTGATTATTGAAGTATCGAGCATACGGATGTAATAAAATGGTAATTTATAAGCCTTGTGCAACGCTCAGGACAGAATGGTGTGAGTAATAGATAAGCCAAATACAACGCTTATAGTATATTGGAAGTATTAAGAGACAAAGGAGGGGTAAACAATGAGGCTGATAGGAAACCAGACGCTAATTGAGCTAGTAACTGAAGACAGGAAGAAGCTGGCTGCAGTCAGGCGCTACGCAAGGGAATACAGATGGCCGGAGCGCAAACTAATAGAGGAGCATCTCAGCCGTGATTACGAGCTTGTTATCAAATTAGTATACCCGCGAGGAGAATTTGTAACAGAATCTGACAGGCGCTGCAGCTGCGGCGGAAATAGAATTGCCATAAATCCGGGCATTGCCTATACAAAGCCCGATGGAACGCAGAGAACAAGGATTTTTGGTTTTCCGACTCCCCCGCGCACAATGGCAACACTTTGCATGGAATGCAATAAATTTCATGATTTGTATGAAGAGTATGAAGAAAGGGAATTAACACCGTATGACTAAGGAGGGAATAAAAATGGTAATCAAGCCGGAAGAGGCAAAAAAGAAGGCAGAGGAAAGCGAGCAAGCACATGTGAAATACAGGGCAAGAAACCTTGAGGAAGTATTGGACAGGGACTTGAAGGAAGCAGTTCAAAGACGGCTTTCAAGGGCATATATCCAATATGCAGATATAAAGTCTTCCGACCCGTTGTATGAAAAAATTATGGACACTGTAATACAGGATTACAGAAATGCGGGATGGGAAGCTGATTACAAGGAAGAAAAATGGGACAATGGATATGTTGTGAAAACGCGCATTACGCTTAAGATAGGAAAGGATGTAACAGCAAAAAGTGAAGGGAATATTTTGCCTGCAAAGACAGTTGAGCAAAGGGTGCTGGCTTATGAGGAAACTGAGGCAAACAAGCATGAGGCAAAAATTGACGCAACACTGGTAAACAGATGCAGTGAAAAAGCTGTGTGGTATTGCATAAAAGAAATTGAAGAAGGCGTAAGGGATATGCTTTTAGAGAGGTATGCAGCAGCAGGATGGAAAGTCAGCGTCAAGGAGCGCTATGACCAAACGCGGGACTGGAGGCAGGAAAAAAATAAGTATCTTGTGTTTGAAAGGGAATAAGGAGGGACAAAATGAGAAAATCAGAGCTTGAAAAGCTGGTAAAAGAGCAGGGCGAGAAGATTGAAGGATTAGGCATTATTCCAAA
>Ga0172379_10007190_pt1 | contig 14569 bp, 9 predicted proteins | sample GrowelOW334metaG_FD_119756 | JGI IMG/M metagenome (GOLD analysis project Ga0172379, IMG submission 119756) | Groundwater microbial communities from an aquifer near a municipal landfill in Southern Ontario, Canada - Groundwater well OW334 metaG | ecosystem: Environmental > Aquatic > Deep...
ACCTTCTACAAGTCGATGAGTATCCAGAGATGCTTCATCAGTGCGTACGCAATGTGCTTCGCCTAAAAAATGTCTGCGACCGTTACGGCATGCCTATGGGCATCGAACCACTTTCATTCAAGCGCACAAAAGACGGGATGGTTGGAGACGGCAATCCAGACCGCGTTGTTACCCTAGCCCGTATGGCTGCTGAGCTAGGTGCTGACATCATCAAAACAGATTCAACTGAGCCTGAAGAAGAATTTCACCGCGTTATCGAAGCCGCGTCAGGAGTGCCTGTGTGCGTTAGAGGTGGTGGCCGCGCATCAAATATCGAAGTGCTCCAACACACCGAAAAACTTGTTGCCCAAGGTGTGGCCGGTATTATTTATGGTCGCAACATCATTCAGCATAGCGATCCCAAAGGCATGACACAGGCTCTACAAGCCGTTCTTCACAACGGCGAAACTGCTTCTAGCGCCATGAAATACATTAAAGAACCAGTAGCGGCAGCGAAGAAATAAGCGACGCAATTGTCAGGAGCATTTTGAATAATGAAGCAAAGTGAAATCAACCTACTCTGTCGTGAGGCGGCCGAGTGCCTAAAGGAACATCATTGGGTCTTGCCTCCTCAGCCTGAATGGTCAGCCACAGACTTTGGTCTTGGCGACTACAATAAAATCGGCTTGGTCGAAGTTCTTTTAGCCAACGAGGCAGAGTACTGCGAAAAAATCATGTATGCCCGCGAAGGCATGGTTACACCAGCGCACACTCACTACGAAAAGAAAGAAGACATTATTTGTCGTCACGGCACACTGAGAGTCACTCTTTGGTCGAAAAATCCTGGCGAGCACAAGGCCGAAGGAACAGTGGAAGTACAAATCAATCGCAAGATGGAAACTAAGCAATCAGGCGTGCCATTTGATATTCCAGCAGGCTCACGCATTACACTTACCTCTGGCATCTGGCACGAATTTTGGCCCGTTAACGGAGTTGGTGTAATTGGTGAAGTCAGCACCTTCTGCAACGAAGAAACTGACAACATCTTCGCTAACAAAGAGATTGATATTTTCCAGGCGCCACAGCCAGACGAACCAGTGGCTTTGCCTGTTTAGGTTCAAATGTAAGCAAAGACAAGTTAAGGTGATTAGACAGTGCTTCCCCACGCTCTGATTTTTGATATGGATGGCTTGATTCTCGATACCGAGATGCACTACAAACGCGCCTGGACAAAGGCCGCGAAAGAGTTTGGCTTTGATCTCAGCGACACTCTTTATTTGCGTTTGATTGGTATCACTGTTGCTGACGCCGAAAATGTTCTTGCTGAAGAATTCGGTCCTGGTTTTCCCAAAGAGAAGTTTCACGTGCGCGCTCAAGAGCTTTACGAAGAGCTTCATCACAAAGAAGGCCTACCCCTTAAACCCGGCATTAAAGAACTATTGATGTGGGCTCGCGAGCAAAATATTCCTTGCGCCGTTGGCACTTCGACAGTAAAAGAAGAAGCTGTTAGAAGACTTGTGCACCACGAAATTGTTGATTATTTTGCAGTGGTAGTCGGCGGTGATATGGTTGAGCGAGGCAAGCCCAATCCAGATATTTTCTTACTGGCCCAATCAGGTTTAGGCAAAGAAGCCGCACACTGCCTCATACTAGAAGATGCTCACAGTGGCCTTCTAGCGGCTCATGCCGGAGGCATGCGCTCGTGCTTAGTACCCGACCTGTTACCAGCTAGTGCCGAATCTAGAGAGTTAGCAGAAGGCGTCTTCGACTCACTGCATGATGTACGCGAATGGCTCAAGTTGGGCTGCCCTAAGCCTACCAAGAACAAGGCGTAGGCACTAATTGTCGTCAGCAACCTTACCAGGAATTCGGCCGCGCTTACTGACTAACCTCTGCTACGGCGCCATGATGAGCTTAGCCATTGGCGTCAATCTTTTGCCGATATTTCTAGTCTCGATCCAGCATTCATTTCCAGGTACTGGCCCAGCATCGACCAACCTCGGTCTAACGCAAGAAGAATTAGGTAGACTTGGTGCCTTTACCTTTTCAGGACTAGTAGCAGCTATTCTAATTACAGGCCCTTTGGCAGATCGCTTTGGGGCGAAACTATTTGCCTTAAGTGGAAATGCGCTGCTCGTAGCTGGTTTGATTCTTACGGCCTGGTCGCCTACCTACACAATTTTACTGTGGGCGAACTTTGTGCTTGGTTTTGGTGCCGGTGTTCTCGATATGGTGCTGAGCCCGATTGTATCGGCTCTTAACCCAGAGAACCGCTCAGCATCGATGAATTGGCTGCACTCTTTCTATTGCGTGGGCGCTACCCTAACTGTGATGGCAGGCACAATTGCTCTGCAATCAAATATTTCATGGCGCACAGCATGTTTGCTTTTAATACCACTTCCAGCTCTTCTGATTTTTGCTTTAGGAGTGGCTAAATTTCCGGCTCTCACTAGCGAAGGCGAAGTACGCACGCCTTTTCGCCAGCTAGCCGGTCAACTTTGGTTCATTGGGGCTCTAGCAGCGATTTTCTTAGGCGGCGCCACCGAGTTAGGTATGGCGCAGTGGCTGCCTGCCTACGCTGAAATGGCCTTAAAATATCCCCAATGGGTCGGCGGTGCCGCTCTGTTCTTCTTCTCAATTTGTATGGCGATTGGTCGCATGGGCATTGGCGCTCTCAGCGAAAACCTTGATTCATACACGATCATGGCCTGGGGCTGCGGTCTATCAGTTGCACTATTTCTCATTGGCTCGTTTTGCCCAGTTAAAATAGTGGCTCTAATTGCTTGCATTCTCGCAGGTCTCACAGGCAGCTGTCTTTGGCCTACCATGCTAGCAATCACCGCAGACAAATACCCCAATGGCGGCGCCACCATGTTTGGTGCGTTAGCATCGTTTGGTAACGCTGGTGGAATTTTCATGCCTTGGCTAGTTGGCTTGATTGCAGACAAGTATGATTTGCATTGGGGTCTAGCCATATCAGCTCTTGCACCGCTCTTCATGCTACCAATTGTGGTCGCACTCGGACGCCGAAACACATAGGGTACAACGACGACAAAAGCCTCAAGCTAAATTTTCTAAGTCTTAGGTGCCACACTGTCGCGCAAAGCAATTCGCTTCGCCACCGATGCACCAGAGTGTAAGCCGCCTTCCATATAACCCTGGAAAGCAAAACTTGTGTGCTCTCCAGCGAAGTGCAGGCGATTGATGCCGTTATAATTTATTCCGTTATAATTTATTCCGCTATAAAGAATTGGCCCGAGCGTCATAATCTGACCAGGGGCAGGAGCTGAATAACCAGCTTGCGACCAAGGGTCGGAAGGCCAATCAATGAATTTGCCTTGAACAAAATTATTGGCATAGCTCGGGTAAATCTTCTGAATTTCCAAGGCATAGTGAGCCATGCGCTGCTCAGCAGGCCAACCGCGGCCATAGTCGGCGGCATTGCCACCAGCAAAGACAGTTAAACATGAATGCCCTGTGGCGGACTGCATATCGGTAGCTTCCCAGGTTTCAGCCACTGGCCCGTCACCGAGAGAGACAGGAGAGAGCTTATCTTTCTCCCAAAAGCGCGTGCGCACCTCCGACAAGAACTTGACTTGATTGGCCATCTGCGGGGCCAGTTGTGGTGGTAGCGATGGGGTGAAGGTAATGCGCTTCCAGGTCCCTGGTGGCACACTTAGTATCACATCATCAGCTTCCATAACCCTGCCATCAGCTAAGGTCACTTGAACTTTATTAGCTAGAATATCAATATCAGTAACAGGCATCTCAAGATGAATGCGCTGACGGCCAACTGCATCAGCCAGCCTTTCTGCCAATTGTGCATTGCCTCCTTTACAGCGATATCTTTCGCTCTCACTCCAATACTTCTCGATGCCACCACCTTTAACAACGGCCAAGCGCGCCAGTAGACTCTGCCAACCAGGGTCGTTTGCATCAGACGCTTCAGACAAGCGAATGGCTTTTTTACAAAGGTCAGAACACTTCAGATTCTCAATCCAGCTATTGACTGTCTCCCCATCAAGTTGCTTAGCATTGGGGCTTTTCCAGGGCTGGAAAGCATCGATGGGCTCAGCAATTTTGTTGTAAGCACTGAGATAATGCTCCACCTCTTCCCACAGAGCCTCAGCTTTCTTGGGAGCAAGCAGCTCGCCATTACAGAAAAATGGCTGTTCACTATCAGGGTATGAAGTGCGCTCTAACATCTCTAACTTAAAGTGTTTGGCATAAGCTTGCCAGGTTGGATGGTTGGCTCCCACCAGCTCACCGCCAGCCTCAACATGCTTTCCGTGAATAAAATCGTAGAGAGTCTGCACGCGTCCGCCAACTCTACCGCGAGCTTCAATGACTACAACTTCATATCCAGCGGCAAGCAACTCAAATGCCGCGGCTAGGCCGGAGAAGCCAGCACCAACAACTATAATCTTGCGACCAGTACCATTTTTAGCAAAGGCACCACCAGAAAAGCCATAGCTCAGCATCAAGCTAGCGGCAGTGGCCATCAAGCCCTTGAGCATTTCCCGCCGCGATAACCGCTCATCTTCAGGTAGAAAACGATCGTTTAGTTGGTTGATGATGGAGCGGGACATGTAGTCTTCACCTTAATAAGAAACAGGGGGATACTGAGGAAGAACAGGGCGCTGCAAATAGAGAGGATATGCAGCAGCTGCAGCTTGTGGGCGGTGTCGGTGACATACTGAACGTATGCGTCAACGGCAATCATGCCGAGAGAGTAAGACAAGTTAGAGACCGCATAGGCAATAGCGTATGAGCTTGATCCTCGTCTATCGACAGCATCGCCCAGCTCTGCAGAAGTGGGATTCATCGTGAAAGCGTAGCCGACAGTGATCAGGCATAAAACAACAGTAGCAAGAGTTAGATTAGGCGTGAGAGCCAATAAGGGCATCGAAACAGCCGTAACAAGCAAGCCAATTGCAGCGGTTGGACGCACGCCAATTTTCATTGAAACTGTATCCACAACCGGTGGCATGAAAGCATAGATAAAATTGGAAAAAGTAAATAAGGCCCCAACAGTTGCCGGAGAAGCCTTAGCGATGTGCATCACGTGCATAGGAAATAACGGTTCCATCATGGCCCAACCGGCTGCTGCGAGCGATACTGCAAACGCAGCAGTAAGAACGCTGCGATCAGTTATGATGCCACCAACTTCGGCAAATGTATCTTTCCATGGCCCTTTCACTTTGACCAATTGTTTCTTCGAAATAAAGACAAAGCGAAGGATGGCATCGATAGCGAGTATGGCGAGCATGAAATAAATTGTGCGGGCATAGCCGAAGAGATCGTACATCTCACCGCCGACCAGAGGGCCGAGAACGGCTCCGATAGTGCCGCCCAGAAGGGCTATGCCCATGGCCCACACTCTCTTAGCAACGAAATACTCTGCCACTAAAGCTAGACCGGCTGTCCAGGTACAAGCAGCACCAGCACCCTGAAGCATGCGCGATAAAATCACCATTTCAGGAGTGCTGCCAACGAGAAAGAGTATGGTAGCAATGATCAGCAGTACGACGCCGACGATCATAGGCTGCCGACGGCCAATGCGATCGGTAATCAGTGCCAGTATTGGTGCGGCAATAATCAAGCCCAAGGCGTAGGCACCATATAAGGTGCTAACCATATGCTCGTCTTTTATATGAGCAGGAGACATCGGTGTCAGCGGAGCCACTGCTCCGTACAAAATCTCTTCGACACAAAGGGCGAGCGAAACTACAAACAAGACCATGTTAGGAGAAGTTCGCAGTTTTCCCACCCAACTCATAGACTAAAACCACGCAGACGCACGCCAACTGTGATTTTAGCGCCTTTAGGCTTTGATCACCTCTTGAGATTGTCAAAATCCGTCAGATTTCATTTTGGCTGTCCACAGGGCTCAGGTTCCAGCGGTATCGGCTTGCTATTTATGTCAACCGAAACCAGTACAAAATTGCCATGGGCACAGAGTTGCCTTTCACCTGAGAGCAAATTCTCGCCGAACAGCTCCACATTAACGGTCACCGAAGAATTGCCGCGTTTGATTATGCGGCCAATTACTTCAACCAAATAACCATGCTTTACTGGCGTCTTAAAATCGATGCGCTCAGATGACGCTGTCACCATAGACTTGCGGGCGTAACGAGAGGCCGTAATAAAAGCGCTCTTATCCATAAGCTCAAGGGCATGGCCACCAAATAAGGTGCCATAGTGATTGGTCTGATTGGGAAAAACCATCTCGACCATGCGCGTGTCATATTGTGAAAAATCTGTTGTACTCATACGAATCTCCTATAGAAATAAAAAAGTTCCTGACCGAAGGCAGAAACGAGATCTCGTATGAGCCACACTACAGTGGCCATAGATACTTGCCTCCTTGCCTCGAAGAGGTGATGTAGATGTTCAAGTGGGTAGCCTGACTAGCAATTTCTTGCTTCACAGTTGCGGGACAGCGGTGGATTCTCACCACACTTCCCCCACCAGATCGTTGTTAAAACGACCTCTTTATTTATTGAACACAAATTCAGTTGATCTAAATAATTCCTCCATTTGCCCACATCAGTATATGAGGGTAATAGCCTCGCGAAAGACCGCAAACATTAACAACTACTCACCTAAACCGTTGAACTTTTTAGAGCGTCGCGACGTCTTCACTTGTATCAACCATTTTGTGGAGATTGCTTTTATGAACAGGTTACACATCTCAGCTTTGTCTCTAGCAGTATTGCTAGGCCTAGCCAGTGCTGCTAGCCAGCCCGCCGATGCCTACCGCTACGGCGTCAACAACAGGCAAGAACGACAACAAAACCGCATTTATAGCGGTGTACAAAACGGCTCTCTTAACCGTAGAGAGACTGCTCGCCTTGGAAAGCAGCAATACGCCCTTAATCGAAAAGAAGCCAGATTCCGCGCCAGCGGGAACGGCATGAGCAATTCAGAACGAGCCCGGCTGGAAAGACAGCAAAATCAAATGAGCCAAAACATCTATCAACAAAAGCATGATGGCCAAGGTTACAATCCAGGACCTAATCACGGAAATCCAAATAATCCAGGCCGCTCTTTATATGACGTGAACCAAACTCAGCAAAATCAAGCTAACCGCATAAATAACGGAATACAAAACGGTTCATTGACGCCCCAAGAGGCAGCCCGGCTACAGAATCAGCAGTCACAGCTTGCAGCCCGCGAGGCTAGTATGCGCGCTAGCGGCAACGGTCTTTCATTGCAAGAAAGAGCCCGGCTAGATAATCAACAAGATCGCCTGAGCCAGAACATCTATCAACAGAAAAACGATGCCCAAGGGTTAAATCCCGGCGGCCCAGGACCAGGCTCACCTTATAACAATCGGGGCATCAACGGCGATCAAGCTAACCAGCAAGCCCGCATCAATCAAGGCGTTCAATCGGGGTCACTGACACCACAAGAAGCCCAGAGATTGCAAAATAATCAAGCCGAATTTGCAGCAAAAGAAGCCAGACTTCGCGCTAGCGGTAACGGACTGAGCTATCAAGAACGAGCAAGATTAGAAGCTGAGCAAGCAAAGCTCAGCAGACAAATCTACAATCAAAAAAATGATGCTCAAGGTATCCCACACTAAGTCGCCGTAAAAGCACTTAGCTCTATCAAACTGGAAAGAAAATTCCATGTTGAGCAAAGTAGAGCCAAGGTGTTAGTTCAACTCCAGTCAACTTGCGCAAGTCGGCAACATAAGTCTTGATTTGCTCACGGTGTTTACGAGCTTGAATCTCAACATCCTTAGGGGCGAAATGATCGGTCTTGTAGTCAACCAAATGCCAATTGCCTTCGGCGTCTTGAAAAATTAAGTCAGGACGCCGAGGGCGAATATCAGGCCCAAGTTCAGAAAAACTAGAAGCGACATCAATTAGATAAGGCAATTCGTGCCTTCTCTGTTGACTCTGTGAAAGCAGGCTGTAAAGCCTGCTTTCGTAATAGACACCAAGCAAGCGCTCGCCTTCATCGACTAATCTATTAAGCAAATCGCTATGTGCCACCATGGCTCCTTGGGTAAATGCTATATCGGCAATCCAGGGGCGATCAACTTTGCGTCCAGATGGTGGCAAGTTCTCCATTAATGAGTGGAAGAAAGTACCCAACCCTGCAGCAGTTACGACACCTTGAGTGGGCGTACCGTTTCTTGGAGTCACTCGACTGCGACCTTGCTCGTTGATTTTGAGGTCTTCACCTGTACTTAGACTTTGTTCAAGCGAGAAAAGACTCTGCAAGACCGAGGCATCTCCTACCGGCTGAAGTACGTGAGATTGCGGCTGGCTGTCCATTAACCCTTGATCGAGCATTTCAGGCGCGTCGATAGCCTCAACCGTCTCCATTCCTACAGCTAAACTAAAAGTGTAAGGGGCTACTTCGCCGTCTGATCGCGACGTAATTGTCAGGCCAATGCGATCATCGGGGCCTGGTCGTACAGCATCATCTTTATCAAGGCCCAGTACCTGCATTAGCCACTGGCGATACGATTCGTTTTTTCTAAATGGTGCAGACAAGAAAATGCCCAAATTATCTCTTGCCCTAGTCATAGCCACATAGAGCAAGCGCTTTTTCTCTTCACGCTCCATCTGCCTATCTAGATGACTAGCAACTTGGTACCAAGCTGGTTTGTCTTGATCATCTAAACGGGTGCTATTGAATGCAACTCCATAACTAGAGTGATAAACCAGCCGGTCGGCATTGCGTAGCAGTTGTCCGCCCAAACAAGGCAGTGCTACTACCGGAAATTCTAAGCCCTTGCTGGCGTGGACCGTCATGAGCTTAACTGCATCAGCACTATCCAGCGGTGCTTCAGATTCACGCATGCCAAATTCGCGCATGAGCGAAAGCCGGCGAGCAAATTCGCCACATGAAAGATGCTCATGCTCGGCTGCCAGGTGAGCCATTTTCCATACATTGCGTGAGCGTTGCTTGCCATCGGGAGCGGCTAACATTGCCAAATCATAATGCGTATCGTCAATAATTTTCTGTACCAATTCACCAAGCGGCAAAAGAGCTGCATATTCCATCAAATTGCGCAGCTGTCGCACAGCCAAAGATAAGGCCTCTACACCGGGCTCACGAGCGCGCACCACATTGGCAATGACAGTCCAGAGAGGCTGCCCGACATAACTTGGATGGTCAGCCTGTTCGGTCACAACTCGGTGCAGGAGATCATCGGTAATAGAACAGAAAGGTGAGCGCAGCACTGCTAACAACGAATGACTATCTTTGGGGTTATCCAAAAAGCGAAATAGATTCTCAAAATCAGCCACTTCCTGGCGGCGCAAAAATCCGCTGCCGCCGAAGGTAACATAAGGAATATTGAGCTGGGCAAACATCGATTCGAAAGATGCAAAGTCACCATTGCGCACCACCAATACGGCGCAATCGCCATAGGTGATGGGCCGCACACCACCGCTCTTTGCGGCTATCTGATAGCCACCCTCTACTTTCTTCTTTAGCCAGCGACCAACTTGATGGGCCTCGTAGAGAGCAGGCGTTAGACCACGAGCATCTTCCTCGATGTCGCAATCTAGCATCATCACTTCTACGGCCGTATCGCTCTGTTCGGCAGCAGCAACAATAGTTGAATCAGCCTGACGAGCGGGCTCTAATGCCTCGAAGGCAGCGACATAGGGCACCACTTCTGGATCGGCGTCAAGTAAATGGTTAAATACAGAGTTGACGAAAAAGACAACTTCAGGATGACTGCGGAAGGAACGGGTCAACTTAGTCACGAGGGAAGAACCGCTCAGAGTAGAGGTTTCATTCTTGAACAATGACTTCCATTTATTGAAAGTAGCAACGTCAGCACCTTGAAACTTATAAATAGACTGCTTATCATCACCGATCAAGAATACCCGGGTACCAGCGCCGGCCAATAGAGACAGAAGAGTAGCTTGCATGTCATTGGTGTCTTGAAATTCGTCTACAAGTAAAGCTTGTAACTTGTCATTGAAATAGCCGCGGGACTGCGAATTGTCTTTCTCTAAGCAAGCGCAAGCCAGACTGATCAAATCGTTGTAATCAACTGTAGTTAGCTCGCGCTTATGGGCTTCGTAAATAGTTAGAGTGCGTTCGAATAACTGAATAATTCCAAGTGTTAAAGCAAAGCCGCGCTCGTCTTCTTGATTGAGCGTGGCGGGAATTTTGCCAACGATAATCTTTGCTTGATCACGGCAGTTCATCAAAGCTTTGCGCAAATCTTTGGCATCAGGTTTGGTACCACCAATATTGCCAATAGCGAGAGTAGAAACTGACATAAATGCTTGCCAGCGCTTATCCACAGAATCGACAGCAAACAACTGCTCACAGTGATCAAGAAGAATGTCTCGCACCCCATTGAGCTTATTAGCAGCATCGGCCATAGAATTCATGCGCACATAATCAAATGCCGAATTAAACTCTCGGTTGCTAGCAAGGCCTGAAAGCGCGCTGTTCTGCATGTCGAGCAAGACTCTCTCTGCCGTACTGCGCATACCAGCAATTGACAAAGAGTCAAAGGCTTTCATAGACTGCTTAAACTGCATTGAACCCTTAAGTAGGCGATTCAAAATCCTCTTGATTTCATCAATTGAAAACTCTTGCAAAACATCGTGCTCGCAGCCATCACCAGGCGAAACAGAAGCACCGTAAAGCTCAATTACAACCTTGAGAGCCTGGTCAATGCTATCTTGCAACAGCTCGTTTTGGGTCAACTCATCTAGCACTTCAAACTGGGGATCGATGCCGCAATCAGCTGGATGACTTTTGAGAATTGATTCGCACAGTGAGTGAATTGTGCCAATACGAGCCCCGTCCACTTCGGCTAAACAATCGAGCCAACGGCCGTCTAATTCTTCTTGAGAGAGTGCGAGGAAGCGAGCCTTTAGTCTTGAGCGCATCTCCGCAGCGGCTTTGCGAGTGAAAGTAACGGCGATAATATTGGCCAGGGTACAGTCCGGATAACGTCGCAAAATCTCGACGTAGCGCTCAACCAATACATGGGTCTTGCCTGAACCAGCACCGGCCGAAACCAGTACATTTCGATCAACTAAATCGACAGCCTGTTGTTGTTGCTCAGTTAGCATCTATCAAATTTCCAGATAATAAGTTTAGTCAGAATCATCACTGGCTCCGAGTTCGGTTATGCGGCAGATTTGCTGATGATCACAGTGCTTACAAGAATCAGGGCTAGTGGGCCTGACGCTGAAATTTCCCTTTTTGATGTTAGAGACATAATTGCCAATATGATCTTTAGTCAGACCAATGTAATCATTTTCGCCATCCTGAAAATCAATGGTGCCAATTTGATCGCCAGACGAAAAGCTGAGGAATGTACCGTTCTTAATTTGTACATTGCGGTCGGCAAAAATAGCATCGCTGACGGCCATGGCATAGACAGGTAGCTGCATATTGCGACCAGCCAAAGCTTCTTTCTTACTAATGGCACCAGAGCTCGATTTATAGTCGATCACTTTGACTCGGCCATCGCTCGATACATCAATACGATCAACGCGCCCGTGCATTTTTACAGTCTGACCATCCACTTGTAAAACCAGAGCGGGAGAAGATTCGCCATCTTTAAAGCCAAAGCCTTTCTCAAAGTAGGTAGGAACGAACTCACCACCAGAGCGCACCGCGCGCTCTTTTTCTTTGACAAAAAAGCGTCTCAGGCGAAAGGCAATTTCTTTCTGCTCATATTGCCAAAAATCAGTATGACGAAACTTGCGTGTTTTTTCTAACCAAGCAATTGCAGCAGTGATGCTACTTTCAAAAAGTTCATGCAATAAACCATCGTTAGAGTCAAGAATTGATAGACCACGCTCTTTCAATTCCAGATAGAAAACTTCAAGGGCCTTGTGATAGACCTCACCCAAGAGCCTTGAATCAAGACCAAGCTCAGGTTCCTCCATCTTCTCAATTTTCAGAGTATGAGAAACCCAGAAGCGAAACGGACATTTACCATAGTCATTGAGGCGACTAACACTCCACATTTCAGGAGTTTTGACACTAATCAAATTAAGACTAACTTGCTCGTTCAAGCAACCGTTAAACTCATTGAACACGTTACTGCTAGCTACTTGAGTTCGCGCTTGTACCGTCGAAAAAGGTAATTCTAGCTTAGTGAGAAATTGGCGAACATCAAAAGGTATCCAGCTTGAAGCCGGCAACTCTAAGTTACGCATGGCTTGGCGGCCACTGAGCCAGAGCCATCCAGCGGCTAACTCTTGGGCAGAGGTTGGCTCTAACATTGCATATGTACGAGGAGCGCGAAAAGCTAGAGCGGCAGCGGCGGCTTCATCGCCTTTGGTGAGGAAGAAAGATGGTATCAATTCTTCGCCGGTCATTTCATAGATAGGGCTTGATTGACAAAGTTTGTCAGTGGCACGCTCAACTAACGAATCATAGAGCGATGGTTCAAAAGACTGATGATGCCTCGGGTTTTCAATGTCTATGCCATAAGACATCCATTTGCGCACTTCATCTTTGCTTAAAAATCCGCCTTGTTCTGAGCGGCGCGGAAACTCGCCTTCATTTAAACCAGCCACAATAATTACTTTAAATCGCCTGTTTGGCACCAAATCGGCGCTACAGACAGTAATGGCTTCAGCACTAACTTTCGGTCGTCTAAAGTTGGCATTTTCTAAAGCCCTCTCTAAGCGCTTGAAGAAAGCAGAATAAGTACATAACTGCGGGCCGTAGGCATCGGCAAGCAGTGTTTCTTCTAAGACTAGATTGGCCAAAACACGCCTGAACTCAAACAAAGCTTGATGCTCTTCCCAGCTCACGAGCGGGTTGGAAAATTCTTCGTCGTTAGGCAAAATCAATAGGTCATCGATCAAATCTTCGACAAAGCTGACATGCTCAGTCAATGTCTTTTCATAGCCGCTTGCTTGCAGGCCTGGGAGCAAAAGCCGTTCAATTAGCTTGCTCAGCTTCAAGGCCCAATGCCAGTCGCTGGCTCCTTTTACAGTTAAAGTCGAGAGTGATTGATCGTCAATTTCTTCAATCTCGCCAAGAGTTATATCAAGATAGCCTCTATTGAAAAATGGGCTAGAAAGCGTGCGCACCACATCTTGCCGAGCAAAATCTGAAACAGGCAGGTGCAGCAAGCGGCGCAAATATTTGACTAGCGGCAAGCTTCCTAACTCTAACGGCTCATCCAAGAAATAGTCTATTTGCGCCCGCTCGAAGGCCGCGCGAATGGCTGTCATATAAGGTTTAACCGAACGTGCCACCACTACAATTTGATCGGCCTTATAGCCTTCAGCAAGGCATTTCTTAGCTTCGCGAGCGACTTCTTCCATTTCCATCAGGCGATCTAAGGCTCTAAAACTAATGCGCCGCGGCTCAACAGCGTCAGATGAGTTTCGCACTATCTCTCTTAGAATGGGAGCAAATGCCTCTTTTAACTCACTCAGTGATTTATCCTTCCATGAATAATTAGTGTGTGCAAAATTTGGTGCAGCTACATAGTCAAAAGCAATTATGGTGCGCTCTGACTGCTTAGCTATGGAGCTTAGAACCTGTAGCTGAAGCCGATTGAAACGGTCAAAGCCATCAACAGCAAGAAGACCAATCGACAACACATCGGGATCTAGATTATTTAAAATCTCACGTGTTTTGTAAGCCAATTTGCGTTCGTCAAATACATTGAGGCTCTCTAATTCTTGCCAATAGGCTTCATAAACCCGGCCAAGCTCCATATAGCGAGCGTCACTGGCAGCCATTTTAGACAACTGACTAATGACTTCAGAAGGCGAGAAACCGGCCCGCTCCAATTCATCAATTAACTCGAGCATGTGAGCATGAGTGCCAGCAAAATCTGCAATTGAACTGAGACCAGTTAAGCGTCCTGCTAGTTTTACTTTCTCGATGGCCTTAACTAAAATGGCCGGCCGAATGCTATCGGGAATTAAGCGAAAACCGCAGCCAGCCTGGCGCAAAACCTGATGGCAAAGGTCATAAAACGGCAATATCTTAAGACCAACAAGACCAGCGGCCCTGTTATCGACGCGGCCAACAACCATTTCAACTAAGCGCTCTTCTACCAGTCTTTTGTAGCGGTGCGAAGGCACAGTGATAATCGCTTGCTTGCCACTAAGCAAACTTTTGCGACAGTGTTCAGCTACCTGCTCAAGCAACCAGATAGACTTACCTGAGCGATACGGACCTGTGATTAGCTCTATGCTTCGTTCTGGCATATCCGCTCTTCTATTTATTTGTCGACCAAAAATTGTGCCCGTTGAGATTCGAACTCAAGGCCTTCGGCTTCGGAGACCGACGCTCTATCCAGCTGAGCTACGGGCACGTGGCTCTAATTCTAGCACCCTTGGGTGATTACCTGAAAAGCCGACCACTTGGCAAGAAGGATTTCCCTAGCGCTCGCCCAACAAACTTTAGGGGCAACAGGCTGGAATTCACACTTTAAGAAGAACTAGCGCAGAAAAAGGTCTGGTGACACCTTAAATAGCTCTGCTAACTTTAAAACCAGGCCTTTGCTTAAACCACGTTTTCCGGCTAAGAATTCAGAAATAACAGACTGAGATGAATCCAACTTTCTTGCTAACTCTGATTGACTAAGATTATTTTCTTCCATTAGAGATTCTAG
>Ga0172379_10007191_pt1 | contig 14564 bp, 10 predicted proteins | sample GrowelOW334metaG_FD_119756 | JGI IMG/M metagenome (GOLD analysis project Ga0172379, IMG submission 119756) | Groundwater microbial communities from an aquifer near a municipal landfill in Southern Ontario, Canada - Groundwater well OW334 metaG | ecosystem: Environmental > Aquatic > Deep...
AGGGATGAAAAAATATAGTTCGCAAATGGTTAAACTTGATGGCGATATGATTAGTGAAAGCAAGAAATTATTAGAAGCAATGGGAATTGCAGTTGTTCAGGCTCCTGGAGAAGGCGAGGCTGAGGCATCTTATCTTGCAAAAAATGGAAAAGTTTATGGTGTTGCTTCTCAGGATTACGACTGCCTTTTATTTGGAGCTCCAAGACTTATTCAAAATTTGACTCTTGCAAGAAAAAGAAAGACAGTTTCAGGAGTGGTTGATATTAGTCCTGAAATTATAGAACTTGAAAAGGTCCTTAATAATATGCAGATTGATCATGAACAACTGATTTCACTTGGAATTCTTGTTGGCACAGATTATAATCCTAAAGGAGTTATTGGCATAGGGCAGAAAAAAGCTTTACAATTTGTCCAAAAATATAAACAGCCAACAATTATCTTCAAACAATTTGAGTATTTGGACTTTGATTGGAAAGAGATATTTGAGATGTTTAAGAAACCAGATGTTAATAAAGAGACTGAAATTGAATTTCCTCAAATAAACGAAAAAGAAATTAAAAAGATTTTAATGGAGCACGATTTTTCTGAAGAACGCATTGAAAAACAAATCGAGAAGATTACTGAGGCAAAAAACCAAAGTAAACAAAGAACTTTGTTTTAGAGATTTTTTATATTATCTTGATTCTTGAAAATAAGAAACTTTTATTAATAATGTTTATTTTTTATTTATGATTTAAATGGTACCCAATAGCTATGATATTATAGGAAATATTGCAATTTTAAAATTTAATGAAGGCATAAGAAAAAGTGAGAAGATAAAAAGCGCTGAAGAATTGCTTAAAAAAAATAAAAGTATAACTACTGTATTGGAAAAATCAGGAAAAATAAAAGGCAGACTTAGAAAGTTTAAGACAATTTATCTGGCAGGGATTAAAACTAAGGTTGCAATTTATCGTGAAAATGGATGTTTGTTTAAATTTGATATTGATAAAACTTATTTTTCCCCCAGATTAAGCAACGAAAGAAATGAAATTGCAAAACAAGTCAAGAAAAATGAAAAAGTCATGGTGTTATTTGCAGGAGTTGCTCCTTTTACAATTGTAATTGCTAAAATTGCTAGACCAAAAATTGTTTATAGTGTTGAAATAAACCGAGAGGCTTCAAAATATGCAGAAGAAAATGTCAGACTGAATAAATTGGATAATATCAAGATTATTCAGGGAGATATAAAAAGAGTTATTCCTAAATTGATAAAAGAAGGAAAAATATTTGATAGAATTGTTATGGCAAGACCGCAATTAAAAGATACTTTTCTGGCTTCTTCACTTAAAATTATAAAGAAAAATGGAATTATAAATTATTATGGCTTTGCAAAAGAGGAGAAAAGTGTTTTAAAAGAAATTGAAATGGATTGTAAAAAGGCAAAAAAGCAAATAAAATTAATTAGAACTAAAAAAGCAGGAGATATTGCCCCTTATAAATACAGATTTAGGGTTGATTTCAGGGTTTTGAATTAAAATAATCCCAATAAACAGATTTATTAATATGCAGATTCTAAATACTTAATGAACGGAAAAAGAGGTATTTCAAGTGTTGTAACAACTGTTTTACTCCTTCTTATTGGGATTGCAGCAATTGCGATTATTGGAACATTAATTTTAGGTTTTATAAGAACCAATACAGAAAGATTAGAATTAGGAATTAATTTTGTTGAATTAACTATTAATGATTCAAGTGTTCGTTATGGGCCATCAACATTGGATTTGAGGATAGCAAGAAATAATCAAGCAGGAAATATTTCTGGAGTTAATGTAATTTTAATGAGTGATAGTGGAAATTCTTATACTTATTATTATAACAAAAGCATTTTAGAATTAGAATCTAAAACAATTCAAATTCCACTTAGTGAATTAAATGGAAAAATTTCAAAAATTATTAAAATTTCAGTTGCTCCTGTTGCAAGCACAAAATCTGGAAAAAAAATTCCTGGAGATAAAACAGATGAATATATTGTTGGAAAAGGATTTGTAAGTACACAGGGATTGATATTGTATCTGCCTTTTGATAATGATCTGAAGGATTATTCTGGAAATAATAACAATGGACAATGTTCGGGCAGTTCTTGTCCAACTCAAACATTTGGACAGGTTAAAGGGGCATATGAGTTTAATGGAATTAGTAATGTTATAAGCATTCCTTTTAATAATTCTCTTTACCTAAATGGGGAAAATGAAACCGTGATTTTATGGATTAAACCAAAAGGAAATAATATGACTGATCAAGGTACTTTTATGCAAAATAATATGAGGAGCAGAAGGCTTTTTTATAATTCTTCTAATTATTTTAGTTTTATTTTAGTTGATATTAATATTCCCAATGGTTATCATTCTCTCTTAAGCCCTTTTTCTTCAATTAGAGATTCTTGGCATTATGTGGGTTATACTGTAAGAGATAATAATTTTTCATTATATATAGATGGAAATATTGCTTATTCTAAAAATTCTAATTATCCAATAATCCCTGCAAATTCAGCTTGGACCTTTGGATCTCTTGATTCTGGGGCTATACGTTATTTTTTTAATGGAACAATGGATGAAATTAGAATTTATAATAAATCCTTATCGGACGAAGAAATCTATTATTTGTATAAATATAATTAATAAAATATTCTTATGTGAATACTAATCTTTAAAAGTATTATTTATTATGATGGTATATGAAATTTCCTGAAAAATTTCCTGATAAAAAAGAGAATAGGAGCCAATTAAGCTTTAATGAAGATGGCAGCCTTAAAATTCCCGAGAATCTTGAAAAAGAATTAAATAGATATAAAAAATTTAGTGGCCGAAGTCAAAATGGGAATAGAAATGGCAGTGAGAGTTTTGAAGGTTTTGAAGAAAATGATAATTTAGAAGAGGAATTTGAAAAAGAAACTGAATTTGATGAAAATAAATATAATATTGAGGATAATGTCTCAGGGTTTAATCTTTATCGCGAAAGTTCAAAATTAAAACCCTTATTATTTTCTAATAATAAAACCCAGGAAGATGTTGTTAGTGAGGTAATTAATGCAATTGGAAAAGGTAAGAAGATTATTTTTATTCGCGGTGTCTGTGGAACAGGCAAATCGGCAATTGCATTAAATATAGCAAATAAATTTGAAAAAACAAGCATTATTGTTCCTGGCAAAGCTCTTCAAAAACAGTATAAAGATGATTATTCAAGTGAAAAATATGTCTTGAAAAATAACCATAAGAAGCTGAAAATAAAAGTTATAACTGGAAGGGCAAATCATAAGTGTTTGTACCGGTCAAACTGCTCTGCTGACCAGTATGACTTGCCATGTAAAATTGAAATAAAAGAAAAAAACCTTGATAAATTGAGGGAATATTTAAGAGAAAATAATCGTGTGAAAAAAGATTTAGAGCTGAAAGATATCAGAAGAATTTCAGTTGCGCCTGTATGTCCTTTTTGGTCTCCAGTTATTCCAAGTGAATATGATTTTCCTCTTGGTGGTGAAAAAAGAAAATATACAGGATTGAAAGAAATTCCATTTACGATTTATAATAGAAAAAAAGGATGCACTTATTATAATCAGTTTAATTCTTATATTGATTCTGAAGTTATTGTATTTAATTCTGCAAAATATTTACTGGAAACTGTGATGAATAGGAAGCCTAAGACAGATATAGAAATAATTGATGAGTGTGATGAATTTTTAGACAGTTTTTCAAATATCAAAAGGCTTAATTTAAATAGACTTTTAAGTTCTCTAATAAATGTTTTTTCTGATGATCCAGATTTAGATCATGTAATTAGAAAAATAATTGAGCTAGTGAGAGACTTAATTCAGCAAGGGAATATGAGAATGTTTAGCAAAGATATTGATGAAGTTAAAAATACAGGAGTTTATGATTTATTAAAATATTTTTTAGATTATCCTCAGCTAGTTGAAATTATTGATGAAGACAGTTATTGCCACACGGCTTATGAAACTGCATTAGATTTTGAAGATTTTTTAGATGAAACTTTTGTTAATTTTTCATTTGAAGATCGTGGAGTGATTGTAAATATTGCAACTACTAATCTTGCTAAAAAATTCAAAGAATTGGCTGAGAAAAATAATATTTTAGTGTTAATGTCAGGAACAATTCATTCTGAAAGTACTTTAAAAAATATTTTTGGGATTTCAGACTTTGCAGTTATTGATGCAGAAACAATTAATCAGGGAAAAATTGAAATAAAAGAAACTGGCAGAGAAGTTGACTGCAAATATGAAAATTTTTCCAGCGGTAATTTATCCCGAGAAGATTACTTAATTGCACTTGATACTTCTGTCAAGCTTTCTGTAAGGCCTTCATTAATTCATGTTCATTCATTTGATGATCTGCCTTCTGAACAGGAAAAAATTAATTTTAATCTAAACTCTTTGATAACAAAAGAGAGATTGCAGGAATTACAGAAAAATGATAATGAAAATGAAAGGATTGAAGAATTTAAAAGAGGTAATAAAGATGTTTTGTTTACAACTAAATGCTCAAGAGGAGTTGATTTTCCAGGTGAACAATGCAATAGCATAATTTTTACAAAATATCCTAATCCTAATGTGCAGTCAATTTTCTGGAAAGTATTGAGAAAAACACATTCTGCATATTACTGGGATTTTTACAAAGATAAAGCTTTCAGAGAATTTTTACAGAAGATTTACCGTGGAGTAAGGTCAAAAGACGATCATGTTTATATTTTATCTCCTGATAAAAGGGTTTTGGATGCTGTTAGGAAGTTTGGATTTTAATTTTTAATAAGATAATAAAATGAATTAAATTTCATACGAGAAATATAAATATTATTCTCTATAACATAATATTTATATAGTATATTTTCAATATTTAAAGATAAAAAAGAGTTGAGGATGGTCTATTATAATATATATTCACGCGTATTGGTTTTATCTTTAATTTTAATGTCTTTTTTCTCATGTATTTATGCTATTGATGATTTGATGGCATTGCAGGGAAATGTTCAGCAAGATGGGGTTAACTTAAATTCAGGAAATCTTACAGTTGATATTTATGATGCACTTTCTGGGGGGAATTTGATTTATAATTCTTCAGATAATTTTTATGGAGCTATTTCAAGCGGAAAATATGATGTAATGCTTGGAAATGGAACACAAGAACTGACATTAGAATATGGCAAGTTCTATTATATGGAAATTTTTATTAATAGTGAAAAATTAAGCTTTAGTGGGGTTAATAGACAGATTTTTCAGAGTTCTATTGGACAGATAAATGGAACTTATATTAATAACGGCCAGATAAATTCAACTCATCTGGTTGCAAGTATAAATATTTCAAATGCTACTGGTTATTTGACCAGCCAATTAGTTGGTAATATTTCACTTTCGCAGATTTCTGGAAGTGAAAATTTTATGCTTAAGAATGAATCAATTGTTCTTGCTGGTGGTCAGAATGTTTCAACAGGAATTGGTGGATGGTTTAAAGGTTTGTTTAACTGGATTATTGGCAGCTCTTCAACTGATTATTTGACATTTAATGGAACAACTTTGGATTTGACAGATAATTTAAAAAAGTGGTTGTATAATCAAACATATTCAGGAAGTACTTATAATTCAACTTATAATTTGTGGGCTTACAATCAAACATATTCAGGAAGTACATACAATCAAACTTATGACTTAGGAATAATTTGGCAATATAATCAAACTACTGTAAATAATGGAATAACTTTAGACATTGCGAATGTAACTAATTTTTTGTATAATTACAATCAAACTTATTCAGGTTCAACTTACAACTCTTCATATGATGCAGGAATTAAATGGCAATATAATCAAACATATTCTGGAAGTACATATAATGAAACTTACAGCTTGTGGAGTTATAACCAAACATATTCTGGTTCAACATATAATGAAACTTATAATCAATGGGCTTACAATCAAACTTATTCAGGTTCAACATATAATTCGACTTATAACTTATGGGCTTACAATCAAACTTATTCAGGTTCAACATATAATTCGACTTATAATTTGTGGGCTTATAATCAGACTGAGGGGGCTAAAACTTATTCTGATAATACTTTTTTAAGAAAAGACGGAGATAATGGAACAGGAACTTATAATTTTAATAGTGGCTGGACATCAGGTGGGCTTTCAATTATTGGAGGAAATCTATTTGCGCAGGCAGTTTATGTTTATAATATAACTTCGTTAGGGGTTTCAAATTTAAATATTAATGGCTCTTTATTTCCTGTTGATTTTGGAAATACTTTTGATATTGGCAATGCAACTTGGCAATGGAGAAATGGATATTTTGGAACTGAGGTTTATGTTAATAATCTTGCTGTAAGTCCTTGGTTGTATAATCAGACAACTGGAACTTATAATCAGTATGGTAAATGGTGGTATAATCAGACAACTGTTAATAATGGAATAACTTTAGACATTGCGAATGTAACTAATTTTTTGTATAATTATAATCAAACATATTCTGGAAGTACATATAATGAAACTTATGCTTTATGGGCTTACAATCAAACTTATTCAGGTTCAACATACAATGAAACTTATGCTAATTTAAATTCTTCAAGATGGAATTTAGTAAATGGAAATATATCTTATATTGGGGGCAATGTTGGAATTGGAACAACAACTCCAACTGCAAGATTTGTAGTTGCTGATGCAAGTAATGGTGGAATTTTAGTTGATGCTGGAGGTTCATCAACAGTAATTATTGATAAAGGTGGAACAAGTAATGTAGCTTATACGGGATATTATACAGGAGGAGTTTCTAAATGGTGGACAGGAACAAATACAGGAACAAGTGATAATTATGAAATTAATACAGCTTATGCAGGAGCAAGTCCATATTTTGTTATAAATAGAACTAATGGGAATGTAGGAATAGGAACAGCAACTCCAGATATAAATAGAAAATTAACAATCTCAGGAAGTGTAAATACAGCAGGAATACATATCTTAGATACTACAGATAATAAAGCATTTTATTTAGGTGTTTTCAATGCTTATGGGGGAGGGTTTGCTATTGATGAAAGTGGTGCATCAAATAGGTTTTATATTCAGAATACAACTGGTTATGTAGGAATAGGAACAACAACTCCAGATAATGAATTTGAAGTTAAAAGTAGTGGAGCAGGGACTCAAGCAATGACAGTTGAAAATACAGCAGGAAATGATATTTTTGCTTTATGGGATGATGCAACAAATGATGGGCAGTTGTATATTTATAATTCAAGTGGAAGTTCTACTATTGTTTTTAATACTCTTGGAGATAGTTATTTTAATAGTGGCAATGTTGGTATAGGGACGGCGAGTCCAGCAACTACTTTGGATGTAGTTAATTCTTCAACTGGTTCTGCAACTAATGTAATAGCAGGTCGTAATTTAGGAACAGAAGCAGTAGGTGGTCAAGCTAATTTAATTTTACAAGGTACAGGGAATGCGGTTATTTATAGTCAATTATCATCAATTCATACAGATGTAACAGCAGGAATTAGGACTGAAGATTTTGCTATTTCTACTTATAGACAAAATTTAGGGGGGGTAACAGAAAAGTTTAGGATTACTGGTTCTGGCAATGTTGGCATTGGTACAACAGCCCCAACACATACATTAAATGTTGTTGGAAATGGAAATATAACTGGAGACCTTATTGTTAAAAATGTTAATATAACTGGAGCAAATTTATTGTCTTTTGGAAATACTCCTGGTCTTGAATATTTATATGCACCTACAGCTGGAGATATAACTATGTCGGTAAGAAATAATTTGAACCTAAATTTTGATAGTGATGGGAATACTGCTGGAGTATTAACAATAAATTCTTTGGGAACTGCAAAATTAACAATGCTTAAAACAGGGAGTGTAGGAATTGGAACTACTTCCCCAACTTATCTTTTAGATGTTAAAGGAAATGTTTCTTTGAATAATACCTTATATGTTACTAATGCAGGGAATGTTGGAATCGGAACAACACTTCCTTCACAACAATTTACAGTTGGTGGAGGATTAGGAGATGTAATGATATGTTCGAAAGCAGGATGTTTGACAGGTTATACAGGAACAGCTTATCCAACAATAAAAACAAATTTTACTGCTTTGTATTTTGATGTTAATAATACTTACTTAGGTTATATGAGTGGTGATTCAAATAAAGCAACAAATGCACTTACTTTAAATGCTGGTTCTGGAATGACTGTTAATACAAACAGTCTTATTGTTAATGCAACATCGGGTAATGTTGGTATAGGTGCTGTTGCATCAGGCTATAAATTAGAAATAAGTAGCACAAATGGAATAAAATTAACAGGCGGGGGAGGTTCTATTTATTCAAATAATGCAAATATGAGTTTGTATACAGATGCAAGTTATGCTACGCATTTTAAAAAATCTGATGGAACTAATTTAATGAGTATTATTACTGCTACAGGTCATGTTGGAGTAAATTCAGCTTCACCATCATATATGTTTGAAGTAGGAGGTTTAGGAGCAAATGATGGTATCGAATTAGTAGGAGCAGATTCTAGTAATATGCTTTGGGGATATTCTTCTTTAAGAAACTTTATCTTTACGGTTTCATCAAGTAGTGATTATACTACAAGTTTTAATAATAGCGGAACAGGAGCTCATAATGTGAATATTGAGGGGAAGGTTGGAATTAATACAACAGCACCATACGCATCATTGGATGTTCAAGGTGCTATAAGGTCAACAAGGAATGGATATGATAATTTACAATATATTCAACTCAAAGATGATGCAAATGGACATTATGTAATTGGTAATTCACAAGCAAACAATGATAAGGTACTTTATATTGATGCTCAAAGCAATAGTGCAATTCCTTCTATAAATAATCAAATTCAATTAAGAAGTGGAGGAACAGGAGGATTAATTTCAAGAATAACAATTAGTGCTAATGGAACAGTGGGAATAAATACAACAACACCTAGTCAATTATTGACTGTAAGTGGGGGGAATATTAATATTACTGGAATAAATCCCCAATTAATTATTGATGATACAAATGGTGATGATTTGATAATTAGTACAGATGCTTCAAATGTTTATTTTGATGCTTCAAACAATATTCAGTTTAAAAGAGCTGGAGGAAATACTGTAACTATCGACCCTACTGGTAAGGTTGGAATAAATACAACAACTCCAACACAAAAACTTGATGTAAATGGAAATATAAATGTCAGTATGACTGGGGGAAACATTACAATGGGTGCAGGACAAATGTATTATGATACTACTAATTCAAGATTGGTTATAAAAGTTAGTTAAAATAAAATCGATTAAAAGAGAAAAGTATGACAAAAATTCATTTTAGAAAGATTTAAAAAGATAAAAAAACTGTTTGTTTAATACAAACAATTGTTTGCAAAATGAAAACAATATTCAAGCCTTCAATATGGAAAATATTAAGGTTATTTTATGAGAATAAAAATACTCCCATGCATCTTAGAGAAATATCTAGAAAAACTAACTTAAATGAAAGCACTATTTCAACTCATTTAAATAATTTATTAAAAGATAATATTTTAAAAGCAGAATCTGAAGCAAATTTAAAAAAATTTTATGTAAATAAGGTTCTAATACCTGAGATATTTCCATTATTTGATTCTGAGAAATTAGAGTCTCTTTCAATTTTAAGAAGAGATGCCATAAAACTTTATGTTAAGAAATTAGAAAAAAAACCATTACTTATATTGGTTTTTGGTTCTACAGCAAAAGGAACTTATAAAAATGATTCTGATATTGATATATTGGAAGTAAGTTATAAAAATAATAAAGAAGAAAAAATAAAGAGTTATGTTGAAGCTCAAACTGGAATAAAAATACAAGTGTTTAAGATGACTGAAATAATGTTTAATAAAGAATTAAATTCTAAAAAAGATAAAGTAATTCAGACGGCATTGGAAACCGGTTTTCCCGTTTTTAATGCAAAATATTTTTATGAGGTAATTTATAATGAATAAAAAACAATTAAAACTTTTATTAGAACAAGGTAAAAAACTTAATGATAAAATCTCTTTTTATTTTAATCATAAGATTATAACAAAACAAACACCAAATGGACAGGAGATAAAAGGACATATTGAAAAGGCGGAACATAATTTGAATTTTGTTAAATATGCTCTTGAAGGCAAATATTCTGACTGGTCTGTTGTTGGATGTTATTATGCAGTTTATCATATATCTTTAGCATTAATTTTAAAAAAGGGTTATTTTTCAAAGAATCATGATGCCACTTTATGTATTTTAATAAAAGAATATTGCAAAAAAGAGCTTACAGAAGAAGATATAAAACTTGTAAATGAAATTTATTTAGATAATGAAGATATTTTGTTTTATACAGAATCAAAAGAAGAAAGAGAAAAGGCATCTTATTCTACTCAGATAGTTTTTGATGATAGAAGAGTTGAAGAATTAAAACAAAGAACTTTACTTTTTGTGAGAAAAGCTATTGAAATATTACAAAAATTGTGAAAATATAAACATTGAAAAAGGTAAGAGTTTTAGAATTATGAATAAATCACAGTAAAAAAGAGAAAAGAAATGGAAAAATCTAAAGTTTTGTCAGCATGGTTTATTTTAGTTCTAGCTGTTGGCATTTTTGCATTTTCATTTGTTTTCTTTGGCGGAGATATTAGCGGGAGTGTTGTGTCAGCTGATTCAATTTCATTTTCAAATAATGGCAGTAATGTAAAAGTATTTTCAGCTAATGAACTGGCAAAAAATACAGATGCAATAAAAATTGATAAAAATCCTGCATCTGTAAATACAGAAAATCTTTCAAACGAGGTTATTTCAAAAAGGACTTATACTTCGAGAACTTTTAAAAATCCAGATGGCAGTTTTACAGCTGAAATTAATAATGTGGATATTTTCTTCTTTGACGGCAATGAATTTGTTGATCTTAATAAAATTTCAATACCTCAAATTAGTAAAAAAGATATAATTTTAAATAAAACTCCTGAAAATAATTTAATTTACTTTGGGAATTATAATCTTCATAAAGGAATTAAGGTGAGTCTGGAAAATTATAACTTAATTATAAGAGATGCAAATAAAAAAATATTAAAACAGTTTCCAAGGCCGTTTAGTGTTGATAGTAGAGGAAATAGAGAAATGAATGAGTTTGTTATTAAGCAAAATGGCTCAAATTTATCTTTATATGTAGATGTTGATAAAAATTGGCTGGCAAATGCAAAGTATCCTGTGACTGTTGACCCGGCATATAATTTGACTAATAATACCGGGCTTTATCAGGGATTTGCCCAACAACAGAATTATAATGCTTATACTAAAACAGATATTTATGATACGTCTACCTTTCAGTGGTTATTCATAGGAAATGGGACATTCTCCTGGGGTGGGATGTATTATTATTTTCAATGGCCTTTTTTAGAGTTTAATACTTCTATAATAAATGATAGTGTAACAATTTCTAATGTTGTTTTAAATCTATCTTATAGTAATGTTGTTTATCCAAATGGGTCTAGTACTTTTAATGTAACTAGATTTAATAATACTCGAATAAGTAACTCAACTATTTATCCAGATACTGATGCTGGAAATCATAAGTTATTTGATGATATAAGTAATGTTGGTTCAAGTGTTGGGGGTGGATTTTATTCTTCTAATATTCTCTTTAACATGACTTATGAATGTCATACTGAGTATGATGTTGATGATAACCCAATAACTGTATGTACTGAATGGTACAATAATGTTTCTGTTGATTTGGGCAGCTCTGCAGACTCGGATTTAAAAGCACAATTGACTAAGGATTACTTTTCAGTGGGCTTAGTGACTAATAATAATTCGAAAGATTGTGGTAATCTTATCACTGGTTGTTATTTTCATTCAGGTATTTATGATCCCGAGGGTAGTCCAAAACTTTTTGTAACTTATAGTACTGGAGGTGCCTGTACTTATTCAGGTTCTGGAGACTGGACAATTAATGAGACATGTAATATTGTTGGACAAGCTGTAACCATGACTGGAAATTTAATTATTCAGGATGTGGGTTTGCTTAATATTACTGGAGGCACAAATATAACTTTTTCAGGAGCAAACAGATATATTTATGTGTATAAAGGCGGACAAATTTTTATTTACACAAAATCTGGATTTGATTCTGCGTGATTTTTAATTAATATAATATTTTGCTTTAGAAATTAAAATATATTTTAAAATGTTAATAACCATATATTCATTCTACCAATATTTCATATTAGTTTAAGATATTCTAGTGTCTTTATAGGATACTGTTCACTTTACAAATATTTCCCAGTTAAATATATAAACTTATCATGCTAATTCTATAAATGGATGAAAATATTAAGAAACTAGTTAATAATATTAAGAAAGATAAAGATGTTTTAGCTGTAGCTTTGTTTGGCTCTTTGGCACGTGGCGAAGCTTATAGAGATATTGACCTTGCTATTTTTTTAAATAAAAAGATTTCCAACAAAGAGATGACAAATAAAAGAATAAAATATCTGGGTAGGATTGGTGAAAACTTAGATATTAATATATTTCAACAGCTTCCAGTTTATATAAGAATGAGAATTTTAAAAGAAGGAAAAATATTGTATTGCAGTAATATGGATAAATTATATGAAATTGCATTTGATACAATAAAAGAATTTAATTCATATGAGAAAGTTTATAATATGTGCTTAGAGAGTGTTAAAAATGGATAAAAAAAGAATACTTGGCAAGATTAAAGAGTTAGATGGTTATCTGGAAGAACTTGACAGTGTCAGACCAAAAGAATTTGAAGATTATACAAATTCTATAAGCACTAAAAGGTCCTGTGAAAGGATTCTTCAAATTTCAATAGAGATAGTTTTAGACATATGCAATGTTATTATTTCAAATTTAAATCTTGGCATTCCTTCTGATGAATCTGATATTTTTTCTAAACTTAAAAATAAGAAAGTAATAAATGAAAAAATGGCAATAACTTTAGATGAAATGAAAGGATTTAGGAATATTTTAGTTCATAGATATGGGATTGTAGATGATGAAAAAGTATTTGAGGTGCTTAGTGATAAATTAAGCGATTTTGAGGAATTTAAAAGTCAAATATTAAAATATCTCAAGTAAAAAATATTAATAATTGTTTTTATTAACTGAAGTTATAAGTAAATAATATTAGATATTTATTTTTTAAAGAGAAATTTATATAAAATGATTAAATAAGTAATTAAAATTATTCCTTCTTTCTTCTCATTAAATACCAAGAGCCTGCACCTAATCCTGCGCCTAAAAGTGCTAATCCTTCAAGAGAATTAGTTGGAAGTCCGGCAGGTGATTCTGGAATACTTGTGGGGTCAGTTGGATTTGTTCCTGCATCTACTTCAACGCCGTCATTAAATCCATCACTATCAGAATCTGGATTATCTGGATTTGAATTATAAACTGCAGTTTCCTGCCAGTTGAATAATCCATCACCATCATTATCTGCATTAGGATTACCTAAAGCATTTCCAACATTAACAGTTCCAAGGCCGTTATTAATAACTTTTAAAGATAAAATTTGAGCTGGGTCAGTGTAAACAGTTATTGCTTTTTGTGATTTTGCACCTGAATCAATCCAGTAATTTCCCATAAACTCTTGATCAAATGGATTGCCATCAGCAACTTTAACAACTGTTTCACAATTTTCAAAAACATTATTTCCATCAGAACCATCTACACCTGCATTTACTAAACATCCTATGTCAAATACTGTACTACAATTTCTAAAAACATTATTTGTTACATTTAGTGAAATAATTTTACTTGACTTTCTAACTATTGGACTTATATAAACTGCGGTTGGATTTGATATATCTTCAAATGTATTGCTAGTTAAATCAACTGTTTCATTTGGATTTATTTGAACTGCCCCATATCCTGTTAGTGTGCAATTTCTTATATAGCCTCCATTGTCTAATACTGCAAATAATTGTGAAGTAGAGTCTCCATTAGAAGTTAAATCTTCAATTTTTAAATTTGAGAATCCACCAATTGTTGCATTAAGTGTTGTTTGGTCTTGTCCCGAACCTTTGATTTCAAGCGGGTGATTTAAAGTGTTATATAAAAAATCTCTAAAGTTCATTGAAACATAACTAAATGTTCCAGGACCAATTTGTATTTGTGACAAATCTGTATTTGAATTTGCTATTTGAAATGCTCTTTTAATTGTTTTAACAGGTGCTTCTGGTGTTAAACCATTATTTGCATCATTACCTGTTGTTTCAAGATAAATTGGTACTGCAGATGTTTGAGCATAAGCTTTTGAATCTATGTAAGAATCAGTATAGAACATTGAGGCTAATCCTAATCCTGCTGCTGTAAGTTTTCTCATTAAGCTCATTGACTTTTTATGAAAGCTGGTTTTATAAACCTTTTTATTGCTGTTTTATAAGAATTAATCAATATAATTAGGGGGTTAGATAAACATCTCCGTAAGTGCTGTTTAATATATGGATAAGTGTCTTGCTTGGGCTTTCGTCAT
>Ga0172379_10007192_pt1 | contig 14563 bp, 11 predicted proteins | sample GrowelOW334metaG_FD_119756 | JGI IMG/M metagenome (GOLD analysis project Ga0172379, IMG submission 119756) | Groundwater microbial communities from an aquifer near a municipal landfill in Southern Ontario, Canada - Groundwater well OW334 metaG | ecosystem: Environmental > Aquatic > Deep...
AAATGGTTGCAGCCGTAAAAAAAGGTAGAGCATACAGATTAGATGAGACGTTGGCTGATCTTAATATTAAAGATAAGGACGCTGCAAAAGCTGAGTTAGTAACGGAGGCAAAAAAGACAAAAGGGCTTACTCCTGCGCAAGAGGGCAAATTAGATAAATTTGCACCAATTCCAGCGCTTTCTGCAACAGTTACAGCCAAAATTAAAGAAATTCAGGATAAGTTTAACGGCAAAGTCGTGGAAGAATTGGAAAAATTTAAAGATACCAAAACTAAAGGAACGAAAAGAGAGAAATATATTGGGACCATGGATGCTATTAACCAAGCATTACACGATTCAACTGAAGTAAATGGTTTTTACTTATTCGATAATAACGGTAAGCCTTATGTTGGGTCAATGAAAAAAGATAGTGGTGAAGTTCTTTCATCAAAAAACATGGTGGATGAAGGTGCATTTATAGCCGCCCTCGAGGCTTTGAAATTAGATGAAGTTGTGAAAGCAGCTCAAGATGTTGTAGTGGCAGCAAAAGCCAAAAAGGCTGGAGCAAAGATAACAAAAGCTGATGCTCCTATGAAGGCGGCAGAAAAACTTCTGGCCGAAGCAAAAGCACTTAAAGTTGAGGTAGCTGCCATTAAAGGTCAAGCAGAAGCTTTAGCGGCTACTGATTTTGCTACTGCTGCTAAGGCGAAACAAGATGCCTATAATGATGCAAAAGCTGCATTAGAGGCCGCAGATATAAAATTTGATACTACAGATGCAAAATATGTAGTTCAACCAAATTTAGGCTCTAACAAGTATAATAAATTAATAAAAGATTTACTCGCACCTCTTAAAATAGAAGGTGAGGCAGTAAAAGCGTTGGCAGAAACAATGCTTGAAAAAGCCCAGCTATTGAAGTTCGACGCTGCTAAGATTAATGCTCAAATAACAAAGAAAAAGGCCGAACTTCTCGCTGCTATTCAAGCCGAAGAAGATAAGATTGCGGCGGCGATAGCAAAAGCTACAAAAGAAAAGGTAGATGTGCCAGCTCCATTAGATACAACTGCTTTGAAAAATGAAGTAGCCGACATAAAAGATGATAAAAAGACTGAAGCAGAATGCACTACTGAATTAGCTAAGGACGTTGATTTAACAGCTCTAAAAGCTGCAGCCCAAAAAGCGCATGATGATGTTGAGGCTGCGGTTAAAGCAAAAGCACCAAAAGGTGGGGATGATCGTCCTGCAAATGTGAAAATGTGGCTTGCATCTCCAGCGGCTAAAATAACTATTACGATGTCTCCTGGAAATGACGTGGAAATGCAAATTGCAGGAAATAGCATTAAGGATGCTAAAGCATCTGTAGCGGCGGTGGTAGATAAATACAAGAAGTCAGAAGAGTATGATGATGCAGATGCTGGGGATAAACCGGGTTTGCTGGCAGCTTTTTTAGCCCCTATTCCTGTTGAATTAAGACCATAAATTTAAATAAAAAGGAAAAAGATGAAAAAAGTTCTTTTGTTTTTAACGGGGCTTAGTTTTTTTTGCATATACTTAGAGGCACGTGAGACGCAAGCCCTTAATGCTGATCTTGATAGGGCCTTGGCAGGAATTAAGGCTGTAGATGGAAAAATTGATCCATTATTGTCGGGCAATAAATTAGCAGACGCTCAAGTAGAAGCTTTCCTTGCATCTGCCCCAGGTACCGCTGTAAATCAACAAGTAGATGATGCTATAGCTCATTATGCTGCTGTTTTAGGCGCATTGGAAGGTGCTGGAGGAATTGAAGCTCCTGATAAAAAAGTAGTAGCAGCCGCCAAATTGAAATCCGCTATGAATTCAGCTTTAAAAAAGTGGGGAACGGAGACAGATGTTCAGAAGAAACAGAGATTAGAACTGGCAGTAGCTGCGTATGATGCTGCGATTAAATAACAGCATAATATACAGATAAATGCTAAAATAGCGTTCTTGAGGGGGGCCTTTGCGCCCCCCTCTTTTTTTTGCTATCCTAATTACAATTAGTAGAAAATTGTGAGGTTATATCAGTTATATTTTATGGAGGTTTCCTATGAAGTTTTTATCAAAAAAACTCGTTTTAGCCACGGTTTTGGCTATGGTAGGTGTTGGTGGTATCAGTGCAAATCCGGCAAAGGCTCTTTTTGATGCAAATCAGGCTAACTTTAGTTCTGATTTTTACAAACAAAAAGTGGCATACATCAAGGGTAAAATTGCTAAAGTTGATTTATCAAATGAAGATCAAGTAGGGCAACTTTTTACAAGAATTTATTATGATTTTACAAAGGCAAGTGCTCAGCAAAATCCTGAGTTAAGCATAGAAACTAAGATTGCATGTTTAATGAAGTCTTTGGAAGAAAATTTAGTAAAATATCTCAACGATGCATTTCTCAGCCAAAAATTAATTCCAACTCCTAATATTATGGAAATTGTTATTACACGAGGATTTGTTGGAGGTTCTATTGCAGGTGGTTTGCGCCAGTTAACAGAAGATAGATCTCTTCAGGCAATAATTACTGCTTGGGGTGAGTTCCATGCTTCTTCGTTTGCCAGATTCTTTGATCCAGCAAAAAAAGCAGAAGTTGATGCCGAAATAAAGGCTTTTAAAGTAAAAGCAGGGGCAAGTATGTTTAATCCATTGAACTGGTTTAAAACAGCTCCTAAGACAGCAGCTCCAGCAGTTCCAGCTCCAGTAGAAGTTGTTGAGCCAGCAGTAGTTTTAGACACAGTATGGTTTGATGATGCTATCAACGGGGCAAACGTTCTTGTTAGCAGCAAAACAGTTACTGAAGAAACACGTAAAAAAGCATTAGATAATAATCTTTTGGGTGCATTGAATGCATGGATTGCAAACCCAGCCAACGTAACAGCTGGAATGGTTGAAGCGTTGAATACGGTTGCAGTTAAGACATCACCAGCAGTGGTTGAATATCTTAAGTCTCTTGAAATTATCATAAAGTTACCGGTTGTTGACGGTATTAATACCCTTGATGCTTATAAGGCTTATGCCAGAGCGCAATGGAAAAAAGGTAACGCAGAGCTAGACAGAGCATTTGTTCTTATTACAAAAATAGAACTTAATGCAGAACTAGCAGCAAAATAATAAATCACACCAATTACGCTGTCAAACACGATAGCGTATACAAATCCACACCTTAACCCAAATTATTGGGCCTCAAGTTCTTGGGGGAGGTTGGGAAATAAAAAACAGGGCTGACGATGTAAAAGTTGTCAGCCCTGTTTTTGTTTTCATAGATTATCGTTTTTTATATTTTTTTTAGATTGCGAATCTAACATTTTTTTTATACAAATGTGGGGCTACGCCCTGTGGGGCTGCGCGCCCCACGGCCCGCGATTAAGGCAGTTATTGAACCGCCTTAATAATCCGGCAAACAAAGGAGGGCCTTTGGAATCCCGTAGGCTTAGCAACGGCTATGCCCGCCGTTAGTAAGCCTGATAGGCTGGCGTCGTTATTAATTCCTGCGCCTACTCAGCATTCTGCTTCGCGCGGCTTGGCAAAATAATAAGATATAGACAACATATTCTAAACGGACACTAAAAATAATACCTATCAAATGATCAATGACATAGTCTTTTTACTTCGTCGTCCTCGCGAAAGCGGGGACCCAGACAGTATTTTCTATAATAAAAATTTTGCCTGGCCCGCCATTCGTCTTGTCCGCCGTAGTCACATAGGGCGAAGTATGGATTCCCGGTCAAGCCGGGAATGACGTGGCGTAAATACGTTTATCACAATTGATCTTGATGGCCGTTTAGAATATTTGCACTATATTTCAAGCTTGCTTGGTGTGTTGCGATATTTGTTTAATGTCGAATTTATGGGCTTTTTAAATAGTTTTTTAATTTTATATTGATTTTACTCAATTGATTGAGTAATTTTACTCAGTGCGTTGAGCAAAATTATTTAATCAATTGTTTTGGGGGAGATTTTTATGCAAAGACGTCCGATTTTTGACCAACTCATTGCTAGAGTTCAAGAGCCACGCCGATTTATTCAAGTTTTACTTGGACCTAGGCAGGTTGGAAAAACAACGTTGGCATTACAAGTTATGGAGGCTTTAGATAAGCCGTTTCATTTTATATCCGCTGATATGGCGACATTGCAGGATCTTTCATGGTTGCAGCAACAATGGGAGGTTGCTAGGCAAAAAGTTGTAAAAGGCAAGGGTGGGGTTCTTATTATTGACGAAGTACAAAAAATTCCGAATTGGTCAAATCTTATAAAATTGCTGTGGGATACCGATACACGGGATGGTTTGGATTTATCAGTAATTATACTAGGATCTTCTCCATGGTTGGTACAAAAAGGTTTAACAGAAAGTCTCGCAGGACGTTTTGAAGTTATTCCGGTAACCCACTGGTCGTTTGACGAAATGAACAAAATATTTGGTTGGCCTTTAGAAAAGTACATATATTTTGGCGGTTATCCGGGAGCCGCAACACTTGCTGATGAAAATGATACCGGCAGATGGAAAAATTACATTAATGATTCTCTTATTGAAACAACTATTTCGCGCGATATTCTTCTTATGACTCAGGTCAACAAGCCCGTTTTGTTGCGCCGATTATTCCAGCTTGGTTGTACATATTCGGGGCAAATTCTTTCGTATACAAAAATGCTTGGACAACTTCAGGATAGCGGCAATACAACAACATTGGCTCATTACTTGGAATTGTTGGCCGGAGCCGGAATTCTTGAGGGATTACAAAAGTTTGCAATGCAAGATGTTAGAAGAAGGGGGTCTAGTCCCAAATTTTGCGTATTTAACACGGCTCTCATGACTGCTCAGACAAATAAGACATTTAAAGAAGCAACGCAGGACCACTCTTTTTGGGGACGACTTGTGGAATCATCAATTGGTGCGCATCTGTTAAATGGTATTCGTGGAACGCAAATTGAACTTTTTTATTGGCGTGAAGGGGATAAGGAAGTTGATTTTGTTTTAAAAAATGGAGACAGTATTACTGCAATCGAAGTCAAAAGTGGACCGGAAAACTTTAATCGTTCTGGAATAGATCTCTTTGTTAAGGAGTTTAAGCCTAAACGTGTTCTACTTGTGGGCGATAAGGGTATTTCTGTTGATAATTTTCTTCGGGCTTCGATCACAGATTTTATATAAAACTGGTTTAAGAAATACTCAGGTTCAGCCGTTGCCCTCATGTTAATAATCATGACGCTCCTTAATCTATGTTCTACTCGACGATAATCATATATTTAGTAAATCATATAGTCGATTATATGATTTACTAAAAGCGATTAAAACCTTGCATACAGGCTGCAGGGCAGGTTTCGGTCCTGTCCAATTTCAGAAATTTGTAGTTCCCCAAATTCGATTCGATTGGATTTTTGTGTTTTGAAGTAGTCTTGCACAAGATTTTTAAGAACCGTTGAAGAATATCCCATCGAGTATCCGTTGAAGATGAAGAAGAGTGGTTCTGAGCTTAACAGTTGCTTACAAAGTTCCAATAAGTTGCAAATTTGTTTCTCAAATTCAAAAACTTTGCCTTTTTGGTCACGGCCGAACGCCGGTGGGTCCATGATAATTCCATCATATTTTACACCTCGTTTGATCTCACGCATTACAAACTTTGTGCAATCGTCGACAATCCATCTGATTGGCGCGTCTTGAAGTCCGCTCATCTCTTGATTTTTGTTTGCCCATGTGACGGCAGATTTTGCAGCGTCAACGTGGCAAACCTTTGCTCCGGCTGCAGCTGCACAAAGTGTTGCGGCTCCGGTGTAGGCAAAAAGATTTAAAACATTGGGTTGTTGTTTTGCGCCGGCTATTAATTTACTGAACCAAAGCCAGTGTGCAGACTGTTCAGGAAATATTCCTAAATTTTTTGATATAGTAGCTCGGAGTTGTATCTTGATTGGATTTTTGCAGATGCCTTCAGTTTTAAGTTTATTGTAGCTGATTATCCAAGGTTCTTTAAAACTGTTCTTGAACTCCCAGCCCGGATTAGAGAAGCTTGCTTTAAATATGGCGTTTGCTTTAAGCCATTCTGTTTCAGGCTTTTGTCTTTTCCAGACGCAATTTGTGTCCGGTCTTGCTACAATGTTGTTACCAAAATGTTCAAGTTTATAACCGTTACCTGAATCGATAAGTTGGTACTGGTCGTCAAAATTGGCTGTTAATATTTTCATAATTTTTCATCCAATACTAAATAATCAAGATCATTAAGAGGGTGTTTTTCATTACAAATTTTTGCGAGGTGCTGGTTTGAGACATGAGTGTAAATTTCGGTTGTTGAAATTGTTTTATGTCCAAGAAGTTCTTGAATAATTCGCAGGTCTACGCCTTCATTCAAAAGATGTGTTGCAAATGAGTGGCGAATTTTATGAGGTGTTAGATTGCGGTTAACGTTAAGAAATTTTCTGAACATTTCAAATATTCTTTGAATGGATCGAGTGGTTAATAGTCTTCCATTTTTATTTAAAAATAGATGAATCTCATTTTCGTCCGTTAAAAGTTGTTGGCGTTCCTTTTCAAGGTAAGCGGTTATACTTTTGTGTGCTTTGCTGCCAAAAAGTACAATTCGTTCCTTGCGTCCTTTGCCCATGACTCTAACTGTTTTATTTTCAAAATCTATATCTGTAAGTCTTATTCCAACTGCCTCTGAGCAGCGAACGCCGGTTGCATAGATGAGTTCAAATATAGCTTTATCTCTGTAGGGGAGTTTGGTAGGTAGGCGTTCGAGTTTAACAGTATCAAGCAGATAAAAAATTTCATCAACACTTAGGGTTACAGGTAATTTTTTATCAGGTCTTGGAGATTTGAAATTTACACTTAAATTTTCTCCGTTTGATTTTAAAAAAGCTTGGAATGAACGGAGGGCTGAAATTTTGCGAGCTAGTGAAGCCTTTGAAATTTTTTGATAAAAAAGTGAAATAGCAAAGCGGCGTAATACCTTTTCAAAGTCCTCTTTTAGTGCAGGTTCTTTTAGGGATATTCGTTCCCAAAATTTTACAAGTTGCTTCAGATCACCAAAGTATGCTCGAATTGTGTGCATGGAAGAGTTTTTTTCGACTTCAAGATACGCCATGAAGTCTTTTATTTTATCTTTAAAAATCTTTGAATTCACAAAATTTCCCCCAAAATAGTATATTGTCCATTGCATAACATAAACGGTTTCAATATTTGTATTGTCGTGGATGTTATTTTTACAGGAGATTTTGCATGAGTGCAATAAATTTGTAAACTTTATAAATATCTCTTAACTTTAGAATAAAATTAATTGTTAAAATAAAAGGCTTGCAAGTGAAAAATCTTGAAAAAATAATATTTGAATTAGATAAGCACACCAAAAAATTTTCTCCGCCGCTTATTAATACTGTTATTGATGAGTATGGCAAGCAACCGTTTTTAATATTAATTGCATGTTTGCTGAGTTTGCGTACAAAAGATGTCATGACAATTCATGTCGTCAGAGATCTTTTTAATCGAGTGGCGCCCCGTCCAGATTTAAAAGCGGGTAGGGCTAATAAATCTGAGAAAGCAACACAAGGGCTGCCAATACTCGTGTTGCCACAAGATATTTTGCAAATTAAATTGTCTGAATTAGAAAAAATTATTTTTAGAACCGGTTTTTATAAAAACAAGGCTAAAGTTCTTCGTGAAGTTTGTAATACTCTTATCGAAAAATTTGGTGGCCAAGTTCCAAGTTCTTATGAAGAGTTGATTTCAATCAATGGTGTAGGTCCCAAGACGGCCAACTTGGTTTTGGGTATGGCATTTGATGTCCCTGCGATTTGCGTTGATACTCATGTGCACAGAATTTCAAACAGACTTGGAATTATTAAAACTAAAACGGCAGAGCAGACATTGATTGCATTGGAAAAAGTTTTGCCACGTAACCGTTGGATATTGTGGAATAAGTTGCTTGTTATCTGGGGACAAAATGTTTGTCTCCCTCGTGCGCCCAAGTGTGCGATTTGTGCGATTAATAAGTATTGTGCAAAGGTTGGGGTTAAGCGTTTTGTAGCCCCAGGTTGCTCAATTTGTTATTAAAGCTTATGCACTATCATCACCTGGGTCTACCACAATGCCGCAGTCCCAAGAGGGACAGCTCACAATTGCATTTATAAAAATCACTGTATTCTGTTTCTTGAACTGCGTCTTTTGACGCTGTGTCATTGATGTAGCCCGTTGGTGGTGGTATGTGTAGCCTTTTCGATAACTGGTTTGGCAACCACGGGCGATGCTTTGTTTAAATATTTTTAATAATTTCTTGAATAGCAACTTCAACAGGTTTTGATTCTTGCAAAATCCACTCGAAATTACGTTGCCCCATCTGCTTGATTAGATCATGGTCATCAAGAAGGCGCTGGCTGGCCTGCAGTAACTGTTCAAAGTTATTGACCGGTATAAGCCCTCCGATTTTTTCCATTTGACTGGCAACGACCTGAGTGTTCTGGTGGTGCGGTCCGATTATGCAAGCATTTTTCCAAACTGCGGGTTCAAGTAAGTTGTGCCCACCGATGTTTACAAATGTTCCGCCCAGATAAAAAATATTAGCAAATTTGTATAAATTAAAAAGTTCGCCAAGCTTGCATACAAGCAAAAGATTATGTGATTCAAAAATTTGTGTAATTGCGTGGTCAAGTGATTGTGATTGCGAAATGTTTGTAGCATTTCTGATGTCATTTTGCGCCGTCCACATAAAATAACTTAGTCCGGCATTTTTAATTTTGCTTTCAAGTTCCTGAATCCAATGGAAGTGTCGTGGCGCAAGAATCATTTTTAAATTGGGGTGAGATGGTTTAAGCGCTTGGTATAATTTGACATAAAAATCGAGTTCGCCGGGATGAATTGAGCCGACAAGTAAAATTTCATGCTCTCGATGTTCCTGTATATTTACTTGAGCCTGCCATTTTTGATAAACATTAAAAATTTTAATATCGCCAAGAACATCTATTTTTTCTTGGTTTACATTGAGTGTGATAAAACGATGCTTATCTTGTTGGCTTTGTGCGTAAATTTTTTCAAATGAATTAAAGAGCGGGGCGAATATAAATTTCAAAAATTTGTAGCGTCCATAAGAACGAGCGCTTACCCGCGCATTTATTAAATACTTTTTTATTCTGAAAAGATTGGCCAGGATTAGCATGTTTGGCCAAATTTCTGCTTCGATAATAAAAATTTTACTTGGTCTGATTCGCCAAAATGCAAGTAGCATAAATGGTAGAAAGTCGTATGGCATAAAACTGATGACATCAGCGGCGATGTTTTTTTGTGCAACCTCTTTACCTGCAGGTGTGCCTACTGTGAGATAAATTATTGTGTCGGGTTTTTGTTTTTTTAGTTGAGAGATAAAGTGTTGTACTGATAACACTTCGCCGACTGAAACAGCATGAATCCAAATGGTTTTTGTATTAGATTTTTTTTGTGCTGATGTTTGTTCGACTAATCCAATGCGGTGCTTAAAAGAACCGAAGATTTTTTTGCCGGAAAATTTGCGATAAAGTAAGTACGCGAGAAAGAAGGGGAGGATTAGAATTTGCAGTAGATTATAGATTAAGAATATTAATATTATAGCAAGCATTTGACGGTCCGGTTATAAAACAAAAAATGCACGAGCGTTTTTGATGCGCTCGTGCATAAATTTCAATTTAAGAGATGCTTAAACTAAGCAACTACTTCTTCTGTTGAAGCCTTTTTTAAAAGCTTATTCCAGAGTTGTGTAATTCTTAATTCAGCTTCTTTGTCTGTTGTTGCAATGTCGGCGATGACTGCTGCTGCAACAATTGCAAGTACGCCAGCTGGAATTCCAAGTGCAAGCTTATGTTCTTTTACGAATTTAAATGTTGCATCTTTACCAGCAACTGTTTTGTTGCCTACAAATTTGCCTGCAGCGACTGTTTTGTCTTTTGCAACTACGAGTGGGTTTACAAAACCATTGTACAAACCATTTTTTACTTTGGTTGTTTTTGCCCATTTTGCATCTTTGTCTGCTTCTGCATTGCGAATGTTCTTACCAGCGTAAATTGCAACGCCTGCAACTGCAGCTACGGATGCTACAATAACAGCTAATTTCTTAGGATTATTTTTAATCCAGGTCATTGCTGCATTTGTATCTTCAGTCAAACCTCTTGTTTCTTCTTTTTGTGCTACTACTACTTGAGAAAGACCCAAGCAAAGTGCCAAACCAAGAATCATCTTTTTCATATCAAATTCCTCACTTTATAATCACACCAATTACACCCAACAACGTTGCCGTTTATGTTTTTATTAAACTGGCACGAGCTGGAACAAACACATATACACTTCCCACCCAAATAAATTTTATCTAGTTAACTAGCATCTATTTTGCATGGTTACAATTAAATGCGAGTTAAGCCTAGCATATCAATATCAAAAATCAAGATTTTTTTAATTGACGTAGTTCTATTTGAAGGTTTATTTCATATGGTACTTATTATTTAAATTTAAAACATTTAAAATAAAATAATATTTAAACTTGATTTATTATTTGAAATACGTTCATGAAAACTTGTAAAAAATACATAGAATTCAGTTTGAAATAATTAAGATTGTTTTTTGAATTTAAATTCGGGTTTGAGAATTTATGAGTTATCTGTGTTTTGAATTTTTTGTTTTATATCATGCAGTAGATCAAGCGCTTGCCGTGGAGAGATGTTGTCAAGATCGATATCTTTAAGTTGATTTAAAATAACTGTGTTAGTGTAATTATTGATAGGATCCTGTGCATGAGCTTTTAGGCTTAAAGAACTTGCCGGTTGAATATTATTAATATCGTTTGAGATATCGTTTAATTGCGTTTGTGTTTGTTCTGCAGATAAAGTTGCATGTGTAAAATTATGTGTTTCAAGAGTTTTTAAAATAATTGATGCGCGATTAATAATCTCTTCGGGTAATTGGGCAAGTTTTGCAACATCAATTCCGAAACTTCCGTTTGCGGCGCCACTTAATATTTTATGTAAAAATATAATAGTGTTAGCGTTTTTCTGGCAGGCCATATTATAATTTGCAATACCTGAAAAATTTTCAGATAACTTTGTAAGTTCGTGATAATGGGTAGCAAAGAGGCAGCGCGCTTTAATTTTTTGTGAAATATATTCTACAATTGCTTGTGCGAGTGCAATTCCATCAAACGTGCTTGTACCTCTTCCGACTTCATCAAGAATTACCAAGCTGTTTTTTGTTGCTTGTGTACAAATTGTAGCTGTCTCTTCCATCTCAATTAAAAAAGTACTTTTGCCTTGTGCCAAATTGTCACCCGAGCCAATTCTTGTGAATATTCTGTCTAATATTGGTAAGTTTGCTTGCGCTGCAGGAACAAAAGCTCCGCATTGAGCCATGATCGCTATTTGCGCTACCTGTCGTAAATAAGTTGATTTACCGCCCATGTTTGGTCCGGTAATTATCCATAAAGATTCTTGATCAACCAAATTTGTGTCGTTGGGAATAAAACCACTTCCAAGAACTTGTTCAATTACAGGATGTTTTCCATCTTTGATAATAATATTATTGTTATCGTTAAACTCGGGTTTTACGTAATTGTTTTGATAGCTGGAATTTGCCAGCCCAAAGAGCCCATCAAGATAAGAAAGAGCTTGTGCCGCTTGACGCAGGGGAGAAAGATAGTTTTCAACCTCTTTTTTAACACGATCAAAAACTGCTGTCTGCACCTGATCGATTTCATTTTCTGCTTTAAAAAGTTCAGCTTCAAGAGCCTTTAGTTCAAGCGTTGTAAAGCGTTTTCTGTTTACAAGTTTTTGGATTTCAATGTAAGTTGCAGGAATTTTGCTCAAATTTGGATTTGTGATTTCAATATAATAACCGGTAATTTGGTTATAACTAATTTTTAAGCTGCTTATGCCTGTTTCGTTTTCTTCTTTTTGTTCAAGCTTTAAAACTTCCTGTTTTCCGTTTAAAACTAAATCACGCAAGCGGTCAAGTTCTAGGTCAAAGCCTTTTTTGATTATTCCAATACTTACGTTATTTGTAGAGGCATCGTCGTTTATGCTTGTCTGCAATAAATCAATAAGCGCAGAGAAGTCAGAAATTTTATCTACAATTGATTTGCAAAGTTGTACACAATTTTGTTGTGGGTAATATGGGTGTTGTAAAAGTTCTTTTATGAATGGCGTTATTTTTAGAGACTCTTTTAGTGCTATATAATCGTTTATTTGAGCACGATTTAAAGCAATTCGGCCTATGATTCTTTCAAGATCTGCAAGTGAGCCCAGTAACTCTTCCAATTTTTTCATTACATCAATTTGCTGACATAAAAATGCGACAACTTCTTGCCGTTGCAAAATACTTGATCTTGTAACAAGTGGCCGTTGAATCCATTTTTTTATCGTGCGTGAACCCATTGGGGTTTTTGCCTGATCCAGGACATGAAAAAGTGTATGATTGCGTCCGCCGTCTTGATTGTTTTTTATAAGTTCAAGATTTCTTTGTGTTGCTCCGTCAAGTACCAGATAATCTTCAGGTTCGTAAAATTGAATTGATTTAAACTGATCAAGCGCTTTCTCTTGATTACGCTTAAGATAAAAGTAAAGCACTTGTAGGCTTTGTAAAATATCCTGCTGAAACTCTAATCTTTTTAGTGTGCTTGGCGCGAATTGGTTTTCTATCCACATATTTGCATTGTTTGTTTCCGGTTGTATAACACTTGTACAAAAACCTTGCTGCTTGAAATAGTTATTTAAATTTGAAGAGTGTCCACTTGGCAAAATAATTTCATCAGGCGAAAATCTGACAAGTTCAGTATCAATCATTCTGAAAGATTCTGCAGGCAGACTTACTGCAAAAAGTTGTGCGGTTAGTAGTTCAGAAAAAACCAGTCCCCACTGTTTTTGTCCCGGGTAAAACGACAGAAGATAAGATGCTGATTTTTCATCAAGCATTAAAGAGTCTGTGAGAGTGCCCGGTGTTAAAACTTTTGTGACACCACGTTGAACAACCGTTCCAGGTTGTGGTTTTGTTAACTGATCGCATATTGCTACTTTAAAGCCGCCCTTAATAAGTTTTAGTAGATAATGGTTTAGTGCGTGGACAGGAACGCCGCACAGTGGAATGTCTTCCCCCTTATTTTTCCCGCGCTTTGTTAGAGCAATGGCCAAAAAGCTGGAGGCCGTTTTTGCGTCTTGAAAAAATAATTCGTAAAAATCGCCTACTTGAAAAAACAGTAAAGAATCAGGATATTGAGTCTTGATTGTAAAGTACTGTTCCATTAAAGGTGTATTTTTTTCTTGGGCAATTTTCATAAACTTGTATAAAGATTTTTTGCTAATATTACTTACTATGTCGTTTTGCTATAATTATGCGATAGTTTAACCTGAGTTAGATAACTTAGTAAAGCAATTAGTGTGGGAGTAGATTTTATGATTATCACGATTGACGGTCCTGTTGCAAGTGGAAAAAGTTCGGTTGCAAAAGAGATTGGGAATAGGTTAGGTCTTTTTTATTTGAATACCGGACTTTTATATCGTGCCGTTGCATATATTCTTATTCATGAATTCAGAAAAAAAATTAACTTGGAATTTCCGTTTGAGGTAAGCGAACAAGAGCTTGATTTCATAAACGAAATTGTTTACGAATTTATCGCAGGGCAACCGCATGTTATTTTTAAAGGCAAAGATATAACCGTATTTTTAACTGCTGCCTCTCTTGACCAGGACGCTTCAATTGTTAGTGCGTGCAAGATTTTGCGCGACAAACTTTTGCCCGTACAGCAAAACATTGGCAAAAAATATAACATCATAGCAGATGGGCGTGATTGTGGTACCGTTGTTTTCCCAAATGCTGATTATAAATTTTTCTTAACCGCAAGTGTTGAAGCGCGAGTTAAAAGAGTACTCTCTGATCCAAAGCGCAAGGTACAAGATTCTTCTTATGATAAAGTAAAAAACGAAATTGAAGCTCGTGATGCTCGTGATTGGCAAAGAGCCATTGCGCCTCTGAAAATTGCAGACGATGCCGTAGTGATCGACAGCTCAGATTTAAGTTTTGAACAGACGGTACAGGCAATTTTGCAGCATATTAAAAATCCTGCCCGCCATAGCCATGAATGAGATGCACATTCGCTTTACATAGCTAGGGTGTATGGGCGAGGGCGACGGCTCAATGTCATCAACTTAAGAAATAAAGATTTGGGATAAATCAAAACTTTTGCGCTTCAAAATCGGCTAACGCCCGCACCAGATGGTCGCCCCGGTGAAGACCGGGGTCCAGGCTTTTTTCTGCTTGCATGCTCAGAAAAATCATATACGCTAAAAACATGAAAAATTATTACGTATACATTTTGTGTTCAAAAAGAAACGGAACCTTGTATATTGGGGTAACCAGTAATTTGAGCAGAAGAGTGCAAGAACATAAAGCAAAATTGATTCCAGGTTTTACTGCAAAATATTCAGTAAACAGACTTGTTTATTTTGAAGTTTTTGATTCAGCTGTAGTCGCAATTCGCAGGGAAAAATGCATGAAGGAATGGGCTCGATCTTGGAAAATTCGCCTCATTGAAAAATCAAACCCTGAATGGAAAGACCTCCTCGATCTAGAATGATAATGATAGCCTGG
>Ga0172379_10007193_pt1 | contig 14560 bp, 12 predicted proteins | sample GrowelOW334metaG_FD_119756 | JGI IMG/M metagenome (GOLD analysis project Ga0172379, IMG submission 119756) | Groundwater microbial communities from an aquifer near a municipal landfill in Southern Ontario, Canada - Groundwater well OW334 metaG | ecosystem: Environmental > Aquatic > Deep...
GCATATAGCGCGCCGGCAGTCCGCCACCGAGATTAATCATCTTCAGCATTATCCCTTCTGACTCCAGTGCTTCAAACAGATACTTCGTTTGCGCGATTGCGTTATCCCACTGTCCGATTTCCCTCTGCTGACTGCCGACATGGAATGATACTCCATAAGGAATCAGGCCCAGACGCTGGATATCCTTTGCCAGATGGTATGTTAAATCCGGATGCGCGCCAAATTTTTTGGAAAGCGGCCAGTCAGCATTACCACCCTCAGAAAGAATTCGCATGAAAACCTTACTTCCCGGTGCTTTTCGGGCTAACTTTTGCACATCTGATGAGGAATCAGTCGCAAACAATCGAATACCTCTATTATAAGCATATTCGATGTCCTTTTCCTTTTTTATTGTATTCCCAAAACTGATCCGGTCCGGTGGAATACCCAGACCTAAGACCTGGTCAATTTCATATATAGAAGCCAGATCAAAATTCGCTCCTTTTTCATAAAGCATCAATATCACTTCGTTGATCGGACAGGCTTTAATTGCAAAAAAAACCTTCGCATATGGAAGGTGAGCACTTAATTCATCATATTTGTTGGCAATATTCGAAATGCTGATGGCCAGAAAAGGCGTTTCCTTATCTTTGCCGAATTTTTTGATCTTTTCGAATTCTTCTTCTGTTAGATAATGACTGCTATTCCCGTTTCCGTTCCCATTGGTCATCTTCTTATTTTTTTTGTTTATTAATAAAATAAATTTAATAATATTATACAGCACATTATTATATTTGTCGCTATGGTAAATTCATTACCAGCATACAAGAATGTCTGAGGAATATATCAAATAAGTCGTCAGAGTATATTTTATTCCAGTTTTTGTCAATAGCTAGTAGCTAAAGGCATATTTACTGATTAGATATTTGGCTAATCTGAGAACAAAATATTATTAGCTGGGGATCAGATGTGCAGAACTATATTGACCATGTTGGTGCTATCTGGTAGCATAGTGATTGACGGTATAGACAAGATCTATGCTGTTTGTTCACAAAAGCCTTCCCCCACGTTGGGGAAGGTTTTGCGTTTCAAACATTTATTTATCTTAAAACCAGTATCGACGGTTTATACCATCCTTGGTAAGAATCATTACTTAATAGCACAGCATTCTTACCGTCTGTATCAGTTTCCCAAATCCGAACATGCTGACAAGAGTCAATCGGTTGTCCATATATCAACTTCCCTTCCGCGCCTGACATAGCAAATGATGCGCTACCGATCAATTCCTCGCCTGTATCACCATTGATTCTGAACAACTTTCCACATGGAGAATGAACATTGTTTGTGTAGTCACCCTGACTTAATAAAACATAATTATTTGAACCAATACTAAACTCATTGTGTATTGACTGTACGTAATCAATATTCCAAAATAATTCCGGCTCTGCACTATCAATACGATACACCTCTCCGCCTGAATAACCCATTTCGTTATATTTAGGATTATTAATTACAGTAAGTGGTACTGAATTGAAGAAAGTTATGTCATAAGTATTCTGAGGAATCTGAAACGTTTTTATCTCATGCACCTCCGATGGTTTCAGCGCAAGATAAGTAGCTTTTGTATCATCATTATCTTTTTTGCTTATCATAATAGTCCCGTCTGACAACTCATCATTATACAGGTCCGTAACGTTTTCTTCCTGAACTTCTTCTATAATATTTGCATCAGAATTCAAGATTGTTATTTGTCGTGCCCAGCCTTCCGGTGTATCGTTTGTAGTTTTATGATTCAAAACAAAACGCTTGGAAATTGGATAATAGTCTTCGCTCTCAACTTCTTCAAATACTTGAGATTCAATAACCTCCCCAGTTAATGAGTTTAATAATGAAAGATTAAGTTCATAATAAGGCGTCATTCCATTACCTGTTTCATTGATCTTTTTTCCAACCCACACATTACCATCCTCAGATAGTGCTAACAACTTATCGTAATTATCTTCAGATATCACCTTCTCTTCACCCTTATCCATAAAGACTAAATGTCCATCCCTAAGCATATATAATGATGTTTTTATTTTGAGATTAGATTGGAGATTAGCAATATTATCACTATTTTTTAGTCCTACGATTTTTTGTTCCCCGGGGACCGAAATGATTTGGGAATTACTGAACCCGTAACCATCTACCTCCAATAATACTTTCTGCTCCGGAAAGCTCCATATTTGCATTTTATTATCAGCAAATGTCTCCAGAATAAAAGTATCCTGATATACACCAATTAAGTTTACAGAATTAAACACTTTAGGAATTGTTTGAACTTCACTTATTTTCTCATCAGCGAGATTTATTTCATAGACAATAGCATAGTCATATCCGGAATTATTTGAATCATGCTTAACAGTATAAAGTGTTTTATTATCCGTTCCCCAAACCAGTTCCAGATAATTTGACCATACTTCCCCCTGATTCTCAGCGCCAAAATCATATTCAGAAAGAAAATCTGTTGGAATAGTTTCCAAATTATCCATGTCAACAATTTTTATTTGTGACGGATCAAATTCTCCTCCTTTTGAAAACAAATCAACATTATAAGCAAAATATCTGCCATTAGGAGACAGCGCCGTAACCATCCATCCTTCCTCAAATTCTTTTACAAACTTTTTTTCTTCAATATCAAAAACCATATATTGTTGCCAATCACTTTCAGCCTTGGTTTTAATCAAAATCAGATATCTATCCGTCGCATGAGCAATACTGTAGTAATCTAGTTTTGCTGTCTGGCTGTACAATTTTTCCGCTTGTTTTGTTGTAAGATCTACCTGATAAAGTTCTGCCGTTGTATTAATATCAGAAAAACTGTCCGTTTCCGCATTCCAATCCTTGTCATTAAACGTCATTGCAACATATAGACTCTTACCATCCGTCGATAGTGCAAGGCCTTGAAAACCGAAGTTGTATTGTTGTTGCGGAAATGTATATTGTATCTCACTGCTATTTTTTGTTTGGTCCCATATTTTTACATTATAGCTATCACCATCCTTTTCTATGTATGGTTTTTTGGTTTGAAATGTACTAGACCAATTCCCCGGTACCGATTCCAATTCAAATGCCATTTGCTTATCTGTATTTCCAAAATCTTGATAATAGTATGTATCAAAATGTTTTTCCACACCGTCAATATTTTTTGCCACTGATTCATAGCCTAACATGCCAACCGGTGTGGCTAAATTTGTTTCAGTTTCTTCCGCAAAAATATTTTCTACTATTACTTCCTTAGAATCTGATTCTGGTTGATTTATAATGTAATATATACCCAAACCACAAAACACAAGGATTACAATAAATAAAATCGTCCCAGTTGTTTTCTTCATATTATTCAAAATCAATTATTATACCTTGGATATACATTGTATGTATCCGGCAACACTTGTAGTTTGCAATTGCCGTTAAAATACACAAAAATCTCCTCACCCATTCTGTCAAAAAAATATACACCGTACTTTTTATCAATATCTTTGAGTAATGTCTGCCCTGTCTCGTCATCATCTGCAATAATCGTATCTGGATGAGTTGCTGGAAAGTATCCATTATCATGATAATACTCTTGCAATATTCTTGCTGTATCCTCAACAAAATCATCCTCTTCCCAACAGAAGTCTTTTGAAGAAAAAGCATACTCCATATGTGCCCCTTCACCAAAAGAACAGTTTTCTTCAGTTGAATATCTTATTCGCTGTAATACCACGTCAAATATTGAATGCGCCGTAGCTATAACATTTCCATCATCCTGAATTTCTATCTCTTGATAAATAGTGATTAGATTAAATAGTTTCGGTATTAGTAGTCGTGATTGAGATATACAGTTCTGCGATATCTGACCATCAGTAGCATTAATTCCTTTAATCATTGGTATAGCTAGGCCAATAATAAGTATAGACAGAAATGCTATTAATAGAATTATTCCTCTCCTTTTATTCATCCTAATATGTTTATTTATCTACTCATTTCCGAAATCCTTTGACCTTCAAAGAATTCCGGTGAGAGAAAATAACTTACTTACTTATTTAATCTCAATACTATTCAAGATACGACTATATGTAGCTTCAATTTCGTCAAGATATTCTGGAGAAAGATCGACAAGATATGTATTGTTCGGGGTATCAACTGGAGCAGTTTGTTCAATGTAGAAGTTATATATATCTTCACCTACTTGAAAAAACGTACCAATATATACATTCGTTTCCGTCAGGTTGGAAAATTGATAAGCAGTTGTTCCATTCAATCCTATTTCTTTCTTGCTATCTTGATATCCAGATGTACTAATCATATTCTCCATATATTCCGTCAAGCTCGCACGAGGTTCCAAATTTACATTTCTACGAGTTAGTAAATACTCCTCTCCATAATTATCTATAAATGTACTTTCTTTACGAATTGACAAAGAGCCATATACATCATATCCATCTGGCCATACTGTAGCATCAGCTGGATAGTCAAATGATAATCCTGAAATCTGAGTGTAAGTCAACCAATCGGACATATTATTTCCTATATCGCTTTTTAAATCTTCTACCCAGCGAAATGAATCAGCTATTTCGGTTATTTCTTCCTCTGACACATCAGCGGATCCTATAGAGACCGTTGCTTTATCTGTTGAAAAGTAGATATACGACGCCATACCACCTGTCATTGTTTCATGAGTCAATTGATATGGAACATTTTTATTAACAACATCATTAAGTTCGCGTGCGAAATACTTTGCAATGCCATTTGCATACCATTCTTCAAAAGCACCTGCCTGCGAGGAATCATATCCGGTCGAGAAAATTTCAATGAAAAGATAATCATCTTGACCATCAGAGGAATCGGAGTTTAATCTTCGACATAAGGCAGTATTAGTACCCCAATGAACATATGTTGTAAGAGAACAATAGAATTCACGTGGAATATCAATTGTAAAATCGTATTTAGTGCTTCCGTACCCAATCATATTTTGATCATGGATTCCATAAGAGTCAAAAATTTGTCTATTTTCTTCGTCTTCATTGGTAGTCTCATTGACGCTATTATTCGTATTGTCCAAAACCTGCTCATTTGGAGTCTCTTTTGTATAAAGCAAATGTAGGATAACAAAAACGCCAACAAACAAACAGGCGATGATAATGATTATTATGGTTATTTTATTACGCATATTCAAGTAATAATTTATTCATCCGCTCATTTCCGGAATCCTTCAGTCTTTCAAAGAATTCCGGTGAGAGAAGGTATATAAATAGCTAATCTAGCTCAATACTGTCAAAGATTAACTGTATTGCATCCTTGGAATTTTTAAATTGCACAGAAGAAGGATCATCATTATTTACATCCGCTCTAAATTCCCAAATATCATTTCCATTATCCACATAATACGTGAAAGACGACGAAGCATAAGGATTCTGTTTATGCCATATCCACTGTTGGTAACCTGTATAACTTTGTATATCTTTATTTATTCTCTCTTGTTCATCTTTGATAACAGAAACCTTATTGATCCAATCACTTAAAGTAAGCTTGTCAAAATTGGGTTGCTTATATACAGATACCGTGATTAACGATCCCGTTCCTATTTGATTAGTTAAAGGATCGGTAATAGTCGTCTGCGTGTCTGACTTTAATTCCAAGGCAAAACCAAAATCGTCTGTGTAATTGTAATATCTATTCCAATTTTTCGGATAAGCCACTTTTAGTCCAATTTCAGTGGCTGTAAATGTTGTTAATTCTTCGTTTTGATTAATTACGTTTGTATTCGGGTTATCGTTGCTATTGTAAATAAAAGAAGAAACAATAATCACTACTGCTACAAATAATATTGCAAAAATTATTAATATATTAGTTGTTTTTTTCACCTGATCATTATTAATGATAAAATCGTAAAATAATTATACCATTCTTTAATAATGTGGGGGAGAGTCAGTTGACTCCCCCCCTCCTGAGAACTACCACCCCTTAGGAGGACGAATGAGCGCATTGCCAGAACAGTAGGAACCACCCACTTCAAGTGCACCACCGCCGGAGATACCGTTTAGAGGAACGGAAACGTTGTGCTTCCAAATGGAAAAGTGGATGTGTGCAGGCCAATCTCCACCCGAACCACCGCATTTACCAAGAACGGTTCCTTGGAGCAGGTCATTGCCTTCACTGACGTAATCGTTCGGATTAGACTGCAGATGTGCGACGATGGAAGTGTACCCTTGGCCAGTGTGCCCAGCATCATGATTCATGACCACACACCAGCCATAGCTAGTCATCCAACCCGCAAACGCAACCTTTCCACGAGCGGGATTGAGAACCCAGCTCCCCGCTGAAGCAGAATCAGAACGAATGAGGTCAATGGAATAGTAACCAGCGGGAGGGTAGTACGTATTACGATGGTACCCACAACCGTACCCACACGTAATCCTCCACGTCTGCCCATGCCAGTAGTCATCCATGACACCACTAAACGGGAACTTGAAATGAGACATGGACGTGGGCCAGCGGCTAGGGTAACCCTTCTCCGCCTGTGCACCGTCATCCCCAGGCTGGTCGACGACAACCTCGTCGGTCGGTTCGACGGGCGATTCCGTCTTGTCGCATCCCGCGACCCAGAACATGGCCATCACGCAGACGGCCAATCCGAGAATCCAGAGGATCCGTTTCATGGCTGTTCTCCCTTTCCTATCAGGCAGATTCAAGCTCCGGAATGAAGCTTGACTGACTCAAGCAAACAAGATGCAGACGAAGCAGAAGTTAACTCGCCTCCTTTCAGGCCTTGGTTTCCCTTGGCAAGTGTGTTTTCCCCAGTTGTGAAAGAGCGATTCCAGCTAGCAGAGTGCTAACCGAGAGAGCGCCCAGTGAATTATCTTTTCTGTCTTAGGGTCCTCCATCTTGTGAAGAACCCCAATGAGAGGAGATAAAACTATTCCACTTCAACCACCGGCACTTCTTCCGCACTTACTTCTTCCTGCGCCATTTGTTTCTGCGCTTCCTGACCGACTTTATCTTTTACCGCACCGGCTTTACCGAGCATGATCAGGTTCTGCGCAACCACTTCGGATTTAGAATGCTTTTGACCTTTTTCATCATCCCATTTTCTGTTCTGCAGACGACCTTCAATGTAGACCTTGTCGCCTTTTTTCAGGTAGGTTGTGACAATTTCTGCCAGCCTGCCCCAGGCGATTATATTGTGAAAGTCCACTTTTTCTTTACGCTCTTTGGTCTTGATATCCTTCCACGAATAGTTGGTTGCCAGACCAAAATAGGTAATAGTTTGGCCGGATGCAATTTTTTTGCCGATCGGATCTTTGGTGAGATTTCCGATCAAAGATACTTTATTTAGGTTCATTGGTTTTCCCTTTAATAATTATTCTACTTGCCCAATGCGACCTTTATTTGTAATCCCAGATTAAAAAGGGACGTCATTTCTCATAGTATGAGAATCGAGGACGCCCCTTTATGTGGAATTTGTTATTATTTATTACCCTATATCTGCTTCATTAATTTGTTTAGCACAATTATTTTATTTCAACACTTACTCAACTAGCGATTTCAATTACTTTACATATTTTTAGGTGTTAGTTTCATCTTCTTTTTCTGAAATACTAATTGCAGAAGAGTCAATGTTCCTTCCACAAGAATCAAATCAATCAATAACGAAATAAAAAATTTTGGAAAATGTATAATAGTCTTAGATTCTAATGGTGAAACCAATCTAGTAGTAAATGGAAAAGGAGGATCGTAATTACTTTGATTTTGGCTGATAAAATGTAAAGGTAGTCCCAATTTTATTTCTTCAAGTTCCGATTGATTATTAACTTTCGTGGGAATAAATAGGGACATCACAATAAGAGCAATAGAGATTACCAACGCAAATATGTGTAATTTAATCGATCTTAATACTTTCCAAATATGTTTTAACATTTTTAACGATTCCAATTTTTAGTTCCCGGTGCTGAAATATTCCAAGCTAGGATTAGTCGATAAATAGGTGTATTTGGATCTTGAAAACTACACCAAGTAGTATAGCACCAACTAGGATTGCGGTAACCAAGTTGAGCATTAATCTTACCGGTATCCACAGATGTATTACCATTCGGAGTTCTAATATAGTACCAATACTGATTAAATGGCCATATGTCTAATCCGTTAGCACTTCCTATTGTATATGCCTTTTCGCCGGATGGATCACCAAAACGAGTATCAAGATATGGCCGTGGAAGATTTGAAGTCCAATAACTCACCGTTGGAATACCATTAGCTGCCTGATTACTTGATAAATAAGTCCTGTTATCATAATTATACAGGAAAAAATCGTGTTCATAAGTACTGTTTATACCAAATCCTGAAACATTCCACCAACTATTCCAATACATGTTTTGTTGAACATATCTTCCGCCCGCACTTGAAGGATGTATATATGAAGTACCCTGGGCAGGAACCCACTTTGTTGGATCAATACCATTTATCTGCAATTCGACATTGGTGTTTTTGTGTTCAATGATTTGTTTTTCATGAAAGATTTCACTAATCGCTTTAACATCTCTAATTTTTGATAATTTCAAAAGATCATGTGCTATCAGATTATTACCGCTGATTATGACACTCTCAACCTGAACTGCTTTAAATGGATCTTCCTTTGCAAGTTCTACTTTAATATTTGTATTATGATTATTTTGAGCTGTTTTACTCATGGGATCCAGTACTGTATTCTGATTTGCTGAATTAGCAAGGTCATTAAGAAAACCAAGATAAGAATTCCGGTAGTCTTCCAAGATTGCTTTCGTGTCCTGAGTTTGAACAAAATATCCACCTTCAGTCAATTCGTTTCCGAGCATAGCTTTATGATTGATTGAAACAATATCTGAAACAGTGTTTTTCAATACTTCTAATGCCTCTTGAGGAGAAACAGATTGAACAAAAAACACTTGATATTTCTCTTTTTGTAAAGATGGCAATGAATCATTGATTACTGTTTCACCAATAACATTAATAGGAAAAGTAAAAAACGCAATTAGGGCAATTATTGATATTTTTCTTATCATATATTTTCAATTAATATTAGTTAGCTTTTTTTACCCAATGCGACCTTTAGATATTTATGCACACTTATTTGCGCCGTCGCTCGATCAAACTGCTGTCAACAATCATATTCATCTTGGCGTAATTCTGATCTAAAACAATAAAACGAGCCGTCGCAATTGCGGACGCCCCGAATAATCTTTTTTATTTCTCTTACATTTTATCACTTCCACAAACGAAGTCAATAAAAAAACCACCGCTCATAGACTAGAGGGTGGATTCGCCAGGAAGTGATCCTAACGATTTCCGAGTTGCGCGTAGAACTCGTACAGGAACTGGCCGGCGTACGATTCGTATTTCACCATGTCACCTTTGGTGATCTCGTAGAAATTGAACATGTTGGCAGAAAATGTCAGTTGCGTAAGCAACACTGTGAGATCATCGTCAGACAATTGCCCGAACACATCTACTACTCGGGTACTATCTGCACCCACAGGCGAGAAAGTCATCGCTGCCTCAGAATACCCATTGGAAACAGCCCAGCTCCTTCTTTCTCTGGCACTTTCGTGTACCACATTCCTCCACATGTCGCCGGTGTATTCCGACAAGACATTGTGCATTACGTATTGCGCATGCGCCTCACCATTCAACCAGGTTGGACTAAACGGTTCGGACTCTTTCTCGCCAGAGATAATCTCATCTTGAGCATGAACGATTTCATGACCCAACAAGAGACCTCTTACGAGATCGCTAAACCCATTATTGTAAAGAGCCATGATCCGCCCGCCGTATTGAGCAGCAACAAAGGCTTCTCCTCCTGTCCGAGTCTGTGTCACGACATCAACATACGGGACGACCATGAAAGCCTTATCGCTGCGCGGCGACTCAACTACCATAATCTGTCCGTCGCTGATTGGGCGAGCGAGAACTGCCGCCTCCCGGTAGAACACCATCAGCGAATCCGCTGTCGCGCTTTTCTGCGCAAGGGCGGAAAGACCATTGATGTAGCTGTCGATCAAAACCTGCTCTTGAGTTGTGAGTCGAGCCACAGTAGGCAGGCTGCTCTGTGACTCGTTTTTCTTCCCACACCCAATCGTTGCGAGAATCGCAACAATCAACAAGCAGGCGAGTAAGGTTCGACGGTGACTCATCGTCTATCTCCTTCGTTGGGACGCATTGCAGGGGGTGACTGAAATTATCATAATTATTTACAGATGTCAATACCCTAAAGCTATAATAAAAAACCCTCCAACATTTGGAGGGCGTTTAAGTATTAATAAACTATTTCTGCCACGCCTTCCCTTGTCTTACCAAAAGCTCTTCTGCTCTTAATGGTTCCGCCATCAGCTCTTTCACCACTTTTTCTGTGCGCACAGACTGTGATCCTTTAACCAGAATTAAATCCCCTTCTATTAATCTTTCCTGGATAAATCGCCCGGCGCTTTCTGCGTCATCAAACTCAAATACTCTATCCTTGAGCATATTATTTTCCCTGGCAGCTTCTGCTATTATCTTTGCTTTTTCACCGATCGTTATCAAAACATCCGCAACCTTTGCCACATATTTTCCGACTTCCTCATGACCTTCTTTGGTATAAGCGCCTAACTCCGCCATATCACCAAGTACCGCATATTTGCTTTTCCCATCTGCAATCTGAAAAGTTTTTAAAGTTTCAAGTGCTGCAATAGCGGCAACCGGCGATGAATTATATGAATCATCGATTATTGCGGTATGTTTAATCCCAGGGATCAAATGCATTCTGCCGGCTGGTGATACATAGCTCCTCAGTGCTTCGGAAATATCTGATAAATTCATTTCATATATTGTTCCGACCGCAGCCGCGCATAGTGCGGCATATATCTGATGCTTTCCTAATGCCTGCGGTAACAGAACCGGCACTACGCTTTCCTTGTAGTGTATTTTAAATGTAACACCGGTAATCAGTTTGCCCTCACCCTTATCAACTTGGTTTGCTATGGAAACATCACTGGCACGGACATCAGCATTTTCCGCAAAGCCAAAAGAAATTACCTTGGCATTTGTTTTTGTTTTTAACGGAAAAACATTTACATCATCCTGATTTATAACTGCGAATCCTTCCTGAGAGAGATGGCTGATGATATTGGATTTTTCTTCAATTAACTGTTTAACATTCTTAAAAAATTCCAGATGCACCGGTCCGAGTGTTCCAATCGCAGTGATAATTCCAACTTTGCACGGCGCCATTCCAACCAGATATTTGATATCCCCCGGATGATCAGCACCCATTTCTAAGATAAGTTTTTCCGGATAATTCTTATCTTTAAAAATAATTAATCCGAAAGCTTTAAAAAATATCGCCAGCCAGCTGAAAATATTCTTATTGCCCGACTCGGAACCGATAATGGTGAGCGGAACACCTATTTCATTATTATAATTCTTTACATTTTTGCGCACCCTGAATTTTTTCTCCAGCACGGCAAAAACAGCGTCTTTAGCGGAAGTTTTACCGACACTGCCCGTAATACCAATAACTTCCGGATTGTATTTCTTCAGGATTAACTTGGCTAAATATCTTAATTTAATCTCCAGAATCTTCCTCATTGTTTTATGCAATTACAAATTATCAATCCTATACCCTAACCCCTAATCCCTAAACCCTATAATTACTGTACCTCATCAGGAGGGATTTGATAATAGTCAACTAAAAATTTCATAATCTCGCCGAAAAGCGGGACGGCGGTTGATTCCGCCCAAGCAACACCTTTCGGGTCATTGATTTTGGTCAGTACCACAAATTTTGGATCATCTACCGGCGTGAATCCGACAAAAGTATCATTGTGACGACTTACGTCATAACCAGCTCCGTCAGTTCTTGCAATTTGCGCTGTTCCTGTTTTACCGCCGATGAAGTAGCCTTTGATCTGGGCACGGGCGGCGTGACCTTTATTTACCACACTCACCAGCATCGCCCGTAAAGTCCTGGATGTTTCCGCGGAAATAACCTGTCGTATGAACTCCGGTTCTGTTTTAACTTCAAATCCATTTTCTTTGATCACTTTTTCTACTACATAAGGTTTCATCAATTTCCCGCCATTAACAGCAGCGGCATATGCGGAGATTAGTTGAATCGGTGTAACCGTAATTCCCTGGCCGTATGATGCGGTCGCAGAATATATATCACCTAATTTTGATAGTGAACTGATATCTCCCGGATTCTCGCCATCTAGTTCGATACCGGTTTTTTCTCCGAAACCGAAATCTTGCACATACTGATAGAATGCTTCATTACCGATTTGCTGGACAGAATATATTGCCCCGGTGTTCAGAGATAATTCGAGCACATTGGTCATTGTCTGAATTCCATTGGCTTTCAAATCGGAATTGCGAATCGTATATTTTCCTATTTTAACTTCACCAGTATCTTCGTAGGTTGAAGACGGAGTTACTTTCCCCATATCGAGCGCGGCTGCCATAGCAAGCGGTTTAAATACCGACCCTGGTTCATACTGATCAGATACGGCTGAATTAATAAAAGTTTCTATATCTTCAACTTCATTATAATTATTGGCGTCAAAAATTGGAGCATTACACATCGCAAGCACCGCACCGGTAGAAGGATCCATAACAATCGCACTGCCTTCGCTGGCCCCGTGCTTTTGTACCGCCTCTGCCAGTTTATCGCAGACGAAAAACTGAACAGCGTGGTCGATAGTCAATACAATACTGTCTCCGTCCTTTGCTTCCTCCAAAGAAGTGTTGCCGACGGTAATCCATGTACCCTTTGCGTCCTGTTCTGTATTCAGGAACCCCTGTTCTCCGGATAACTCTTTATCAAAGTATCCTTCAATTCCGTACTGCCCGACCCGCTGGTCATCGCTGAACCCGATAAACCCGGTCAGATGGCTGAATGTTTCTTTCTCGGGATAATAACGTGAACGCTCGGTTATCGCGTCAACGCCGGGTATTTCCATTTTTTTTAGTTCTTCCCATTTTTCATCAGAAACATTATGCACTATCGGTTCATAAACATCATTTTCTTTAGATAGTTTATTCACCAGCATTTCTTTATCCAGATTAAAATAGTTTGAAAGCTTATCCGCAGTTTCTTCCGGGTTTTCAATACTCTTCGGTACGGCAAAAACCAGATTAACATCCAGATTAGTTGCTACGGAATGCGGCTCGTCAGAATAATTGTCGTAAGAAAGTATTTCACCGCGATCAGGGAGTAATAACTGTGAAATAGCATGTTGTCCCGCCGCCATCGCTTCATAAAAACTGTGCTGTAGTATCTGCAGGGAAAAAAGCCTGATAACAATCACAACCAGACAAAAAACAAAAACACCGGCCAATACATTTATCCGAGTAAATCTTTTCGGCTTTCTGTTTGAATCGGCCCTGCCGTATTTTTGTCTTTTCCCTGTCTTTGCGTATCTTTTTGCGCTCATATTATGGTTTTTTCAATAAAGAAAGTCCCTCTTATAAAGCGGGACCAGAATTCTGCAGCACAATAACCCAAAGTATTACTTTTACTCCCCTAATGCAACTTCAGACGGAGGAAGGGTCACGTAATCCATTGTGCTGACACCGACAAGATTCATATCCTTTGATGCTTCTTTGATCGTCCGCAGTGATTGAAGCTCCGAAACCTGCAGCTCCAGCTTTTTGTTTTCTCTCTGCAAATCTTCCGCGCGCTGAGAAAGATCTTTAATTTTGAATCCCCCGGTTGAGACTGTATTAACTTGAACCAAATATACAAAACCAACAAGCACTGTCAGAGTAACCACCACCATGCTGATACTGATATTGCCCAAGCGAACTTTCTTCAGCTTCTTTTCATTGTTCGCCCGTTCATTTTTGCATTTAGTTGTAAATCTGGTAAATTTTGTCATTGTGTTTATCTTATATTTTTTCCGCGACGCGGAGCTTTGCGCTCCGCGCGCGGTAGTTTTGTTTTATTTCTTCCAATGAAGGCGTAATTACCTTCCTGGTGATTAATGTTAACTGGGCTTTGTGGCCGCAGCGGCAGACCGGGAATTCGGGCGGACACAGGCATCCTCTGGACTCCTGACGGAAAAACTGTTTGACGATCCGATCTTCTAAAGAATGAAAAGAGATAATAGCTATCCTACCCCCGGGCGACAATATATTCAGCGCCTGCGGTAGCACCTGGCGCAGGCTGTCTAATTCATCATTCACTGCGATCCTTAAAGCCTGAAATGTTTTAGTGGCCGGGTGGATCTTTTTCGGTTTGGGTTTATTGCTGTATACCTTTTCAATTATTTGAACGAGCTCGCTTGTATTTGAAATTATTTTTGTTTTTCTGGTCTTTACAATCTCCTGTGCAATCGCCCAGCTGTGTCTTTCCTCTCCGTAGCTCTGCAGGATATTGAATAGCTCTTTTTCGCTCCATTTGTTGACGATCTCGGCAGCGGTCAACTGCTGATCCGGACCGCCGAAGCGCATATCTAGTGGCCCATTAATTTGAAAAGAAAATCCTCCGCTTTGAGATTCGAGTTGAAATGAAGAGATCCCAAGATCAAGTAATATGCCGCTAATTTTA
>Ga0172379_10007194_pt1 | contig 14560 bp, 14 predicted proteins | sample GrowelOW334metaG_FD_119756 | JGI IMG/M metagenome (GOLD analysis project Ga0172379, IMG submission 119756) | Groundwater microbial communities from an aquifer near a municipal landfill in Southern Ontario, Canada - Groundwater well OW334 metaG | ecosystem: Environmental > Aquatic > Deep...
AAACTGGCCGATGACCTGATGGCCGCCGGACATATCGCCAAGCCTCCGGTGGAGATGCTGGAAAAGGCAATGGCCGCGGCTATAGCGGCGGTGAGGTAAGCTTCACTCATTGAATCGGGGCAATGCTGCCGCGATGATATTTTGCCGCTCGGAAACCTTTCAGGTCCGGGCGGTTTTTTTCTTGACATGATCTCTTGTTGTAATTATGCTAGTTACAACGATGCGAATAGCTAGCCGTTTTGCCGTGGCGGTGCATATGCTCATACTCATGGACGAATGCGCGAAGCGCGGAACTTCGTGTACATCGGAACTTATGGCCGGCAGCGTCAATACGAATCCGGTGGTGATACGGAAACTTTCCGGTCTCCTCAAGCGGGCCACCCTCATTGAAGTGCGGGCGGGAACAGGCGGCGCCTTCGTGACGAAGCCCCTCGCGGTCGTGCGCTTATTGGACGTGTATCGGGCGGTGGAAGCGGTAGAGCCGCCCGGTCTTTTTTCCCTCCACGATCAGCCGAATCCCGCTTGTCCGGTGGGAGCGAATATCAACGGCGCGCTAGGCGAGGTTCTTGGGGAAGCGCAGACGGCGATGGAGGCGGTACTGGAAAAACGGACCGTCGCAGACGTGCTTGCCGGAGTCATCGCGCGCTCCCGAATTGGGAAGTAATAATTGGTTTTTGAAACAGAATGTGGTGGTTTTTAAGCGCTGTTGTAACTACCGTGAATACAACGTGGAGGCTGATATGAAGAACATCGTATTGATCGGCGCGACCGGAAATATCGGATCGCGGATACTGGCGGAAGCCCTATCGCGGGGCTTCCCGGTGACGGCCGTCGCACGGGATACTGCCAAGTTGGCGTCGCGGAACGGCCTTCGCGTCGTCAAAGGGGACGCGCTCCGGCCCGAGGCCTTTGCTGAAGTCCTGCGCGGCGCGGATGCCCTCGTCGGCGCTCTCTCCCCCTCCTTCACCGATCCAAAGCCTTTCGTTGAGGCCAACAAAGCCCTCGCGCGCGCGGTCGCCGAATACGGCGTCGGCCGTTTCATCGTGGTGGGCGGCGCGTCGACCACCCTTAACGAGAAGGGCGTCAGGCTTTTCGACACAGGCGCTTTTCCCCCGGAGTGGAAGCCCTATCTCCAGGCGCACGTCGATACGCTCGACTTCCTCAAGGAATCCAAGATAGCCTGGACCTATTTCAGTCCCGCGATGACGATAGAGGCGGGAATACGGACCGGCGTGTACCGTGCAGGCGGAAACGCGATGCTGAAGGACGCTGCGGGTAATAGCCGAATCAGTTATGAGGATTACGCGGCAGCCCTGGTCGATGAACTGGAATCAGGCGCGAATATCCACGCGCATTTTACCGCCGCGTATTGAAGGATCGCGCATTGAGAGCTACTCTCCGTTCGGGATATCCCGACGGAGGATTCTTTTGAGAGTGACCATGCGCTTTGCTGACGAGACCGATGTTCCGCTCATCCTGGATTTCATCAAAAAACTTGCCCGTTACGAAAAACTGGAAGACAAAGTAGTCGCGACCGAAGAAGTGCTGCGCGACCAACTTTTCGTGCGCAAGGGCGGGGAAGTGGTGTTCGCCGAAGTCGAAGGCGTGCCCGTCGGCTTTGCTCTTTTTTTTTACAATTTCTCCACTTTTCTGGGTATGCGCGGCATCTACCTGGAAGACCTGTACGTGGATGAGTCACATCGCGGTAAAGGGTATGGACGAGCCCTGCTCGCGTACTTGGCGCGTCTGGCGAAGGAACGCGACTGCGGCCGCTTGGACTGGTGGGTGCTAAACTGGAACGCGCCCTCCATCGCCTTCTACAAGTCCCTGGGCGCCAAACCTATGGACGAGTGGACCACCTTCCGGCTCACCGGCGCGGCGCTGACCGCGTTGGCGGATGAGGGGCGTTCGGGAAATTATTAGGATAGCCTCGGTTTCACGGCTATCATTTATAGTGATCAGTTATTTCCGTCTGATTGACACCGAGTGTTTTCGCCGCCTCCGCGGGTGTTTTCCCCGATTCAATGAGGCTTCTAAACGCCGCGACTAACGCGATTTTCGATTCCCTTTTCGTTTTCTCGGCCTCGTCGATCATTTTAGCCGCTTCGTGAACTTTCCGTTCCGTTTCACGTTCTCGCAGTTGAATGGCCCTGCGTCGGTTCTCCGTTTCCTCGGCTAATCGATCTGTTTCTAGCCGGAAAGCCTCATCCTGCTTGCGCTGAGCCTCATCCTGCTTGCGCTGAGCCTCATCCTGCTTGCGCTGAGCCTCATCCTGCTTGCGTTGCGCCTCGTCTTGCTTACGTTGAGCCTCGTTTTGCTTGTATTGAGCCTCCGCCTCTTCTTTGAGCGCGTTGTTCCAGCGCACTTTGTCCATATAGCTTTCGTACGCCATGCGTTTGGCCCAACTGTCGTTGAAGCGTTTGGTTTCGGTGACAGCTTTCATGAAGACCTCGCTCCGGATTTGCGGTGGAATTTCCGACGTAAGAGACAGTTCCTTACCGTGCGCGAAAAAGAAAAGCCACTGCTCGATTCTCTTCTTAAGGATAACGTTTTTGTTCCATTTTTTCAATTCTATGACAACGATAGCCGGGTAGTCTCCCAAAGTGGTTCCATACCGATCCCGGAAGCGGTAATCGGTGACGGCTCCAGACGAATCTGATGGATGACAGGGAAGCCTATCTCGCAGGAGCCATATGGCGACGACGGGTTTGAGTTCCGAATACGACTGCCCTTTTTCCAAAGTCGATGCGTACAGCTGCCCCGCGCCGAAAAGCATACGGTCGATAAGAGGTCCGCCGGGATCGAGCTGGACTTCGATTTGAAAGACGCGGCCGGTCGCATCCTTAGCCCGCACATCCACTTCCGTTTCTTTCTCCTGGGCGTATCTGCGAAGATTCCGTGGCGGAACCAGTTCGATAGAAACGGCCAGGGGCGTTCCGATGAACTCCAAGACGGCGTTCAGGAAGTCCAGGAGGATGTCCTTGTTCGTCTCTGTTCCAAACAGGACCTTGAATACAGGGTCGACCAAAGGATCGATGGGGATGGGTTCCGGCGGTTTTCTCGCTTTCATACCATGCATAGGGATGGAATTGCCATATTGCTTGTGATTCGCTTGATGGATTTTTGTTTTGTCCTGATCAATAGACACAATCTGGAGGGAAGAAGAAAAGTCAGAAGTTTCAAAGAAAATAAACCACGAAATCACGAAAGGGAATACAGGCTTCCGAAGTTTTTTCGTGTTTTTTCTATTTCGCTACTTCCATCCTCGTGTGAGACCCAATAAGCGCTACCGTAGGCGGTGAAAGGTTTAAAAATCCGGCCGTATCCAAGCAACAATGTGTCGCTTGGATACGGCGAAATCTTTATGGCCGAATAGTGAGTGTTCTATCCGCGGCGAATGTGCTGGTACCGCTAATAGTAAGAACCGTGGAGTCCCCGCTTATGTAATCCCCGGAGACCGGCTCGCTCAACCAGCTTCCGACGTCGTAAACTATCGCATAGACCATGAAAGACCCGGCTGGGACGTTTGGGATCGTGTACGCGAAGGAATTCCCCGTTACCGTGCCGAACGCGTACGCGACTTGGCCGCCGTCTCCCCCGTCGTGGTTAGTATCTACCTGAACGGTGTAGGCTTTATTGATGACGTAAACCGGCAGCGTCACGGTTCCGCTTATGGTGGCGCCGGCTGATGGCGAGACGTTGTTACCGATAAGCGTGTAGGTCGATCCATTCTGATAATTGGCGGTGACCGTATACATCTCCGGGTCGGCCAGTGCCTCCGTCGGCGTTCCCGAGATCGTACCGGTTGTGGTGTTGAACGTTAGCCCCGCTGGAAGCGTCGGACTGATCGAATAGGAGTTCACGCCCCATGGGTGCGGCCAAGTCGGGGCATAGTCGGATATCGGCATACCGACGACGTAACTCTTGTAAAAATCGGGATACCAGAAAAAAAGCGAATCCGACGGCGGGGGTGTCGCTCCTCTGATCCGGCACACACGGTTGGCCGTGATGGTTCCGGTCCCGCTAACATTAACAAATGTTGGGTCAACACTATTATAATCACCATCAATCGGCGCTCCGGGAGTTCCCGTGGTCGCCACGTAAACAACGGAGTAAATGTTATAAGCTCCTGTCGGGACGTTTTCCATCGCGTAAGTAAGGGAATCGCCGGTTACATATCCAAAAGCAACGGCCGTTTGCCCGCCGTTGTCGCCATCGTGATCAGTATCGACAATGACAGAATAGAATTTGTTCGTCACGGTGGCTGGTAGTATTACCGTTCCGGTCACAGTCGCGCCGGCAGTCGCATAAACGGCAACACCGATCTGGGTGGTTGTCGTCCCATACGTGTTGCTCGCGGTCACCGTATAGACCACGATGGAACTTATCGCCGTCGGCGTGCCTGAGATGACGCCTGTCGCCGCGTTCAGCGTCAAACCGGCAGGTAGGGCGGGACTTATCGTGAAGGCAGTCGCGTTTCCCGTCACCGTCGGGACGTTGTTCGTGATCGCCGTACCGACTACGTAGCTGCCGATAGTTTTGGAGTACGAAAGGTTCGAAGGCGCGATAGCCGGTTCCGGCACTGTCACCGCGCACGCCGCTGTCTTCCCTCCGTCCGTCGTCGTCACCGTGATCGTGGTCGTTCCGGCGGCGATCGCGGTTACCAGACCTGAGGCGTTGACTGTCGCGACGGCGGCGGAGCCGGTGCTCCAGGTCACGGATTTGTCGCTCGCGTCGGAAGGGTTGATCGTAGCGGTCAGCTGATCTGTGCCGCCGACCGTCAGTGTGGTCGCGCTTTTGTTGAGGCTGACGGTGCTTACTGATACCGTGCTTGAGCCGCCTCCATCGCCAACCGGCGACGGGCAAGAGGTCAGCGCGCCGGTCAAGACCAGCGCGGCGGAAAAGATGGCGGCGCGTAGGAAAAACTCGCGAATGACGCTGTTTTTTTGATGCATTTTGATCCCCCGTAGTATGAGATGGAAAATCCTACACCGAAAAAGAATCCGTTCAGGGTTGAGGGGGCCGAAAATAAGTCCACGTGGACTGAATATCTGATTGATTGAAGAAAGTTTTCCGCGGAGGCTGAAGCAAATTGAACCACGAAAACGTGAAATTAAATACGCTTTTATTATTTCCGGTCGTCGATAACGGAAACCGAGGTATCGGGAACGAAACGCCACCCTTCCGTCAGGATGTCCCTCCGTTTGTTCGGATCGATGATGGTTCCCAGTCGAAGCGCGCCGACCACGCGTTTCAATTCGTGTACGCGGTTATACAGGTATTTGTACTTTGGGCAAAGGGTCGCCTTTGAACAATTGCACGAATCGGTTTCATTGCCGAGCAGGGATTGCGCCGTTTTACAGGTAAGTCGCGGAGCTTCTGTGTTCAAAAACAGAAAGCGGGCGATCGCGATCGTCTTCGGATTGAACAGGGGCGTGATATCCAGCCGATCCAACAAAAAGAAATCGTCGGTCACGAGCAGTTCACGGCTGGTTTTGCGGCGAAGGTTCAAGTTCGCAAGGTACAAAAAAACATAGCCCGAAATTGAGTAGGTTGTATCCAATGGCGGGTATCCATCGGGGTTCGCTTCTGACTGAGATGGCGTATCCCATCAGAGCTATCCAAGATAGAAAAAAACCGATGATCCCTAGCGTAAATGAGTATAGGCGATCGACGTATCGAAAAAAGATACCGCTGTTCAAGCGCGGGGCCAGTTCAAGGAACAATGCGTAATGTAGACAGCCGGCTTGAAAGAACAACGAGATAAAGTCGCGGTGAATCAGAGCCGCCGCGACGATGATGAGAACAGTCTGAGTAATGAACGACAGCAGCGGCGCGATGACCTCCGTCAGCTTGTTTCCCGTGGTCTTCACGGTCGCGGCGGCGCGTAACCACAGCGCATAGGCAATGATTCCGACGACCGGAGCCACCCAGCCCCAGGACGCGACTGGCGTGGCTCCGGCCAGGGAATCGGGCCGGGGAAAAAGGATCGCGACCCCCCTGCGAGGAGCCATGAAGCCATGCCGAAAAGAGCGACGCCGAACCGAACCATGTTAAGACTGTAAACCGATACCGTCCGCTGGGTCAAATAGAGGGTCTCGATAATACGCCTGCTGAGGACTCAACCCGACAACTCTCTCTTGACAAATTCTGATTATGCTACATAATACATATCATGTTTAACCTGCAAGGAGGCTCCGTCACATGGGAGCGCGAATAGCCATCATTACCGGCGCGGGAAGAGGTATCGGCAAGTCGATAGCCGTTACTTTCGCGCGTAAAGGCGTTTTTCCGGTCATCGTGGACCTTGATAAGGCCGCGGCTGACGCGACTGTTGAAGAATTGAAGGCCGAAGGGTTTAAGTCCGCCGCTTTCAAGGTCGACGTCTCGAATGTCGCGCAGGTCCAAGCCTTGGTGGACGACGTATACAAGCAGTACGGCTCTGTCGACATCCTCGTGAACAACGCGGGTATTCTCAGCAAAACACCTCTGGATGAGCTTGAAGAGGCGGAATGGGACCGCGTTATGAACATAAACTTGAAAAGCGCCGTATTCCTTATGAAATACGTCACCAAATATATGAAAGAGAAGAAGTGGGGGCGCATCGTTTCCATTTCTTCGCTGGCGGGCCGTATGGGTGGGATCAGCACCGGCTGCGCCTATTCCACCTCCAAGGCTGCCCTGATAGGGTTGACGATGAATATCGCGCGCAAGGTAGCGTCGTTCGGAATTACCGTGAACGCCGTCGCCCCGGGAACCGCTGAGACTGAAATGGCGAAGGGTTTTACGCCGGATGAACTGGCGAACCTTACGAAATCGATACCTGTTGGGAAATTGATAAAGCCGGAGGGAATAGCGGAAGCGGTGTGCTTCCTCGCTTCCGATTCGGCGGAATTCATTACCGGCGCCGTTCTTGATGTGAACGGCGGCATGTTCATGGGCTGAGAAAAGGAGAAACGAATGAGAGAGAATACGTTCCTGAAATGGATGGCGGAGAATACCCCGACCCAGTACTGCAACGACTCGGCCCTTCCGGCCGACTATCGCAATGCGGTGAAGTTCGGCGCCATCGGCGTCACGACTAATCCCCCCTTGAGCTACCAGCTACTGTCCGAGCATCCCGAGCTTTTCAAGGACAAGATCGAGGACATCAAGAAGCGCATTCCGAACCCGAACGACCGCGTCATCGAATATCTGAGCCTCGTGGTGAAATACATCGCGCCGGAATTCGAGGATATGTACAAGAAATCCAACGGGAAACTCGGCTACATCCGCTCCCAGGTTGAGCCCAAGAAATCCGGCGACGCGAAAGCCATGCTTGAAATGGGTAAGAGGATCGCGACCTTCGGCAAGAACGTGATGGTGAAGATCCCCGGCACGAAAGCCGGTATCTGGGTTTTGGAAGAACTCGCCGCCCTCGGTATTCCCACCACCCCGACCGTCTGCGTGTCCCTTCCTCAAGTGATCGCTACCGCCGAAGCGTACAACCGCGGTTGTGCCCGCGCGATCAAAGCCGGTTTCAAGGCGCCCGAATCCACGACCGCCCTCGTTATGGGCCGCCTCCAGGACTTTTTGGCTGCTGAAAACGAACGCCTCGGATCGCCGGTGACCACCGCCGACTTGGAAATCGCGGCTCTCGCGGTGCTCAAGCGCGCCAACGTCGTGTTCAAGGAGCGTAAATACGCCCAGCGGATCATGCCCGCGGCCTTCCGCTGTTCGGCTCAAGTTACCGGACTCGTCGGCGGCGACTTCCACATGACCATTCATCCGAAGGTCCAGGACCAGATCATCGCCGATGAGGCGAAAGGTCTGATCAAGAGGGAAATCCTGATCGACAAACCGGTGGATGAGAAAATCGTTCAGAAAGTTCTCAAGGCTATCCCCGATTTCAAGATGGCCTACGAACCGGATGGAATGACCATCGACCAATTTGATACCTTCGGCGCCACCATGATGACCTTGGACGGCTTCGACAAGACCGGCTGGCAGAAACTGCTCACCCTGTAATTGAAACGCGTGGCGAAAGCCGTTTGTCGCCGAAGGCTTCCGTACTACACGCGGAAGCCTTCGGCGTTTATCGAAAAGGAGTCAAATGATGAGCGCGACACGGAAGGTAAGCTATTGCGTGGCTGTTTCTGATGAAATACTGGGAGACGGCGCGCCGGTTCCTCTTCAGGGTGATTTTTCAAAAACCTTCGCCCAAGCCGCTGAACTCGGGTTTGATTCGGTCGAACTCCATATCCGTAACCCCGATTCCTACGACAAAACCCGACTCAAGGATTTATGCGCGAAGCACAATATCCGCATAGCGGCGCTCGGCACGGGGCTTGAGTTCGGCATGAACAATCACTGTCTGACTTCCCCCGATCCGGAGAATCGCCGTGAAATGGCTAGACGCTTGCGGAGTTATATCGATCTTGCCTGCGAATTTGACGCGGTTGTCTTCATCGGCCTCCTGCGCGGCAAAGCGCCCTCAAACGCGGAGGTTCGGAACTACCTCGATCTGTTCGCGCGGGAGATGGTCGATATCGCCTCCTACGCAGCCGCGAAGAACGTGAGCTTGGGTTTGGAACCGATCGTTTTCTATATGACTAACCTGATCAATACTACCCAGGATGGGATTGATTTCATCCAACGGCCGGGGCTCGGCACGATTGATTTCCTATTGGACACGCACCATATGTTCATCGAAGATTCCGATATGATCGAATCCTTCAGACTGACTGCCGGAAAAATCGCCCATATCCATATTTCCGATAGCAACCGGCGCTACCCGGGAGGCGGAAATGTGGACTATGACGCGGTCGGCAAAATCTTGAAAGCGATCGGCTACCAAGGCGCGGTTTCTCTTGAGATCATTCCGTATCCCGATGGAACACGGGCGGCAAAAAACGGTATAGAATGGATGAAAAGGGTGTGGGGTTAAAAAATGTCGGAATCGGTCGGTTTGGGCGTTCCAATCGTGAAGCGTACGAATTTATCCAATATCGTGTTTGAGGAAATGAAGGCGCGCATTTTTTCGGGCACCTACAAAGAAGGTATCATCCTTCCGACGCAGGATGTCTTGGCCAAGGAATTCGGCGTCTCCCGAACCGTCATGCGTGACGCTTTTCACAAGCTTTCGTCTCTGGGCCTGGTAGAAAGCCAGCAGGGCCGTGGAAGCTTCGTACGCAATTCCAGCGCGGTCACCGTCATGTCTTCAGTCCTTGAGTCTTTCAAGATGGACGAGGCTTCCATCCAGGATTTGATGCAGGCGCGCTATTATATCGAGCAGGTGATCGTGCGTTTAGCCGCGAGCAAGGCGTCCGAAACCGAATTGGCTTTTCTAAAGGAAAACCTTGAGGCGATGGAAAAGGCCGTGGCCGCGGGGGACCTTCCGTTGTTCGCGAGCATTGATTTGGATTTTCATGAAAAACTCAGCGAGATGTCGCGGAATGTTGTCTTGCATAAGCTTCTTTCCATCATTCGAGAAATGATGAAAAAGTTTTTTGACGGCTTCAGCAAAACTCCCGGTGTTGTCCCGCGCGCCGTCAGATATCACCAAGATATCTACAAAGCGTTACAGGACAAGGATGCGGATCTTGCCGAACGAAAAATGAAGGAACACTTAAAAGATATAATTATCAACCTGGAAAAGAATTACAAGATTAGAGTGATTATTTGACGAGAGTCGATCTCGTCTGGTTTCCTTGACAGTTTGGGAGAATAGTATGCAATATACTATCAACCCAATCCGATTGGGGTTGTGATATTCGCTCAGGGGGCACAAGGTGAAAGGACTAGTAAAATACCAGAACGGTGACGGATTCATGGAATTGCGCGATATTCCGGAACCGAAAGCCGCGGCGGGACAGGTTAAGATTGAGGTCGCGAAAACCGGTATCTGCGGTTCGGACCTGCACATATTCCACAACGATATCGATATTCCTATACGTCCACCGGTCATCACCGGCCATGAGTTCTCCGGCACCATAGTAGAAGTAGGCGAAGGCGTTGAAGGCTGGAAAGTCGGCGACCGCGTCGTTTCCGAGACCGCGTTCGCGTATTGCGGCGTCTGCCTTCACTGCCGCGAAGGCTATTACAACCTCTGCAATCAACGCCGGACTCTCGGCTATTGGTTCGACGGAGCGTTCGCGCCTTATACGGTCGTACCAGCGGCTCGTCTCCACGCGCTTCCCACCGAACTTTCATTTCTTGAAGGCGCGCTTATGGAGCCGCTTGCCTGCGTGACCCACGCGGTGATGGAGTTGACTCACATCCAGCCGCGCGATTGGGTACTCGTTTCCGGCCCCGGCGCGGTCGGGTTGGCGACTATGCAGGTGGCTAAGGCTCATAACGCGCGCGTCATGGTCGCGGGTACCGACGTGGATGTCGAGCGCATGAAGAAGGCCACGACGCTTGGCGCGGACCTGGTCGTCAACGTGCAGAAAGAAAACCTCCTGGACATAATCAAAGACGTGACCGGCGGGGTGGGCGTGGACGTGGCCCTGGAGTGTTCCGGCAGCGCCCGTGCGTTGGAATCCGCTATTCTGGGTGTCCGCAAGCGTGGGCAACTCACTCAGATCGGCTTGTACGGCAAACCCATTACCGTTGATTTCGAAAAGATTTGTTTCAAGGAGATCAAGGTTACCGGTTCACTCGGTTCCCGCTGGATGTCTTGGGAGAATGCCCTGCTTTTGACCAAAACCAAAAAAGTGAAGCTGGAACCGCTCGTTTCCGACATCATGCCCTTGAGCGACTGGAAAAAAGCGTTTGAAATGTTCGAACGGAAAGAAGGACTGAAGCTGGTTCTTGACCCGAAAAAATAAAACTTGGAAAAAAGGCCCCGCGGCAATGTTGCTTTCGGGGCTTTTGGGTAGCGATGTTTTCTGAAAACGGCTGCGTGCAGGACGGGAGCGTGAGATGTACGGCGATTTTGATGAGCTTTCGGTTATTGACCGCACGAGTATTTCCGACCAAGTCTATTACCACATCAAGAAAATGATCCTTTCCGGAGAGCTTACCGGCGGCAAACGAATTCCTGAAGAACGCATAGCCGATCATTTTAAGGTGAGTCGGACCCCGGTGCGTGAGTCGATCCGAAAATTAGCCGCCTACGGACTGGTCGTCATCAAGCCGCGTAGCTACGCCTATGTCGCCACTCTTTCCCCGAAAGAGGGGCGGGATATTACGGAAGTCCGTCTTTCCTTGGAAAAACTCGCGTTCAAGATTTTCGCGCGGGTGAAGACGAAGGAGACGTTGACAGAACTTCGTCAATTGAACAAGCGCTGCGTGAAGGCCAATAAATCCGCGGATATCGCTTCCGCGTATGAATTTGACAGCGCCTTGCATCTTGCCGTCGCGCGAGCCACGGGGAACGACGAACTGTACCGAATGTTGGGGATGCTTGACGCGAAACTTCAACTATTGCGCTTGAAACAGTCGGTTCCGACAGATCGACTTTCCCATTATTTCGATCAACACGAGATATTATTGGAGCTTTTAGCGTCCGATAAGCTCGATGAGCTTGATGCCCTGCTGGACGAGCACATCGTCCACGACCTTGAGCCGGTGATCTGAAAATTATCCTTGACAGTTGAAAAATTCGGTTGTACCATCGGTTAAACGATTAACCATGGGAGCTGATGTGACGCGCAAGCCGACATTACTTGACGTAGCCGACTTAGCCGGCGTTTCCACTGCTACGGTATCCAACGTCATCAACGACACTAAATACGTCGGGGATGAGGTTAAGCGCAAAATACACGAAGCGATCGAGACGCTGAACTACATTCCTAATAACTTGGCAAAAAGCCTCCGCGTTAAAGAATCAAAACTCATAGGGCTGATGATTTCAGATATTTCCAATCCGTTTTTTCCCCCGGTCGTGAGGGGTATTGAAGACGTTTTGGCCAGAAACGGCTTCAATGTGCTTCTCTGCGATACTGATACCGATCCCGTCAAAGAAAGGAACTACCTAAAAGTTCTTTTGGGGAGAAGAATCGACGGCCTGATCGTTTCTCTAGCCGGGGCCGAGTATTCCCATTTTCAGGATCTGGATATTCCCGTCGTGTTCTTCAATCGAATACCGGAAACGGGATCCTACAATACGGTTCAAACAGCGAACGTTGAAGGGGCTTTTTTGGCGACCACCCATTTGCTTTCGCACGATTATAAGCGAATAGCCATCGTCGCCGGACCCCAGCACCTCAGTGTCGGCCGCGAGCGCCTCGTCGGTTACCGAGAGGCGCTGGAGAAAAGCGGCTCCGCGTATGATCCTGACCTGGTGAAAGTCAGTCCTTTCAATTCGGACGGCGGATACAGCGCCATGAAGGAATTGATGGAACAAGACAAAAAGCCGGACGCCGTTTTTACCTGCAACAACGTATTGACGTTGGGCGCTTTCCGCTTCCTGCGAGAAAGCGGTTTCAAAATACCCTCGCAGATAGCGCTCGTCGGTTACGACGACCCCGATTGGACCACGCTGGTGGATCCGCCCCTAACGGTTATTCGGCAGCAGAGTTTCGAGATGGGACTGGAGACCGGTGGTCTGATACTAGACTGCCTCAAAAAAAAAGAAAGTAAAGGAGCGCGAAAAATCGTTATGTCGCTTGAATTAGGTATCCGAAAATCGTGCGGATGCAATGTCGGTCAAAAATGAAGGGAAAAGATTTTTTGGTTCGGTTAATCGTTTAACTATTTTATAAGCCGTGGAATTAGATCGGCTGACTACATGCGGTGAGGGGTGTACATGTCCGCTACTGAAATATTGATCACTTTGCATTCGGGTTCCAAAGAGTTCGTGCATTCCTACATTGAAAAAAGCCTATTGGAATCAGGGTATGGTTTGAACGCCGTGTATCGAGAAGGGCCGTTGGATCAGGATCGTCTGTGTGAAGCGATACGGAACGCGTCCGGATATATTGTCGGACTTGAAAAGGTGACTGAAGAAGTATTGAACGCCGCGAAAAAATTGAAAGTGATCTCAAAATTCGGAGTCGGCACAGACAACATCGACATCGCCGCGGCTGAAGCCAAAGGTGTCATGGTCTCCAATTGTCCGGGTTCGAACAGCAACGCGGTCGCGGAACTCGCGTTGGGCTTGATGATTTCGCTTGCGCGCAATACGCACCATCTCTGCAACGATCTGCGTGCTCGGCATTGGTCGATGGATATCGGTTCGGAGTTGTCGACTAAACGAGTCGCGATACTTGGATTCGGAAATGTCGGCAGACGCTTGGCCGCGTATTTGAAACCTTTCCATGCGGACATTCTTGTCTATGACGCTGTCATCGACAGCGCGGCGGCGGAGGAATACGGCGTTCGCTACGCGTCGCTGGACGAGATCGCGACGACCTCGGATTTCATTTCCGTTCATCTTCCCTTGCTTCCTGAAACGGCGCACCTCATCGACGCCGATTTTTTCGCGAAAGTTAAGCCCGGCGTTTTTGTCCTCAACTTAGCCAGGGGCGGCATCATAGATGAGAACGCCTTATACGAGGCGGTTTTAGAAGGGAGGGTATCTCGCGCGGCAACCGACGTTTTCGAATTCGAGCCGCCTACGGCTTCCAAATTACTGGATGACGATCGGTTTATCGTCTTGCCGCACATCGGGGCGGCGACCCGCGAATCCACTCTGAATATGATGCGCATGGCTCTTGATAACGTTCGTTCCGTACTGGAGGGACGCGGTAATCCTCACCAGGTGCGGAGCGGAAAAGCGAAATAGACATGGAGATGATCGACGGAAAACGGTTAAAGAACCGCGCGTTGACGCGGTTTTTAAATACTTCTTATGCAAGTATTAACTTACAAGGGGGGACTATGAAGAGGATCAGTATTCTCGTAGTTTGCGTGTTGAGTTTAGCGGTTCCGCTATTTGCCGCGGGGGCGAAAGAGGATAAGTTTCCGACTAAGGGCATAGAGATGCTCGTTCCGTACGCGCCCGGCGGCGGTACCGACGCCGTAGCCCGGGCTCTTGCCGCAAGCGCGGAAAAATATCTCGGTCAGACGGTGACGATCATCAATAAAACCGGCGGCGGCGGCGCGGTCGGTTGGGCGGAGACCGCAAAGGCCAAGGCGGACGGATACAAAATAACTATGTTCGCGCCCAATATCGTCAACCTGTCTGTAATGGGCTTGAGCCCGGTCGGCAGCGACGATTTTGAACCCATTTGTATGGTCAACAACGATCCGGGCGTCCTCATCGTCGCAAAAAAGAACGCGGGGCTTAACCCCGTGGAAATGCTCAAGGATACGAAATATAAATCCGGCGGCGAGAACCCGAACTTCTACCTTCTGACGATTGAGGCGATCACCAAAGTCAAGCTTCAGGATATTCCTTACAACGGCGCGGCCGAACGTATCCCCGCGGTTCTCGGTGGCCACGTGGATTTCGCCATCGTGAATGTCGGAGAAGCCAAGGGGCAACTTGACGCAGGCGAGATTGTTCCGCTCGCGGTATTGGATGGGAAGCGCATGGAAGCGCTGCCGAACGTCCCGACGCTTAAAGAACTCGGCATCGACGCGCAGAAGGGCGCTTGGCGCGGATTGGCGGCTCCGAAGGGGACTCCGAAAGCGG
>Ga0172379_10007195_pt1 | contig 14559 bp, 13 predicted proteins | sample GrowelOW334metaG_FD_119756 | JGI IMG/M metagenome (GOLD analysis project Ga0172379, IMG submission 119756) | Groundwater microbial communities from an aquifer near a municipal landfill in Southern Ontario, Canada - Groundwater well OW334 metaG | ecosystem: Environmental > Aquatic > Deep...
AAAACATATAATTTAATAAAATAAATTATTAATAGAAAGAGTTTTCATGACTATTAGAATCCAAGATAACCAAATCATAAATCCCTATTCTCTAAATATGCTATCTACCGGACAAAATTTAGAAACAATCGATACTGAAGCATTAAAAGCACAACGAGCCGCTCAAATAATAACAAATCAAACTACCTATCCTTTCCAGTCTTCTGCTAAGGCTTCTATCCCATCAGATCAAAATAAAGCACCCACTAAAACTAAAGAAAATGTTAAAGCAGAAAAAAATCTTGTGCAAAAGTTAGAGCCAATCTTCGAAGACAAAGTTTTAGAAGTAAGGCAAGTCGTTCAAAAAATAACAAGGCAAATCACCTCTCTCCTCAACCCCTCTACCACAACGCCTATCTCATCAGATAGAATAAAAGACCATAGAGAAGATACCGAAACAGTAAGAAAAGAGCATTTAAAATACTTTTGGTTAAAAACATTAAAGTCAAAAGAAGTCTTTTACTTCAAAATTATTGAGGCCTTAGAAAGAAATCTCATTCAACTTGCCATTTCTTTTCTAGATGCTCCTGTTTTACCTGAAATTCCAATATGGTCAGACGATAGGGGGCCTAACTTATATTCTATTTTCTTCGAGGCTATAAAATGTGATCAAAAAACATTTGTTGATGAGGCCGTAAAAAGATTTATAAATTCTAAAGAATTTAAGAAAGAACCCCTAGAATGTTCAAGATCAGAGCCAAAATTGATTCTTCTCGTCTGTTCAATACTTCAAGATGATTTTAATACCTTTGGAAAGCTGCTGTGTGATAAAAATTTTAAAATAGACGAAAATCACAAAAACGACTTTATAAATTTTTTAAAATTCCTTTCAAAATACACCGATTATCTGCCAATGGTCCTGAATTCAAGATTATCTGAATTTATTAGCCCAGATGATCTATCAACGCTTCTTCTTTTGAATGTATTATATCAGCATATGACTTCCATAGAATCCTTGTTAAATTCTTCTCAGGAAATTCCAACAGTAGCAATCAGTAATGCTCTTAATATTGCTTTTGATCTTCAAGATGCATCAATATTTGATGCATTTGAAAAATCAAAATATCACAAAAAATCACAAAAATTTAATTCAGAATTAGTTTCAAAACTTGGAAAAGCATCGAAAGATGATATTGAGAAAATGTTCATGGATGCTGTAGATTCTAAAAATTCAAGGATGCTTGAAACATTCTCAACAAGCACTTTTATACCTAACACTACTCCTCAAATTTTAGCTGAAGCATTAATAAAAACAGCCTCTACTCCAAATGACAGATTCACTTCAAGTTTTACAGAAAGTTTTTTCATTTATCGACTTATGACTTTTACCGTATATGTAAGAATTCCTATAGATAGAAATGGCTGGGGAGGCGCATTAGTGCAAGCTTCCAAAAACGGATATGAAGGAATAGTAAAAAAGATTTTAGACTCATTCCAAGAGTCTAATTATGTATTAAATGACTGCGATACCGAAGAAGCTCTGGCTGAAGCAAAAAAAAATGGCTATCAAATTATTGAAAAATCTCTTAGAGAATATATAAATAGCTAATATAAGAAATAGATTTTGAATATATTTTTTCCCAATCAAATTTTTTCAATCTTTTTAATGTACATAAAAAGTTAATTTTTAAAACGACAAGATAAACTCTTTACGTCAAATCATTTTCCTTTTATCATCTGATTTATAGGTTGGCATATGAAAAAATCTCTTGTTTTTTTATTTTCATTTTTTTTATACACATCTCTATCGTCTTTGAAACCCCTTCCGGGAATAGAGAATTTTGAAAAATCAAAAATTACACAATTATATAAAAATTTAGATCAGAAATCTGTAATCCAGAATTTTGCATTTTATAAATTATATCCTGAATCAAAAGAAGGAAAGCAAGCTTTAAGAAGAGCATGGAATCTTCTGCAGCAGGAAAAAGTTAAGAATCCTTTGGTTTTACCAAGCCTAGATATCAACTTGATGATCAACTTAGTCAATAAACAAAGTGCCATACCCCCAGATTTTTTGGATGATGAAAAATTAAATTTTTTAGAAAGCTTGGGAAAATCCTTGAAAAACCGAAAATTAAAGGGATATGAAATCTGGGACAACAGGGAAATGCAAAAACTTCAAAATGATCAAATAGATCTTTCAAGAGCTTTGTTTCTAGAAGAAATGGGCTACGAAAAAGAAGCTGTTTACAAAATCAGATATTTTGAATCCTGCTTAGACTTAATGGCGCTTCAGATCATGGCAAAACTGCCAGAGAACCCATCTGATATAGATAAAATCAATGCTATCAATTACTTCATTTTTTATGAGAAAAAATTTAGATTCCCGCCTCATTCCATTCATGCAAAGGAAATTGATACCTTTACATTTTTGTCCACAGTAATGGATACAAGAAGAGGAGTTTGCCTGGGCGTATCGATTTTGTATTTATCTCTTGCGCAAAGACTTGGTCTTGAGCTGGAAATAATTACTCCCCCGGGACACATTTTTGTAAGATACAACGATAAAAAGGGAAAAATAATAAATATTGAAACGACAGCCAGAGGCTGTGATTTTCCATCTGAGATATATCTGGGAATTGAAACGAAGAAACTGCAATTAAGAAATATTAAGGAAGTTGTCGGTCTTGCTTTCATTAACCAGGCTTCAGTCTGCTGGGGAAATGAAAAATACGAAGAAGCAGTCAGCTTATATGAAAAAGCTTCTAAATATCTGCCTGATGATTCCAACCTGAATCAATTATTAGGATATAATTTATTGTTTGTTGGAAAAATTGATGAGGGAAAAAAATTATTACTGCCATTAAAAGATTTCAAATCCGAATATTCAATCTCAAAAGACAATGTGATTGAAGATTTTATTAATGGCAAAACAGATGTTGAATCTCTGAAAGCGATTTTTTTACCTATTGATGGAGATAGAGAGTCAATCATCGAAAAACAGGCTTCTTTGAAAAAGATCGTTGAAAAATTCCCAAAATTCAGGGGCGGGATTTTTCAGCTTGCAAACACCTATTTGCAGTTAGGACGGGAAAAAGAAGCGTTAAAATATTTACAAAACTGTTTTGATCTGGATAAATCCGATCCGATCGTCAGTTATTACTTAGCCATTATTTCATTTGAGAGACTTGACTACCTTAACTCATGGAAATACTTAAAAAATTTAGAGGAATTATTAGAAAAAGAAAATCATCATCCTCAAGCTCTAAAAGGTTTTAAAGAGACTTTAAAAAGAGCTTCACCTGATATTTCAAAAAATTAATCAAACAGGCTCAGCTTAATATTCTTTAAATATTAAAATTTACCTGAACAAGCTAAAAATAATTCAATAAATCTTTGAAATTAAAAAACTATCAAACTTTTAACATAACTGCATCTTCTTTTATCTGATGCTGATTTTGTTTTGAGATACTATTGTCAGAAGAAAAACATAAATATAACCCTCCGGCAGCTATGAAAAAAACAGAGCTGAGCAAACCTCCCCAATATAGGGTTCTGCCGATTAGAGCCGTTTTAGCATGATCACTTGTTTTTAAATAACATCCTACTCCAAAAACCAAAGCGCTTACAGCCATCAATGACCACATAGCCTTATAAAAATTAGGTAATTGAGTTCTTTTCTTTTCTGATTTATTAATTGCATCATTTTTCTTAACTTCCGCGGTTTTTTTATCTAACCCATTTATCGTTGGATTTATAGATATTTCTATATGATTGTTAGTTACAGATGACATATTTTATCCTTATTTTTTTTGCAAAAATTTTAAATTATTTCTTATTTATTTCAAATTTTTTTTATGTGTTTGTAAGCGCTTTTTTTAGAAAACCCACCATTCGTTAAATTGAAATGTCACATCAATTTAAAAATTTTTATACAGAGGTAAATAAAAAGCATATAACTTTAATATTTTAGAAAAAAAAATTATAAAACTTTTCTTATAAGAAAAAACATCTGAACTAAAAAACAACAATAAAAAATTTTGAAAATCTAATAGTTTAATGAATAATCGTTCTAGAACTTGAAATATATTTTTTATCTTGTTATTATTTTCATAAAAATATTATCGAGGAAAAATATGTCTAGAGTTTGCATCGTAACAGATAAGAAACCGCAAAAGGGAAGAACTTACTGCACAAGAGGTATCGCTAAAAAAAATAAAGGTATCGGTCTTAATATAACAGGCAAAACAAAAAGAAGATTTCTTCCAAACCTTTTCAAAAAAAGACTTTGGTTAGCTGAAGAAAACAGATTTGTAACGCTCAAATTGACTCCTGCTGCACTAAAAATCATAGACAAAAAGGGCCTTGCTGCTGTTGTAAGAGACATGCGCAAACAAGGAAAAACTGTATAGTTTTTTAAGATAATTTATTGAAGCTTAATTCAAAAAAGTTATTTTTATTTTTCCTTTTTATAATTTTAGCTATATATGTTGTTTTTGTAGTTTCTTCTATTTCGGCCAACTTGCCAAAAGAAGGTCGGAACCCGGTATTTTATTCAAATCAAATGCGGCAAGATCTTAAGGTAACCTGTATTCATGCTTTAAAAAATGCAAAAAAAAGCATTCATCTGGTTATGTTTGGTTTAACTGATGAAAATATATTAAGTCTTCTAAAAAAGAAATCTTTAGAAAATATAAGTTTAAAAGTTTTTACTGATAAAACAACAACCAATCAGATCGAAATAAAACCCGATCAACTTTTCAAAATCAGATCCAGAGGTCTGATGCATCAAAAAATACTTGTTATCGATAATTCGATAGTATTTATCGGTTCTGCAAATATGACAACTTCTTCATTAAGGATGCATGACAATCTGATTATTGGATTTTTTAGTTCTCAAATCGCAGATTTTTTATCGCAAAAATCACCATTATCACCAGGATTCATCACATCTTATGTTGGTGATCAGAAAATAGATGTCTGGTTATTGCCGGACTCTCAGGACAAAGCCATAAACAGGCTCAGAGAATTGATCGGTTCAGCAAAATCTTCTATTGAAGTAGCAATGTTTACTTTCACCCATCCTGCTTTAACAGAATCTTTAATAGAAGCTAAGAAAAGAGGGCTAAATGTAAAAGTTGCTATAGATTTTCAATCAAAAAACGGTGCCAGCAAAAAAGCTATCGAAAACCTAAAAAATAATAATATTGAAATCTACTTCAATCAGGACTCAAAGCTATGCCATCATAAATACATTCTTTTAGATAATAATACATTCGTCTGCGGATCAGCTAATTGGACAAAAGCCGCCTTTAAAAATAATTATGACTGTTTTGTAATATTGTATAACTTAGATGGAAGCCAAAAAAAATTTATGAAACGACTGTGGCAGATTATCCAGGGCGATTCTGCTTTGCTAAAATAGCCAAAATAAATAAGATGAAAAATAAAAACTGAAAGTTAAAAAATATGGTCAATAACCTAACAACGCTCTTTTCAATAGCGCTCTCATTATTTATCCTTTTAAATGCCTTCGGAAATATCTCCCTATTTATTTCCCTTTTAAAAGGAATTCCAAAAAGAAGACAAACTCAGATTGTTATAAGAGAATTACTTATAGCTTTATTCATCATTATTTTATTTAATTATATAGGTCAATATCTTCTGAACTTTCTAGATATCAAGCAGGAAACAGTTCGGATCGCCGGAGGAGTGGTATTGTTTTTGCTGTCTTTAAAAATGCTCTTTCCACCAGAAAAAGAAAAACGTGAAGTTGAACAGGAACTTATAAAAATCACCGAACCCTTTATCGTTCCTTTAGCCATCCCGTTAATTGCAGGACCAGCAGTGCTGGCAGCTGTAATGCTCTATTCCCAGCAAATTTCCAATATTATCATGGTAGGAGCGATTATAATTGCCTGGCTGGCTACTTTTTTAATCCTGCTCTCTTCCCCTTACATAAGCTCGAAACTTGGTGAAAGAGGGATAGTTGCAATAGAGCGACTGATGGGATTTATTCTGGTAATGATTTCAATCCAAATGTTCTTATCAGGATTTAAAGATTTCATGCTGTTGAAATAATAATTTTAGTTTATTTAAAATAAGATCTTTTTTGAAGAAATACATGATCATAAGCAAACGATTTATTGGAATTAATAAAGGTTTATCATTATAATTTCATTCTTCATATTTTAAAAAAATCATTTGTTAAAACATTAAAATACAACTCATTGCATATATTTCAATATGAATAACATCAAAATAAATCTGACCTACGATGGAACCGATTATTATGGCTGGCAAAAAACAAAACATGGTCCTTCAATTGAAGAAGAACTGGAAAATGCTTTAAAAAAAATTTTCCAAAAAAGTTTAAAGCTGCAGGCTGCTTCCAGGACTGATAAAAATGTTCATGCTAAAAATCAGGTTGTTAATTTCTTTTTGGAAAAAGAAGTAGATCTAGGCATCTTAAAACACAAATTGAACTGCATGCTGCCAAAAGATATCCGAATATTAAAAATAGAAAAAGCAGAGCCAAATTTTCATCCAAGTACCGATTGTAAAAAAAAGCAGTATTGCTATTACATCCGCCAAAGTTCATTTAACTTCCCCCATTTAAGGTTTTATTCATGGAATATTCATCAAAACCTGGATATAGAAAAAATGAAAGCAGCGGCTGAATTTTTAATTGGTACCAAAGACTACTCTTCTTTTACAAACCGAAAACAGACAGACTCAATCAGAACAATTTTTGATATAAGCATTGAAAAGAAAGACGAGCACATCATTATTTCGATCACCGGAGATAACTTCTTATATAAAATGGCAAGGATAATGGTCGGAACATTAGTATATGCCGGGTTAAACAAAATAGATGCTGGCTCAATAAAAAAAATACTACTTTCTAAAGACAGGAAACTATCAGGGATGACAGCTCCGGCCCACGGACTTTTTTTAAATGAAATCTTTTACTAATTTTTAAATGAGTTTTTAGAAAATGGGACTAAAATTGATTTATGATCGTTTTTTGAAATTGTAATAAATAATCCTGTTGTGTCATCATAAATAAAAAAATAATAGTAAGACCTTATATGATATCTAGAAATGATCTTTGCTGGTGCGGAAGCGGAAAAAAATTCAAAAAATGTCATTATCCACATGAAAAATCAATTAATAACTTACCCAAAGCATATTTGCAGGAATATGGAATCATTATCAAGACCCAAAGACAAATCGAAGGAATTAGAAACGCAAGCAGATTAGCAGCAAAAATACTAGATGAGTTATGCCTAGTAGCAAAAAAAGGAGTTTCTACAGCAGATTTGGATGATCTTGCCAAAGAGCTTCATGAAAAATCCGGCGCAATTGCCGCACCGTTAAATTACGGCTATCCCCCTTACCCCAAAAGCATCTGCACATCATTAAATGATGTAATCTGCCACGGCATCCCAAGCAAAAAAGAAATTTTGAAAGATGGGGATATTTTAAATATTGATGTCACCTCTATTTTGGATGGCTATTATGGCGATACTTCAAGAATGGTTATAATAGGAAATACTACAGAAGAAAAGCTAAATGTTGTTAATACGTCTTACGAATGCTTAATGCAATCTATCGAGATATTAAAACCAGGCGTAAGAGTATTTGAAATTGGAAATATAATAGAAAAAATCGCAAAAAAAAATCATTGTTCAGTTGTTAATCAATTTGTAGGTCATGGAGTTGGAGTTACTTTTCATGAACCGCCTCAGATCCCTCATAGTTTTAATAATGTTCAGATTCCATTCGTTCCGGGAATGACCTTTACAATTGAACCAATGATCAATGCCGGAGTGAGGGATGCTGTTATTGATTCTACAGATAAATGGACAGCTAGAACAAAAGACGGAAAACCTTCAGCACAATGGGAACATACCATCTTGATTACTGAAGACGGTTATGAAATATTAAGCTTGGTCTAAATTAACAGACTCCACATCAGGTTTATTAAGAGCTTCTTTGTCAGTTTTTTTGCTGGTTTTTCTTTCTTTTTTTGCCATTAATGTATTTATTAGATTTTCCAAATGGGCATTTTCCATAATATATTTTTCAAGTTCAAGCTCAGTGATGTTCAAATCTTTTAAAATTATTTTTTCAGACTCATTCAAATCTTCAAAATCATGATTCTGATCTTTCTCTGCAGCTGTTAATTTTTCTTTAACAAAAAATAGCTCCTGTCTTGTTTGATGCAAAATATTTTGTTTTTCAACAAATTGATTTTTTAGCTGCTTGTATAATGAAGAAAGCTCCTGAAAATCATTTAAAGTATCTTGAGATACGTTTGTTTTCTTCACCTTGGAATCATTGTTTATTTTCAGATTCTGGCTTTGTTGTTTTATTTTCTCTTTCAAAGTCTGGATTTCAGCATCTTTTTGTTTTAGCACGTTTGAAATTTCATCAGCCTTGGATACTTGTAGATTTGCTATGGATAATTTAGATTCTAATATAGCGACTATCTGATTTTTCTCATTTAATTCTAAAAGGCTCTTTTCTCTTGATGCTTTTTCTAAGTGAAACGACTCTTTAATATTTTCAATTTCTTTTTGCAAATCCCGGTTTTTCTGAGTCAACAGCAGTATTTCGCTGTCTTTTGAACTATCGTTAACAAATTGATTTTTTTCTTTTAAAAGCTGAATTTCATTTTCTTTTTCTTTTAAAACATTTGAAATATCATCCAAACTCACAAGTTTTGATTTTAGTTCTTCAATTTTTGATTCAAGTGAGACAACAGCATCATTTTTTTGAAGCAATTCATTTTTTAATTTATTGATATCTTCATTTTGTTTTTGAGACATAATGTTTATAGCTTCTATATCATTTTGAAGAGATTTATTTTTTTCCTGCAAAAACTCCTCATCTTTTAAAAATGCTATTTTTTCATAAAGCTCATCTTGAACTATCTTAAGCTCTTCAATTTCATTTATCTTTTGATCAAGCTCATTAAATAAATAATCTTTTTTCAATAAGTTTTCCTGAAGGTCTTTTTTTAAGTTCTCATTTTCTTCTTCTTTTAAATTGATATTTTTATTTTTGATATCAATTTCCTTTTTCAAAGCAGCGATATTCTGCTCAAAATTTTTAACTAGCTCATTAATATTTTTTTGTTTTTTTTCTATTTCTGTATTTAGATTTTTATCATTTTTATCAATAAGCAAACATGTAATCTCATCAAACCCAATTGTTGAAATAATTAAACTAAGTCCAATTGAAAATTCCAATCCTAGGTTCCAAAGATGATTCTCTTCTATGTTGAATTGTGTGAAAACAGAATAAGCTCCTAATGAAATCAAAGACAAAAAAAGACCTTTGAAACTGAACCTGTAGCATATAAAAAGCCAAATTAAAGATAAAATTGCAAAGTCAAAGGTAGCAAGCGAAATGGTTAAGAAAAGAAAAAAAGGTCCTAGCAAAGCCCAAAATTTTACGTGATCTTCTAAGTTATCTTCTTTAAAAAAGATATTTTTTAATATATTTGACATATTTTATCATTGGTTTTTTTATTTTTCTTCACCAAGCAAGGAGATTGTTCTTGCGACTGTTAGAAAACCCATCTCGAACCTATCAAGTCCAAAATGCTCATTGGGAGCGTGGATATTATCATCTGGAAGGCTTGTTCCCATCATTACCGGCTCGCATTTGATCTTCTGCACAATTTCGGCCACAACAGGTACCGATCCTCCAGCCAAGATCTTTTTACAGGGTTTGCAATAAACTTCTTCATATGCCTTTGATGCCGCAACCGCTATTTTAGATTCATTTTTTGAACGAAGGGCTTTTCCTCCACCTTCTTGCTTTACTTTTATTTCTATTGCTTTTGGACATTTCTTTTCTAGAAAATCTTTAATTAATTTAGCAATTTTGTTTGGATCCTGGTTAGGGACTAATCTTGCCGATAGTTTAACCTGAACCTTTGATGGTATTACAGTTTTAAATCCTTCATTAAAATAACCGCCGCCGATTCCATTGATCTCAACAGTCGGTCTAAACCAATTCGCAACAAGTCCCTTGAATTCCTTTTCCCCGCCAATATCTTTCATTCCATAAGCCATTTTATAAGCATCCACATCAAAATCTAAATTATATGATCGAATTTCTTCTTTTTCCAGTTTTTCAACATCATCATAAAAATGTTCAATTCTAACTTTACCATTTTCATCAATTAAATTACCTAATAATTCACAGACTGCTCTGAGAGGATTATATGCTAATCCCCCATGTTCTCCGGAATGCAGATCATTTGATGATCCCGTAAATTCTAAAGATAATGTTGTTAGACCGCGGATTCCCAAAGTAATAGCCGGTTCATCTTTTTTCGGAATACCAAAATCAACGACCAACAGATAATCCGATTTTAATTTATCTTTCAAAGAGTCCAGCGCAGAGAATAAACCTTTGCTTGAGCTCTCCTCATCGCCTTCAATGCAGAATTTAATATTTACTTTAAGCTTCTTGTTTAATTCCATAAGAGAGCGCAGAGCTACCATAGAATAAAAAATTTGTCCCTTGTTGTCTGAAGCTCCCCTGGCATATACTTCTCCATCAACTATTGTCGGTTCAAACGGCTCTGTTTTCCATTGTTCAATCGGATCGATGGGCTGTACATCATAGTGACCATAAATCATTAGAGTCGGAAGTTTTTTATCCAGAATCATTTCCCCATACACAAGTGGATAAACCGGCGTATTAATTATTTCAGCTTTCAAGCCAATTTTTTTTAAATATTCGCTCAACCACTTGCAACAGGATATCATTTCAGGATTATTTTTCTTTGCACTGATAGTTTTGAATTTTAAAAAAGTAAAATAATCTGAGAGTATTTCTTTGCTATTTTTTTTATACCATGTTTTTAAATCTTGAATCATATCAAAAACCATCTTTCACTTTATTTATTCCACTATCAAACATTGATCTTGCACCATCTACTAAGTATGCGGCTAAATTTTCATCTCCTGAATAATTCAGCTCTACTTGCATTTTTCCATCTATCGACGGGTCTGTACAGGTTATAAGCACATAACATGCATTATTTTTTTGCAGATGTTTTTTTATATTATTAAAACAGTACTCTTTATTTTTTTTCTTCTTAATTTTTTTTAAAGATATCTTAACCACTAATTTCTCTTTTTTAAAAAAACACAATTTATTTCATGACATATTACAAAATATTATGCAAATACTTTTGTATTTCAGATGAATTAAAAAAAACAATTACGATGTGGATTTTGCTGTTTTTTTTTAATTTTAAAACTTCAGAAAAAAAATAAAAAAAATGATTTTTTTTAACACCTCATTGATGAAAATATTTTAATTTTTTAACAGAATCTTTAAAATTAAAACTTAAACAATCTTATAAAAAGATTTTCCAAATAAGAAAATAAAAAAAATGATAAAAAAAATATTTTTTTTGTACTTTCAAAAAAGAAGACTTTTCTTAGAAATTTTAATATCTGCTCCCGTAAAGAAAATATTTTATATTCTTTATGCTCTTGACAGGCTTATAAATACAAATTAAAATATATATTGAAAAAACCTAAATGGAGGCAGCGTTGATCTCTATGGCGCTGTGGAAAAAATGAATTTCATCAAAAGAATTTTTTTATTTATTTTAATAAATATACTTGTCATCTCAACAATAACTTTTTTGCTATCGGTTTTTAAAATAAATCCTTACCTGACCGGTTATGGATTGGATGTCCGCTCGCTTGCAATAATTTGTTTATTATGGGGCTTTACAGGAGCTTTGATCTCACTTGGACTCTCAAGGATACTAGCCAAATGGTTGATGGGTGTTCAACTAATAGACGAAAACACTGGAGATGCTAATTTAAAATTAATTCTAAGAAGGGTTGAAAAAATTGCTGCTGATGCTGGTTTGCAGTATACTCCCCAAGTAGGCATCTATTCCTCAAATGAAGTTAACGCTTTTGCGACAGGGCCTAGCAAAAAAAGATCTTTATTAGCCTTATCATCCGGATTAATCAGGAATATGTCGCAAGATGAAATCGATGCGATAATCGGCCATGAATTGTCTCACATAAAAAACGGTGATATGATCACTATGACCCTGCTTCAGGGTGTTGTGAACGCTTTTGTCATGTTTCTGGCTAGAATTTTAGCTTTTTTCATCTCTTCCATGGGAAAAGAAAAAAACAGATCATCAAGCAGTTCTTTTGCAGCAAATTATTTTTTAATACAGATATTCCAATTTGTTTTTATGATATTAGGCTCAATCCCCCTTGCATTTTTCTCACGCAAAAGAGAATACCGCGCCGATGAAGGCTCTGCAAATGTTCTTGGAAAAGAAAAAATGATAAAAGCCCTTAACTCTTTAAAAGCTTTTTATGAAATTAAAGATAGTCAAAAGGCTCATCCGGCCTTTCAGGCTTTTAAGATTTCCAATAATTCAAAGGGCATGGCAAATCTGTTTGCTACACATCCCCCTCTTGATGATAGAATCGAAAGACTTAGAAACTTATGAAAACAACTGTAGCTGTTGGAATGTCCGGAGGAGTTGACTCCTCCGTTGCCGCTTATCTTTTAAAACAGATGGGCTATAATGTTTTTGGCCTGTTCATGAAAAACTGGCAGGACGAAGACGAGCATTGCACGGCTAAAAAAGATTTCGAAGATGTTGTCAAAGTTTGTGAAAAAATCGGAATAGATTATTATACTATCAACTTCGAAAAAGAATACTTTGATGACGTTTTTTCCAAATGCCTTGATGAATATAAGCTGGGAATTACTCCCAATCCCGACATCCTTTGTAACAAAGAAATAAAATTTAACCTTTTTTTGAAAAAGGCCCTTTCTCTTGGCGCTGATTTTTTAGCGACTGGACATTATGCGCAAATTGAGAACATAAATAATACAAATCACCTCATAAAAGCTATTGACCTGAATAAAGACCAAAGCTACTTTCTGTACACTCTTAAGTCTTCGATTTTGGATAAAGTATTATTTCCTATTGGGCATTTGAACAAACCGGAAGTTAGAAAAATAGCGAAAGAACTAAACCTTGTAACTCATGATAAAAAAGATTCGACAGGAATTTGTTTTATCGGCAAAAGAAAATTTAAGGATTTTATCTCAAAATTTATTAGCTATAAGACTGGAGACATTCAGACCCTTGAAGGAAAGATTGTAGGTCAGCATCAGGGCCTGAGTTTCTATACAATCGGCCAAAGGCAAGGTCTTCAGATCGGCGGTCCAGGAGAGGCCTGGTTTGTTGCTAAAAAAGATCTTAAAAACAACATACTGTTTGTTGTTCAGGGACAGGATCACCCCAGCTTATATTCAATTGGATTAGCTGCTAAGAATCTTACCTGGGTCAACGAAGATGAAAAATTAGATCTCCCCTATCACTGCAAGGCTAAAATAAGATATCGACAGGAAGATCAGGATTGCATTATTGAAAAAATTGAAAATGATCTAATCCATGTTTCTTTTAAAAATCCTCAAAGAGCTGTTACCGAAGGGCAGTCGATCGTATTCTATCAAGATAAGGTCTGTCTTGGCGGAGCAATTATTTGTGAAACAAAATAAATGCTTTCTCATCTAAAAATACTAAGATGATTTTATAAAATTAAACATCAAAACTTAATAATGTTTTTCAAAATAATTTTATAAACATAATTTAAAAAAATAAATTTTAAAAATCATATAATACTAATAATAAGCCATTTAAATATGACCGTTTTAAATAGTATATTAAAATAGTCGCGACTAAAATAACATAATCCTGTTATTTTTCCTGCAAAAATATTTTTGTCTCAGTTAATTTAAAGCAGGTTCATTAAATTTTTCTAAAACCAAATCTTTATGATTTTTCAGCTTCAAAGGCTTATCTTTTTTCATTACATATATATGTTCGGGGATAATTTCATTTAACAGATCGTTAAGATTTTCATTTTTTAAAATTATAAAATCAACTTCATTAAGAGATGATAACAGTTCAACAAAGTCATCATCAGGTTTTGGATCTAAGATATAGATAATCACACTTTGATCTACTGAAAGGTTTTTAATAGCTCTAAAAACAGCCGTATTCAAACCAGGCCTTGAGCTCAGAGCTAATAAGGAGAATTTCTTATTTTCCAGAACTTTTTTAAGTGCAAACAGGTGTGAAAAATCAAATATCTTATTTTCTATATCATGTTCAAGAAGCCTTTTCGCAAATTCATTTAAAGTAATCTGATGACATCCGATATGTTCAATTGCAATTGAAGCGGCAATATTTGATAACTGACATGCATGCTCCAATTCCAATTTATTTGCCACAGCGATGCAGAGCATAGCTAATACAGTATCGCCAGCTCCGGTAACATCCTTGACTTCTTTGGAACTTACCGGAAAATCTTTCCTTTTATTATCTTCTGAAAAAAGTGATATCCCATGCTGCGATCTTGTGATCAGAAGATTGCTGATTTTTGTTTTCTTAAGAATTATTTTAGCAACTTTATCCAGATCTTCTTTTTCTCCAAGTTTTGCTGCTGCATAAGCTTCTTTAAGATTCGGTTTAATGATATCTGCGAATTTGTATTT
>Ga0172379_10007196_pt1 | contig 14558 bp, 11 predicted proteins | sample GrowelOW334metaG_FD_119756 | JGI IMG/M metagenome (GOLD analysis project Ga0172379, IMG submission 119756) | Groundwater microbial communities from an aquifer near a municipal landfill in Southern Ontario, Canada - Groundwater well OW334 metaG | ecosystem: Environmental > Aquatic > Deep...
GGCTTTGATTATCTGCGCGACAACATGAAGTTCGATGTCGCGGAGTTTTGCCAGCGGGACTTCAACTACGCCATTGTCGACGAGGTGGACTCCATCCTGATCGACGAGGCTCGCACCCCGCTGATCATCTCCGGCCCTGCGGAGATGTCCACCGAACTGTATGACAAGGTGGACCGGATCATTCCCAAGTTCAAGGTCGACGAGCATTACACCCTGGATGAGAAGGTCAGGTCGGTTTCGCTCACCGAGGACGGCGTGGCCTTGGGCGAGAAGCTGCTCGGGGTGGAGAACCTCTATGACCCCCGGAATATCGAGTGGCTGCACCACCTGAATCAGGCCATGAAGGCCAATGTCCTCTTCAAGCGGGATGTGGATTATCTGGTGCGCAACGGCCAGGTGGTGATCGTGGACGAGTTCACCGGCCGGGCCATGGAGGGCCGCCGCTTCAGCGATGGCCTGCATCAGGCCCTGGAGGCCAAGGAACGGGTCAAGGTGGAGCGGGAGAACCAGACCCTGGCCTCCATCACCTTTCAGAACTACTTCCGCATGTATGAAAAGCTCGGCGGCATGACCGGCACCGCGGATACCGAGGCAGCGGAGTTCAAGAAGATCTACAACCTCGACGTGGTGGTGATCCCCACCCACAACACCATGATCCGTAAGGATTACGCCGATGTGATCTACAAAAACGCCAAGGCCAAGGATCGCGCCATCATCCGTGAGATTCAGGAGCTGCACAAGAAAGGCCAGCCCGTGCTGGTCGGCACCATCAGCATCGACGTGTCCGAGAAGATCTCGACCATGCTCAAGAAGGAAGGCGTGCCCCACGCGGTGCTCAACGCCAAGCAGCATGAGAAGGAGGCGGAGATCGTCGCCGATGCCGGGCAGAAAGGCAAGGTGACCATCGCCACCAACATGGCGGGCCGCGGCACCGACATCAAGCTGGGCGAAGGGGTTACCGAACTGGGCGGGTTGCATATCCTGGGCACCAGCCGCCACGAAAGCCGCCGGATCGACAACCAGTTGCGCGGCCGTTCCGGTCGTCAGGGCGATCCCGGTTCCTCCCGGTTTTACCTCTCCTTGGAGGATGACTTGCTGCGGATTTTCGGCTCCGATCGCATCTCAGGCATCATGGACAAGCTGGGCATGGAAGAGGACGAGCCCATTGAACACACCATGATCAGCCGGGCCATTGAAAACGCCCAGCGCAAGGTGGAGGGCCATAACTTTGATATCCGCAAGCACCTGCTTGAGTACGACGACGTGATGAACAAGCAGCGCGAGGTGATTTACCGCCAGCGCCGCGAGGTGCTGGGGTCGGAGGATGTGCAAGAGGTCGTGGTCGACATGTTCCCTGAGCTGGCCGAAATGGTGGCAGGCGAGTTCGCCGAGCCCAGGGTCTCTTCCGAGGAATGGGACTGGGCCGGGGTTTCCGAAAGGATGTCCGGGCTGTTCGGTTTTTCCGCGGAGTGGAGCGAGGAGGAGAAAAAGGATCTTGATCTTGGCGGCTTTGCCGACCTGATCCTTGCCGCGTTGAAAGATCGCTACGCCAGGCGTGAGGAGGAAATCGGCGCCGCCAACATGCGGCACCTGGAACGGGTTGTTTTGCTCCAGATCGTTGACCACCATTGGAAAGAGCACCTGCTCAACATGGATCACCTGAAGGAAGGCATCGGCCTCCGCGGGTATGGCCAGAAGAATCCGCTGGATGAGTACAAGAAGGAAGGGTTCAACATGTTCGGTGAGATGATCTCCACCATGAAGACCCAGACCGTCAGCACCCTGTTTCGCCTCCAACTGGTGCGTGACGAGGAGGTGGCCGAGCTGGAGCGCGAGCAGCGGGAGCAGCGGCAGCCCATGCAGCTGGGCCGGGGCACCGATGAGGATAACGAGCACACACCTTTTTCCCGCGAGGGAGACAAGGTAGGACGCAACGCCGACTGCCCCTGCGGCAGCGGCCAGAAATACAAAAGGTGCTGCGGCAAGAGCAGCGGGAAGAAGTGAGATGGTGGCGGAAAATTTTTCAGTTCAAGGTTTCAGGGCTGCGGCGGTAAACTCCGGAATCCGTGGCAAGGACCGGCTCGACCTTGCCCTTATAGTGAGCGACAAACCCGCCGTTGTGGCTGGGGTATTTACCACCAGTCTGGTCAAGGCGGCGCCGGTGCTTCTGGACATGGAACGGTGCCGAACCGGCAAGGCCCAGGCCATTTTGGTCAATTCCGGCATTGCCAACGCCTGCACCGGCGAGGAAGGCATGCGTCTGGCCCGGCTGACCACGGCCATGGCCGCCGATGCCCTGAATATCGCCCCGGAGCTGGTGCAGGTCTGCTCCACCGGCATCATTGGCCAGCAGCTGGAACTGGCCTGTTTTCAGCGGGGGATTCCCAAGGCAGCTCAGGCCCTTGCCGCCGACGGGCTCGGTGATGTGGCCCAAGCCATCATGACCACCGATACCGTGCGGAAGACCGCGGTGCGCACCGCCCTTATCGACGGCAAGCCGGTTAAGCTTTTGGGCATGGCCAAGGGCGCTGGCATGATCATGCCCAACATGGCCACCATGCTCGGCTTCGTCCTCACCGATGCCAAGATCGAGCACGATCTTCTCCAGAGCGTGCTGAAAAAGGCTGCGGCAAAAACCTTCAACGCCATAACCGTGGACGGCGATACCAGCACCAACGACACGGTGCTGCTCATGGCCAACGGCATGGCCGAACACCCGCCCATTGCCGAGGACCGGCCCGAGGCATTGCACGCCTTTGCTGCCGCCTTGGAAGATTTGTGCAAGGAACTGGCCCTGATGATCGTCCGCGACGGCGAGGGCGCGACCAAGCTGGTGACCATCCGGGTCCAGGGCGCGGCCACCGAGGCGCAAGCCGATCAGGCGGCCCGGACCGTGGCCAATTCCAATCTGGTCAAGACCGCCTTCTTCGGCGAGGACGCCAACTGGGGCAGGATCATCGCCGCCCTGGGCAGATCCGGCGCGCAATTTGACCAGCACAAGGTGGATATCGCCTTTGACAACGTGCTCATGGTGCGGCACGGCCTGGGTCAGGGCAGTGAGGTGGAGGCCCGTGCCACTGCGGTGCTCAAGAAACCGGAGTTCGTGGTCACCATCGACCTGCACGCCGGGGAATGGAACAAGGATATCCACACCTGCGATTTTTCCCTGGATTATGTGAAGATTAACGCGGATTACCGCTCCTGATTCATCCCGGCTCTCGCATGGTGTTCTCGCGGGAGCCGGTGATTCCTCCAGGGTTGCACTCTCCTGCCAATCCTGCCGTATTCCTCTTGTTCGCTATCGTTTTCATGTCCAGTTGATCCTTAAGATGTTGCTGTAATGCTATAATACTACGTCCTTTTTTTTGAAAATAAGGACAATAGTATTTGACAGCATTCCTTCGCGCCATATAGCATCTTATGAGATGTGGGATATGGTTTCCCGGTGTGTGTTGGTCTTCGGATATTTTCTTCCGGGCCGGGGAGGGTATAAAAAAAACATAGCGAGGAGAAATGCATGGGTAGCAGCATGAAGAAGATCGGGATGACGTGTTTGGCCCTGTTGGCCAGCGCCATGTTTGTCGCGGCGGCTCAGGCGGAAATCAAAATCGGTATCCTGGCCCTGCGGGGTGCGCCCAAGGTCATGGAGGAATGGACCGCGATGGGGGAGTATCTCACCGGTAAGATGGGAGAGCAGGTTACCATCATGCCCCTGGAATTTGCCGCCATTGAGCCCATGATCAAGGACGGCAAGATCGATTTTATGCTGGCTAACTCCGCTTTTTATGTGGAGATGGAAAAACTCTACGGCGCCAAGGCCATCGCCATGCAGATCAACTCGGCGAATGGTAAGCCGGTCAAGGAGTTCGGCGGGGTGATATTTGCCCGCAAGGACAGCCCTATCAATACCCTCTCCGACCTCAAGGGCAAGAAATTCATGGTGGTGAAGGCCTCCTCCTTTGGCGGCGGCCAGATGGCCATGCGGCTGCTGCTCCAGAACGGAATCGATTACAAAAAGGATTTTGCCGAGTTCAAGGAAGGCGGCAAGCATGACAATGTGGTTTTGGCCGTGAAAAACGGGGCCATGGATGCCGGCACCGTGCGGAGCGATGTCCTGGAGGCCATGGCCAAAGAAGGCAAGATTTCCATGGCCGAATTTAAGATCATCAATCAGGTCAAGGATAGCTTCCCTTTTGTGCACAGCACCGAGTTGTATCCCGAGTGGCCCATGGCGGCGGCAAAGCATGTTGAGGGGGGCAAGGTCAAGAAGCTCGCCGATGCCCTTATCGCGGTAAAATCTGATTCCGACGCGGCTAAAAAGGCCGGAATCCTCGGTTGGGCTCCGCCCGCTGACTTCAAAAGTGTGCGGGAATGTCTGAAAGCCCTTAAATATGGGGCTTTTGCCAAATAACGAACACGGGGGATCGTGAATGGTTTTGAAGAAAAAAGGAATAGCCGCCAGGTTTATTCTTCTCGTTTCAATCCTGGCGCAGGCTCTGATGGTGGTGCTGGCGGTGGTGGCTATTTACACCGCCAGCAGCTCGCAGAAAAAACAGGCGGAAGGATTTGTCAGCCGGTTGAAGTCCGAGCAGGCGGAGCAGGAAAAGCTGCTGGCAGGAGAGCTGCGGCAGAAGGGGGAGTCCATTGCCGCGCTCCTGTCTCAGACAGGAGCGGCTCTGATCATTGGTTACGACTTTGATTCCATGAACAGGCTCGCCGCCAACGCCAAGAATGATAAAGACGTTGTCTCCGTGGTGTTCTATGGCAAGGAAAAGAATGTGCTTGCCGAGGCCAAGGATCAGGAACAAGCCAAGGAAACCCTGCGCAAGGAAATTCTTTTCGAGGGCAAGACCCTCGGTTTTGTCGAGGTGGGCTTAAGTCTTGCCGGGGTCGAGAAAAACTCCGAAGAGGTCTCCCGCCGCATTGAGGATTTGGTACAAACCACGCAGGATGAATTGACTGCAGCCTCTTGGCGGCTGGGGATTGTCATTCTTCTCGCCATCGGCTGTGTGGTGGTGGCTCTTTGTTTTGCCGTGTACTGGTGCCTTTCCCGTTTTGTCATCACTCCTGTTGGCCGGATTATTGATGGGCTTGAGGACTGTGCTTCCCAGGTGACTTCGGCTTCGGGGCAGCTTGCCGGCGCGGCGCATACCTTGGCCGAAGGCGCATCCGAGGAGGCCGCTTCCTTGGAGGAGACTTCCGCTTCTCTGGAAGAGGTTTCGACCATGGCCCGGCGCAATGCCGACAACGCCGCCGAATGCAATTCGCTCATGCGCGAGGTGAATACGGTGATGGGCAAGGCCAACCAATCCATGGCCGCGCAGACGGCGGCCATGAGTGAAATCTCCAAAGCCAGCGAACAGACCTCGAAGATTATCAAAACCATTGACGAGATCGCCTTTCAGACCAACCTGCTGGCCCTGAACGCCGCGGTCGAGGCAGCCCGGGCCGGCGAGGCCGGGGCAGGATTTGCCGTGGTCGCAGACGAGGTTCGCAACCTGGCCATGCGGGCGGCGGAAGCGGCCCGCAACACCGCGAATCTTATCGAAGGCACCGTGAAGAAGGTGAAAGAGGGCGAGGATCTGCTGGTTCAGACCAACGAGGATTTCTGCGAGGTCGCCGAGGTGGCGGCCAAGGTTGGCAGTCTGGTGGATGAAATCGCCATTGCTTCCAGCGAGCAGACCCAGGGGTTTGATTTGGTCAACACGGCGATTACCGAGATCGACCGGGTCACCCAGCAGACTGCGGCCAGCTCGGAGGAGGCGGCCAGTGCCTCGGAAGAGTTGAGCGCCCAAGCCGAATACATGAAGCAGTACGTGGATGATCTGGCGGTGCTGGTCAGCGGCGGCACCAAGGGAAGCAGTGCTGCGTTAAAGCGGCCGCCAATGTCCGGTGCGAAAAGATTGTCCCGCCAAGCCCCAAGCCCGGCACTGAAAGCGCCGGGAAAGGCAAAGGGGGTCCGCAAGGCCTTGCCGCAAGCTGCAGCCGGGAAGAAAAAAGCCGAAGAAGTTATTCCCTTTGGTGATGAAAACTTTGAGGATTTCTAACAGATACTCGGTTATTTTTCAGGAAAATGGCTGGCCTCTTCGTGGGCCAGCCATTTTTTTTGGTTTCCCTTGGGGGAATGATACAATAACCCATCGGTGTTGTGGATTTTTTCGGCGAAGAGCGCAAGGATCGGCGCTGAGAACTTTGAGGATTTTTAGAAGAAAAGAGTCGGGGGGAAATTAGTCAAAAGGCCGGAGGGATGCTTCCGGCTTTTTTTGTTTTTAACGGTTGAACTTCTCTTCGCAGGAGAGCCGGAGTTCCTTCTGGGCCTCCGCCAGAATCTCCTTGGCGTCGGTCACGTCTTGGCTGATCTGGGCGGCCAGTTCCTCGGGGCCGGAAAATTTTTTCTCCCCGCGCAGGAAGCGGAGCAGGTTTATTTTGATCGGCTTGCCGTAGATGTCCTGGTTGAAATCAAAGATATGGGTTTCGGCGGAAAGCTGGCGCCCGGCAAAGGTCGGGTTATAGCCGATGTTGAGCACCCCGCCGTAGCATTTGCCGTCGTAGATCACCTGGGTGACGTATACGCCCAGGCGCGGGCAAAGATCTTCCTCGGCAATGGCGAGATTGGCGGTGGGAAAGCCCAGCAGCGGTCCGCCGCGCTGTTTGCCCATTTTGACCTCGCCCCGGATTTGATAGTAGCGTCCCAGCAGTTTTTTGACATCGCTCATCTTGCCCAATCCCACCAGCTCGCGGATTTTGGTGCTGCTGGCCAGCATTCCCTGCACATAATACGGCTCCACCACCGAAACCGTGAATCCCTTGGCTGTTCCTTGCGCCTGAAGAAAGGGGATATCGCCCTGGCGGCTCTTGCCAAAGGCGTAGTCGTACCCCACCACCAGATCCTGAACGCCGATGGTCTTGCGCAAGACTTGGTCCACAAAGGTTTCGGCCGGGGTGTTGGCAAATTCCCGGGTAAAGGGGAGGATGACCAGCACGTCGATATTGGCCAGGGCGATGAGTTCTTTTTTTTGTTCGGCGGTGGAGATAAGCTTGAGGCCGATGTCGGGGCGGACCACCTTGAGCGGATGCGGCTCAAAGGTGACGGCCACGCTGGTTCCCTGGTTTTTGTAAGCCCTGCTCACCACCTCGGAGAAAAGAATCTGATGGCCCAGATGAACGCCGTCAAAGTTGCCGATGGTGACTGCCGCCTTGGGGAAGGGGGCAGGGATGTCGCTGAGGTTCGTGTATATATCCATAGATAATTGGAGTCCTGATTGTTGTGTGGACACACAATAGGCGACAACCGGGAAAAGGTCAAGCCGCCGGGCAGGGAGATTTTTTAAGGAGGCCTTGTAAATTTTCTTGACAAACACTGCCAGGAAAAACTATTATCGCCTCTCACGATGTGCCGAAGTGGCGGAATTGGTAGACGCGCTAGGTTCAGGGTCTAGTGGGGTTACCCCCGTGGAAGTTCGAGTCTTCTCTTCGGCACCATCTTGAAAATGTTTTGCGGTGAAAAATCTGGTCATGCTTCGGCATGGCCTTTTTTTTTGCCGCGCGTACCGGATTGCCCCTGGCTGGAGGAGAGGGGTTGGCGTTCCGGTTCTTCTCTGTGGCCTTGCCTCTCTTTTTGTTGACCTGGGACGGGGGAACCGTGCTATACTACTGGCATTTCCACTTGGATAACTCAACGGAGTCGCAGAGCATATGGATATAGCTACTCTTATCGGCCTGGTTATGGGCTTCGGGGCCGTGATCGGCGGCCAGATTCTTGAGGGCGGCCACATCGGCGCCCTTCTCCAGCCCACCGCGGCTATTATCGTTTTGGGAGGGACGTTTGGGGCAACCTTTGTTTCCTTTCCGCTCCAGGATCTTCTGCGGGCCTTCGGTAGCGCTGTCACGGTCTTTTTTCCCCAGGAGGAAGATCCTGAGGATTTGATCGGGAAACTGGTAGGTTTTGCCAGCACCGCCAGAAAGAACGGCCTGATAACCCTGGAGCAGGATGCGCAGCGGGTCAAGGACCGCTTTCTGGGCCAGGGACTCGAGATGGTGGTGGATGGGATGGACCCCGAGGAGGTCATGGCGGTCCTGCAGATCGAACTCACCAATTTCGAGGAGCGCCACAAGGTCAGCGCCGAGGTGTTTGAGGCAGCCGGCGGCTTTGCCCCGACCATCGGCATCATCGGCGCGGTTCTGGGGCTGATCCACGTAATGAACAATCTCTCCGACACCTCCAAGCTCGGCGCGGGCATAGCCGTGGCGTTCGTGGCCACGATCTATGGTCTGATGACCGCCAATATCGTCTGCATTCCCATCAGCACCAAGCTCAAAAAACGGTTGAAAGAACAGATCCTTCAGCGGGAAATAGTGATCGAGGGGTTGCTCGCCATCCAGAAAGGCGAGAATCCCCGGATGATCGAAAAACGGCTGCGAGGTTTCACCCTGACCAGCGGAGTCCTGATCTACAGCCGGGGTGCGGGGAGTTCATGAGCAGTAGCCGTCCAGCAGCGTTGCTGAACGGCTACTATTTTGTGGCTACCGGAAATTTCAGTGGTTTTGGGGAGCGATTATCATGAGCAGACCGAAGAAGAAAAAAGCCCATGAGAAGGAGCCGAATCTGGAGCGGTGGCTCGTTTCCTATGCGGATTTCATCACCCTGCTTTTTGCTGTTTTTGTAATGCTCTATGCCATGTCCATCGTGGATCAGAAAAAAATGGAGGAGGTGCAGGCCTCCATCCAATCCTCTTTTGCCGGGCCTCAGACTCTGACCCCGGCTCTCAAGGTTATCGGCAACAAGGATTTTGGCCTGATTCCCGAAGCGGTAGAGGCGCCGGTAGTCCCGCCTCAGCCCCAGGATGAGGCCGCTGCCGCGGCTGAGGCCCAGGAATTCAGCCAGATCAAACAAGAGATCGAAGGCAATCTTCAGGAGTATGGCGCCAAAAACGAGGTGCAGTTGACCGTCAACGAGCGGGGACTGGTGATCAGCCTGAAAGAGGCCGGGTTCTTCCCCTCCGGCACAGCCAAGGTGCAGCCAGCGGCCCTTCCCTTGCTGGACAAGATCGCCACCTCCATCTCCCGCTATGATAATACCCTCCGCATCGAAGGGCACACGGACAATGTGCCGGTCAATTCATCGGCCTTCCCCTCCAACTGGGAACTCTCCACAGCCCGGGCCAACAGCATTGTCCACTATCTCATCGAGAAGCACGGCTTTAAGGGGGCCAAGCTCTCGGTGACAGGGTATGCTGAATACCGGCCGATTGCGGACAACGCCACCGAGGAAGGGCGCAAGCTCAACCGGCGGGTCGATATTGTCATGCTCTCCCGCAAGGGGGCCCAGGGCGAGGCGCTGAAGTTCGGCGGGGAATAGCCGATGGGAGCGCAGTCCGGGGAGCCGCCCATGCCCGAGCATGATCCCCGATTTGGGCAGGTGCCTGCCGGAGTGACTCCGGATGCGGACCTTGCCCATCTCTGGTCCCTGGTCTTGCACGCCGCGGACATCGAGCATGGCCTGCGCCATGGCGAAACGGGCTGGCAGCTTCTGGTGGCAGAGAAAAACATCTCCCGCGCCAGGGAAGAGCTGCGGCTTTTTACCGAGGAAAACCAAAACTGGCCGCCGGAGCGGACGGCCCAATCCGGGCGGGCCGCCATTGTCGAGCACGCGCCGCCAGTGTTGCCGGTGATCGGAGCCCTGGTGGTTTTTCATGCCATTACCGGCGATTGGGCGAGTCACAGTCACTGGTTTGCCAGCGGCGGACTCGACAGGGCCCGGGTGATGGGCGATGGCCAGTGGTGGCGGTTGATTACCGCCCTGACCCTCCATGCCGACAGTGTGCACCTTCTGGGCAACATCTTCTTTGGCGGTCTGCTGGTCTATTCCCTCTGCCGGCACCTTGGCAGCGGCATTGCCTGGTTCTCGGTGCTGCTTGCCGGGGCTCTTGCCAATGGGATCAATGTATTTTTCCACGATGACCTTTATCATTCAGTCGGGTTTTCCACTGCGGTTTTCGGCATGGTTGGCATGTTGAGCGGCATGCGGTTGCGCCGGGTCGGCGGCTGGCAGGAGATGGTTCTTGCCCTGGGCAGCGCGGCAAGCCTGCTGGCGCTCATGGGTTCTTCCGGAGAGAGGACCGATCTGGGCGCGCATTTTTGGGGGGTCGGCGTTGGTCTTCTGGTTGGGATAGTCCTTGCCGCGTTTGGGTTTGCCGGGAAACGGGTTCTTGCGCCCACTGGGCAATGGCTGCTTTTTCTTGGCAGCCTGGCGATGGTGGTTGGGTGCTGGCTGTATGCCCTGTATTCAGGGTAAGGTTTGTGGAGTGCTATGCCATGGTCATGCAGGGGGGATTTTCCTCTGCCCCATGGAAATCTGGGAATAAATTTTAAAAAGGAGTCAAGCCCATGGCTTGGGATGATCAGCAGCCACCTTGGGGCAAGAAGAAAGGGCCGCAAACCCCGGAAGAGGTTATCGCCCTCCTGCTTACCAAGATCAAGGAGTTCTTTGACCGGGGGAAGACCGGCGGCGAGACGGGCGGGTCAGGCGCTCCCGGCCGTCCCTCCCCGGATTTCCTCGGCACGGGCCTCTTTGGCCGTTTCGGCAGGATCGGCCTGGTCCTCGGCATCTTTCTCCTGGGCAATATTCTGTATTCGGCCTTTTATACCATCGCTCCGGGCGAAAAGGGTGTGGTGCTGCGGTTTGGCAAATACGTCAAGACCACCTCTTCGGGGCTGAATTTCAAGCTGCCCTTCATGGACGAGGTCATCAAGGTCGACGTGGAAAACGTCCGCAAGGAAGAGTTCGGCTTCAGAACCAAGACCCCTGGGCAGCGTACCGAGTTCGTGAAGACCGGGTACGAGGGCGAATCGCTCATGCTCACCAGCGACCGCAATGTCATCGACCTGGAGTGGATCATCCAGTACAAGGTGCAGGATCCCATCTTTTTTGCCTTCAAGGTCAAGGATGTCAAGCAGGCGGTCCGCGATATCTCCGAGGTTGCCCTACGCCGCATCGTCGGCAACATGACCTTTGATTACGTGCTCAGCAACCGGGAAGTCTTGGCGGCAGCCACCCAGCGCGAGGTGCAGGCATCCCTGGACCGTTATCAGGCCGGGGTGAAGATCGTCACTATTCAGCTGCAGGATGTGAACCCCCCGGAGCAGGTGAAACCTGCCTTCAATGAGGTCAACGAGGCGGATCAGGATATGAAGCGGCTGGTGAACGAGGCGGAGGAGGCCTATAACCGGGAAGTGCCCAAGGCCCGGGGCGATGCGTTGAAGATGCTGGAAGAGGCGCACGGCTATGCGGTGGAACGGGTGAATCTGGCCAAGGGCGAGACCTCCCGCTTCCTGGCTATCCTCAAGGAGTACAAGGGGGGGCAGGATGTCACCCGCAGGCGGATGTATCTCGAAACCATGCAGGAGGTTCTGCCCAAGGTCACCGAGATCTATGTGGTTGACGGGAACAAGGGTGGGATTCTGCCGTTTCTCGATGTGCGGGGCGGGAACAAGGGTACGCCGAAGACCCCATAGTATAGAGGGGATATTCTTCGTCCAGGTTGCAGCAGGGCCCAAGAAAAAAGACAGGGGAAGCCAGTGAATAGGATACTGCGTGGTGTGTTGATAGCGGCGGTGATAGCGGCGGGAGTGGTGCTGGCCAATGCGTTTTTCGTCTTGCCCGAAGGGAAGCAGGCGGTGATTACCCAGTTTGGCCGGCCGGTGGGCAAGCCCATCACCGAGGCCGGGTTGAAATTCAAGACCCCTTTTATCCAGGAGGTGACTCTTTTCGACAAGATGATCCTTATCTGGGACGGGGATCCCAACCAAATCCCGACCAATGACAAGACCTTTGTCTATCTCGATGTCACGGCGCGCTGGCGAATCTCCAACGCCCTGGTCTTCCTGCAGGCGGTCAACAACGAGAACCGGGCCATGACCATCCTCGACGATATCATCGACGGCACGGTCCGGGATCTGGTCAACAAGAACGATCTGGTGGAGATCATCCGCAGTTCGGATTGGAAACCCGAGGAAATGGGCTTTGGCCCCGCGGGCAAGGATGAGCAAATCCAGTATGGCCGGGACAAGATTTCCGCCATGATCCATGCCGCCGCCTCCAAGGTAACGCCCCAGTACGGCATCGAGCTGGTGGATGTGATGTTCAAGCGGGTCAACTACATCGACACGGTGCAACAGCGGGTGTATGAGCGGATGATTTCCGAGCGCAAACGGATCGCGGCGGAAAAGCGCTCCACCGGCGAGGGCCAGAAGTCCGAGATCCTCGGCAAGCTCGATCGGGAATTGAAGGAGGTCAGCTCCCTGGCCGTCCGCGAGACCCAGGAGATCAAGGGCAAGGCCGATGGCGAAGCGGCCAGGATCTACGCGGATGCCTATAATCAGGACCCCGAGTTCTACGCCTTTACCAAGACCATGGATGCCTACCGCCAGACCATGGGGGAAAACACCCGCCTGGTGGTTTCCCCGGACTCGCCGTTTTACCGGTACCTGAAAACCCTCAAGTAACTGTAACTGCCCAGCAGCACCGCATCTGCTTCGCAGTCTCGCTACGCTCGCTTAGCTGTCATCGGCCGGCTCATGTGCACTAGCACACTTCGCCGGTCTCTTCCGCGCATCTGCAGCACTGCTGAACAGTTACATGCCGTGGTTTTTGTCTATTTTTTGCGTCAAGCGGGATAGTTACAAGTAACCAGCTATTCCAGGTCGAGCGGGGTGAGGGGGTAGGCGGGGCGGTGTTCCTCGGCGGAGAAGGGGAGCCGACCCTTTTTGTTGAGCAGGGCCAGCAGCTCTTCAAGCTGGGCCTCGCTTTTCAGATCCGCGCGATTGAGCAGGGTGAAGCGGCAACCGCAGGAGGTGAGCTGTCCGCCGCACCAGGGGCAGATCTCCACAGGGCAGCCCAGGGTGTGGACCTCACCGTCCGCCACATGGCAGACCGGGCAGAGATCGGGGTGAAGGTGGGCCGGGACATATACCGGAAAGGTGGCGAGGTCTGCATATTTTTTGAGAAAGGCTTCGCGGTTTTCATGGTTGAAAAAGGCCAACACTTCCTCCTCCCAGATGCCCTCGGAAAGCGGGCCCAGGAATTCGGCTTGTTCGCTGGTGGCCAGGTAGAGATAGTCGTTTTGCCCGGTGCTGGCGCAGATCAGGAAGGTCCCCTGTCTGCGGTCCAGCAAGCGGAGCACGGTGATGGCGTCTTCCAGTCCTTCGGGCAGATAGCTGTAAAAGGCGTGAAAGATGTTCAGGGCCACGCTGTCCGTGTCGTGTTTTTCCACCAGGGCAGTGGCCTTGGCCAGGGCCTCCGGGGGAACGGCGTATTGCATGAGCAGTTTGATGTCGGCGAGCCGTTGGTTCAGGGTGGGCACGGTTTTCCTCTGTTATGAGTTCTTGCCTTGGGCAAGCATTGTTTGGTGCTTGATCGCGGCCAGCCAAGCGCTGGTTTCCGCGGCGATGTCGTCGGCCTGGGTAAGGGCCGTGACCACGGCCAGGCGTCTGGCGCCCATGGCGGTCAGCTCTGGGATATGTTCTTTTTTGATGCCGCCCATGACCGTAAAGGGCAGGGTGCATCGGGCGCTGAATTTCTGTATGGCCCCAGGCCCGAGGAAGGCGGAGAGCCCGTCCTTGGTCTGGGTGGCGTAGAGCGGGCCGATGTTGAAGTAGGAGGCCCCGCGCTTCTCGGCGGTGGCGGCCTGTTTTTCCGTGTTGCAGGACACGCCGATGATGAGCTCCGGGGCCAGGGCGCGGACCTCCGGGGCCGGGATGTCGCTGTTGCCGAGATGGACCCCGTCGGCGCCGCTGATCAGGGCAATGTCCACCCGGTCATTGACGATGAATAGGGCGCCCGCCTCCAGGGTTTTCCGGCGGAAGATCTTGGCCTTTTCGCAGAGGCGCAGTCCGTCGGACTCCTTGTCCCGCAGCTGAACGATTTTCGCCCCCCCGGCCAGCACCGCGTCAAGCCAGGCAAGGTCGTCGCGTCCCTTGGCCAGCCGCTCGCAGGAGACCGGATACAGGGTCACTTCCTCGATGAATTTTTTGAGCCGTTGCCGGTACAAATCGTTTTTTGTCTGCATTGCCACGGCTCTCCTTGCGGGCACCGGATCCAGGTTCTTACTTGTTGAAAAAAAAAGGTATCCAAGTATATTAATCGATTCGAGATGATCTTTCATTACGGTTTTTAGAAAATAGAGGCGAGCCGCCGTTACAGGAGCGGGGCAACGGCGAAGGGCACTTATGGGAAACGTGATTGTTGGGAAAGAAACAGCGGAGTTGAAGCTCGACGGCAAGACCTACCAGCTGCCGGTTATCATCGGCAGCGAGGGAGAGAAGGCCATCGACATCCGGGCCTTGCGCGCCCAATCCGGCTACATTACCCTGGACAGCGGCTTCATGAATACCGGCTCCTGTTGCAGCAGCATTACCTTTCTCGACGGTGAGCAGGGGATTCTCAGCTATCGCGGCTATGCCATTGAGGATCTCGCCGAGCATTGCACCTTTGTCGAGGTCGCCTATCTTCTGGATCACGGCAGCCTGCCCACCCAGACGGAGCTGAGCAAGTTCAGTCA
>Ga0172379_10007197_pt1 | contig 14557 bp, 14 predicted proteins | sample GrowelOW334metaG_FD_119756 | JGI IMG/M metagenome (GOLD analysis project Ga0172379, IMG submission 119756) | Groundwater microbial communities from an aquifer near a municipal landfill in Southern Ontario, Canada - Groundwater well OW334 metaG | ecosystem: Environmental > Aquatic > Deep...
GTGGTTCAATATTCCTCCTGCACTTTTTTATATGGGAGACACAGGTGCACTGGCCCTAGGCGCAACGCTCGGCGTAATAGCCATGCTCACAAACTCAGTTTTAATTTTACCTTTGATTGCTTTTATTTTCGTAATAGAAGCAGCCTCCTCCGGCATTCAATTACTTTCCAAAAGATGGTTTAAGAAAAAAGTATTCCTAATAGCACCTCTTCATCATCATTTTGAGGCCAAGGGCTGGAAAGAAGAAAAGGTGGTTATGCGCTTTTGGATTATCGGTGCATTTACTTCTGTACTGGGAGTAATACTGGCAGTCTTGAGCCTGATGTCGGCGTAGTAGTAATAGGAACAAGTAGAGGTTTTAAAATCGGTGCCAACGGAAGCGGCAGCGGTTTTTCCAATATGCTCACGCCCGGAATCATCGGAGAAACGGTAGGAACCTTAGTTGGAGTTGTTGTTGTAGTGATATTTGTCTGAGTGTCGGTTGTAGAAGTCTGTGATGTCTGTGGTGTACCAACAGAAGGAATCATTGTTTTGTCCGGTGAAACTTTTATAACAGTCCCCTCCGATTTAATCATTACCTGATTTTTTGTAACCGTCATATCAACAAGTGGTTTTCCATTAACATCAAGATTAGTGATGTCTTGAACCTTTTCAAGAACCTCTGTGCTCGATTGGTCTTGCTGAACACCCCAAACCGCTTCTCCAAGTTGAGTCAATGTATCTTGCTTAACAGTTTCCAATGTTTGACCCAAATTATTATCAACAGTTGGCGTTGTGAAAAATTCGCCGTATTGAGTATCTTCTAGTTCCTGCATCTCGGAATCCGGCAAAAGAAGTTCACCAGAATCCACCGTTTGAGTTTCGCCTTGCAAAGAATCTTTCTCGGCTTCTTGTGCCTTCTTTTCCTCAACCTGCGCATCCGAACTCATAGCTTCCAAAACTTTCAAATCTTCTTTTTTATTATCAAGCAAAGCAGATACCGCCTTTTGCTTTTCATCTACAGGCAAACTTTTTATTTCCGTTATAACATCCACAGTAGCTTGTTTGTAATTTTCTATTTGCTTTTGAGCATTGGCTTTGTCTCCATTCTCAATCATGTCGTGAGCTTCGAGTAATTTTTCTCCGGCCTGTTCAATTTTCTTCTCGGTTTTTTGAGACACACTTTGCGCAACTACAAGCTGCACTTCGCCAACAACGCTCTTTGCGTCATAAAGAGGTTCTGCAGGCAAAGTTAGTGTTAATTGTTTTTGATAATTATCTACGGTCTCTTTAATTTGAGCTCTTAGTTCAAGCGCTTTTGCCGGATTTTCAAATTCAAATTCATTTGACCAGCCAATCAATTCATCAATTTGCCATTTAAATTCTCCCAACAAAGCCTGCGCCTTTTCTTTATCGCCACTTTCGAAGAACATTTCCGCAGCGGCAAATTTTTCTTTGGCCTTCTCCAACTTCATTTGCTGCTTAGTGAAGTCGTCCATCGTAAGCGCCAATTTCGTATTCTGAGTAAGCTCTCTAACAGCATATAGCGGGCTGCCAGGCAAAATATTAGCCTGCTGGCTCATTTGATCCTTAGCCTCTTGCTTTACCGTTGCGATGTACTGCTTATCTTGTTCAAGATTTTGCGTAACCCATTCATTCTTTGCCTCCACCTGCTCATCCGATGTTATTTTAGGAGTAAGTGTCTGAGCATCTGATTTTACTTCAGCAGTAAAGCCCTTAACCAAAGTAGTCTCTATAACTTTTTTATCTGTAGCTACAACCAAATCCACGCGGTTTTGAATTGCAGAAACGGTAGATTTGCCTTTGCTGGAAACCATATCAAATGCAGCACGTTTTTTTGCAACGGCCACCGTATTTTTCGATTTAACTTGAAAGCTCGAAATATTATCAATCAAATTCACAACTCGTGCCCAAACGCGCCCTTCGGTCAAAATAACTTCAACGGCGGTTTCTGTTTTATTGTAAGGATTAACAAAAAGCTTGGATATCTTTATTTCTGTATTTTCGTCCAACCTGCTAATACTCTGATCCAAAAATCTTATAACCGCCTTTGAACCTGGTCCCGTTTTTATAACATCATCTGCACGAAGTAATAACTGTGAAGTACCAAGAATTTCATTTCCGTCACGAATTACATAAACGTCTCCGCTTACTTCTTCAAGCAAAGTTAAATACGAAGCATCTACCTTTTCGATATTGAAAGTGAAATTAAAAACAGTTACAAAAACAAACAAAGCAACCACTATGGCTGCTCCAAGCTTCCTAGTCCCCTTCATCCACCCAAAGAAATTAAAACTTCTTTTCATCCTGCCAAACTCAGCCAAAGTAAGAAGTTTTTCCTTTAAATTAGCCCTAAACATCGCGTCTGGGGTTAGAGTGCTGGAAACTTCCTTAATCTTGGAAATCAAACGCGAAAAACCAAAAGCCTCCTCCTCCGTTTTCTTTTCCTTCAAAGAAGACATTATAAAACTCTTCATTCTCGCCTGCTTTTCATCTGAAAGTTTTATATCACGACACAATTTCAACTTTTCTTCAAGCTGACTGAACTCTTCCGACTTACCTGATAAAAATGAGAATATAGACATAGTGATCAAAACCTAAAACGTATAAAAATGGCTTCTGTTACACCTCATGGTCATGCATCCCCATCTCTTCCAGGATGCGTTTAAGGTGTTTTAATGCTCTAAACTGCAAAATACGCAGCGCGGCCTGGCTGCGACCTGTAATTCCGGCAATCTCATCATTGGAGAAATCATTTATATACTTCAAAACTAAAATCTGTCTATACGAATCTTTCAATTTGCCCAGCGCAACTCCAAGCATTTCCTTATCCAAATTCAGATTTGCCCTAAAAGAGGCATGCGCTTCCCGGCGCTCATCTTTTATGTTTTCCACAAGTTCTTCGCTACTCTTGTGCAATCTGTAAAAATCAACCACCAGATTGTGAGCTATCCTAAAAATCCAAGAAGAAAAACTTTTCTGATCAGCTTTGTATTGGTTTATATTTTCCCAAGTCTTAAGGAAAACCAATTCCGTTAAGTCCTCCGCCTCCTGGTGATTAACGCGATAATAGATATAGCGGTATATGGGATTCACAAAAATATCGTACAGTTTGCCAAAGGCATCACTGTCTCCGCGCTTGGACTGTTCCACAAGCGCTTCTATCTCATCGCTATGTAATGGGCTTGGATTATCCATTTCGATTATAGCTTAGAAAAACGACTCTATCGTACCCGCGCTTTATTATATAGCACACTCGTTTCACTCGTGTGTGGAAAGTACCATTTTTTCGGTCAAGAATTCAATCGGAGATTTATTATCCGTGGAAATTGAAAATTTGTCACTATATTCAATTTTCTCTATATCGCGAAGAATTTTTAAAATAACCGAGCGAAGATCCATTCGGAGCGCAGCGGTATTTATGGAATTAAAATCGGGAGCGACATTAAATGCAAAAAGCACGGAATTGTCGGAAGCCGGCGATCTAAATTCATAAACATTATCAAAAACCGAAGTTAATGTATTTTTTATTAAATTTAAAAGTTCCGAATTTTCGGAACTAGCAATATTCATCATCACGCTGCCATTTGCGGTTAGGTGAGATTTCACGGTCTCGAAAAATTCACTTGTAGTTAAATGCGCGGGAATATAAAGATCATCTTTGTAGGCATCAATCATTACAAAATCATATTTTTTGTCTGAGTTTGCAAGAAACATTCGGCCATCACTTTCGGTAATTTTGCTTGTCGATTCGGCGGTGGCAAAATATTTCTTACCAACTTCCACCATAAGCGGATCGATTTCCACTCCTTCAATATTTAAGTTCGGGAAAAAGTTATGCAAAATTCGCGCACTGGTTCCACCGGCAAGGCCGATAATTAAAAAATCTTTTCCTTGTGGATTTAAAACAGGTAAAAGCGTTGCGTAATCCCAATAATAACCTGTCATAATGCGATATGGATTGTACATGGACTGCACCACGCTAATGTCTTTGTTTGTATGCAGCGTGCGAGTGCCAAAAGTGCTTTTCTGCACACGCATGTAGTTATAAACCGACTCACCTTCAAACTCGGTGTTTGGGCTGGCATGAATGGTTAATGGAATAAAAAACAAAACTATCGGAATAATCATAAAACCGAATAAAATCGCCCTTCCAATTCCTATTAAACCGAGCAACATCAATATTGCGCCGAATAGGAAAAAAGTTTCGCGCGAACCCAAAAATGGGATCGTGAGCAGAACCGGCAAAAATGTACCAACAATGCTGCCTACTGTAGAAAAAGCATAAATGGAACCAACTGCAGAACCGGCTGTGTTTATTTTTTCAATTGCGATGCGGGCGCAAATTGGAGTAACCATAGCCAAAAAAAGCAGAGGAATACTAAAAAGCCCAATTGAAGCGATTAAAGATGCGAAGAATATTTGAATGTGCTGCCCTGGGATTGCCTGGTAAGCCATCAAGAAAATAGGCTGACCAATAAAAGGAATAATTCCAATCAAAAATCCGGTAATTAGAATAAGAGGATAAAGAAGTTTTCTTGCTGTCTTGCCGTCGTTACGATCGGCAATGCGTCCACCAAGCCAATAACCGATGGACATGGCCACAAGAACAATGCCAATTACGTTTGTCCAAACAAAAAGTGAAGTGCCAAAATATGGAGCCATTAGGCGTGAAGCCGTGAGCTCAACTGCCATTACCGACATGCCCGTTACAAAAACAGTAGCGTAAAGAAAAGCTTTTTTCATATGGCATTAAATAACTTTAAATATGATTAAATACGCCAATAAGCATACCTGATGGCGCGGGAAAATAGTAATAAATTGTGTTTTTTTGCGTATTACAAGACACCTAACATAAAAATGATAAGTCCCGCCACGGTCTTTATGGCTTATGAACGGGACTTTCTGCAATTAACTTCAAATTCAATTAACCAATTATATGTTTCTCGCACTTTTCATCCTAACAATTCTGGAAGCTTTGATACTTCAGTTTGTGAACCAATAAATATTGGTGTTCGCTGATGAAGTTCCGTTATTTTTTTGTCTAAAATTCGTACGTGACCGTCTGTCGATTGTCCTCCGGCTTGTTCGGCAATGAATGACATGGGATTGCATTCAAAAAGCAGTCGCAGTTTGCCGTTTGGCGCTTTGGAATAACCGGGATACGTGAAAATTCCGCTTCCTTTAAGCAAAATGTGGTTGATGTCCGGGACCATTCCGCCGCTGTAGCGAAGGGTGAGTCCCCTTTTTATATAATCATTTGTGAGCTTTAAATATTTTTCATTTTCCGCAGCCGCGCGCAAATTTCCTGGCGCAAAATATTTTGATTCCGGTGCAATTTTTAAATTTTCTTTTGTTAAATAAAATTCGCCGTCTTTGTTGTTTAAGCGAAATTCGTGTGTGCCTTTTTTAAAGGTAATTACCAATGTTGTGTGCGGACCATAAACCGCAAAACAAGCAGCGAGCTGATCTTCACCAGTTCGACCAATCAAATTTCCAGCCGGATAAATTCCAAAAATTGAACCGACCGCAAAGTTCACATCTACCAGAGAAGAACCATCCAGAGGATCAAAAACAACCGTGAACGGCGCGCCCTTTTTGCCTTCAACTAGGCCTTCCAGCTCTTCCGATGCCATGCTTTCTGTGAGCCCTGACTTTTGCAATTCATCAACAACTATTTGGTTTGATTGTACGTCGAGTGCCAATTGTTTTTCTCCAGAAGCATTTTGGCTGCCGGCCAATTCACCACCTTGCTTCGAAATAGATTCGCGAATTAGCTTAACTGAATTCGGAATAGCTACACCCAAAAGTTCCGCGAGATTTTTTTCGCAACCTTGTTTTTTTAGAAAATCTTTAAGTTTCATCATAATATTAATTATTTATATAACTGCGCCTTGCCTGCACTCAAAAATGCCTTCTCCATCATGAATTTTAGGTGTTCTTCAATTTCCTTTTCCGCACCGGCGTGGTCGATTTTTTCAACTTCCGGCAAAAACTGTTTTAAAATGTATCGACGAGCTTTTCCGTTTTCTTTCGCGAACGCATCCATTTTTTCCAAAAGCGGTTTTGGGAAATATTTAAACCAAATGTCCGAAAGTGCCGTGGCATAATTAAACTTTCGCGCACCGGCAGCAACCGCACGGTTAAAATCCTGCGCTTCCAAACCCGTGCCGCCATGCAAAACGCCATACGTGCCATATTTGCGTGCCATATCGGCAATTTCCTTTATGCGATCAAACCCAATTATCGGCTTTTTTAAATATTGGCCATGCCCATTGCCTACAAAAAACGCAATCGCCTCCGGCTTAACCGCAGCAACCAATTTTTCCGCATCCTCAACCTTGGTGTAATAATTCGCAATATTTTTTTCAACTTCCGGATCCGCAAGCGCAGCAGCATTTCCAATCTCACCTTCTTCAATTTCCAAGGAAATTCCAAGCGGATGAATTTTATTCGCAACTTCCAAACATTTGGCAGAATTTTCCTCAATCGGTTTTTTGGAAAGATCAACCTCCAGCGAAGAAAAACCGGCCTCAATTGCGCGAGTAACGCATCCATCAACATCTTTTTGAATATGATCATGATGCAGGCAAACCGGCACGCTGTAGCCAAATTCGGCAATCATCCTTTCTATATATTCATGAGTTAAATCCGAAAGGCGCGCCGGATACATATCGCAATAAACCATTTCGGACTCTGCAATTTCCAAAATAACCGGTGAACGAACTCCCCACGCCGCATGTAAAATCGCATTCAAAATCCACCTGGACCGCACATTGGCAGCCACAACACCAAAACCATTCGCATCCGCTGTGCTCAAAATAGTATTTAAATTGGAAAGCCTATAGCCGTTTTTTAACGTGCGAACATATTTATTATTATCAGGTGTAAAAGGTGCAAGTGTCATAAAATTTAATTAAAGGATGCGGTTGCCACGCCAAGGCGTGGCATTAAATTGCTTAGCCACCCTTCGGGCGGCCTGCCAGAAGGATAATCTGTTGAAATAAAACAAGCAAAATAGCTTGGCCAAAGAGCTTGACCGGTATAAATTTCATGTTAAGATTGCACACCATTTATGCCACACATAACAATTAAAAATTCCCAGGAAGACCACGAATATAGGTTAGTGGACAGAGGCGGACCAAAAAGATTTCCTGCAACAATTTTTGATGATGCCTCATACACAAGCTCTTGCGCACCAAGTAATGTAAGAATATTCGCAAAACTATTGGCAGAAACAGCTCGTGGCCTACAAGAAGCAAGTTTTATTAGGCGCATGCCAACTGTGGGACTTATGATGGGCAACCACGACAGAGTTGCTTTTGGCGCAGAAACTGCACTTAGAAGATATGCACACAGCGCTTTCACGCTGGACTCATATGGTTTTAACGATAATGTTTCCACCATAACTCCACAAATGGTGAGCCTGGCAATAAACCATCATTTGCAAAAAGCGCTTATAAATAAAGGCTGCCGGCTAAAAGATCCGGCCCCTTTGCCGGAAAACTCATCATTGGTAAAACCCGACCTATTAAAAGAGTACCACCCTGTAATTAAATTAACTGAAGAAATTAAACAAGCAGTATGCAGACTTCTTGGCTAACCGGAATCAGAAAGATTTCAGCGTGCAGTTGTATATCTTGCAAATGCGGCATCCATGCACATGCATAATTTTGATTTTCATCATTTTATGAAAGAACTTCGGGCCACATTTGAAGCGTGGCCGGTTGATACAGAAAATCCGAATGAAGATTTTTCTCAACTTTCCACATTAAACCCAACGGGCTTAACTTCAGCGGTACGAACTGGAATTGCAATGAGATAAATTGCCAACATACGAATTTTAGGACAATAAAAAGAAAGGGTTAGATTGTGACGGTGGGAAGCTATAGAACTTGCCAGTGGAGATTAAGCCATTTGGCGGGTAACTATGCCTTTTGCCCCTAGCCTTCAACAACCTATAGAACCCTTTCAATTAAAGTAACAAATTAAAGATTGCCATTTGAAATTGGCAATTGTGCAACACTACCATCCTGTTTTATATAGATGGCATTTCGCACCGGCACCATGTTCATTGTGATACTGCTTTGTTTTATGCTTGCGAGTGTTTTTTCTTTTGAAATTGAAGTGCTTTTAATTTCGCGGACAGAAACCAATTTGTCGCGTTCAAGTTCCAACCTGCGCAACTGGTATCCCTTTGTATGAATTTCGGTGAATTTAATCAGATAAAAAAAGCTCAGTAGGCCGATCATGAGTGTCATTCCAAACAGAAGGAAGAATTTACCAACGCGGAGAGTTAACGGATACGTGTTGCTTGTGCGGATCGCGCGGTGGAATTGTGACGAGCGGGTCAGGATGAGCTGTGACATGTTACTGGGGTTATAAAGAAATAATTATTGGCTCTCCTGTGGGTTAGGCGTCTATTGTTGGCACCAAACCCACAGAAGAAGAATTTTTAGATTTTTTCGGCAGCTCGTAACTTTGCGCTTCTGCTTCTTCTGTTTTCTTCGTATTCTTTTTCGTCCGGTTCTATTGGTCGCTTGGTTAGTACGTTTAGGATTTCATTTTTAGATTTTTCTCGGAAGAAATGTTTTACGATTCTGTCTTCCAGTGAGTGATATGAGATTGCGACGATTCGTCCTCCGGGTGAAATTATATTTACCGCCGCCGCCAGCCCACTGTGCAAAACTTCCAGCTCCCGGTTAGTTGCTATTCTTAAGGCCTGGAAGATACGAGTCGCAGGGTGCCTTTTGAAATAGAAATCCGGTCTTGGCGCGACTGTGGTTGTGACAAAATTCGCAAGCTGCGATGTGGTCTCAAACTTCCCGTGTCTACGATGTTCAACAATCGCTGTTGCAATCCGATGAGAAAATTTTTCTTCTCCATATGTTTTAAAGATAGATAAGAGTTCTTCGTAAGGATAAGTGTTTACAATGTCTGCAGCCGTGAGTCTCTGGTGAGGGTTAAACCTCATGTCCAGCGGTCCGTCGTGGAGGAAAGAAAATCCGCGGGACGACTCATCAACGTGCAGAGATGAAAGTCCGAGGTCAAAGAGTATTCCATCGATTCTTTTTTCTTTTTTTAGAATCTCTTTGCCGATGAACTGTAAGTTGTCAAAGTTCTCGTGGATGAAGTTCACATTTTTGAACTGTTCCAACCTTTTTTGTGCAATCTCCAGATTTCTTGGATCCGCGTCTATTCCATATAAAGCGCCCTGGCCTTTGAGGAGTTGCAGTATCGCTTCACTGTGTCCTCCGGCTCCGAGAGTACAATCTATGAATACTTTTCCAGGCACCGGATTAAGAAATTCTATAACCTGATTGAGAAGGACCGGTATGTGTGTGTTAATGTTGTTCAAAACTTGTGTACAAGGTGTGTATAACTTTTTTGATCACCTGTTGACTGGAATGTACTTTTAACAGGTGCAAGTGTCAAACTATTTTTTATCAAAAACGTTGAAAAGATCAATTTTTGTGTTCATTTAAAATGGCTAACAGCCGCTTTTTGTTTTCATGAAGCCAAAAACATCGTTTAATGACTTCCTCTTGCGACTTTTTGGCGTTGTTGGGTAATTTTTGTATTCACTAATCATTTTGACTAGTCGTTTTTGTGTTTGAATAGCCGTGCGGGTAGGCGGAATTCTTAACATGTGCAATATATGGGGAGAAGTGTGCTGTTTTTTGCGTCTCGGCGTATAGCAAATCTTTCGCTGATTTAACGATATTACACAAACCAATGGTTTGAACATTATAAAACTTACGAGCAACCAACTCGCACAAAAAACAGCACACTTCTCCCCTTGGTTTATATCCTTATGCTCCCCTGCCGAATTACTTTAAGAACCTTTCCGGAACAATCAATAATTGTAGAAGGAGGATTAGTTGGAATACGACCGGAGTCTAGTATTAAGTCTGGTTTTAGTTTTGCACCTTTAAATTGCTTCTTTATTGCAGAAACCGAATATGGCGAAGGTTGGCCGGAAATATTTGCGCTGGTTGTAGTTAATGGTGAGCCGAATTTTTTTGCCAATTCCAAAGATAACTTGTGACCCGGCACTCTTATTCCAACTGTTTTTGCTTTTGGATTTAAAAACTTTGGCAGAGCCTTTTTGCGCCTAACTATAATAGTGAGCGGACCTGGCCAATACTTTTTAGCCAACTCCTCTGCCCTCTTATTAAATAATCCAAGCTTCTTTGCATCTTTCAAACTGGCAACCAAAAGAGAAACCGGTTTATCAAAATCCATCTGTTTCAATTTATATAGTTTTTCCAGAGCATCTTCATTAAAAGCATCACAGGCAAAGCCGTAGCAAGTTTCGGTGGCGTGGACTATTACTCCACCAGCCTTTAAAACACCTACTACCTCATTAATATCCATTGAATTAAACATAAAACGAATTAAGACACAGTTAATGTATATGCAAAACAAAGCATCGTCCAGGCTCAAAACTGGATTTATAGTGAGGCAGTCTTTATAATGGGCGCGAAAATCTTATTCATTTAATCCCACACAGATTTATGAAACCGAAAGTTGCAATAAATGGCTTTGGTCGTATTGGAAGAATGATTTTTCGAGCTAACCTTGTGCGTGATTTGCTGGATATAGTTGCGATAAACGACACTTCTTCTTCGGAAATGCAGGCTCATCTTCTTAAATATGACTCAACTTACGGGACAATTACTGATGATGTGAAGGCTGACGGCCCAAATGGACTTCTTGTGAATGGCAAAAAAATTCCAATGTTCTTTACTCGTGATCCGCTAGAACTTCCATGGAAAAAACTTGGCGTGGATCTTGTTTTGGAATGTACGGGCGCTTTTACAGATCGCGAAGGTGCAAGCAAGCATTTAAAAGTCGGTGCAAAACGCGTACTTATTTCTGCTCCAGGTAAAAATGTTGATGCAACTTTTGTGACAGGTGTAAATTGCGATGACTTTGACCCGGCAAAACACTTTATTATTTCCAATGCGTCTTGCACTACTAATTGCTTGGCTCCGCTGGCAAAAGTTTTGGATGAGGCATTTGGCATCGAGCGCGGATTTATGACTACAATTCACTCATATACAAATGATCAGATAATTCTTGATTCACCGCACAAAGATTTTAGGCGCGCACGCTCTGCAAATCTTTCTTTGATTCCAACAAGCACCGGCGCCGCAAAAGCAATTGGCGAAGTTTTGCCTCAGTTAAAAGGAAAATTAAATGGCGTTTCTGTTCGCGCTCCAACTCCAACGGTTTCTATCGTTGACTTGGTTTGCGATATGAAGCATGCTCCAAAAGATGCAGCGGAAGTAAATGCAATCTTGAAAAAAGCTGCCGAAGGCAAAATGAAAGGCATTTTGGCAATTGAAGAAAAACCACTCGTTTCGGTAGACTTCAAACACAATCCAAATTCCAGCATTGTGGATACGGCCCTAACTATGGTTATCGGCAATATGGTAAAAACCTTTGCTTGGTATGACAACGAGTGGGGCTATTCTATGAGAATGGTGGAGTTGGCTGCCAAAGTTGGGGTATAGGGCCGGCACCGCTTGGGCTTGCCACGGCTTGTGTTAGCACTATATAATGCCGACTGCCAATGGAGCGCAGACTGACCATATTAAACGCCATAATAAAAGAATTTATTGAGACCGCCGAACCGGTTGGGTCTCAGGCTATTGTGATGGGCTACCATCTGTCGGTTTCACCTGCCACAATTCGCAACGATATGTGCAGCCTGGAAGAAGAAGGCCTGATTTTTCAGCCTCACACTTCCGCCGGACGCATTCCAACAGATACAGGTTACCGCCTATATGTGGATGAATTGGCCGATTATGAAACTGCAGAAAAGCAGGCAATAAAGACTTTGGAGAAAGTTCTTTTGAGTTATGAAATTCAAAAGGCGCGTGAAAAAATTTATGATGGAGTGAGGATTTTATCGCAAGCAACGGGCCACGCGAGCTTTGCAACTTTGCCAGACAACAGACGAACTTTTTACCTCGGCATTTCTAATGTTTTGCGCCAGCCGGAATTTTCTAATGATCCGGTGCGTGCTTCACAGGTTGTAGAAGTTCTTGAAGACACTGACAATTTTATTAACACTCTGCGAGCGCTTGAAATAGGAGATGCTACAAAAATATTCATTGGTAAAGAAAACATTTTGCCTCAAATTCAATCATGCGCGGTGGTTGTAACTAAATATAAAATCGGCGACTTTGAAGGCTTTTTGGGAATTATGGGGCCGACTCGCATGAAATATCCTTTTAATCATGCTATGGTCAGAAAAGTAAAAGCATTAATGGAAAATTAATATGACAACAGACGACGAAATCGCAAAAAAAATCGCGGAAGCGCAGGCCAAGGACGCCGCAGCAATGGCAGATTCAGATAAAAAACTGGATGGCGAGCTTGAAGATGCCAACAAAAAAATTCAGGAATTAACCGATGCCGCCAAGCAGGCAATGGCAGACCTTAAAAATTACCGCAGAAAGACGGAAGAAGAAAAAGCCAGTTTTGTGGCTTTTGCAAACGCTTCTCTGCTAACCGCTCTTTTGCCGGTTTTGGATAATTTTAATCGCGCTTTTGCGCAAGTTCCGGAAGAAATCTTAAAAACAGAATGGTTTAAAGGCGCGCTGCAAATTGAACAACAACTTGTTGGAATTATGCGCAGACAGGGAGTCGTGGAAATGGAACCGCAAGTCGGGAAAAAAGTTGATCCGAAAATTCACGAGGCGCTAAATGTTGGCCCGGGCGAACAAGACACAATTATTGAAGAATTCGAAAAAGGCTATTTGCTGGGCGAAAAAGTACTAAGGCCGGCAAAGGTAAAAGTTGGAAACGGCAAAAAGGCCTAACCAAACTTTTAATGCCCGGCGGCCGTGACTTTCCAATTGTCTATTACTCGCTCCCCGTCTACAACATATATTCCCCCGCAATCGCCTGCTAGATTTGTAACCGGGCAAGCGTGTTGAACGAGAACTCGTATCTTTCCACCTACTACTGCGATTGGCTGATCTAACATACTTCTCGGCACCATCATTTTTCCATGTTCTTCCGATAAGGCAGTAACATTCACCCCATCTAAAAGATCTTCCCCCCTAATATCTTCATACACGGCTCCATATATGCTCGCACCCGTAAGACCATGCGGTTTTGAATCGCTGGAAGTTGTTTTTGAACCAGCATCAGTAATAATTAAACCTCTTTCGCGATAACCTTTCTTGCCTGGTACTTTTTCTCTAAAAACTCTTTTATCAACAACCGTTGCCAGAACAGTAAGCGCGCATTCATTCGGCTTCGCCACCCCTAGTCCCACTTGAAGGTTATCCATAAAAGCATAATTGCCAGGATGAACTTGAGTAATGGATGATCCTCCCTCTTGATTATTCCTGAAAAAATTAACAGTCGGAGTGGAACCAAGACCAATTTCCCTAAGCGTTACCCCGGCTTCCAGCCTACATCTCTCCGCAAACCTAATCATTTGATCACGCTCACCTCTAGCTATTCTCCTAACTTTTACAGGACTATTCTTTTTATAAACGTGTCCAGCATGAGTAGATATCCCAACCAGCTTTTCCTTAAAAATATCTGCCAAATGCATAATTGTCTGCATTGATTCATCTCCTCGCGGACTTATTCCCTCGCGATGCAAGCCGGTATCTACTGCAAGATAAATTTCCGGCATACCGGACTCCGAACCCTTAAAATGTCTGTACACTATCTCTCCCCCAAAGTCGTTTGCAACCAAAAGGCCAACCTGTGCCCCGTGCCTTTGAATCAACCGCTCAATCTTTTGAAGCGCACGAGGATTAACATGCGGATAGGCAATTAAAACATTATTAAATGGAGCCTCGCCACTATGAGTATCCATAACAGTTTCTGCCTCTTTTAAAGTCGCGGCAACAAAACCCTTTGCTCCATGACTTGCCTGCATTTCCCAAATCTGTGGAGTTTTTGTACTTTTTACATGCGGCATCAAAGCAACGCCCTCCCTATCTGCGATATCTTGAAATCTACCAATATTGCTCTCTAGCCTATTTACATCCAAAAGTACCGCCGGTGTTTCCAAATCCTGAATTCTTTGAACTTCGTTTGACATAGTCTGGGATGTTAGCACCGACTGACAGCTCCAACAAGCGAGTTGTGTTGTTAAAAACCGCTGAATCGGTTAAACAAGCCATTTTATATCAAGGTTTAAAATACACTTGACCTTGGTAGATTGGCACTCTAAAATAGTGAGTGCTAATTAATCTTTAAACTTTATAATTTATGTCTAAAATCATTGGAATTGATCTTGGTACAACAAATTCATGCGTGGCTGTAATGATGGGTTCGGAGCCGGTTGTTATTCCAAATACAGAGGGTGGAAGAACAACTCCGTCTGTGGTTTCTTTTAAGGGAGAAGAGCGCATTGTTGGAGTGACCGCAAAGCGCCAATCCATTATAAATCCGGAAAATACGGTTTATTCCGCCAAGCGTTTTATTGGCCGCCAGTATGAAGAGTGCCAAGACACGGCCAAACGCATGCCTTTTAAAGTTATAAAAGGTCGCAAAGGCGAAGTGGATTTTGAAATTGATA
>Ga0172379_10007198_pt1 | contig 14557 bp, 16 predicted proteins | sample GrowelOW334metaG_FD_119756 | JGI IMG/M metagenome (GOLD analysis project Ga0172379, IMG submission 119756) | Groundwater microbial communities from an aquifer near a municipal landfill in Southern Ontario, Canada - Groundwater well OW334 metaG | ecosystem: Environmental > Aquatic > Deep...
ACATGTAGCCCCGAACGGTTGGTCTGTCTGATTAAAATCAAGAAACATATCATCGCGGAAGTTGAGAAAAACTTGAGCAGAATGGTGAATTGATTGGCGCTCGCAATAAAAATGTTGCAACACCGTCCCATGACAAGACTTCGGATCAAATGATTTTTAGGTGTAGAAAAACGTTCACCGAAGCGTTAATCCGGCTCTTTGGTACGACGCTGGTAGTTATTACGAAAACAATTCGTATAACAACCCAGTTCGGACAAGTCCAGATCTGTTAAATTTACAGTCAACTGTTGCTTTAAATCATGGCGCGTTTATGTAAAGACCGGCATGGTGGTCACCTTTCGTCCCTGTGACAGGTACCAATAGGCGGTCCACCTGATTTTCGGTCAATCCCAAATTTGCTACATCTCGTTACGAAATGTTACCATGCGGCAGGTTTGAAATTTTTACCTTAATTTCTCATGTCTAAAATCGTTCAAAAAAATACCGGCAAATTGAAAAAAGGTTTGGCTCAAATGCTCAAAGGCGGAGTCATTATGGATGTTGTAAATTCCGAACAGGCTGTTCTCGCTGAAAAGGCTGGTGCGGTTGCGGTTATGGCACTCGAGAGAGTTCCGTCCGATATCCGCAAAGATGGTGGCGTTGCCAGAATGAGTGATCCAAAAATGATTCGCGAAATTATGAAGATGGTTTCGATTCCGGTTATGGCAAAAGTACGAATCGGACATTTCGTCGAAGCGCAAATTCTTGAAGCGATTGGGATTGATTACATAGATGAAAGTGAAGTTCTTACCCCTGCAGATCCGGAAACCCATGTTGATAAGTCGAAATTTAAAGTTCCTTTTGTTTGTGGAGCGACCGGGCTTGGTGAGGCTCTTCGTCGTATTAGCGAGGGCGCGGCGATGATTAGAACAAAAGGGGAGGCCGGGACAGGAAATGTTGTCGAGGCTGTAAGACATTGGAAGAAAATTCTTCACGAAATTGAGGCTGTGCGAAGGATGTCAAAGGCGGAAATGGTTAAGGCGGCAAAGGAGATGAGAGTGCCTGTTTCGATTGTTGAAGTGGTTGCCAAAACGGGACGATTGCCTGTCGTTAATTTTGCCGCAGGCGGAATTGCGACTCCTGCCGATGCTGCGATGATGATGCAACTTGGATGCGACGGGGTTTTTGTCGGAAGCGGAATTTTTAAATCTTCAAATCCTGCAAAAAGAGCGCGAGCCATTGTCGAAGCGGTGATGCATTTCAATGATCCTGTTCGAATCGCAAAAGTTTCGGAAGGGTTGGGAGAGGCGATGGAGAGTCAAGAGATTGGGAAATTGGCGGATAGATATGCAGAGAGGGGATGGTAAGAGAGAGGACCTAGGAACTAGTGAAGAGAAGAAGTTTCAGGACCTAGTAAACTAGAGAAGATATTAAAGATGCTAGTGAAGAGGGGATGAAGAGAAGAGAGTTAATTAGTTAAAATGAAAATCGGAATACTTGCAATTCAGGGATCGGTTATCGAGCATGCGCGGGCGCTTAGACGGGCCGGTGCAGAGGTTCTTGAAGTGAGAACTTGTCGCGATCTCGCAAAGGTTAGCGGTTTGGTTATGCCCGGCGGAGAAAGCACAACGATCGGCAAACTGCTTCGTATCGAAGGACTAGATAAAGCCATTATTTCGCGTGTTCGCGAAGGAATGCCAGCATATGGTACTTGTGCAGGTGCGATTTTGCTCGCGAAAAAAATTACAGGGATTCAGAAAGCACCGAATCTCGGACTTATGGATATTGAAGTTGAGAGAAATGCTTACGGGAGGCAGATAGATAGTTTTGAAACCGAAGTTGATGTGCCTGTACTAGGACAGAAGCCGGTCCCGGCGGTTTTTATCAGAGCCCCAAAAATCGTTTCTACTGGCGCGGAAGTGAAAATTTTAGCAAAATATGATGGCAAGATTGTTATGTGCCAAGAAAAGAATATGCTTGTATCGACTTTTCATCCCGAGATGACTGACGACTTAAGGGTCCATAAATACTTCATAAGATTATGTAAATGAAAAATTTTGAGAAAAATTTACGTGACTTTTTTAAATCTATTGGCGAAGATTCTTCGCGCGAAGGGCTACGCGAAACACCAAAAAGAGTTTTAAAAATGATTGAAAAGATTTTTGGCGGATATGGAAAAGATCCGCGCAAAATAATTAAGACTTTTGATGGCGAAAAATACGACGAAATGATTGTTGTTAAGGATATTGAGATGTATTCCGTATGCGAACACCATATGATGCCATTCTTCGGACGCGTTCATATCGGATATATTCCAAATGGAAAAATTCTTGGCTTAAGTAAATTCCCGAGAATCGTAGAAATTTTTGCACGAAGATTACAAAATCAAGAAAGGCTAACTCAACAAATTGCCGATGCCATTGAAGATGTTTTACATCCACGTGGAGTTGCCGTAATTATTGAGGCTAAGCATTTCTGTATGATGGCGAGGGGGGTGGAAAAACAATCAAGTAACGTGACGACTTCTGCGCTCCGGGGATTGTTTAAGAAAAAGGTTAATACGAGAAATGAGTTCTTGGAGCTTGTGAAGAGAGGACCTAGTTTCTAGTTAAGATAGTAAAGATGCTAGTAAAGAGGGGATTAAGAGAAGAAAATAATAAATTCTTATGACTAAGTATCTTCCGAAAAATATAGAAAATCTGATAAACGAGTTTAATCGCTTGCCAGGGATTGGACCGAAAACGGCGCAGAGGTTGGCTTTTTATTTGTTAAAAAGTTCCGAGATGAAATCGCGCGAGCTTGCGGATGCGCTTATGAATGTTAAGAAGGGGATTAGATTTTGCAATAAATGTTTTACCCTTACTTCCGAAGAAGTTTGCGATATTTGCACCGACCCAATGCGCAAGCAAGATGTTGTATGCGTGGTTGAGGATTCGATGGATCTGATTGCTATTGAAAAAACCGGACAGTTCCATGGTCTTTATCATGTTTTGCATGGAAAAATTGCACCACTTGATGGGGTTGGACCTGATGATCTCAAGTTGCGCGAATTAGTCGTAAGAGTTGATCTAGGCGAAATTAAAGAGGTGATTATCGCAACGAATCCGAATCTGGAAGGTGAGGCAACAGGCTTTTATATCTCAAAAATTCTTGCCGGATATCCGGATGTAAAAATCACCAGAATCGCTCGAGGTCTACCTTCGGGAGGAGATCTTGAATATGCCGATCAGACGACTATCGGGAGGGCGATTGAGGGAAGAGTGGAAATGTGAGTAAGACACAAGGCACAGACAGCAGATGAAGAGAAGAGGGGACTAATCTACTACGCCGCTTAATGTCGGTTTTTAGTTAAAATGTACCCTATACAAAAGTGTACCGTCTTTTATCCTTTTCCACGAAACGCGTTCTAACTTATCAGATCCATCAAATGCTGATAATTCTTCTTCCGATATCCAAAACGGCGCCCTGCCTACGATGTATTGAATCCCTTTAAGTAAAATTGGTAATGATTTTCTTTGCCATATCGTTTCTTTGTCTGAACAAGGCTCATCTTCTCTCCATGCGTCTGAAAATGATTGACATGATGATTCATCATCATAAACACTTAAATAATCTTCTTCGCTTTTCTCAATAGAACCAATGCGTGCGACTGATGCTTGTGTCCCTCTGTTTATACCTCCTGGACCAAATGCATATGTCCCAGCTTCGCTCATGATAACAACACCCCTATTACTGCTTACCGTGACTACATATTCCGACTTGTTAATACCCCATTCATCCATTGTCGGTTTAACCCAATTTGGGTTACCAAATACCAGTTCGATATCATCCATATTGACTTCTTTATTTGGCATAGCTGCTATATTCCAACTAGACGGTAATATCGCGGCTAATCCTGCTAGATACTTATGATGTTCAACCTCGCCCGACTGCCTTGTAAATTTCAAATCTTCTGCGGTTGTTGTTGGAAGAGGATTTGACAAGTCCCATTCGGTTTTTGGTCCATCCGGGCGTGGTATACCAACTATTGAATCAGTACTGATTCTCATGTTTGTTCCTGCTACTTCAACTTCGCCTTTAGCGGGGATGCCCCACGGCATAATATCCGCGACATAATATGTTTTTTCACCTGACCCCTCGTTTGTGCTTTTTAATATTAAAATACCTTCTCTTATTTCTACCGTTCTCTTCTCGGGATTGGGATCCGGGTTTTTATAAAAAAATAATTCATGATTTAATAAATTTTCTGCTTCTTCTCTTTTTAACAATACCAATGTGCCGTCATCATTTACCATATATAAATTATGCTTAATATGTTCATATGAAACCCACCCGGTATTTTCTTTACTATCTTTAAAAACTGTTCCTAAAAAATCCCCCATAGGCAGTAAAATCCTCTCACCTTCGACATCCACATATCCCATTTCTGTTTCGGGCATGTTGATTTTTTCTCTCTCCGGAATATCTAATCTGATACTGTCGTTAAAAAAGCCTATAGATACGCCATGATCACTGCAAAAAATCTGAGCTGATACAAGAGAATCTCTAACTTTATCTCTGTTTGCGTCCAGTGCATAGTACATATCTCTATATCCGCAATCTTGCATTCGACGAAGTTCTAAATTTTCATTTTCTCTAATTTGTGACAATGCTGCATCTATCAGTTCTTCTTCTGATAATACTGTTGTTTGTTTGGCTTCTACTGGAGGCTGGGGACCTTCTGTGGATTCTTTTTGGCAAGCGGTAGCTGCAAGAGATAGCAATACCGTACCGATAGCCAATATTTGTCTTCTCGGAGATTCCATAATTAAATTAATTGGGAACAGAGAGTGGCGTATTTTACTGTGAATCGCCCGGCGTGTCAAGTCACCATTGAAAAATCCTTCTGTTTTTGGTATAATGTACGGATACACAAAACCAAAATAAATATGCCAGAAAATTTACCCACCCTTGATTCCATCGAAAATCAACCCAAGAAATGGATTGAAAAAAAGGAAAATGGTCAATGGGGTGAATCTCCTGAGGCGGAAACACTTGTAGTAGAATTGGAACAGGATTATAAGCGGATTGCCGATGCCAGTCACAAGGAACAAGATGTTCTTTTCCAGGAAATAATTTCCCCGATAGGTAGTCGAGAGATTTTCAGTATAAATAACGGGGAATCTTTTGATGTCGGGGCGGAGATGGCTAAAAAAGGACTCTTGGAAGTTTTGGAGATAAAATCAAAAGAAACAGGAGGAAAAGGAGGAGCGTTGGATGATGCCTTTCGTGCTTTTCCGGAGCTTCGTCCTCTCGCTTATGTTTATTTATATCGCGAATTTGAAAAACGCGGCAAGGCTGTGGATTTTTTGCCAATTGGAAGCAGGGTTTCATTAAACAATGGAAGTGTTACGGTGGAATATCCTACCGATCCGGGCGAACCTAAGGATATAATTACTGTTGATTTGTTCCCTTGGGGGACTCCGTTGGGGCAATCTTCATCAACCGAGCCTATTGATAAGCCGGCTGCAGAACTCCCGCCAGCCGTTGAAACCGAAACTAATGTAGCTCCAACAATGCCCTCGGGTGAAGAGGCCACTGAAGAAGCGCCTGAATCTCTTCAGGACAAAGCGTGGAGGGAAATACAGAACTATGTTACCGACACATCCGCTCTTTATCCTCGCGCAAACGCAGAGTGTATATCTGATGGAGCGACCTCGTGGGCAATAACTTTTAAAAATGTTGACCCTGAGCATCCAGATTCTGAAAATCGACTCCTGCAATTCACATACAGTATCCCTTTGGATCAAAATCCGGACGCTCGTGCTTATGAGGATGATATAAGTGCTTGTTTTGCTGCAATCGGCATGGCAAGAAAACAGCCTGATTTAACCCGTACCAATGTAGAAGCTTCGCGTGAAGAAACGTTTTCATATGAAGAAACCGGGAGCAAATTGATTCAAGCTATTACAGAGGGGAACTGGGAAAGAGCTGAAAATTTGTACGGGAAAATCGAAACTCCGTCTGAACAGGAACAGTTAGCCGGAGTCGAAGCGGCATTAAATCTTGGAGACGCGGGGTTGGCAATGGATAGAGCCATGGCATCACTCATTTCCATAAAAAAAGCTGCTCAATTATCCCCACGGCAAGAACAAATAGTCGAACGACTTCAGAAATATATGCGAATGATACACGATTATTATGGGGATATAGCAATAAAAGTCGGCAAGAAAGTTGAATCCATAACTTATGCTGACAATTCCGCTAAAACCTCTTTTGAAGTAGCTGCACTTGATAGAGCAAATGAGATATTAAGAAGAGATGGCGTGTTTAATGGTAAATTGCCAGAAGGGGATTATCTCTTAAGTATTCGAGGAGAAGAGTCTGATCCAAAAAGATTAAAAGTTACCGGCGGAGGCGAAAGAAGTTATGTCTTTGGAGAGGTCGAAGCATCTAATTAATCGACTACATCACTTAATGTTGGTTCTCTGTATTCGCTCGGCAGGAAATCCGATAAGTTTGTTTCCGGTGCAGTTTCACCTGGACCGCCGGTTGTTGTTGTCGTCGAGCCACTGTCGTAATAATCCGAACCTCCACCTGTGCTACTACTTGCGCCATCCATAATCGCTCCAAACAATAGTCCGCCAACAGCCGCAGTGCATGGATTGAAAAGAGGATTTTCATACTCATTTCCACTGAAGCATGCTTCTGTTATTTTGCCAGGATTGTTGAAAACGAGTGATGGGCAGAAGTTACTCGCCGATATAAACAATTCGTGAATCATATTGTTTAGTTTTTAGTAATTTTTTGCCAGACGAATATATTAAATTTTCTCAGCATTAGTATCGTCTTTTTTAATAAGATAATTCCATCCGCCCATTTTCCATCTTTGAATTCTTTTATTGTTTTTTTACTTTCACCGATAAAAGCCTTTTTGATAACAGGATGTTTTTTGATCGAATCATACATCCCGTAAAAACTAATTCCCAGGGTTGGAACGAGCAAGATTAAGAATAAAGTCGGAGTTATTTCACCGCCTTTCATAATGTATAGCATGTCATAATTTTCAATAAAACCTATATTAACAATCGCATGTTCGATGACAATCCATGAGAAACCGACTAATGGAAGGATCCACCAGAATTTCGCCAATTGTTTTACTTTTAATTTTAAATAAATCCCAAGCCCAAAACACATCCCGATTAATCCTGTTGCCGCTGAATGACCGATGTACCCAAGCCCTCCTGCGCTAAGCGCGTCGGGGAAGAAATAAATACCGCCTAAATGAGGACCGTATGTGTATGAAAATGTTGCGTCTCCGAAGTACATTTTTTCAATCATGCTGAAGCCCGCACCTGATAACATTGAGACCCATAAATAGTCTGAAGGGTTGAGAAATTTCTTTTGTTTTTTGTATAAAAGATAAGTTATCAAAAGTACCGGTAAGAACTTCGCGAACTCTTCGATTGGAGGGATTATGATTCCGCTTGTGAATATCGTCCTTTCTTCAAATCCGATTCCTAGTGCCAGAGAATAGATTAGAAGCGATATACCTACTGCAATATAAATTCCTCTCGAGAAAGCGGAAAGCGAGATGCGGAATGGGACCGTTTTGGTCAGGAATGTTAAGACGAAAATTTCAATCACAAACCATGCTTCAATCCAAAACCATTTGCCTCCGAACCAGAGTAGGGTCGCGAGGACGATTAAGAGGGAAACTTGCGAGATGAGTTTTAAGTATTTGCTTAAAAAGACTTTCATAGTAGGAAGTTTAGCGGGTTTGAGGGGAAAGACAAGGAGGGGGTTGACGGACCAACTGGTTTGTGTTAAATTTTTGTCCTTTTTATTTTTAATATGCACATCCTCTCTTACCTAAAACAAGCTCTCTCGAAAATCGGTTTCACAGAAGGTGAAGCGGAGATTTATTGCGAAATTCTTAATGCGCCCGGATGTGATGCTTCGTATCTTAAAAATAAACTCAAATATAGTTTTGCCGGAATTTACAAAATGCTTCATGCGCTTTCGCAAAAAGGATTCGTCATACCTTCCGAAAAGAAGGGACCGATTATTTTTACGGCAGTTCCGCTCGATAAAATAGCCACTAAGCTAGAAGTTAATTCGCGAAAAATCCAGAGAACTGCGCGCAAGCTTACAGATCTTGCCAAGATGGCGCAGTTGCCTAAAAATGTTGAGATTTTTGAAGAAAACGATTTGACGGATTTTTACTTAAACATACCTGCGAAAATTGATGATTACATTTGGTGCGTTGGATCTTTTGAGGCTGTTGTGAAATTTTTCGGACCGCAAATTGAAAAAGATTTTATTAAAAATCGTGTTCGAAAAGGCGGACATGCTTCTGCAATTATTTTTGACAATTCGTCATTTTCCAAGGATTTAGCCGGACGCGATAATGGTGAAAACCGCGAGACCAGGTTTGTGCAAAACGGCGAGTATCCGCTCGAATTCAGTTATCTTTTTGGAAATAATTACCTGACGTTTTATAAAGATTCCGAGGGTGCAATCAAGATGGTCAAAACCACTTCGCCCGAGGTTGCGAGAGCTAAACTGATTCAGTTCCAGAAGTTATGGGGAAATGCCTAGAGTACCATGCCTTCGCAAGATATTTATATCGCGACTTAAACATGCGCCAAGCCTTGGGATTTTTTCGCAACATGCCAATCATGTCCTTGATGTATCGCGGTGAGGTATAGAATTCCAATTCCAGTTCGTCTCTTAACCCCTTCGCATCATAACCCATTTCCATCGCGCCGCTTCCCGCGTCAAATGAACTCCAGTCTATGCCGCCTTTCGGCGTTATTTTTAAGCGACCCGATTCGCAAGCCTCTTTCCATAATGGCGTGCCCGGATAAGGAGTAAATACTGGTATGTATGCCAAGAAGAGATTTTTTAATGCTTTAAATTTTTCAAATCCTTCTCGCACCTCTTCTTCGGTTTCATTCATATTGCCGACCATGTAATCGCCCACGCAAAGGATCCCGTGTTCGTGAGCGAAATTGATCGCTTCTTGTACGCTTTTTTGATGCTGAGCGACAAGATCGTATGGTTGTTTTCTCTCTTCCGGCGTCATAGTTGCCAAAATCATCGGCTCTTTTCCGTAAGCACTTAGAGTTTTTTCATTAAAAGATTCCACCCCGATTGTAAACGAGCTAAACCCGACTTTTGCCATCCTATCGAGTAAGTCGCCTTTGCCTTTTCTTTTAAGGGCAATCAAATCCGGCACGCCTGCAAATGTATCAAAAGACATTTTGCAGTCAGACTTCTCTAATAGCGAGACCAACTCTTCCACCCATTTTATATCCGCGAAGAAATCTTCGTCTGTAAAAGTTATGACTTGAGGGTAAAATTCTTGCACGATTTTTTCTATATTTCGTACTGTTCTCGACGGGCTAAATTTACGAACACCTCTTCCATAAGCACTTGCAGTTAAGCAATATTTGCAAGAGAACCTGCAAGCTCTTTTCGCATGGATGCTTAAGTCGAGCGCACCGTTTCGCAAATCCCTATAGGTATTAACATCAAGTCCTTCGTAAGATGGATCTTCAAGCTCATCAAGATTTTCTATACGCTTAAATGGATTTGTTTTTATCGCACCATCTCGAAAAGTTGAAACTCCCGGGATGTTTTCATCTGATGGATTCTGTAATAGTTGCGTTAATGTAATTTCTCCTTCGCCCGCAACAACGAAATCTATTGGCGAATTTTCATTCAATATCTCTTCGAGAACCTCACCACCTTCTTGCACGCAACCCCAAGCGTGCCATCCGCCCAATATCGTAATCATTTTTCTGTTAAAATCTTTTGCCGCTTGCGCGATTTCCATGCCGTCAGGTAAATTCGGAGTCATGGTAGAGATACCGACATAATCCGGGTTGGATTCCTGCAGTCTTTTTACTATTTCCGTTTTTTGCGTATGAATCATTTCGACCTCAAACCCAGCGCGAATTAATTGGGCCGCAAGCGACATAATTCCTGTCGGCTGTTTCTGGATACCGAGCGAGGCGCTTCTTTCCGTAATCGGCTGAACTAATGCAATTCGCATAAATAAAAAATTAGAAGAGGGTAACGATACCCTCGACTAATTAATTTGTTTATTTTTGACGCTAATTGCGTGGCGCAGGCGTGATTTTACAGATTGGATTTCATGCAATACGGTTCTACTCAGAAGTAGAAAACCACTACTGAATAAATCCATATTCCTTCACTCCAATCAAACGGTCACCGTAGTAAAACTGCAAAACATCTCTACAGAAAAAAGCATCTCCCGGTGACATCGCAATATCCAATTCTCCTCCGACATAAACGGCGCCATCCGTACATGATTCTGCGACCAAGTCGTAAGAATCCAATAATTTTGATTCGTATCCAACTATTTCCTCGTTACAATCTTTCGCCATTACTTTGACTGTAATTTCATCACCGGCTTGAGCATATGAATTTAATTTTGTTCTAAAAAAAACACCACCGACCCCGGCATCAAAATAATAAATATCATCAGCTTCCATGTGAGAATAGGTAATCCCATAACTGGCTTCTTCAGAAGAAGGTTCCGTACAAGCATCTATTTCTGTTGCCGCCTTATCCGAAACAAACATCGTAATTGTATCCACTCCCACCGGTCTTAATGCAAAATCCTTTTTGTACTCTTGGTAATAATTATATGCGGCAACTGCATCTTTATTAGCCACCCAATCGCTCCAGAAATCCACTTCGGCTACACATGTGTCATCATATTTTGATCCCGCATATATGTCTTTTATTTTAAAAGAAACCGTACTTGTTTCTTGTTCCGGTAAATCGAAAAACTGCATTTTGTATTCATCTGCAAAATCGAGCGTTGCGACAGGCGAGGTTAAATCATCATAGTAAACCTCAACTGTTTTGAGCCGATTGTTTTGATTAAAAATTTCCTCATCGCGCGCGAAGCCCGGAACTATTCCGACTGTACTGAGCGTCACGGGTCCGGCAAAATTTAAGCTTAAAATCTGCTCCGCATCATCGCCGGATCGACACCACGCTGTGGAGTAGTCCAAATCCAGTGTGTTAGCAGGACTGTATGCGAATCCCCATCCTGTTTCGTCCGCAAGTTCGGAAGATGCGAGGGCGTAAGTTGTTTCGCGAGAGAAATCCACATCTGTCACAACATCATCAGCGACTACTTCATCCGTGACAACCGGATCGGAAATTGTTTCGTCTTCTTTTTCGCTACAACCTGATGCCAAAACCAAACCGCAAACACACAAGAGCAATAAGAACTTTTTCATGGTAAGAAATTAAGATTACATAGCGTAACCTTAACACACTTCCTGCGACCCCAAAAGACAGGCGACTGACTGATGATAATAAAACGAGCTTGACTTTTTGGCAAATTTGTGCTTCAATACCGTTATGAGTATAAATTTATTGCCGAAATCTGGGGTAAAAAGCTTGGTTTTAGGTGCATTATTTGCACTAACGGGATGCCTCAAAGATCCTGTCCCTACTCGTACCGAAATCGCGACCCAAGAATGTAATATTATTGTTCGAACTGCTTCCCCCGAAAAGTGGTTTGGTGTAGTTGGCTGCAACGCGCGAAACAACACCGGCCCTATATGCCAGGCAAAGCGTCAGGAAGTTGAATCATTGGTCCAAAGTTGCGTCAAAAGAAAACTCGCAATAGTGCCATCAGATTTGGCGTTTTTATATTAGAGCCGAGCGGATCGATTTTTGCTTGAGTTATCAAATTAATGTTTGGTTATATATCACTTCATTCAGAGGGCGCGTGGCGTGGAATTACTGCAACAATTTAAAGCAAGTTGGTCCGGAACCGGAGAGATGAAGGGTAACTGGTAACTTACAACTTACAACTTGTAAGAGTTCGAAATCGTTGTGCAGGTTTTTTATTACGGATTGCATATCATTATTTTCAAGGGCACGGATTAGTTTTTTGGTTTTTTCGCGGTTTTGACCTGTTGGCAAATTATCTATTTTTGCGAACATTTCACCGGTTGAGCTTTTTTGCGATTTGGTCGAGAAAATTATTTTCGGTTTAAGTATCAGGTCGGTTCTTATCGGTTCTATTATTTCTCCGTAATGTGTAGCCCTTGCAACACCACCGGTTATAAAAAATGGCGTGTCCATCGATATTTTTGCGGCGAGTGTGCGGAGTTGCGGCGTGGTTAGATTCAGGTTGAGTTGGTCGTTTAGTTCTTTTAGTACCGTCGCGGCATTACTCGAACCGCCGCCGAGACCGGAGCGAAGCGGAATGTTTTTCTTGATAGTTATTTTCACCGAGTTATTGCCGGCTAGGAGTTTGACTGCCGCACGGACGGAATTTTCTTCTTTGTTCGCGTTTAGCTCTTCGTTGTTTGTTATAATTTCGATTTGTGATTTCCCGTCGCGTAAGATTTTCACTTCGATTTCGTCATACAAATCCGGCACTTCACAAATAACCGTTTCGACGAGATGGTAATTCTTGTCTTTGCCGAGGATGTCGAGAGCAAGATTTATTTTGGCGTGAGATTTCAATATATTTTTTTTTGATAACATTTTTCACAATAAACCATTTCCGGTCTTTCGGGCGAGTAGGTCGTATATATTTTCTCTTGGCACTGAGCACACTGTCTGATCCAGAACTTTCTTGGATTTCTTTTTTGCATCCTTGAAATGCGTCTGCATTCAAAACATTTTCTTGGCAGGGGATACCCGTGTTTTTTATAAAATTTAAGCTCCTGCTCAATAATCTTATAGTTTTTCTGACAATTTTCGCAGGTTAAAATTTCTCCAACAATACTATCGGGCGCGGTTTTTATATCATCCGGTAATTCACCAATCGTCCCCTTCCCGTAAGTACCCGGTAAATTATCTTGCCAGCGCCAACCTTTCGCAAGAACTTGCTCTTTTGTCATCGGATACCAGAGTTGAGCTGTCGTTTCATTGTAAGCAAACTGACTATATTTAATTGGCAAGAATTCTCCGAATTCAGGATCTGCAAGCTTTTCTTTTAAACTAAAATATTCTTGTTCCGTGTATTGCTTGTTAAGAATGCAATACTGATTATGGTTCAGGCCAAAACATCCAAAACAGTCGTGACTGCTATAAGATTCGGCGCAATAAGTCAGATTCGTAACCTGCCAAAGGCAAAGATAACAGAAATGAATATTGTAAGCATTCGTCCCGACCATCGCGCCTTCATAACAGAGTTCCGAGCTTACGCCGTACTGATACATGTCATAACAATAGCGCACGCCGAGTTGCATCTGGCTGCAATATTTCGATTTTTCAATATCGCTCGTATCAAAACAGTAAAACGAATCTTTTGCATTATATAAATGGTCGCCAAGAGAATTTTCAATCATATTATTCTGGAGGTGGCGGTAGGTGTGTTTCAGCTGCAGGGCGATAAATTGGGAGAGGTGGTTTTGGACTTCTTTATATGAACCGATGTTAATGGCGGCGAGTCGTTTTTTATATTCAGCTTGAGTGAGTTGTTGGTTTAAAAAACAATAATTTTTATTACGCAAACCGGTACACATAAAACAGTCCACGCAATTGACACAATCCCTCAAGAAATAACTGCTTCCGCAATTCGAGCAATCCTGACTCCATGCAAGATTATAGCAATCTTTTACATCTATACATTCATAACAAAAACTTGACTGGTGGCAGTAGTGGACATCCATGCAATTCTTGGCTTTTTTGACGCCATAACCGTAATAACAATCTTCCACAAAAGTCGCGTGGAAAATCATGTAACAGTTTTTTTCTTGACCGGCGTAGTGAGTGTATTCGCTGTTGATCGCGCCAACATCTATCGAGACACAGCAGTGGGGTACGCTTAACTCCAGTTCGTGGAATTGTTCGAGGAATGGTCTTGTCCAGTCGATAGGGCGACCGTAGGCAAGTGGATCCCATTTGTCGCTCCACCAGCATTGTACGCAATAGGCGGGGCGTGGGTTGTCTTCGCCAAATTGGGAGATGATTTTTTTACCGCATAATTTGCATGTGTTAGGGTAAAGGTACATTTCGTTACACCAAGCCATTCGGCGCATTTCACGACAAGGTGGACACCATTTGGGGGGCGGTATTTTCAGTTTTTCGTAGTATGCTATGTCGTCTTGCGGGATTGAGAATTCTATTTGGCAGTTTTGACAGGTTGGCATGTAAGTATTTTAAAGGAAGAGGGGAGGAAATGCGAACAGAGGAGGTCGCTTCGCGACCCGGGGTGAGTAAACGCTTTCTGAAACATGTCCAGTCGGAATATTTGACCGCTATCTGTCTAGACGGTATTTTTCTAATGAAATTTAACAAAAATACATATGGGCAAATTATCAAATACTGCACTTTGGAGCTTGTGTCGAAAGTATGGTGGATTGGCACTTGTGTATCGCAGGAAGTTCGTGGCGCTATTACCGGAGGTTGAGCGCAGGAAGTTGTATAGACGGCACGGTTTTTATTCCATTTATGAGTTTGCGGCGAGAGTTGGAGGAGTTACCGTGCGGGTGGTTGATGAGGTTCTTGCATTGGATAAGAAACTTACAGACAAACCGTTACTTAAGGCTGAAATTTCGGAAATCGGTTGGAGTAAAGTTTCCGTTATTGC
>Ga0172379_10007199_pt1 | contig 14555 bp, 7 predicted proteins | sample GrowelOW334metaG_FD_119756 | JGI IMG/M metagenome (GOLD analysis project Ga0172379, IMG submission 119756) | Groundwater microbial communities from an aquifer near a municipal landfill in Southern Ontario, Canada - Groundwater well OW334 metaG | ecosystem: Environmental > Aquatic > Deep...
AAAAGGGTCAAATTGGTGACGAATGGCGCGCATGACAGCCGGTTCGTCGCTAAAGTAACTTTTGGGCATATTAGGCTCATTGGCGCAGTAAGTACAATTAAAGGGGCAGCCGACGCCGGCGGTAAAAATGGACACTGGAACAATGCCCGACCAGGAGCGGACTTGCGTTTTGAGAAGTATTGGTTCGAGATTTTTGACAAATTTGGGTGTAAATTTTGCCCAATATCTTTTGAGAACAAAAATAAGCTGCCAAACCGGTGGAGAAGAATAATTTAAATTGGCAAATTTCCCCGCTTTCATAACTTTTTGTAAAGCCTGCAGGAATACTTTTTGAGATGTGAATTTTGTTCGAGTTTCTTCTAAGTTCAGAAGCAGAGCAATAAGGTCGGCTTCATTTTTTTTGGGAAAATTGGCGGGATAGAACATAGTGTATAATTATACCCCATAAAGTATGATCCAAAAAGCCAAACTCGACATTGCTGTTTCCATGTATATCTCCCTTTTTGAGAAGCAATTTACGTCTTATCAAAAAGTTTATCGAGATAAAAAAGTGGGGGTTTTGGTTTCTGGAGGGATAGATTCGTCAATTGTGGCCTTTTTTGCGCAAAAATACTTTCCAGAGGCAGTTTTTTTAAGTCTAACGACTGCTAAAGGAGTCGATGAGCCTTTTGTAAAGCTCTTGGGAGAAAAGTTACTGCGAAAAGCCCATTTTGTCGAGGTTAATGCGCAGCAAATAGACGAAAAACAAGCGGAAATTGTGGAACTGCTCAAAAACGCACAGGTTGAAATTAGTCCGATGCAGCAGGCCTTAGCGTCAGTTTATTACTTTCTTTTTCAAGAGGCCAAAACTTTGGGAATTGAGGTTATTTTTACCGGGCAAGGCCCCGATATCCTTCTGGCCGGCTACAATAAATATAAACATCTCCCCTTGTCGGAGGTGAAAACACAAATTGCGGTCGATATGCTCCTATTGGAAACGGATGACAAGCGTGATGGTGCCATGGCGAAAAGATGGTCAATTGAGTTAAAGCATCCTTATCTAGAGCCTGACTTTGTGGAATTTACGCAAACCCTTCCTGGGGAATTATTAATTCATGAGAATTGTGAAAAGTACATCTCACGTTTGGTGGGAGAAAAAATCGGTCTTCCGGAAGCCATTTACGATCGTCCTAAAAAGGCCATGCAATACTCGACAGGCGTGCAAAAGATTCTTCTAAAACCCTAAAACATTGCTTTTACCATAAAAAAAGGCATTTTAGCCAAAAAAAGACTGCCCTTTTTGGGCAGTCTTTTTCCTTGTTAATCAAAATACAGAAGTTGGGATCGACCATTAGTACGGCTCAGCTAAATCTCTTACAAGACTTCCACCTGCCGCCTATCAACCTTGTGATATTCAAGGGGTCTATAGATTCCTAATCTTGGAGTGTGCTTCGCACTTAAGATGCTTTCAGTGCTTATCACGTAGGAACATAGCTACCCAGCGATGCTTCTGATCAGAAACAACTGGTATACCAGGGGTTCCCCCTTCTCGGTCCTCTCGTACTAGAGAAGGCCCTCCTCAAGAATCAAATCGCTCACACCGGATAGAGACCGAACTGTCTCACGACGTTCTGAACCCAGCTCGCGTACCGCTTTAATGGGCGAACAGCCCAACCCTTGGAACCTTCTACAGCTCCAGGATGCGATGAGCCGACATCGAGGTGCCGAACCACGCCGTCGCTATGGACGCTCGGGCGTGACCAGCCTGTTATCCCCAGAGTAGCTTTTATCCGTTAAGCCCGTTCCGCTAACCACTGCGGAATCGGAGATCACTAAGACCGACTTTCGTCCCTGTTTGACTTGTAGGTCTCACAGTCAAGCATCCTTTTGCCTTTACACATACATTCCGGTTTCTTTACGGAATAAGGATACCTTTGTACGCCTCCGTTACGATTTTGGAGGTTGCCGCCCCAGCAAAACTGCCTACCAAATACTGTTCCCACCTAATTCGGCGGGTTAGAGTCAAGATTTTTGAAGAGAGGTGTTTCATTGACGATTTGACGTAAAGCCAAATCTCCCTCCTACACTAAACAGTCAAAAGTCTCTTCTCAATATTAAGCTACAGTAAAGCTTCTGGGGTCTTTTTGTCCGGGTGTGAGTAGGCCGCATCTTCACAGCCATTTCAATTTCGCCAAGTAGTAGCTCAAGACAGTTGCCAACTCGTTGGTCCGTTCATGCAGGCCGGAACTTACCCGGCAAGGGATTACGCTACCTTAGAACGGTCAGAGTTACCGCTGACGTTTACTGGAGCTTACACCAGGGGCTTCACTTAAGTAAACTTAAGCTTCACTCCCAGCGGTTGACTTACCAGCACTGGTCAGGTTTCAGTCCCTATACGTCCCTTTTAGAGGTTTGCAGAGACCTGTGTTTTTGTTAAACAGTCGGTTGGCATCATTAACTGTGATCCCGACGCTCCTGAGAGGTCGGGACAAGGCATCTCCAAGAAGTTACGCCTAGCTATTTTGCCGAGTTCCTTGAGCTACTGTAATTTGCACGCCTTCCGAGACTACTCGGTACCTGCCTGTGTCGGATTGCGATACGGATCTCAGTAAACGACTTTTTCCTCCTTTTCCTGGAATTTTTGCCCCTAAACTTTCTCTCCGATAAATCGGAAAAATCGTCTCATTTGTTGATCGTGACCAACAAACAAGAGCAGAGCATGATCAAATGGCCCTGTTCTAAGATTAAAAACCCGTCAGAGAAAAAACAAAATTTACCGAAAGCACCGAAATATTAATCGGTTTTACATCGTGCTACCCTCGATGAAACATCGAAGTTTGCCTTAGTTCCGGCTAACCCTACGTCGACGAACGTTGCGTAGGAAATCTTAGGTTTTCGGCGTTATGGATTCTCACCATAATTTAACGCTACTCATGCTGACATTCTCACTTCTGTAGGCTCCAACCCAGTTTACACTGAAATCTTCACCGCCAACAGAACGCTCCTCTACCGCCCTGATATAAATATCAAGACTTTCGTCTTCGGCAGAATACTTAGCCTCGAATAATTTTAGGCGCAAGAATCCTTCTTCGGTGAGCTGTTACGCACTCTTTAAAGGATGGCTGCTTCTGAGCCAACCTCCCGACTGTCTATGGATTCTTACTTCCTTTCCCACTTAGTATTCATTTAAAGGCCTTAAACGGAAATTTGGGGTGTTTCCCTTTTGCCCAGACTCGCTTATCCGAGCCGGACTCACTGCCATAATATACACTCTGGAATTCGGAGTTTGATTAATTTTGAGAGCAAAAGCCCCCAGGAATCATTCAGTGCTCTACCTCCAAAGATTAAATTATGACGCTGTGCCTAAACACATTTCGAGGAGAACCAGCTATCTCCAGGTTCGATTGGCATATTACCCCTAACCACAGATCTTCCCAAGTCTTTTCACCGACAACGGGTTCGGGCCTCCTCCCGGCTTTCACCGGGGATCACCCTGTCCATGGTTAGCTCACCTGGTTTCGGGTCTTCCACACTCTACAAACGCCCTATTCAGACTCGGTTTCCCTACGCCTACACCCGATTACGGGCTTAAGCAAAGCAAAGTATGAAAACTCACCAGCTCATTCTTCAATAGGCACGCCATCATCCCGAATAAATCCGGGACTCTGACTGCTTGTTAGCAAACGGTTTCAGGTTCTATTTCACTCCCCTTCCGGGGTACTTTTAACCTTTCCTTCGCAGTACTAGTTCACTATCGGTCACTAGAAGTATTTAGCCTTGGCCGGTGGCCCGGCCATTTTCCCACAGCGTTTCCGTGCACCGTGGTACTCTGGAAATCCACCTAATAAACTCTCCCTTTAACATACGAGGCTTTCACTCTCTATGGCAGCTCATTCCAAAGCTTTTTGTTAGAGAAAACTTACTATTATGTGGCTCCTAAACCCCCTTGATAAATCAAAGGTTTGGGCTTCTCCGCTTTCGCTCGCCGCTACTAACGGAATACCTTGAGGTCTCTTTTCCTCTGGGTACTTAGATGTTTCAGTTCCCCAGGTTCCCTACTTAACTTGCGTTAAATAATCCAATTATTTCTAAAAGGATGGGTTTTCCCATTCGGATATCGCCGGTTTGTAATGATTGCATAACATCTCACCGACGGTTTCGTGGTTTAGCACACGTCCTTAATCGGCTTCTAGCGCCAAGGCATCCACCGTTTGCTTTAAAATTCCCAACTTCTGTATTCTGAAAAACAAGAATACATTTAATAATAAAAATATTACTTGACGAATTTTGATTACTCAAATTAGCTTGTTAAAGAGCGAAATCAACGCGAAAAGGCTGCCAATTTTCTTAAACGATTTAAGAAACTGCAATCCTGAGGGGTAGTAGCGAGCTCGCCACTTACTACTACCCCTCAAAATACTTTTTCTTAAACAGTGGACCTGACCGGACTCGAACCGGTGGCCTTCCGCGTGCAAGGCGGACGCTCTAGCCAACTGAGCTACAGGCCCAGTTTGACTGGGCATCGACCGCTTAAAACGTTTCAGCCCCCGACTTTTCTCTTAATCCGACAAATGCACGCTCGTATTAAGTACATTTCTCCCTACCCTGGGTTTTTTTGGAGAGCCAAGAATGAGGCTGTCCATCCTTCCCGATATTTATTTATGAGTCTTCATAAAGTATCGAGTATTATAGTGAACGAAGTCGTTTGTGTCAACAGTCTTTTTGTGAGTTTTGTATTGATTAAATGTTTTTACCCATTATATAGGATTTCATTTGCTATAATTCTCAGCACCATGAATATTTTTGAAGTTCTATTTATTGTCCCGATTGTTAATTTGTTGGTCTTTTTCTATAACATTTTTACAAAAATCGGTCTTCCTGGTGCAATGGGGTGGTCCATTGTTGGGGTTACTTCGGCGGTACGCTTAGCGATTAATCCCTTTATGAAGCATCAGATGGAGCAATCGCAAAAAATGCAACGTTTACAACCGCAAATTGCCAAATTGCAAAAGAAATACAAAACGGAGCCGGTAAAACTGCAGCAGGCGCAAATGGAAATTTATAAGAATGAAAAGATTAATCCCGGCTATGGTTGTTTAATTTTCATTATCCAAATTCCCATCTTTATTGGTTTGTATAATGCGCTAACAAAATTGGTTACGAATGGTACGGCTACGAAAGCGATTGAAGCAATAAATAGTATGGTTTACACCTCGGCGATGAAAATTACGCATCTTGATATGCATTTCTTGGGCCTTGACTTAACCCGAAAACCAAGCGAATGGCAAACTCTAGGTTGGTGGTATGCGCTTATTCCCATAGTCACCGCTCTGTCGCAAATGTATCAAGCCTATTTAACGACAAAAATGAACCCGGTTGCTAAGAAAAAAATAGAGCCTGTTAAAGACAAAAAAAATGTCCAAAAAACGGAAGAGCCCGATATGCAAGCTATGATGCAAAAACAAATGATGTATATTTTTCCCCTTATGATTGGTTGGGTATCGTTTAACTTTCCCGTAGGGCTTGCCTTGTATTGGAACATTTTTACTCTTTTTGGTATTTGGCAGTACTCTCAAAAACCCAAAATTTCTCCGGAGATTGAAAAAAAGAAATAGCTGTTTGTATTCTGAACTGAAGGTGGTGTATGTTATAATATGTCAAGTTTAAAACTTAACGTGAAAACAAAAAAGTTTTCTTTCTTTGTTTCACAATTTTTGCGCATTTTACTTCTCCCTTTGTTGCTTCCCGCTTTTTTGCTAGACTTAATTTTGTTCTTTCTGTCGGAAAAAGGAGGGTGTGTGAATTGTGGAATAAAGGACATTGTCGAGAGTGGTGTTTTTATTCAAATCATATTAAAAAAATATCATCATGAACAGCCCGGAGGAAACAACCAAGCAGGAAGCAGGTAAGAAGATTCCCGTTACAGAAACCCTGCAAAAATTAAAATCGAAAGTGAGCGATATTTTTGCCAAAGATGGCAAAGAAAAAGTTGCGGAAGAATATCTTGAAGAGCAGGTGCAAATCGATCCAAGAGTAACAGATAAGCCTTCTCGAGCCAGCACAAAGTCAAAGCTGCAAATACTAAATGAAGCCATAAAGAACAGTCTTGCCGGAGGTGGCGCAACAAAAATTGAGCCCTCTCAAATTCAAACGGCGGCAAAAGAAGCGGTTTCCGATTTATCTTCGAATTCGGAAGGCAGTCAAAAAACCTTTTTCACCAAATTGAGCATCGGTACTCAGGCAACACTCACCGCCGGCAATACCTTACCCTTTGCCAGGTATATCGAGAAAGCCGCCCAAGAGGTTTTCGGAGCTTCAAAAAAAGAGGGAGACCGCAAGTTACGGGTGGCCTTTGAAATTTTTGCGGGAGAAAATGTATTGAATGCGGAAGGGTTGGAAATCATGTTGTCCATTATCGACAGCGTTCAAGGATCATATGGTCTTTCGGACGACTTTGTCGCGGAGTTGTTACCGTTATTTGAACAGTATTCGTTAACCGATGCACAGCGAGATCGGCTTTATCAAGAAATAATGTCACATCGTAAACAAGAAGTGGAAGTGCCGGAAAAGCGAGACGAAGACATTTTTAAAGATTTGGTCTCTGAAAAGGAGCAGCTGTTGACTCGTTTTGCCGATCCAGCATTGCGAGCTCAAGTGGATGTTTTTTTACTTTCCCTTACGCCGGCCAATATTCGCGAGTTGCTAAAGTCGATTCCCAACAAGCTCAATTACGTCGATCGTCTTTATGGACAAAAACCGAACGTAATGAGAGAGCAGCTGTGGAATTCGGAAAACACGGAGGCTAGCTTGAAATATATCGAGGGTTTGTTTCAAGCCGCGGAAGCCAGACTAGACGGAGGGCAGAAAGCGCAACTTCGGCAGCACAAAGAAGCGGTCACCAGATATATCATCAGTGTGCGCAATGAGTATTTTATGCGCAAGAAACAAACCTGGCCACTGTATACCACCGGAGGTGCAGATGAATTTACAGAATGGATTAACTCTCTGGATGACGACCTGGCAGTAACGACGATTGCCATGAGTATGAGTAACGAACATATGTTTAGGGAGTATTTTCGTGGTAAGGTGGCGCAAATGCTTCGTGACGAGCCGGAAAAATTGGCGGAATTTATCCAAAAAGCGCAAACCAAGCAAGTGTTTCATGTTGGTCATGAAGATTTATTTGAAAAGGTCTTCCGTGAACTGCAGCAAGCAAATTTGTTTAGTATAGGCAACGACGCCAAGCGTGGACGAATCTACGGCTATATCGAATCCAATATCAAGAGCATGAAGGAGAAACCCATTATTAAACAGGGCATGAGTTTGGGAGGCGTGGATGTTACTTTCAGTTATTTGCAAAAAAAAGAAGTAAGTGACATGGGGATGGAATTAACGAGCTACGAAGTGCTTCACGAATCCTCTTTAGCTTATACAACCGCCACTTTCTTAAATTATATGGGTGATTTGAAGGAAGTAAGCCGTACTATTGGTGATTTTGTCACTTCCGTTGAGTCGGGTGACAAGGCTGAGGCGATAGTTGATGCGGCCGGTAAGATTAATACGGGCTTGATGGACTTTATGGGAAACGTTTCCCCCATTATTCGCCATGCGGAAACCGCCTATTTACGCATTATTCGGGATAAATTGGCCGCCAACAATAATCAGCTTCCGCCGGATATGTTTGCCAAAAAAGATTACATCAAAAATGTAATGGACAAGGAATTGGAATTTCATGTCAAAGCGGCCTTTCCGCAAATGACGGACATTGAAAAGGATGTATATTTAAAGTTGGGAAAAGCCTTGGCATATACGAGTGGTGAGTTTGAGGCCCTACTGGCTAATGCTCTTCCGCCTATGACGGCGATGCTCAAGTCCGCTAATGTTCCGGAGCGGATTCTTAGAAAATTGGAAAGTGGTGAGCCATTAAAGCTTCAGGAAATGAAAATGTTGGCGCAGACCATCATACCTGAATTTAGGGATTTTCCGTTTCGCTCTTTATTAATGGGAATGAACCCGTTGCGTTGGCTTTTTACCTGGATAAAAACAGATGAATATGGGTTGTTTCAACTTGGCTTTAATCCCACAAAGCCCGGTGAACAAGCAATTTCTTGGGAAGAAAATATTAAACGAACGAACGCGATTATGCGCGCTTCCTTTTTAGGCTTGAATGAAGAAGCCGTTCCCTACTTTGATGGGAAATACAATATCCCTTTCTTCCAACTCTCAAAATGGACGCAAAAAATAAGCTTGGAAAAGCGTGGGGGGATTCGTCTGGCAGTGCTAGACGTTGTCCGACAAGACGTGCAGGAAGTAACTATTGGAAATAGGCATTATCTGGATGGGATGGCCACATTGGAAAAATTAATGCACAAGAGTCCCATGTTGGCCTACCGGTTTATTGCAAATAACACCGGACCCAATGGAATGGAAGTGGCTTGGGTAGACGAAAACAAGAAGGCTATTACTGATTGGAAGGAACAAGCAACAAAAAAGCTATTTGATTATATGCATGCCTATTATCCCACTTTTTTTCTGGGTTTGGAGCAACCCCATTTTTTCAGACAATACGAACTTTCCTTCGGGCAACGGGTTAGACAATCGATTATTGAGAATTTAAGTTCTCACAAAGGGGACAAGTCCGGTTATTGGCTTTTTTTGAGTGAAAAGGAAGCGCAACAATCGGGCAACAAAATGCTTGAGCTCAATGACCCAACGTCTTTAGGTGTGAAAGCCGATTTACAGCTTTCTGCCAGTCGTGGAGTACATGAGCGGCTTAATTCCGTTTTGCGAGAAGCGGAGCTTTACGTGCAAAGACAAATGGTGAGTAATAAATCGGTCAAATCCCTTGCGGAGTTTTTTATAAGTGAGGACCCCAAAAATGTGAATCCGGAATTATTTCAAGCAATGAGTAAAATTTTGGCATCGCGAATCGGGTGGCACGGTTTGGAAGCGACGCCGGAGCAACTTTTTCCTGTGGTACAGCAGTACGCCAGGGAGGTTTTTTATGACGAAAAAAGGAGCATTTATCACAATGCCGTATTTTTGGGTAATGCCCAACTTTCAAAGGCTGTGAGTAAAAAAGTCGCCAAATACGGTGGTTGGCACGAAGACGAAGAAGATTTGGCAAAAGGTGGAAAGCGGCGTTTTACAGTGGCAGACCTAGAGGAGGTGCGAGGCAAGAGTTTGGAAATCACGCGTTACTATCAAAAACTTCTAAAAGATGGACTTATAGACAACCCGTTCAACTGGACATACTTAAATGAAGCCAGTTTTAATTTCCAAGGAACGGGTACAAGTATGATTAAGCGTAATATTGGTGATTATAAGACCATATTAGACGTAACGAATTATTTTATGAGCTTGACCAATAGTCTGAGCGAGGCCGTTTCACAGCCTCACAAAAGTCAGGAAATTATCGAGAAGGCTTTTAGTGGGTTGGAGGGAAAACTGTGGGCAGTGAAAGGTTCACACGGGCTACACTTAAGTGCGGAAATGGGTTGGACGATGGCCAGCTATTTGTTGTACCCATTTTTACCCTCGCGAGCACGTGACGTCGCGTTAGCGGGTGATATGGGTGCAAAAGGACTTGGTACGTGGGCGCGTTTCTTTAACCCGAATGATAGATGGGGCTACCTGGTTTGGGGGGCGGATAAGCGCAAAAAAGTGATGGACACTTGGTTGGACAACCCCATTACGAAACATATTTTAATGCCTTTTAAGAGTAATAAAAAAACAACTGGTTTCAAATTTGACGAATGGGCTGAAGATATGCAAAAAGCATCGCATGGACATGAGCCGGGAAAAGTTAAAAAAGCGTTTGGAAAAGCCCTGGAAGAAAAAATGCCTGAATCTATTAAACGTTGGTTTGGACGTAAAACAGAGGATATTTTTACAAAAGAGCATGAAGCGAATGGCAAAGCTTTTACGGTGGATAATTTTAAAAAGTTAACCAAGTTAGAAGACTGGTGGGTGGGGGGCGAGAAAAACTTTGGAATTGGTTATTCGGTTATTATGCGGGTGGTACTTATCGGTTTACTCTTTCTGCTCTTTCAATCCTTCAAAGAGGGGCTAAAATCTGCAGAGGTTAAATAAACGGAAGACGAATCACGAGTTAAAAATCGCGTGTTACTTTAGGCTTTTTTCCCGGTAATAAACCCTTTCATTTTTTCAAAAGCAGGGCTAGCGTGTTGAAACTGTCCTACGGTGGCTACACTTTGATTAATACCACTTGTGAGCGGTCCGAAAATCATACTTGGACCAACGGAAACAAACGGTTTGGCACCAAAGGCATCTTTGGCTTTTTGGATCATTTGGGGGATAAGTAAAACCATACCCAGCGAAATTAAGCCAACAGTCATTTGTGGTACTCCCACTCCTTGAGTAATGAAGGGGGCGGTCCAGAAATCTTTGGTTTCAATAAGAGCGGCAAGCGCCCAGGCTAAGTAAAGCATAACCGCCGTGACAACGAACGCTAACATATTCCCAAAAATACCCTTCCACCAATTGGTAAAAGTATTTTTTCCGGGAACGGCGTTAAAAAGTAGTAGAAGCGGTCCAAAAATAACATTAATAATTATTTGAATATAACTATTTAACAGTAGAAAGAAAATTTTAAAAATGGAAAAGAGCAGTACGATTATTACAATAATAACTAAAATAGGGCTAAAGGCAGTCATTAAGCCGGCACCTAGTCCTCCACCTTGTATACCACCTGCAACTCCGCCACCAACGACTCCGGTTAAGGCAACTAAAATGGGGACTACCGTTACTCCAAAAGCTGGCACGAGGGCGGAAATACCAACCGTCGCAAGGCCGGCCGCTCCGGAAGCTCCACCCGGCCCGCTCATACTGGCAAATTCTTTTGTGGGGGCCATAATTTTTCCGGCCAAAGTCCAAAACCCGCCACTGGTATAGTCGTTAACGGCCTGATTGACATTGGGATCCAAGGCACTCATACTCCCCGCCGGGATTACACTACCCATAATACGAATAGCACTGGCAATCATAACGTACATTAAGTCGATAGTTAAGGAAGCAATCGGATAAGAAAAAGTGATTAAAATAATGGTTACCACCACTTTGGGAATGGTGTTTTCCACATTGGCAACGGTTTGCGGATTAACTTTGCCACGAAACATAATGGTTAAACCAATCATTAACATGATAAGGGTTAACAAAACGTAGGAAATATCGCGAAACACTTTCCAGAGTGGGAAAATAGGCATTAAACGGGTGTAAGTTACTCCTTGGGCATAAGTTTTGGGAACGAGGCCGCTCTTATTGAACGTATAGGCCAAATACTCGTTTGTATTTGTGGGGGGGGTGTCGTATAAACTTTTTATGAGCTGTGAGCTTTGCCCCAAAACACTGCCATTAAAATTTTTCAGCACTTCGCCTTGAGTTTTTTCATTTCCTTCGATGCCGACGGTTTCGGCAATGATTGCCCAAGGAAGAATACTTCGAACTTGCAGTTCGGACACAGACTCCAAATTTATTTTTCCTTCATCGGCGGCGGTGCGGGCTTCTCCCATTTGCTGGAGCCCTCCTCTTCGCCATGATTTGTTTTCAATGGTAACCGTTTCTGCATAACTGGGGTTAAGGGGCGCCAATAACGTACTTAAAACGAGAAAACTTAGCAACAAAAACATTAACCTTTTCATCACCAATCATTCTGGCAAGATTCCCCTTTTTTGTCAATCAAAGTCAGGCTTGTCAGTTGTAAAAATTAGTCTTTAGAAACACGAAACTCAAGAAGTTGGTAATATGAATGTGTACCCGTAAATGGGGAAAGTTTGTATTAATAAATAGCAATGCAGGAACATCCGGTACCAAGACAAATAACCACTTTCGAATTTAAATTAATTGGCGAGTTGACGATTAAACAATTTGGATTTTTGGCTTTTGGGATAAGCTTCGGCGTGATTCTTTTCTTTCTTGTTCCTTCATTTCTATATCTTAATCTTCTTGTTGCGGCCATTCCAGTTTTACTTGGTGTGGGCTTTGCCTTTGTGCCAATAAACGAGCGCCCTATGGATTTATGGCTTCGTAACCTAATTAAGAGACTCACCTCTCCAACGCAGTACTATTACCGCAAGCACAACTTACCGCCGAAAATTTTGATGGGGATTACTCTTCCTCCCCGCGAGGTGTTACTTGAGCATGTAAAGGCACAACAAAAACTAAATGAGTATTTGCAACAAAGGCCTAAAAATGAGACGGATAAAAACAGCACGAATGCTTTAGATAAGTCATACAGTGACAAGCAAGGGAAAATTACAACTTTATTAAACGAAAGTCGTACCAATGTGCAGAAGTCGCCAACATCTCCGACTGCTGTTGTAACCGCTTTACCAACAAATACTGAAACTTTCACTTTTCAAGGCAGTGTATTGTCCCCTACTGGAGTACCGCTGTCGAACATCATGATTTATGTCAAAAAAGGTGTGGAGACGGTGCGTTTATTTAAAACGGATGCCGAAGGAGTATTTCAAAATAATATTCCGCTCGAGCTGGGAGAATATGTTTTGGAATTGGAGGACCCACGCAAAAAGTACGACTTTGCTAGAATGAAATTAGACGGATCTCAAAAAACATTGCAAATTGTGGCCCAAAAGGTGCATTAAAAAATGAATCGCAAACAAACCGCTCCCATTAAATCAACAACCCAAGAGTTTATTGAACTCAAGGAGATCAGTGAGGACATAGCCTTATTGAAAGACGGTTCGTGTGCGACCATTATTGAAACTTCGGCCATTAATTTTTCCCTGCTTTCGGAAGAAGAGCAGGATTCGCTGGTTTTTGCCTTTGGTTCCATGCTGAACTCTCTGTCTTTCGCGATTCAAATTGTGATTTCCTCAACAAAAATGAATATTTCCGACTATCTGATTTATTTGGAAAAACACTTGCAAAAAACTTACACCACCGAAGTTCGCGACTGGTTGCTGAAGTATATTGAGTTTATCAAAAGCATCGTTACGCAAAATTCGGTTCTAAAAAAGCGATTCTTTATTATTATCCCCTTCTCAACATTGGAAATGGGCGCTAAGGGAGCGGTTTCCTCGAGTTATTCTTCCGACTATATTTTGCAACGCGCGAAAACTTCTCTTTACCCCAAACGAGATCATCTACTTAGATTATTGGCGCGTGTCGGTTTAAGAGCGCAAATTCTGAGCAAAACGGATTTGGTGAACTTTTTTTACAATCTTTATAATCCTTCAGCCACAGGGGTGGACATTATTGATGCTTCAATGTTTGAAAGTTACTTAGTGCATGGGGAATAGTTAAGAATAAAGAGGACAGAATTAAGAAGTAAGAATATTTGATGTTATTCCCATGAAGACGGGAATCCAATAAAAAATATTTGAAAATAACAATGGACAAGAATAATAGTCAAACAAGTCAAAATGCGGTGCAGAGCGTTATGCCAGCCAATCCGGTGACAACAGCGTCCATAACTGCAAAACCACCCACAACTCAGCAGAAGGCGGTGCAAAATGTTAAAACAGATAAAATTGCCAAGAAATTCGCGTTGGGAATAACGAGTCTTACCGATATCGTTGCTCCCTCTTATGTAGAGGTGGATTTTTCCACAATTAAGATCAATGAAACGTTTTACACGACTCTTTTTGTGGTGGGTTACCCTCGTTATGTTGGTCCAAATTGGCTACATCCGTTGATTACTTTTGACCACCCACTGGTCACTTCCATGTTTATATATCCGACACAATCGAAGGTGGTTTTGGACGATTTAAAGCGCAAAATAGCCGAAATGGAAGCCACATTGGAATCGGAAATTAAAAAGGGTAAAGTGGTAGATCCAACCGTTCAGGTGGCGCTGGACGACGCCCTTACCGTACAAGCGGAAATTGCCAAAGGGGCGGAGCGCTTTTTTCAATTTGGATTGTATATTACCATTCCCGGTGAAAGTCGAGAAGTGTTGGAGAGCACGGTGCGTGAAGTGGAGAGCTCATTATCCTCTTTACTCATTATTTCCAAACGGGCGGTACTGGAGGCGGAGGAAGGTTTCAAATCCACGCTGCCTTTATTTTTAGACAAACTGAACGTGTGGCGCAATATGGATACCACTTCTTTGGCGATGACTTTTCCTTTTATTACGTCTTCGCTTACGATGTCCGAGGGAATTTTATATGGCGTTAATCAATCCGACTCTTCTTTAGTAATTTTTGATCGCTTTAGTTTGGAAAACGCCAATATGGTGGTTTTAGGGAAGTCCGGAGGCGGTAAAAGTTTTATGATCAAGCTGGAGGTGATGCGCCAATTAATGATTGGCACCGACGTTATTATCATTGATCCCGAAAACGAATACCGTAATGTCTGTCAGAAGTTTGGCGGTGAATTTGTCGAGTTTTCGGGAAGTTCACCAGTACGCATTAATCCCTTTGACTTGCCCGTGGCGGAAGAAGGTGAGGATGCACTATCCGGAAATGTTTTGGCTCTGCATACATTAATGAAAGTTATTATGGGCGAGCTCTCTCCTGAAGAGGATTCCCTACTCGACAAAGCGCTAATTATGACCTATCAGCAAAAAGGGATAACTCAAGATCCCACGACACATA
>Ga0172379_10007200_pt1 | contig 14553 bp, 20 predicted proteins | sample GrowelOW334metaG_FD_119756 | JGI IMG/M metagenome (GOLD analysis project Ga0172379, IMG submission 119756) | Groundwater microbial communities from an aquifer near a municipal landfill in Southern Ontario, Canada - Groundwater well OW334 metaG | ecosystem: Environmental > Aquatic > Deep...
GATGAGGAGTTTTTTCATGGTGAGAAACCGCTCAGGCGGCGACGAAGACAAACGGGTTGGTGATGGCGTGGAAGTTCGCCGGGTGCACGATGCCGGGCAGCGTCTGCGCATCGGTGCCGGCGCGCACCTGGTAGCTCTTGCGCTCGCCGTCGACGGTGCCCTCGACCAGCTTGCCGAAGTCGTCGGAAGAGGCGTTGAGCTTGTCGAGCGAGACGTCGCCTTCGGTCAGCTCGATGAAGGCCGGATGGAAGATCGCGGCCGCGTTTGGCAGCGATTCGACGGGCGCGGCCGGCGGGAAGTCGTGGCTCTCGGCCTGCTCGGCGGTGACATTGGCGATGAACAGGCGGCCGATGCTGAAGAGATCGACGGTGGTGTCGCCCGTGGGCTGGTGGTAGCCTACGGTTTTGCCCGTGGGCGAATGGCGCCAGGGAGTGACGGCGACGGCGGTGGCGGAATTGAATGCGGACATGGTGGTGTGGTGTTGGTGGATTACAGATCGGTGATGGTGTAGCTGCCGCCGGTGACGGTGTAGTCGTGGACCGAGCTGGTGCCGGGGGCGCGGCCCCGGTGCTGGATGACGGCGTTGGCAAAGTTCATTTTGAAGCCGGCCCCGGCGGAGCCGATGGCGATGGCGAAGGTCGGGCCGACCTTGGTCTCAAAATCCAACTCGTGCTGCGCGAGCGCCCGCACCGCCAGCACGACGCTGGCAAGCGGCTTGCGCTTCACCGTGAAGGTGATCTGCCGGGAGCGGTTGCCCCGGTTGATCATCTCGGCGGTGGCGGCGTGGAAGAGCTGGCGCTCCTGGGTGACGGAGTGGCCGTCCATGAGCAGGCTCTCGACGGTGTCGTCGAGAGTCGCCAGGACGAGCATGTCGCCGCCGGTGCCGAGTTGGATCGCGATGACCATGTTCTAGGGGCTAGTTGCTAGTGGCTAGGAGCTAGAGGCTAGATTAGGCGACGTTTCCGATGGTCCAGAGCGGGGCCAGGACGTTGGCGGTGATCTTGCGGACCGATTGGAACGTAAGCTCGCCGTTGCGGTTGGCGGCGCCGTAGGCGAAGGAGCCGGGCTCGACGTGGGTGTTGGCCAGGGTGAACTTCGGATCGCCCGACGTCGCGCCCGCGATGGCGAGATCATAGACGGGCGGCTCGTCGCCGATATCCACGCCGTCGCCCATAAGCGTGGCGTAGTCGGCCTCGGTCATGCCGACCGGGCGCGTCTTGACCGTGGCGTCGATGGACTTGAGGCGGTAGTTGACGATGGGCTCGCCGTCCGGCTTGTCGGGTTCGAGCGACATCGCGAAGTCGATGTCGAAGCCGTCGTCGCCCCGGATCGCGATGGCGTTCCGCAAGGCGGAGTAGCGGCGCTGCTGCATCTTGGTGGGATCGAAGCCGGGGAGGACGACGTTGCTGCCCACTGTGAGGCCCTGGACGTAGAAGTTGGCCAGCGAGCCGGCGGAGGAATTGTTGGCGACCAGGCCGGTCCACTTGATGGCGCTCTTGAAGAGCGGCGACTTGGTGGCGAGCTTCAGGTTGGCGAGCTGCGTGATCGCGCTGTTCACGACGGTGAGCGTGCGGCCGTTGCGTGGCGTGATGATCAGGGGCACGTCGGTGTCGCCGTAGAGCGTGTCCCAGGGCTGCGCGGAGGCCAGGGGGAAGAGCGTGGCCAGGTTAGCCCACATGGCGGGCGTGGCGACAACCTCGACGTAGCGGTTGAGCAGGCTGCGGCCGGTGCGCGCGAAGCCGCTGGTGATCTTGTCGGACCACTCTTCGACGCGGGTGGCGACGATGTCGTCGGTGGAGTGAATCGAGGCGCCGGAAACGGAAATGTAGCCGGGGCCTTTGAGGATTGTAGTGCGTTCGATGGACATGGTGGATGGTGGTTGGCTGCGGTTTGGAAAAAGGGATCAGGCGGCGGCGGGCAGGCCGACGGAGGTCTCGAAGGTGATGTCGAAGAGGACGCGCTCGTCGTCCGGGACTTCCTCGATGGGCGTGTCGAGCGGTTCGAGCGGGTTGATGCCGGCGAGGCCTTCGACGGCCGAGAGGTTCAGCTCGGTGAGGTCCACCAGGATCATCTCGGCGAGTTCGTAGGCGTCGGGCAGCGTCGAGTTGATGGACGGCGCCTCGATCACCCGGATGCGCACCTGGAGCTTTTCCACGTAGGGGCCGGGCAGATTTTTGTTTATTTTTTTCGGCAGCGCGGGGAACACGTAAAGGCACGCGCCGAGCGTCGCGAGTTCCGCCTCGATGTCGTTTGTGATGACGCCTTTTCTGCGACCGATCACGGGCACGCCCGCGTAGTCCTCCAGTGTGCCGATGTAGGCGACGATGGCATCCTGCACGGTCTTCGAGATGGTTTTGCGGCGGGGAGAGGGCATGGCGATGGGTTTTACAGGCGGCGGCGCAGCTGGCGGTCGACGGTCTCGTCGACGGCGGTTTTCACGGCCGTGAAGATTTCGGCCTCGTCAGGGAGGATCGTCGGGTCGGGCAGCTGGGTGACGCTGCGGACCAGGCGGAACATGATCACGCCGGTGCGGCCGATCTGGCGCTTGATGATCTTGCCACTCTTGCTCTGCGTGATCTGCACGGCGCGCGTGCCCTTGGTTGCGAGCGCGATGGGCTGGCCGTTGTCGCCGAACACGAGGACCAGGTCGCCGAACTCGCGGGCTCTTTTGCCGTAGGCCTCGGGCGCGACCGGGATGGTGAGAAACTGCGCATTCTTCGGCTTGATCGTGCCGCCGTAGAATTTTTGCCGGATGCCGATCTGGCGGATGGAGACGGTGACGGTGTCGCCGGTGACCGACCAGGAAGTGCCGCGCCCGGCGCCGAGAAAGTAATTGGTGCGCCGGCCGCCGAGATGGTTGGCGCGGGACTCGTTCAGGCCGAAGAGATGCGCGCGCACGACGTTGGAGGCCGCCTGGCCGATGACGGGATTGATGGCAGGACCGCCGAGCAGCACGCGGGCGCGCTCCACGCTCGCGCGGGCGCCGCCGGTGACGAGGACTTGCACGCCCAGGCTCATGCGGCTTTGCCTCCCGTGAATTTGAGCACGCCGTCGGCATCGAATGCGGCGATTCCTTGCAGGCGGCCTGCAAGCTCGCTGCGCAGCCAGTCCGCGCGGACTTCGGGCGTGGCCTGGAGGTCGGCGTTGAGGTCTTCCAGGACCATGGGCTTGGCCTCGGCATCGGGGGCGATCAGGCCGATGTCCTCGGCCGTGGCACGGTCCACGTCCTGAACATCCCAATAGGAGCCGAAGTCGAAGGGGGGCGTGGGCCGGTTGAAGCGGGAGATTTTCGTCCAGATCGGATCGCTCTTCAGCGCGATCATGCGGTCGCCGTAGAACTCGCCACCGTGCGCGGTCCAGATGGCCTTCCAGTCGCGGCGGTTCTCGGTCTGGCTGGGATTCGTATCAACTAGCTCCTGGGCGGGCCACTGGTCGAGGACCTCGGGCACATTGGACTGCACCGCATGGCCGTAGCCCTGGAGTGTGGCGAGATCGTGATCGAGCTTGAGGTTGAGCCGGGCATCGGAGCGGATGTCGGTGAGATCGGTGTTATCGACGGACGGGTCTCCCAGGGAGCCGAGAAATTCCTTGAGCGCCTGGCGGGCCGAGGCGCGGTCAAGCGTGCCGTCCAGGCGCTGGCCGGTGAGATCATCGAAACGCTGGAGCAGCTCCGCGCTCTGCACGCCGGCCGAGAACGAGGAGCGGTCAAGGAGCGCAGAGCCGAGACCGGCGAGGTCCTTTGTGCGCAGCTCGGTCGGGAGAAGGGTCTTCACCTTCTTCGCGGCGAGGGCTTCGAGGAAAGGAAGCGGAGTGTCGAAGATCACGCGGCACCTCCGGTGGACGGTTGACGGAGGACGGTGGACGGAGAGCAGAGACCCGCATCGAGCGCAGCGAGGACCGCGAGCATCATGAGGAGATGATCGAAGGGGATCGTGCGGATGATGTGGTCGAGTTCGGACATGGGTCAGGCGCGGGTGATGATAACCTCGCGATAAGTGCGGCCGGTTTTGCCCTGGGTGTTGCCGATGCCGTTGGGGCGCTCGATGGCCTTGATCTTGCAGCCGGCGAAGGCGCGGCGGATTTGCTCGCAGTCCTGGAACGTGACCATCCAGGCGCCCTTCAGAGCGCGCACGGCCGTGGCGAACTCACTGAGCGTCTTTTCGCTCCAGGCTTCGTAGGCGTCGCCGCCGGCATCGAGATAGGGATGGTCCAGAAAGAAGAAGGCCTGCGGATCGTCATAGGACTTGAGAATCTTTTCCCAGGAGCGGTTCTCGATCGTGGTCTTGTCGAGCCGGTCACTGAGGGCGCGGATCGCATCGAGTCGCGCCGCCCGCGAGGAAAGCGGCTGGGTGCGCGTGATGACGAAGTCGCCGCCCATGCCGGAGAACGAGAGCTTGTTGCGGATGAACCAGCGGGCGACGCGCTGGATTTCGGTGAGACCAGGCTGCGCCTTGTAGTCCTCGAACTCCCGGCGGGAGTTGAGCACGAGATCGAGTTCCTTGAGCAGCTCGTCGCAGTGCTCCTTCGCGTTGCGCATGAACGCGACCAGGTCGCCGTTGATGTCGTTGATCACCTCGACCTGGGCGCGCTCCTTCGCGAAGAAGACGGCGCCGCCGCCGAAGAACACCTCCACATAGGAACGGTGCGCGGGGATGAGCGGCAGGATGTATTTGAGCAGGCGCGTCTTCCCGCCCGGCCAGCCGATGACAGGCTTGGCCTTGGGGAGCGCGGTGGATTTGGAGGGAACGGACATGGGGAAATTATGCGCCGTCTTGCTGGCAGCGTTTGAATTGCGGGCGGCGGGCCTTCCACCTCGGTGAGGGCGGCGAGGTGACGATTTCACCCGAAGGGATTTCGGGTTGCTCGATGGCGACATCGCCCCTGCTGAGATCGACCAGGAAGGCGTCGGCCATTTTCTTGGCGTCGGCGATTTCGGTCTTGAGGAGCGCGGAACCCACGCGTTTGCAGAGGCGATAGACGACGATGTCGATGGCGGAGGTCTCGGCTTCGTCGGGGATCGTGCCCGCCGGCCCGAGGGTGTTCTTGCTCCAGGCGGCGACACGGCCGCGCACCTCGCGGGTGACACGAGCAAGCTCAGTGGGCAGCGGATCGGGCTGCGCGGCCTTCAACGCAGCGGTGCGGGCGGCGGCGAGGACGGGGCCGTTCACGCCGTCGGCGATGTCTGCTTCAGTGAGTATTTTCCAGGCCATGGGTTTTGCGGGTGGTCGTGATTTCTCAAAAGCTCCCGAGGCCGTCCTCGGGAGCTGGAAGAAACAACAACGCGGGTGCGTGGTCGGTTAGCTGACGGCGATGAGCGAGGCGGCCTCCTCGAAGACCTCCTGGATGTCTTCGGACCAATCGACCGCGTAGATGTCGCTGCGGGCGCTCTGCTCGCGGTAGTTGATCACCTGGTCGATGCTGGTGCGCTTCGTGGCGAAGGTCTTCGCGAACGAAGGATCGTAGATCGTGGGCGAATCGCTGCCGATGAAGATCAGCACCTTCGCGCCGAGGATGTTCACGGCATCCTTGTCCTTGCCGAACTTCGCCTGGTCGCGGGAGAGGATGCCCACGCGGACCTCGATGTTGGGGTTGGCAAGCATGCCGGCGAACTGGGCGTAATTGACGCCCTGGTTGGCCGCACCCGGCTGGCGCGCGAGCACCTTGGGGTGATGGCGGATGACGATCCACGCCGCCAGGCCGATGGCGATGCGGTTGGGCATGATGCCGGTGCGGGTCGTGATGGCGGAGATCTCGTCGTCGATCTGCTTGATGGGATCAACGGCGGGATTGGACCACACGCCGACGGCGGCGACGGGCGTGAGCCCGTCGATCAACTCCTGCACCTTTACTTCGCGGGAGAGCTTGGCACCCGAGACGAGCGTGCCGACCTTGCTCTCTTCGAGGGCCTGCTGCGCGCCTTCGACGTCGCCGGCACTGTCGCGCTCGGCATCGTCGACGGCCGCCTCCAGGGCGTTCGGCTTGCAGTTGTAGTAGGGGTCGTCGGACTCGAACTTGATGCGGGTGGCATTGCCGCCGAGGGCGCGGGCAGTGTCATAGACCTGCATCGAGTTTTTGCCCGAGTAGCGTTTGAACTGACCGCTCGACGTGCCGGTGCCGACACGGGGAGCGATGAAATCGGCGAGGCCGTCCTTCGCGGGATTCTGGGCGAGGCCGGCCGCGTAAGACGTGAGGCGGCCGTTGTAGTTTGCGTTATTGCGACGAGACATGGTGAAACGATTTTTGGATTACTGGGCTTGGTTGATGACGGATCAGGCGAGAATGCCGGCCGCCTGGAGTGCGGCGTAGAGTGCGCGAATATCGTCGCCCTGTTTTTCACTTTCGGCCTGCGCGAGCAGGGCGGCGGCGTGAATGGCGCGGACGTCGTCGCCGATTTTCTCGGCTTCGGCGGCGAGGGCAGCGAGATCGGCGGCAGCGGCGGCGGCCGTGCCGTTGGTGCTCGTGAGAGCGCCAGGAATGGCGGCGGCGGCCGTGCCGTTGGTAGAACCGATGACGACGGCATTACCGATCACCACGGGCTTGATGAGCACAGCCTGGATAAGCTCGTCGGCGGCGCCCGCCTCGATGGCGATAGCGACCAGGACGCGCGCACCGGCGCCGGTATCGAGCTTGACGGTGCCGTCGGCGTTGAGCTGGAGGCGGCTGCCGGCGACGACCGCGCCGGGGACGGCGCCGAGCTTCACCGTGACGATGCCGGGGTAAGCGGCGCCGACGGCGACGCTGTCCTTGCCGGTGACGGGCTCGCCATCGACGATGACGCCGAAGGGGAGATCGGTGGCGGCAGTGACGAGCGCGGCAGTGATGCCGGCGAGCTTGATGAAAAAGCCTTCCTTTTCCGAATGATCGGCGGTGGGCGTGAGCGAAACGAGTGCGTTATTTTTGACTAACATGGCGGGTGGATTTGAGTTGGTGTTGAGCCATCCCCCTTAGCGGGAGGTGGCGAAGAGTTTCGGCTGATCAGTCTTGGTCGCGTCCCAGGCGGTCTGGAAATCGCAACGGTTGCGGGTCTGGTAGTCGCGCACGGCGGCATCGCGCTTGCCGTCGAGTTCGGCGGCGGCGGTCGCGGCCTGATCGGCCGGGGTGGTCGCCTCCTTGCGGTTGTGGGTGCGGGCGTAGCCATCGCCACCCTTGCCGAGCGACGCGAGGAGAGGCAGGGCCTCTTCGCGGTTCTTGGTGAGGGCGGTCTGCCACTTGGCGCGCTCGTCGCCCTGGAGGCCGGCGGCGTCGAGATCGCGCTGGATCTCGGCATCGAGGAGGATCTTGAGGCGGTTTTGCGTGGAGCCCATCTCGGTCTCCATGCCCTTGGCTTTGGTGATGGCGGTGGTAACAGCGGCGTCGAGCACTTCGGGAGTGGCATCGGCCGCGACGGTCTGGCCGAGGGCGGCCAGGAGTTGGATAACGAGCGTTTTATTCATGGTGGGAAGCGTGAGGTTGGGATCTGCGCGGTTGGACAGGGGCAACATGCCCCTGAAGGTGGGTTGGTTGGTGAAGGCGCCGCCGAGGAGCGCGGCGGGATGGGCGACGTCGCCGCGATTGTAGGCCTTGGACTCGAAGCCGAGCACGGGGCTGAAGTGGCGGAAGTCGCCGCCTTCAAGCGCCGTCCGGCCGCTGGCGCTGAGGCGCAGCTGGCCCCACAGCTCCTTTTCCTTGCGGCGCTCCGCGTTCATGATCCACGCGGCGGCGCGGGTGGATTTGGTCGCGTCTGCGCTCTCGTGATCGAAGTCGACCAGAAGACCGTCGAAACCGGGTTCGCCGGCCCATTCCTTGAAACGGTTGGCGATGGTCGCGAGATCGTCGGCCGTGACGACCTGGCGCACGACGACCTTCTTGCCGCCCGGCATCTCCAGCTCCTTGTCCATCTCGCCGACCGTGCCGATCTGGAACCAGCCATCGGCCGGGATGGTGAATCCGGCGGCCGCATCGGCGGCGCGGTTGAGGGAGATGGCCAGCGATTGTCCGAGGCCGACGATGAGGATTTTTTTATTCATGGCGGAAAAGGGAGCGGAACCAGCCGAGCAGGGCGGAGACGTTGCGGTTGCGGGTGGTGGCGGCGCCGGCCTGGCGCTGGGCGGCCTCGGCCGCGCCGGAGACAAGCGCCGGCCCGAGGATGGATTCCCACGCCTTGGCGAGTTCGCCGGTCGAATCGGCCGAGAGGACTTGCTTGCCGATTGCAGGGAGGTCGGCCTTGAGCTGGATGAAGCCGGCGTCGAACTTCGCGTCGTCGGTCTCGTCGACCAAGAGGACGATACGTTTAATGAGAGGCTGAAGCGCCTTGCGCTGCGCGGCGCCAAGCGCGAGGAGCGCCTTGCGGTTGAAGAGCTGGTCGCGCGATGCGGCGGCTTTGTCCTGGCTGAAGAACGAGCGGAACCAGCCCGTCCAGCCGGCGTCTCGGTTGAAGGTCTGCGGCGCACCGGCACCATGGAACGCGGGGGCGGCCGGGGCGACGGTGAGCTTGTAGCCGGTCTTTTCCGAGAACTCGCCCGCATCGACCAGCAGGCCGGCGTTCTTCGCCTTCACCGCGTGATCAAGCAGCTGACCGACGTCGGCCTTGTCCTCGGCTGCGAGTTGGAAATAGGCAAGCACCGGCTGGCCGGGGAAACGCTGCGCCAGGAGCGCCTTGTCGATCTGGTCCTGGAAGATCTCGGAAATGTCGCCGGCCTCGTCGATGGCCAGCGAGTCGAAGGTGTCCTGGTGCGCGTCGCCCTGACTGCCGCCGTCGAGGCCGGCGGGAGCGGTGAGCATCGTGAGCTTGCCGGAGGTGCCGGCGAGAACGAGCTGTTCGTCCTGGTAGTTGAGATGCTCGCGGAACGGGTTGGTCCCGCGCGCTCCATCCGCCACCGTCTGGATCTTCGCACCTTTGGGGAGAACGCCGCGCATGTCGCCGGTGACCGCCTCGGCCATATCCTGGTATTCGTCCTCTTTGCCCTCGGGGATGTTATCGGGCATCTCGACGAAGACGGGCGGAAGGCCGTAGGTCTCGACGAAGGCGTCCCAGTCTTTTTGCGAGAGGTTTTTGCGCAGCCAGCAGAAGAACGCGATTTCGTTGATCGGATCTTCCACCTCGCGGATGACGAAGTTGCGAGGATCGATGGGAACGCCACGGCTGATCTGCGTGGCCTTGGCGTTATATTCCCAGGCGCCGTAGAGACCGTCGCGCACCCAATGCCACTGTTCGACAACATCCAGCTCGACGATGCCGAGGCGGGGATTGTCGTTCTCATAGACCTTTTCCAGGTGCGCGTAGCCACGGAACTCGGCGAGGGCCAAGTGGCGGATGGCTTTCTTGAGTCCCTTCATCCGGTCGTAACAGGAGCGCAGGTAGTCGGCCTGGGCCTTGGCGAGCCGCTGCAAAGCCAAAGCGGCCATGTTGGCGGCCACTTCGCCGGGCTTCGGCTGGGCGACGGGAGCGATCTTGATGTCCCAATCGAGCTTCCCGAGGGAGGCCAGGCGCAGGCGTTTGAGGGCGCGCAGGGTGGCCTCACGCTTCTCCAACATGCGGAAAGTCCACATGAGATCGGCGTATTGACCGGCCTCGGCAGTCTCCAGGAGGGAGACGGCGCGTTCGACCGTCAGGCCGCGCAGGGCGTTGTAGGCGGCGCGCCACTTATCGACCTTGGCCATCATGCGCAGGTTCAAAGCGCACCCCCCATCCGGCCGGACTGGCCGGAAACGACGTGTTTACCGAGACCGTGCAGGGCCTCAAAAGCGCCGCTGCAAGCCGCTGCAAGGCCGGAGAACGCCGTTTTACGGGTCCACGGAAAGGTGGGGGGGCTCTTTGGGGCCTTAAAATCGATTTGGCGGGATGGGTTCATGCGGTGGCGGAACGGTTGCGGCGGTTGGCGATGGCGCGGGCGGCACGGGCGCCACGACCTTTGCGGACGCGGCCAAACCGGCCGGGGTTGATAAAGCCGTCTCCCGCTGCACGGAGAGCCAGAGCCAGGGCGGTGCAGCGGTCGGAGTGGCCCTCGGAGGTGCGGGGGGCGGCGTAGGAGTATTCCCCGTTGCGCACGATCTGCTTCATCGCGTGCAGGTCTTCGCGGACGGCGATGCTGATCGGCACGCGGATTTTGACCGGTGCCTCGAACGCACGGCGCAGGCGCGGGAAGATCTCGCGCTTGAAGCCGGCGGTGAAGGTGCAGAGTTCGATCTTGCCGAACTTCTCGGCCTCGGGCTTCCACTCGCCGTGCTTGCGCACCAGGTAATCACCCAGGCCGATGCCGGGGCCGGTATAGTCGAAGCACACACGGGAGGCGCGGCGGATGCGCTTCTCCAGCATGCTCTCCTGGTCGGGCGTGCTCATGCCGCGCTCGGCGAGGACTTCACGGGTGACCTGCACGTCGCCGACCTTCTCCAGCGCCCAGCAGACGGTGGGATCGTTGGTGCGGCCGAAGTCGATGCCGAGCGTGACCGGCCCGAGGCCACTGCCGGTGTAGGTCCAGAACGCGGGATCACAGAACTCGTGCGCCTCGGCGCTCTCAGCCAGGGCGATGATGTCGTAAGGCAGGAGGACGTTGGACGAGTCGAGGAACTCGCATTCGCATTCCTGCGCCCAGCCCTCCGGATCGTCCATCGCCTCGCGGAGCTGCTCGATGTCCACCGGCAGGCCCATGAGCACGGCGTGGTAGATCGTGACCAGGTGCTTCGACCAGGCCATCTTGGCAGACGGCTCCTTGGTCCAGATCTTGTGCATCGCGCCGCCCTTGCCGTTGGGGGTGGTGACGATGCGGACCTTCTTCTCACCGCCGCGCAGCGGGTTGGTGATGGACGGGAGGATGGCGCGCCACGTCGCGCCGGGGTTCTCGAAGAAGTCGAACTCGGTGAGGCCGATGTTGGCGCTCTTGCCTCGCACGGTGTCGGGCTTGCCAGGCACGGCCAGCATCTGCGAGCCGTTGGAGAAGGTGATCTCGGCGCTCTTGAGCAGGGTCTGCGAGCCCGCCCCTTCGCGTTGCTCGGTGTAGTCGGCGATAGCGAGGTCGAAGGCCTCGGCCCAGATCTTACCTTGCTCCAGCGAATCTACCGACTGGCGCTCGGACGGCGCGGCAAACATCCACTTGGTGCCAGGACGCGCATGGCAATCCTCGACGGCTTCGCCCTGCATGACGAAGTCCTTGCCGGTCTGGCGCGACTGGAGGGAGGCCTTGAAACGGCTGCGGTCGTGGAAGGAGTTGAACTGGTATTCGAGCAGGAGGCTGCGCGGATCAGCCTTCGGGTAGGGATTGACCCAGCCGTTGGCATTGTCGCCGAGCTTGTGAGTGGCGGCGAGGTCTCGGAGCGCGGGCACGTCCATCGCCCAGAGGCGATTGGAGCGCGCCGCATTTTGGGCGGCTTCCACCTGCACACGCAGGCGTTCAAGGGCGTCTTTTTTACGGTCGGCCATTGGTGTCAGCCCATGCCGAAGAGCGAGCGCATGCGCTGCGCCTTCTCGGCTTCGTTGAGGGTTTCGTCCTTCATCACGCCCTCGGCTTCGTCGAGCTGGGCGGCTTTCTTTTCGAGCAGGGAGATGCGGCGGGCGTCGTGGCGCTGATCCACTTTTTTAAGTCTCACTTTTTGCAGCGAAACAAAGCCCTTGAGGTTCTGCTGCTGGAGCGCGAGTTGCTCGAAAGCGATCTGCGTGTATTCCGCCGCCTGCTCGGCGTCGTCCTTGATCTTGGGATTGGCTTTCGCCGCCGCCTTGAACTGAGAAGCATGGCGCGCCACCATCTCAAGCGGTCGGGAGAACGGGAACCAGGCGGCGAACTTCGAGAGCGAGCCGGTGTTGGATTTAACGCCGTGTTTTTCCTCCAGCCACGCCAGCGCCTCCTCACCGCCCTGCCGCTCGTAGATCGCGTAGAGCTGATCCTGCACCGGATCGGGCAGGGTCTTGAGCTTGGAATCGGAGCGGCGTTTCATGGGTTGCTTACGAGCGGAACGCGGCTTCGCCGGCTTCCTTGATGTGCCACTTGCGGGCGGTCGCATCATCGGGCGCGACGGGGTCCGCGATGTAGTCGATCATCTGCTGGCCCTGGAGCGCGGTGAGGTGTTCGGCGAGATCCACGGACTTGATGGCGGGACGGACCAGGCGGTTGACTTCGGCGAGCAAGGTCTCGGCCGGAACCGCGAAAGGTTTGGCGCTCCCCAGGACGGAGAGGATGGTGCGGCGGATGGTGAGTGGTGACATGGCGGAAAGTTCAGTCGCGGCTTTTCAACGCGCCCGTCTGTGCGAGGATCGTGATGATCTGCTGAGGCATCGCGTTGATGTGCCCGTGGAGTAATTCGTAGCGGTCTTCACCGGCTTGGTTGTTTGCCTTGATCTGATCCTCCAGTCGCTCGACGGTGGCGGTGAACCTCGCCTCCAGCACGACAGCGGCGGCATCGATTTCCTTACGTTCGCGACCGATGCGGCCGTGCGCCTCGTGCTTGACCGTCTCCAGTTGGGCGAGCGTCGCCCATGACTGGTGTTGCTTTACCTCAAAGGGCTGCGGGGTTTCGGAGGGCTTCTCGCGAAGCTGCTTCCAGTAGACCAGGACAACGAGGACCGCCGCGATGACACCCAGAATGTAGAGGGCCACGCCCAACCAATCCTTGATGGCTTGCGCAGAGGGATCGGCGGTGACTTGGGCTAGGACGGGAATCATTTCTGTTTGGCTTCGAGGTCGGCGATGGTCTTGAGGGCGTCGGTGGTAAAATTGGGGGCGCAGCGGAGGGCGTCCTCGTATTCAGGACTGGCCCGCAGGCGCGGCAGGTTGCTCGGGGCCGTCGTGGAGCAACCGGTGAGGACAAGTGCCAGGGCACTTCCAAGGAGCAGCTTGAACGCGGGCGCGGTCTTCATCGGTTTGGGCGTTGGCGGCGGTGCGGCGGTGTTCGGCCAGGGCCGCATTGGCCTGCTGCAAGATCGAGTCGAAGGCGGGGATCGCCTTGGCGAGGTTGATGAGCAGCGAGAGCAATGCGGCCAGGGTCATGGTGCGGTCAGAGTTTCTTGCCGCCCATGTAGGAGCCGAAGTAGCCGCCGAAGTAGAAGAAGCGGTCGAAGAATCGGAACCACCAGAGGGCTTCGAGCTTCGCGATCCACTGGTCGTCGAGCAGGCCGGCCGAGCGCGCGGCCCAGTTGTGGGCGAAGGCGATCAACACCTGCCAACCCACGGCGAGCATGCCGTAGATCGAGAGGACGGTGGGAATCCAGGAGAACTTCGCCGCGAGTGCGTTGATGATCTCGACCGCGCCGGGCGGCAGGGTTTGCTGCGTGACCGCAGCCGAGGCCGGAACGTCGGAGGCCGGAGAGACGGAAGCCGGAAGATCGGTGGTCGGAACGACGGAAGCCGGAACAGCGGCCGGCACGGTGTCGGCGTGGACAGCCAGGGGAAGCGCGAAAACGAACAGAAGCGCGGCGGCGATGAAGACGCCCGCGAGGATGGTGCGGTGTGATTTGGATTTAGTCATGGTGGGAAAAATTCAGAGGATGCGCTTCGTGCCGGGCTTGAGGATGGGCGGGCGCGATCCGGCGACGCAGTCGGCGCAGCCGGGGTTGTCGCAGCCGGTGCATTTGGGTGTCTTGCGCACGCCACCCTTGCCGACGAAAGCGAGGCCCGAGGCGGAGGGGTTGGCGGCCAGGAGCACGGCGCCCGCGATCTGATCCCACAGGGCGGGCGTGGCGATGAGCGTGCCGGTGTCGCCCGCGCCGTGAATGACGTCGAGGTGGATGGACTCGCCCTTGACGACGGGCTTCTTAAAACCTAGCAAGGTGACTGTGCGGTGGAGGGGCATCGGTGATGACACCTCCACATTAAACGAGAGGTGAAAAATCACCTAAGCCCCCAGCCGCCCCATCGGCCCTATCGGAAAATATTACCCTGGGTAACTTTTGGGACCGAGGGAAACGGGCACAAAAAAGCCCCGACCGGTGAAGGCGCGGGGCAATGGGCCAAAGGCGAGAGGCAAAGGGCTAGGAGCCAGATTTCACCTCCAGCAGCGATGCTTTGAGCCGAGAGAGCGCGCCCACGATCTCGTCATTGGCTGGTGCAGACAGGCCTTTAATAACGGGGTCAATCACCTGAGCGATGCAGGCCCGCGTCTCCACGGTTTCAGGCAGCGCCGCAACATTGGCCCGAAACTGGGCTAGAATCTTCGGAAGGGGTGCGTTTTTACGAAGCTCCTTGAGGGCACGCATGTGCCATTCAGAGCTACGATCACCGGCATGGCCCATAAGCTCGATCAACGTGAGATCCGCATGGCGATCCGTTCTATCGGAAAGACGCAGCTCCACTGAGCTTTTCTTAAGAGCAGAAACTGCGGCCTGTTTTGCCGCCATCAAAGTGGTAATTCCTGAGATCGAGACTTCCTTTTGGGCGATTGGTTTTGAGGCCTTTGGCATCAACAGGAGAGCGGCAGCAACTTTTTTTTGGGCATCTACTCGAACAGCTATATCCTTTCCTTGGGCGGCCATGGCATCGGCAGCATCATTAAAAACTTTTGCCAAGCGACTATCGGTTTCAGTAACCGCTTCGGCACGCTCACGGAAGCCATTTACGAAAACTTGGGTGAGCGACATGTCATAATTCA
>Ga0172379_10007201_pt1 | contig 14552 bp, 22 predicted proteins | sample GrowelOW334metaG_FD_119756 | JGI IMG/M metagenome (GOLD analysis project Ga0172379, IMG submission 119756) | Groundwater microbial communities from an aquifer near a municipal landfill in Southern Ontario, Canada - Groundwater well OW334 metaG | ecosystem: Environmental > Aquatic > Deep...
ACTGCCTACTTTGGCCCAGCCACTCGAGCCGCCTTAATTAAATTCCAGAAGGCTAATAATCTGCCACCAAGCGGACTCTTTGACAAGCAGACGAGAACGGCGGTGTGGTGGTTGGCGCAGTAGTTATTTCTGACAATGTTTACAAAAATGCGCCCGCCCAAATTTGTTACACAAACTTGTTCGGGTAAATTTCTCGCCCTTACGGCGTGCTACTTTTGGCATTTGAGGCAGAAATGTGTTCCTCTGCCATTATGTTTTATTTTTTTGATAGGGCGGTCACAGACTTTGCAGGCGAGGCCCGCGCGGCCATAGACATTGAGATGGGGGACAAAACCGCCCCTTGTGCCGTCGCTTCGGCGATAATTACGAGAGGAGGTTCCCTTCTTTTGGATAGAGAGTTTGAGGACTTTGATAATATTGTCTCTTAAAATTTTAATTTGTGTAGGTTTTAGTGATGAAGATTTTTTGGTTGGTAAAAGATTAGACAAGAAACAGGCTTCATCAGCATAGATATTACCGATACCCGCAATCAAGGTTTGATCGAGGAGAATTTGTTTGATCGTTCTGTTTTTATATTTCTTAAATATCTCGCCGAGAAGGCTTGGAGTGAAGACGGGGGAGAGTGGCTCAGGGCCAAGATTCTCAATGAGTTTGCCCATCTGTTCATCACCAACCAATTTTACCCAACCAAATTTGCGCAGGTCATTGAAATAGAGTTTGGATTTATCAGTGAATTCAAAAATGATTCTCGTATATTTGGATGGTTGCTTCTCGAGCATCTCACCATCAGGGTGACCACCAGCAATATTTTTATAAATCAATTGCCCTGTCATCTTAAGATGCACAGCGAGCGCCAATTCACCCTCGAGGTCAATAAAGAGCATTTTAGCTCGACGCCTGACTTCTTTTATCCTCTTTCCCTTTATTTGTTTGAGAAATTCATCAGGCGATAGTGGGCTTACAGCTTTAGCCCAAAGGATCCGAGAGTCTTTTAGCTTCAGACCAATCAGGGCTTTATTTAACTCGCGTTTTAAAGTCTCGACTTCTGGTAGCTCTGGCATTAGGCCAATATACTATGGATTTAGAATTTTCCGCAATTCTTCTTTGGCTACTTTGCGATCATCCCAGGGGATAGTTTGGTTGCCAATAACCATTGATTGCTCAGCCCCTTTGCCTGTGATGATGACCACGTCGCCCGAGTGAGCAAGCGTGAGACACTTATTGATACCGGCGCGACGGTCTTCTATTACAAATAAGTTTTCATTTCGAACTTTGCCAACATCAAGGGCAGCTTTAGCTATGCCCTCTGCAATCTCGGTGGGGTCATCGTCATAGGGGTCAACGTTGCTCACTACAACATAGTCGGCACGCTTGCCAACAATCTCGCCCATTAGGGCGCGCTTGGCTTTGTCTCGGCCTCCTCCCTCGGCGCCTAAGTTTACAATAATTTTGCCATTTGTATTTTTGCTAATCATCTCGGCTGTCTCTACGGCCCGGGTCATACTCTCTTTCTCATGAGCGTAGTCAACAATCACTGTGAAATCTTGGCCTAAGCTTATCTTCTCCATTCGGCCAGGGATTAAACTCAGTTTGGCTAAACCGTTTTTAATTTGCTCGCTCGAGAGACCAGCTTCTTTACCTACGATAATCGCTGGTAGAGCATTGTAGATATTAAAAGCGCCAACGATATTTAATTCGTAATCTTCTTCTCCAATATTGAAACTCACCCCCTCTTCGTTGCCAGAGATATTTGTGGCGATAAAAGCGGCATCTGTTTCTAAACCGTAAGTAATCTTTTTATCAGCAGGAAAATTTAAGAAAAAATCTTTGTGTGGATCGTCATTGTTGATAATTGAGAGAGACTTAATTTCTGCCCCGGCAATATTTTTCTTGTGGTTTTTGAGAGTGGCAAAGAGTTCACCTTTTTTTTCTTTGTATTCTTCAAAATTATTATTATGAGAAGCGAGATGCTCGGGAGTAAGGTTGGTGAAAATAACCCAATCATAATTAATACCAATATGGCGATATTGTTTAATACCCTCTGAGGTTGTTTCGACGATACAATATTTACAGCCAGCTTCAAGCATTTGTTTGAAGAACTTCTGAAGAACAAATCTTCCCGGCATGGTCATGTGGTACTTATTTAATAACTCTTCGTCGCCAATTCTAATGTTGGCTGTGCCGGTGAGGCCGGTTTTTAGGCCATTAGCATTTAGGACGGACCAGAGAAAATTGCCAACCGAAGTCTTGCCCTTGGTCCCTGTGATACCGATAACAATCATTTTCTCCGTTGGGTGATCATAATACCAAGCGGCGAGGTGGGCGAGGACCCAGTGGTACTTAAGAAATAATTTTTCGGGTAGTAACTTTTTTATTATTTTTTTAAATCTTTTCATTTTTAACTTGGATTATTTTTTAAGTTTTCTTCTTAAGTTGTAAAGTAAGTACCAGAAGGGTTGTCCCACTAGATCGAAGAGCGGGGAATAGCTAAGCATTTCACCACCAAAACGTCTCTTGAAGATAGATAATCCTCCCCAGTTATGGGAACCTCTTCCATTTGGGTCCTCAACGGCACCAAAATTATACCAAGAGTAGCCTAGTTTTTTTGCTTCCCTAATTGCTTCCCAGTGAAGGAGTTGGGTGGGCATTTTTTCTCGGCCAAGGGTGGACGATGCCCCGAAGGGGTAATAAGCGGTATCTCCAAAAAAGAAAATTAGATGCATGGCAAGCGTCAAGTTATTGTATTTGGCAATAAAAAGAGCGATATTATCACTTGCCTCGGCTGTTTCCCAAATGGCCTTATAATAGGCTTCTGGGTGAAGACGGAAGTTGTTGCGATTGGCCGTCTCACACATTAGTTGATAAAACTCTTTGAAATATTTTTCCATCTCCGGGCCAGGGACTTTCTCAACGATAACTTCTTTGCGCTTGGCTAAATTGATGCCGTAGCGAGTTTTTTCGTGCATGGCCTTAAGAAGATCACTTTCTGTTTTTTCTAAATTTAGACGCCAATCATTTGGTGATTGAACAAAAGAAGACTTGTAAGATGTTTTGGGAGCCAAGCGAAAATATTTTTTCCATAGTTTAGTGGAATTTTCTTGTTTAGGCCAAGGATCAAAGCGTAAAAAAACTCCATTGGTTTCTTTTAGTAATTTTTCACCTTCCGATTGGAATTGGTCTAAAAGTTTTTCTGTTAGCTGTCCGACAACAATTGGTCCATGGGGAATATACCAGTAACATTTCCCTAAAGTGAGGGGGTAGCGAATACCTTGCCAGGCCAGTTGATTGCCATTATCTGTTAAGATAAAAGTTCTAACTTCATGTCCGACAGCCGTTTGCCACTTGCCATAAATCGCGCTTTGGGTAAAACGCGCTATTTGTTCATTTTCTTTAGACATTATTTTCTTTGGCCTAATTGCTTAAGGACTTCTTTGACTTGTTCGCTGGTGTTAGTAATATCAGCGGGGATTTTACGAAGAGCTTCACGGGCCTCTTTATTAGAGTAACCAAGGGATTCAAGCGCTAGAACGGTCTCAGCTTCTTGGTCAAGATTGCCCCCCTCGCTTTCAATAAAACCAACTTTGTCGCGTAACTCGAGGACGATTTTCTCAGCAATCTTACGGCCAATCCCCGAGACTTGGGTAAGATAAGCGGTATTGCCTGAAGAAATGGCCCTTTTTAAAGTATCGGGGGGAGCTAGAGAGAGAATTGAGAGGGCTCCACGTGGGCCCACCCCTGAGATGCTAATTAGTAGCTCAAAAAAATTAAGCTCGTTTTTAGTCAGAAAACCATATAAATCAAGGACATCTTCGCGAACAATGAGATGGGTCCAAAAGGTAAGTGGAGATTGGTTGTTTTTTACCTGTCCGAGGGTCTCGGTAGAGACAAAAACCTTATATCCGACGCCTCCAACATCTAAAATAACGGACCGATTATCGCTGTGAGAAATTTTGCCGGTAAGTTGACCAATCATGGCCTAATAATACACTAACTGTTATTAAAGCTCAAAAGATGGCCCCAGTACTTGACCCCGCACCAATTATCGTATCGCGCCACAGGCGCAAAACCCCTGGAAATACGATAATTGGTGTGGGGCCTTGCTTTTATTGGTAAAATATCGTAGGATACAAGCACTATGCCAATAATCAAATCAGCAAAAAAAGCTTTACGTGGTAGCCAACGCAAGAAGGTCTATAATGACCGTCGCAACAAAGCGATGAAAGGGGCTATCAAGGATGTCAAAAAATTAGTTGTTGCTAAGGAGTCAAAGAAGGCTTTAACCGAACTAAGTGCTGCTTATCAAGCTATCGACAAAGCTGCTAAGAGGGGAATCATCAAGAAAAATACGGCTGCCCGCAAAAAGTCCCGTCTTGCTAAATTCATTAAAAAATCAGCTTAGTCTCTAATAATCAAAAAACCGCCTACTTGGGCGGTTTTTTGATTTGAGACCAAAACTTAGCCCAACAAATATTTGAGCAAAGCCATACGGATGAAGAGGCCGTAAGCGGCTTGCTTGAAATAAGCCGCTTGGGGGAGAGTGTCCACTTCGGTTAGAATTTCATCAACACGAGGAAGGGGGTGCATGATAATTGATTTGGTCCTCATCTTTTTGGCCAGCTTAGAATCTATCTGATAACAACCTTTGAATTTTAGGTATTCCTTGGGGTTCTTGAAGCGTTCTTTTTGAATACGAGTTTGATACAAGACGTCAATACTCCCAATTATTTTTTCTAAATCTTCAATCTCTTCGAAATTGACTTTGTGTCTAGTTAAATAGTCTTTGATATCTTCGCCCACTCGAAGGGCTTTAGGGGAGACAAAATATATTTTCATATTTTTGTATTTGCCCAAGAGATAGGTGAGAGAACGAATTGTTCGGCCATGCTTGAGGTCACCAACAAGAGCCACGGTTAGGCCGTCAATCTTCTTGAGCTCTTTTTTAATTGTGTAGAGGTCCAATAGGGCCTGGGTCGGATGTTGCCCGGTGCCATCGCCAGCGTTGATGATTGGGACTTCAGAAACGGAGACGGCTCTTCTTGAGGCCCCTTCTTCGTAATGGCGAAGGACAATAACGTCAGCATAGTTATCAATAATCCGAATGGAATCTTCAAGAGTCTCGCCCTTAGCGGCCGAAGAGAATTCCTTAGCATTCTCAGTGGTGATGACGCTCCCGCCTAAGCGGATCATCGCTGATTCAAAAGAAAACCGAGTTCTAGTGCTCGGTTCATAAAACAGGGAGGCCATTATTTTCCCTTTTAAGGGGGAAGATTTCTTTTTCTCTAATGAGTCGGCCAGAGCGAAGATTTTATTAATAAATTTCTGGTCGAATTGTTGGGACTCAATAATGTGATTCATTCTGACTATTCTAACCCACTAAGGCTAGAACTTAATAGGGGATAACTAGTTTGTCCCCCCGCGAGGAATCGAACCTCGATCGCAAGCTTCGGAAGCTTGAATTCTATCCGTTGAAATACGAGGAGAATAGCGGTTATTTGTGCCCTCGGAAGGAATCGAACCTTCATCACCAGCTCCGCAAGCTAGCGTTCTATCCATTAAACTACGAGGACTTTCGCTTTACAGGCTAACACACTTTAGCTAAAAACCCAAGGACTCAAAGATGACCTCGGAGAAAGTTTCAACGTGTTTTTCTTCCTCGCCATTTCTGAGCATTAAAAGGCGGACTTCTTCAGGGTTTTGGCCAATGATGGGGATATGAATATTGGGGACAAAAAGGCGTTGATAATGAAGCACTAATTTGGCTGGCTTATCTCCGTCAGCTTCTTCAACCCAGAAGGAAGCAATTTTTTCATAAGTAAAAAGTTCCTTATTTAATTGTACCCCTTGTCTGGTTATTTTTACGAGCAAGGTCGGATCAGAGGGCCGCTTCTCATGTTGATAGAGAGAGAAGGCTCCTAAACCAATAATTAAAGCAAGAAGAATATTCCCCAAGAAGAGGGCAATAGCCGCCGAGAAGAGAGCGATAGCCCCTAAGGCCCAAAACCAATCTTCGGTCCGCTCAATTGGCTCGCTACTGTATGATTCCCATTCTAAAATTGGATCGTTCATCAAGTTAATTATACAACTAAGCTTATTTATAGTAAAATTTTTTTATGAAATGGTATTTTGCAGGAAGGGTGAGGCATAAAGAGAAGCTAAAAGAAATTTTTAAGTACCTAGAAATAAAAGGGGAGACCGTTCTTTCTGACTGGGTCTATGAGGGTTCTTATAAGCCCTATGACGAAAATTTAGATAAAGTGCAGACTCTAGCGAGGAGGGTCGTTGTTTCTCTATTAGAGACGGATATATTTGTTCTTATTAGTGACCCAGAAGGGACAGATATGTTTGTCGAGCTTGGTGTTTGCTTGGCCCAAGACAAAATCTCGCCAGGAAGTATAAGAATTTATATAATTGGCGAACATTCTAAGAGGTCTTTAATGCAACTTCATCCTTCTATCAAGCATTTAAAAGACGTTAGAGAGTTATTTGAAGAAGAAAAAATAGAGGTAGAGGACTTTGTTTTGCCAGATTTTAACTAAAATTGCTGGAATTAGGTGTTTGCTTGTGGTATACTGGATGGGTGCCTGAGTTATACAAAAGAAAACCAAACATCAAATGTTTTGTTTGCGGTAAGGAAATTTATCGTAGACCTGTTGAACTAGAGAAAAGTGGTCAAAAGGCTTTTTGTAGCTCCGTTTGTTATGGCAAAGCAAATAGAAAAGAAACCCCATGTTTAGTCTGTGGGGCGATGATTCTTTCTCAATTTAACAAGAAGACATGTAGTAGGACTTGTGCTAATATAAATAGAACTGGTCTAAAATATAAGGCTAGTAGCCCTAAGGATAAGGTTAAAACTGGTCTTGCTCTAAAAAATAGACTTTTGGAGGAAAGGGGGCATAACTGCGAAAGGTGCCGATATAACAAGGTTGAGATTCTTCAAGTTCATCATAAAGATCTGGATAGGGGGAATAATGATTTAAGTAATTTGGAGTTGGTTTGCCCAAATTGTCATTACGAAGAACATTTCTTGTTCGGAAAAAGAAAATTAAAAAATAAATAAAACAGGGAGGGGTCGCATAGTTGGTCTAGTGCGGTAGTCTTGAAAACTACTAGGTCTGTAAGGGCCTCGCGAGTTCGAATCTCGCCCCCTCCGCATAATAAAATATTGATGACAAAGGAATTACCTCCAGATCCAACAACTATCTCCCCCGGCGATGACCACGCTGTTTGGGAGGTTGGGGTTAAGAGAATAACTGAACAAAGAAATCTTCTCGTCCGGGAGGCAAGGAGTAGTGGAGTAAGGGATTGGGATGTCGTTCTAGAAAATTTTGTTGCTAAATTAAAAAGAGATATAGAAGCAATCTCTGGTCTTTCTGAAAAAGAACTTTCCGAATATGCGGCTTATCATGCCGCTGTTGGGAGCAGTCCTGATTATAAGTCGACTCCGAAGCTCGATTTACCAGGCGATTTAATTAGTGAGGTTTTTGATATGTCTCTTATTAGAGAAAAGAGGAAAATTTTACCTCACCACTAAAATACTATGCGTTACTTAGGAATTGATTATGGACATAGAAAAGTTGGGCTCGCGATTTCGGATGAAGCGGGGAGTTTTGCTTTCCCTTACCAGGTTATTCAGAATTTCTCACGAGAGAAGTTGCTTAGGGAAATTAAAGACATTTGTGAGAAAGAGGGAGTTGGAAAAATTGTCATGGGGGAATCACTTGATCTGTCTGGTGAGGCCAATCTAATTCAGTCAGACATCTTAATTTTTAAAGAAAATTTAGAAAAAGAAACTGGGCTAGAGATTATCTTTGAACGGGAATTTTTTACTACTTGGGAGGCCAAGCGTATTGTTGATGAGGATCAGAACGATAAGCAAACTGATGCCCGAGCGGCGGCTTTAATTTTAAAATCTTTTTTGGATAAAAAATCTAGATAGTTTTCTTGCTTTAGATTATAATTAGAGGGATGACTCAGGATTTTCTCCTTAAATTTTTTCCCGTGCCGAAATTTTTACTTCGGCCGGCCGTTGGTCTCGACATCTCTGACCAGTCCATAAAATTTATGGAATTGGTTAAGACCAATGATAAGTTTAGAATCGGGCGCTTTGGTGAAGTAGAGATACCCCTTGGGGTTATTGAAGGTGGAGAGTTGCAGGATTCGGAGGCTTTTCTCAAGATCCTTGTCGAGCTTAAAGTGAAATGGCGCCTAACTAATGTTTTTATCTCTTTGCCAGATGATCACGCCTACACGATTAATCTAAAATTGCCACCGCTAAAGCCGGAAGAGATTTACGACAGTATTGAATTGCAGATTGAGGAATATGTTTCTCTGTCTGCTCCAGATGTTGTCTTCGATTTTGAGGTTATCCCTCAGGAAGAGGAAATTGGCAATCTGGATCTTGGAGTAATGGCTTTCCCTCGGAAGATAATTGAAAGTTATCAAGATGTTTTCGCTAAAGCGGGCCTCTCTCTCCTCGCCATTGAAACGCAAGGGGGAGCCCTAGCTAGAGCTCTCTGCGAAAAAGAAAAGAACTCTAATCTGGCCATTGTCGATTTAGGAAAAAATCACACAGCTATCTTCTGGGTTAGAAGGGGAGTGGTTATTCATGCTTCCGCCGCTTTGGTCGGTGGGGCTTCTATCACTCGTAATTTGCAAAAGGGTTTAAACGTTTCTTTTGAAGAAGCCGAGAAAATTAAAGTGACACAAGGCCTTTTACGGTCTGAGTCCAATCAGCCTGCTTTTGAGGCAATAATCCCCGTTGTTTCTGCTATCCGCGATGAGATTGAGAGGCTCCTCGCTTTTTGGTTGAACCAAGGGGGAGAAGGCGGACCTAAGTTGGACCAAATTTTATTGACCGGCGGCCAATCTTCTTTGCCTGGCTTTGCTGAATATCTAGGGAATCACGTTTCTTGTCCGGTGGCGATTGGTAATCCTTGGGGGAAAATTTTTCCGGCCGGCTCTGTGGTCAAGGAGTTGAGTTATAATGAGGCTCTGCGTTATGTCACAGCAATTGGTTTAGCTTTACGCAATTTTAGATAATAAACAATGGCAAACCTCCTAACAGTTGAAGCAAAGAAAAAAATCATTAACGATAGGCGTTTTCGCCAAATTGTGGTGGCCCTTTTGTTTATAGAAATCCTGTTTTTAGTGGCGGGAGCTTTTAATCTTGTCCTCTGGCTTAGTTTTAAAATGCAGAACCCATCGTCAAGCCAGTCCTTATCCGTGGCTAAGACAGTTGCTCCTATTAGTGGAGAAGAGCGGCAGCAGGCTGAGTCAAAAATATTTCAGCTTTCTAATTGGTGGACAACGAAGAGCTGGGTTTCTTTTGTCGAACAGGTTGAGAAAGTCCAACCCCCGACGATTAAAATTAACCAGATTACAGGCCTTTGGTCAGAGAAGGCAAAACTTTTTAGCCTTGTTATTTCTGGCCAGTCAATTAATCGTCAGGATTTGGTAAAATTTGTTGATAGTCTTAGGAAAGAGGGGTCCTTTAGTAAAGTTGATTTGCCCATTGAGTATCTTCTTAGTTCTAGCCAAGGAAGATTTACTTTAAATTTGGAAATAAAGAATAATGATTAAGCCAATCTTAAACAAAACAACTGTCATTTTATCCCTAATTTGTCTTGCCACAGTCACTCTTTGGGTAAGTTTATTCTTTTTAATTGATCAAGAAAAGAAGGTTATTCTCGCTTTGGGATTAAGTGGTCAACAATCAGGCGTCATTCAAAATGACAAGTTACGTCTTAATAAAGATAAACTGGTAAAGATTGATAGTTATTTTATAACAAACCGTTCAGCCATTGCTCTTTTAGAAAAACTAGATAATATCGGAGCTAGGACGGGGGTTGCCTTAACTATTGGTCAAGCTGGAGATAGCGCTATTGAATTAAAATTAAATTTGACAACAGAAGGAAACTTTTCTCAAACAATGAAATTTCTTCAAGCTTTAGAAAATCTACCCTATGCCTCAGTAATAGAACGCTTAGAATTAAGAAAAGGGGAGAAAGTCTGGCAGAGCACCTTTACCTTAAGAATTTTAAAAAACATGAGTAATGTTTAAGAATTTTAAAAAAATTAATCTAGCGAATTCCTCTGTTTTTTGGCGTTATGCGGTTATTGCTTTTGCTTTTGGGTTAATTGCCGTTTTTGTTGGCCAAACTATTTTTATGTTTGTTGTTAACCGGACGGGCCAGAGTCAAGTTGATTCTCCTTCGCCCTTGGGCGAGTTAGCTATTAGCCTTGATCCTAAAAAAGCCGAACAAGTACTAGCCGAATTAGATGCTCGTCCAGCTAAACTAGAGAGATTGTTGGCCACAAGTACCGCCATGACGACGGCCAGCTCAACGCTCTTTGTTGACCCGAGTCTCTAATTATTTGTGCCCTCGCGAGGAATCGAACCTCGAATAACGGCTTAGAAGTCCGCTGTTATATCCATTTAACTACAAGGGCTTTCTTGTTTTTCCAAAACAACCATATTGTCCGTAAGTCTTTTTTCTATGACAATTTGCACACCTTATCTCGCATTTACTAATTTCGGCCAAGACCGAATCCCAAGAATAATGGCCTGATAACATTTTTGCTATTGTTTTGAACTTGCTCTTAGGGTTAATATGGTCAAATTCCAAAACAATTGGGTCGTCTTCTCCGCAGTCAAGGCATGATTTAGAAGAGAGGAAATTGAGTAACTTTTCACGCACTTTTATTCGGTGATTTTTTTGAGCTTTGTACAAATCTTCTTTCTTTTTGTACGGCATGATATAGGGATTATACCACTAAGCTCTAACCTTATCCACTACTTATGTGGATATGTGGGCGGTAGAGGACTTGAACCTCTGACCTTCTCCGTGTAAAGGAGTTGCTCTACCAACTGAGCTAACCGCCCAAGAACAAAGATATCTTACCTAAAAAAAGGCCACAATTCAATCTCGTCTTAGGATTTCTTCATTTATTTGCTATGATTCAGAATAATGATTAAAGAACCTAAAATTATTCACGAAGATAAAGACATTCTGGTTATTGATAAACCAGCCGGCCTTACTGTTCATGGCGATGGCTATAGTGAGACAAAAACTTTAGTTGATTGGCTGATGGAAAAGTATCCAGACATTAGCGAAGTGGGCGAGAGTATGTTTACTCAGAAAGGGGAGGAGATTAAGAAACCCGGTATCGTTCACCGTCTTGATAAAGAAACCAGTGGGGTGATGATTATTGCTAAGACCCAAGAAGCTTTTTTATATTTCAAAAAGCAGTTTCAAGATCATGAGGTTAAGAAGATTTATCGAGCAATTTTGTCCGGTAACGTTAACCTTCCAGTGGGAGAAGAAAAGGTCTTAGATTGGCCAATTGGGCGAAGTAAGACCGATCCTCGTCTTAGGGTGGCGCGAGCCCACGGCAAGGGTAAATTGCGTGAAGCGGTGACAATTTTTCGTCTCTTAGAAAATATTTGTACGAATTATGCCTTAATTGAGGCCGAGCCTAAGAGTGGTCGGACACACCAGCTTCGAGCTCACTTCCGAGCTTATAATCATCCCATTATCGGAGACGGTTTATATAATCCCGGGGACAATGGTGGCGGGGCAATAATGCGGACAGCTCTCCATGCCTATTCTTTGACCCTTAAGGACCTTTCTGGCCAGGTGGTGACCTTCTTGGCGCCTTTGCCTCTAGATTTTGAGGCAGCGCTTGAAAAACTTAAAGCTTCATGTTAAACTGCTTCGCGTTATGGCTAAAGCAACAGAATTCCTAATTTCCCCAGTAGACATGGTTAAGCGCCAGAAATTGGCCTTAAAACCAGGCTTTACTGTTCGTGTCTGGCAGAAAGTTCCTGATAAAGGAGGCAAGTTCCGTTTGCAAGCCTTTGAAGGTCTTATTATCGCCACTAAACATGGTAATGAAGCTGGTGCCACTTTTACTGTTCGTCGCGTTGCCTCAGGTGTTGGGATGGAAAAGATTTTTCCTCTCTACTCCCCAATGATTGACAAGATTGAGGTTCTCCGTGAAGTTAAAGTTCGTCGTTCCAAACTATATTATATTCGTGAAAAAGCTGCTCGTGAGATCCGTCGTCGTATGCGTAAGATTGTCACCGGCAAGCGCGAAGAAGATGAGCTTGTTGAGCAAGTCACTGCTGGCGTAGTAATTGACCCAGTTGCTGAAGAGGAGATGATTGAGGCTCCAGTTACTGAGACTAAAGAATAAAATTAAAAAAGAAAACCCCCGTTAAAACGGGGGTTTTCTTTTTTGTATCTGTGCCCAGGAGAGGACTCGAACCTCCACACCATTGCTGGCTCTACCACCTCAAGGTAGCGTGTATACCAATTTCACCACCTGGGCAACACTATAGATATTAAGCTAAAAAAGCTTATTTGGCAATGATTTACTTGACTAAATCTTATTTTATGTTATCCTATGAAGTAGAAGTTCTCAACAATGGAGTACCCTTACGATGATCTTTACTGTTTTGTGGGAGGAAGGGGATACTTACAAAAGTGAGGTGGGCCGATGCTCTGTTGATTTCCCTGCCAGGAAACTAAAAGGAAGGAGCCATTTCCAAGCAGAGCTTGAGATCTGCAAGAAGATGCGTGAGGTCTATCCGGGGATAGATTTGAAGTACCCCAAAGCAGAACCCTGCGTTATTTTTCCAAAAGGCTTTTTCCCCCGTCGCTAGCGCGCGTCCCTCATGGGCGCGCGCCGTTTGTTTCTGCTTTCTTTTTACTAAATTTTATGTTAAAAATAGATATGCTTTATACTGGCAAAGGGGATAATGGCAAGACCAGCCTCTATCATTGCGACCAACGTTTGTCCAAGAGTTCTCTTGTGGCTGAGGCCCTTGGTTCTCTTGACGAGATAAACTCTTTTCTTGGTTGGTGTAAGGTTAAGGCGATGGGTCAGGTTCTTTCTCAATTATCTAAAACTCAAGACAATCTTTTTTCTATTCAAGCCGAGGTGGCGGGAGCGGAGAAATTTGTCACAAGAGGTGACGTTGAGGAGTTAGAATCTTGGATCGCCGATATTGAAAAGAATTTGCCAGAAATTAAGAGCTTCATCGTTTCTGGGGGGAGCGAGCTCTCGGCGATGTTCGATTTTGCTCGCACAATCGCCAGGCGGACAGAACGCAAAGTTGTCGCTGTTGCTGAGTCTAAAGATGTTGAGCTCAAAGAAGAGACTCTGGCTTATCTAAATCGCTTGTCTTCGTTTCTTTATGCCCTGGCTCGCCAGGCTAATAATGAGGCGGGGGTAGAGGAAAAGAAGCCTCAGTACAATTAAATATACATGGTGCCTATGGTGTAGTGGTAGCACAGTTCCCTGTGGAGGAATTAGCTCGAGTTCAAATCTCGATAGGCACCCACGCTAATGTTTTTATCGTCGCAAATCTAATTAAGCCTTATTTTTTAAGGTGACTTTTCAGTTCTAGCGTGATAATATTTTTATAATAGAATGTGGTATCAACTAGCTATCCAATTTCTTGCGATAATCGCTCTTGTTGTTTGGGCGTCTTCATACCACTTTAAAGAAAGAAAAACAATTTTACTAGTGCAGCTTGCTAGTTTCGTTTTTTGGATAATTCATTTTATTTTGATTTCCGCTTACACCGGAGCGGCCCTTGCTGGCGTGGCAGCTTTAAGGTTAGCCTTTTTTTCTTTTAAGAAGAAGAATAATTGGACCAGTAAGCCTATTGTAGCCTGGGCATTTTTGGGTCTTTTGTTAATCTCCACCGCACTGACCTATTCTACTTATTGGGCTCTTTTTGCTTTGATTGGGGGAATTTTTGCTCTGGTTGCAAGTTGGCAGGATAATCAAAATAGGATAAGGTTACTTTTTATTCCCTCACATCTCAGTTGGATAGTATATGACATATTTGCCGGGTCTTATGGTGGAGCAATTTCTGAGGCATTGCTGGGAGTATCGGCACTGGTTAGTTTTTTTAGGGCAAAAATAAAGAAAGTTTAGTTTTTCCATTTTATGCAACAAGATTTTTCTAAAAAAATGGTTATCGTCCTGAGAGATGACCTGAGTTCCTGGCCACTGACAAATACTGTTGGGCACATCTCGGCTTTTCTTGGTAATAAAATGAAAGAAAGTTTTGACACTGGCCCCGTCTTTAAATCTGAGGATAACTTGGATTATCCTAGAAATTCTCAATATGCCGTTGTTGCCTTAAGTGCTTCTCTTGATGAACTGAGAGATTTGGTGATAAATCTAAGAGGGACTAGTTTGCTTTGGATTGCTTATGTCCAAGAAATGATAGACATGATTGATGATGAAGAATTAGCCAAGGCCCTAGAAGAGAAGTCGTCTGAACAGATGGACTTACTCGGGGTCGGACTCTTTGGGGCTAAAGAGGAACTTAAATTGCTTACGGGAAAGTTTAAGTTGTGGAGGTAGTCTAAATAAAGACATTTAAAAGTTATCCACAGGTTTGGGTTTGACCATTCTTGACCACATAATTTGACAGGACTACAATTATGATGAGGTTGAAGATGTTGACAGTTAGATCGTAAGTGATAACTTCTCAATTGTAATAGTATTGATAGATATCTTCAGCCTCACAAAGA
>Ga0172379_10007202_pt1 | contig 14550 bp, 12 predicted proteins | sample GrowelOW334metaG_FD_119756 | JGI IMG/M metagenome (GOLD analysis project Ga0172379, IMG submission 119756) | Groundwater microbial communities from an aquifer near a municipal landfill in Southern Ontario, Canada - Groundwater well OW334 metaG | ecosystem: Environmental > Aquatic > Deep...
TAGCGGCGGGGGGGATATTTGTCCTTGAGTTTGTGAATAGATCGGGTTAATAGATAGGTTTGTTCTTTGGAGGAGATACCTCTTGTTCCATGAAATATTGAAAAGGTGAAACCCTTATCGGGCTTCACCTTTTTTTTATATATATGAAACAGTGAATCTCATAAATCGTAATAAAGTGCAAATTCCCAGGGATGAGGACGAAGCCTGATTGCATTGACTTCGTTTTCTATCTTGTAGTTTATCCAGGTATGAATGACATCTTCGGTAAAAACATCGCCTTTGAGAAGAAACTCATAATCGGCTTTCAACTCATTGAGCGCTTCATCAAGAGAACCAGGCATAACCGGCACTGTTGCCAATTCTTCCGGTGGAAGATCATAGATGTCCTTATCAAGTGGGTCGCCCGGATCAATACGATTCTGAATGCCGTCCAAACCGGCCATAAGCAATGCAGAGAATGACAGATAAGGATTGCAGCTGCAGTCGGGATAACGGATTTCGATCCGCTTGGCCTTGGGACTCATGGAGTACATAGGGAACCGGATTGAAGCAGAGCGGTTACGCTGAGAATAAGCCAGGTTTACCGGAGCTTCGAAACCAGGCACCAGACGGCGATAGGAATTCGTAGTAGGGTTCGTAAATGCCGCAAGAGCCCGTGAATGACGAAGTATGCCTCCCACAAAATACATGGCCATTTCGCTCATACCTGCATACCCGGATCCGGCGAAGAGGTTGGTTTTCCCTTTCCACAGCGAAATATGGGTGTGCATACCGGTTCCATTATCGCCGAACAGTGGTTTTGGCATGAACGTAAGTGTTTTTCCATTCCGCCATGCAACATTTTTCAGAATATATTTATAAAGATTCGCTCCATCGGCCATTTTCACCAGGGTATCGAAGCGTAAATCGATCTCACCCTGTCCGCCTGTGGCCACTTCATGATGCTGCGCTTCCACCTCAAGACCGCATGCGGTCAGTACCTGTACCATCTCTTCACGGAGATCCTGCTGAGAATCTGTTGGAGGAACGGGGAAATATCCTTCCTTATATCGCGGTTTGTATCCTAGATTGGGATTTTCGATCCGACCTGAATTCCACTTTCCCTCGACACTGTCTATATGGTAGTATCCTTCGTGTGAGTTTTGATCGAAGCGTATATCATCAAAAATGAAGAATTCCAGTTCCGGTCCGACATAAGCATTATCTGCAATACCTGTCGATCTGAGATACATTTCAGCCTTTTTTGCGACATTTCGAGGACAACGGGTATAACGCTCACGGGTTATTGGATCAACTATATCGCAGATCATACTGATTGTCTTGTACTTTGTAAAAGGATCCATAAAAACAGTTGTAGGATCCGGGATTACCAGCATATCCGATTCGTTGATTGCCCGCCAGCCGCGAATTGAAGAACCATCGAATCCGAAACCGTCTTCAAAAGCAGCCAGATCAAGTTCCTTCGAGGGAATGGAAAAATGCTGCCACATTCCGGGAAAATCCATAAATTTTAAATCTACAGAAACAACACCTTCTTTTTCCATTAATTCCAGAATATCTTTCGGCGTTTGGTTCATGATACCCTCCTGTTAGTAATGAACTTGAAATGAAATATTTTATTAAAGTAATGAGTACTTAAGCATTCACAAGCATTATATAAGCAAAAAAGCGTTTTTCAAGCATTTTATTAAGCATTTTATGTGCCAGTTTTTGATAATAATGTTAATTCCCACTGTTTCAATAAGATGTAGTAATACCAACACTCAAATATGAATATCAAAAATAAATATTTGTTGATTTTTTAAAGACATTGTTCAAAATATGATCATTATTGCTGAGTTTCTATAGATATTAGATATTTTTTTATATATACTAATGAGATAATTCCTCTTCCTGTTTGACTTTCCAATGGTTTTTTGGTATAATAAATAAAGTAAATTTCAATAGTTATTTCATTTGGGAAATCATGTGGATAAAGAAATAAAGCTAAGTAATATCCGAAATTTCTGTATTATTGCCCATATCGATCACGGTAAATCTACACTTGCCGACCGACTTCTTGAACAGAGCCACACTCTTTCTTCAAAAGAAATGAAGGAGCAGGTTCTCGATGATATGGATTTGGAGCGCGAGAGAGGAATTACCATTCGTAGTCATGCAATACGTATGCAATATACCTACAATGATGGTGAAACATACATTTTGAATCTCATCGATACTCCCGGACATGTTGATTTTTCTTACGAAGTATCGCGTAGTCTGGCCGCCTGTGAAGGTGCTCTTTTACTTGTGGATGCCACTCAGGGTATTGAGGCTCAGACCATTTCCAATTTCTGGCTTGCTCTCGAATCGAACCTTACTATCCTCCCGGTTGAAAACAAGATTGATCTCCCTTCTGCTCAGATCGAATCTACCACAAAACAGATCACTGAACTCATGGACGTGAAGGAAAATGATATTCTTCGCTGTTCAGCAAAGAGCGGAATCGGTATTGATGAGATATTCGATGCCGTTCGAAACAAATTTCCGGCTCCGATCGGAGATGAGAATGCACCGCTGAAAGCTCTTATCTTCAATTCTGATTACGATGTATATCGGGGAGCTGTTGCATTCTTGCGCGTTGTTGACGGTGCTGTAAAAAAAGGGGATAAGGTCTATATGTTTGGAACCGACCGTGAATGGGACGTACTGGAGGTCGGCTATTTTCGAATGGGGAAAATTCCCTGCCCGGCTTTACGGACAGGAGAAGTTGGATATATGATCTGCGGAATAAAAAATGTTCATGATATCAAGGTAGGGGATACTGTCACCCATTCAGCAAACAGAACAACGACTCCGCTTGAGGGATACCGTGAACCAAAACCTATGGTTTTCAGTGGTATGTATCCTGAAAATCCTGAACAGTTCAACGACCTTCGTGATGCCCTTGAACGTTTCTCTTTGAATGACTCCTCTATCACGTATGAACCGGACAATTCAGTATCCCTTGGATTCGGTTTCCGTTGCGGTTTCCTCGGTTTGCTTCATATGGAAATTGTTCAGGAGCGCCTGGACAGGGATTACGGCCTGGATATAATCAATACCGTACCGTCAGTGGTTTACCGTATAATCTTTCGTGACGGTCATGCCGAACTGGTTAATAATCCGGCTCGATTTCCCGATATGGCAGTAGTGGATCACATCGAAGAACCTATCATGAGATGCCAGATTGTCGCACCGAATGAATATATCGGCGCCATTATGAAATTAACCCAGGATCGTCGCGGAATATTTAAAAGGACCGAATATATTGACCCAACCAGAGTCAATATGATCTATGAACTTCCGCTTGCGGAGATTGTTTATGAATTCTACGATCGTCTGAAGGGCGTTACAAAGGGATATGCTTCTTTCGATTACGATTTTCTTGAATATCGCATTGCTGATGTTGTAAAGCTTGACATTCTTATTAACGGCGAATCTCTTGACGCACTTTCAGCTATTCTGCACAGAAATAAAGCGGAACCTTTTGGCCGCGATCTGGCGTCAAAGTTGAAACACCTTATTCCGCGTCAGATGTTCCAGGTAACTATTCAGGCTGCCATCGGCGCAAAAATTATCGCTCGTACAACTGTCCAGGCCCTTCGAAAGAATGTTACTGCAAAATGTTATGGCGGAGATATCACCCGTAAGCGAAAGCTTCTGGAGAAACAGAAAGAGGGGAAAAAACGGATGAAAAAAGTCGGTCAGGTACGTATACCCCAGGAAGCTTTTTTAGCGGTTTTAAAAGTTGAGAGTTAAAATTCTTCATTTTAATACAATAGGTTAAGATAATTTCAAATAACTTAATACCAGGAGGATAAGGGTGAATTCTACGGAAAAATACACCCCAAAAAAGAATTATAAGGGATTCCAAAAATTCCGTAAGGACTGGATTGAACCTATCCTTATTGCTGTCATACTTGTAACGGTTATTAAAATGTTTTTTTTCCAGAATTTTAAAATTCCTTCCAGTTCGATGGAAGATACCCTTCTTATCGGAGATTACCTCTTCGCTGTAAAATTCCTCTATGGTACTCACGTTCCATTCACTCATAAAATAATTTGGAAGATCAGGGATCCTCGTCCCGGCGACATTATCGTTTTCCGATCGGTTGAAGAAAAAAAGGATTTGATAAAACGGTGTATTGCTGTAAGCGGCCAAATAGTGGAAATCAGAAATGCTCAGGTTTATGTCAACAATGTCTTGCAGCCGCTGCCAAAACATGCCAAAATAACAGATTCCCAGATTATACCTGAAGGTACTGAAATGGGTCAACGCGATAATATACGACCATTTCGCGTTCCTGAAGGAAAACTCTTCATGATGGGAGATAATCGCGACAATTCCTATGATTCACGATTCTGGGGTTTTCTGCCGCTGGAAAATGTTAAAGGCAAAGCATTGTTCTTTTACTGGAGTTGGGACAATGCTGTGCCATTTTATGATATTGTTCACAAGGTTCGGTGGAATCGCATCCTTTCAATAATACGATAATCCTTGATTCAAAATAGATATTTTATTATTCCTCGGAGCTAGTGTGGATACAACGGAAATAACCCCCTTGACTCAAAAGTCAGGGGGTTTTAATAAATTCCGCAGAGATTGGATAGAGCCTATCCTGGTCGCTTTTATTCTTGCTCTGTTTATCAGGACTTTTATCATTCAGCCTTTTAAAATTCCTTCTGGTTCCATGGAAGATACTCTTCTTATCGGAGATCAATTGATCGCTGCCAAGTTCTACTACGGCACAAAGTTACCTTTCACTCAAAAAAAGGTTTTCAAGTTCCGTGACCCCAGACCAGGAGATATAATCGTTTTTAAATATCCTGAAGATCCCTCCAAAGATTTTATCAAGCGCTGTATCGCCGTCAGCGGTCAGACTGTGGAAATCCGCAACAAGCGAATTTATGTTGATGGAATTTTGCAACCTCTTCCCAAACATGCCAAATTTGTTGATCCAAGCATTCTTCCTTCTCAGTTCAATTTGCGCGACAATTATCCGCTCACAAGAATTCCGCTCGGGATGGTTTTTATGATGGGAGATAATCGTGACAATTCCAATGATTCACGATTCTGGGGATTCGCTCCTGTCGAAAATATCAAGGGAAAAGCCATATTTATCTATTGGAGCTGGGATAAGGATTCTCACCTCTATAATATTTTGAGCCATATACGGTGGAGTAGACCTTTCAGCATAATTCGCTGAAAAGTACACAAATTGAGTATCTCACCGCAATCCAGGTATGTAAGAATTTCATGTTGTACTTCCGTTTATTTAATCTCTGAATATTTTCCATAAAATCCGGATTTATTATGAAATATGGGCTCTATATCCATCTTCCTTTTTGCAGGAAAAAATGCCACTATTGCAGTTTCGTGAGTATTACAAATTCAGAAACGTTGATGGAATCCTATGTTGATGCTCTGAACTCAGAGATCAACCTTCGCCGTACAAATACATTTTCAGATAATCCCCGGACTCTGTATATCGGTGGAGGAACTCCTTCGATTGTATCAGCAGACTGCATCAAACGAATATTCAGAACTATCTCCCTGAAAAACACTGTCGAATGCACCGTGGAAGCAAATCCCGATTCACTTTCCGAACAATGGCTGAATATGATGTTGAATATTGGGATCAACCGTATCAGTATCGGAATACAGTCACTTGATGACGCGGTTCTATGCTCCCTTGGAAGGCTTCACAGCGCAAAGCAGGCGGTAAAGTCTGTCGCTTTAGCCAGAAAAAGCGGCGTCATGAATCTGTCGGTTGACCTTATGTTTGGCGTACCGGGACAAACCATGCACATATGGCAGGAAACTCTAAAAGAAGTAGCCGGCCTTGGGGTGGAACACATTTCCTGTTACAGCCTTAGCATCGAAGAGGATTCAAAATATTTTGCCCTTGCTAAAGAAAACAGCCTTTCTCTTCCGGATTCCCAAGAAACCACAGATATGTATCTGTTTGCAGCGGATTTTCTGAAAATGGGCGGGTTTCTTCACTACGAAATTTCAAATTTTTCACTCCCGGGATACGAATGCAAACATAATCAGGGGTACTGGGATTTGACCCCTTACCTTGGAGTCGGAGTATCCGCGCATAGTTTCGATGGTACATCCCGAAGGTGGAATGTTTCGGATCCGGCAGAGTATATAAGACTACTCGGGACATCTATTGATCCGATACAGGATTTCGAACTGCTTGATGCCCAAAAGAGAACACTGGAACATCTCATGCTTTCCTTGCGGGTAGCCAAGGGATTGGCGATTAAGGATATTATCATCGACAGCCATATCGACAAATGTGCTTTTATGGAAAAAATCGAAATGATGGTTGAATCAGGCTTCATGGAATATAACAGTTCCGGAAATGTCAGATTAACCGCAAGGGGTATGGTAATAGCGGAAGAAATTCTTTCGGAAATCGCTGCTGACTGTTACTAAACAAGGATTATTTTTCTTTGAAGATAAATCAACGTTTACAGAAAGCTGATCTATATTGTTTTACAATAAAAAGCCCTTGCATATTATGATATATTTTTATATGTTATAGGTCTTGGAAGAGTGGGCAGGATGGTGGCTCACTCTTTTGATTATGTAATGCAAGGGCTGTCATAGCTTTCATTCAGAAATTGAGCAATAAACACCATGGATGGAGAAACGGTAGATGAGTGGCGCCGAATCAACACAGAGATATGATATTCTTGAGGCGATTGGACAAATCGCGCGAGATAAGAATGTTAACCGTGAATTGATTGCCGAAACGATCAAAGCAGGCCTTCTCAGTGCCGCGAAAAAGAGATTTGGGAGTTCTGACAATATTCTGGTAAACATTGACCTAAACACTGGCAATATAATCATGGAAGCTGTATGGGATGTCGTCAAGGAAGTTGAGGATTATACCCATGAACTTACCCTTGCTGATGCGAAAAAAATAGATTCATCAGCAAAAATCGGTCAAAAAATACATGAACGTTTGCGTTTTGAGGAATTCGGCCGTCATGCTATTCATTCTGCCAAACAAAGCCTGATTCAAAAGGTTAAAGAAGCCGAAAGGGATCGTGTTTACGAAGATTTCCGTCAGCGAATAAACGAAGTGGTAACGGGTATTGTGCAGCAGGTGATGCACGGTGATATATTTGTGAATCTAAGCCGGGCTGAGGCCATTGTTCCCCAGAAGTATCAGATTCGGCGCGAACGGTATCATCAGGGTAACACTATACGCGCCATTATTGCAGATGTGAAGCGTGATGCTAAAGGACCGCAAATTATTCTTTCCCGAACTGATCCAAAATTTCTTGCAAAACTATTTGAAATCGAAGTCCCTGAAATATATGAAGGTGTCGTTGAAATCAAAGGAGTTGCCAGAAAAGCCGGTGAACGCTCAAAGATTGCTGTATACTCCACCGATCCAAGAATCGATCCTGTTGGCGCCTGTGTCGGAATTAAAGGCTCACGAGTCCAGGGAATTGTCAAGGAATTAAGCAATGAACGTATCGATATCATTCAGTTCAGCGATGATATTTCAACCTATTTGGCCCGGGCACTAAGCCCGGCGGTAGTGAAAAGAGTGGATATCGATCGTGTCAATGGCAAACTTATTGCGGTGGTTGATGATGATCAACTTTCGCTTGCCATAGGGAAGAGTGGAATAAATGCTGAATTGGCCAGTCAACTTACCGGCTTGAGTGTCGAAATTATCAGCCAGAGCCAGTTCCTCCAGCGTGAATCGGATAAAACCAAGGAAGCGGGTTTGCTGATCGACCTTGAAGGTCTGGGTGAGAAAACTGTCTATAATCTTAATAATCACGGCATTAATACAATAAAAGATCTTGCCGCCGCTGATGTAGATTTTCTGGTTCAGATACCGGGCATAGGCCCCAAAACTGCCGAGAAATTCATTTCCATGGCAGAGACTTACATGAACGGACGCATCAAACAAACCCCAAAAAACAATACGGTAAAATCAGTCATAGAACAGTCCGAATCAGCGGAAATTATTAATGGAGAACCTGAGAGTACTCAGGAATAATCCATAGACACTGACCATATACGATTAATGATGTAAAAGCATCTGTGTTATTTACATATTTGCATAGGAGGAAAAATATGGAAAAAAAACGAATTTATCAGGTGGCCAAAGATTTTCATATTTCCTCCGAAGCGCTTGTTTCTATGCTTAAAGAGCATGATTTTGATGTTAAAAGTCATATGAGTATTGTCACAGATGAGATGCAGGATAATATAAAAAGTCAGTTTGAAAAACAACATGAAGCCGCAGTAAAAGATATAGAGAAAAAAGCCAAAATAGTTGATGCAATCGAAAAAAAGGCTCCCGATGGAGTTGTTGAACAGCCTTCTTCTTCTAAACGAAGGAAAAAGAGAAGAAGACAGCAGAAACCCGTAACTGAAGAGCATACTGATTCTCCAGTAGCTAAAGAAAAGTCCGCAGGTAAAGAAAAAGCAGGGTTGAAAGAACACACAGTCAAAACGCAAAAAGAATATCTCGAAGAAAGAAAGAGCCGCGCAAAATCCCGTAAACGCAAGAAAAAAGTTGATATGGCAGTTGTTCAGGATACATTTAAGAAGACTCTTGCAAGCATCAGCACTGATACTCATAAACAAAAAAAATCCTATCAAAAACACGTGACAAAAGATGTTGCTGAAGAAGAGAACAATGTTGTAAAAGTAAGTGAATATGTTTCTGTTGCTGAATTAGCTGCACAGATGGGAGTTCCTGCCAACACACTGGTTGCAAAATGCCTTCAGATGGGTCTGCTCGTTTCTATAAATCAACGCATTGAAATGGATACTATTATCCTTTTGGCTGATGAATTCGGATTCACAGTCGAACAGTTGGGAGAATATGCTGAAGATGAGCTGACAAACCGTGATTTGGAAGAAGAGGACGAGGAAAAGAAAATTCCGCGCCCGCCTGTAGTAACGGTGATGGGACATGTCGATCACGGAAAAACTTCTCTCCTTGACAGAATAAGGAATTCCAATATTACTGGCGGTGAATCTGGAGGTATCACACAACATATCGGCGCATATTCCGTTACCTTGTCAAAAGGCCAGAAAATCACCTTCATCGACACACCCGGCCACAAAGCGTTCACTGCAATGCGGGCGCGAGGTGCTCAGGTAACCGATATAGTAATTCTTGTGGTGGCGGCGGACGACAGCGTTATGCCCCAAACAATAGAAGCTATCGACCATGCTAAAGCGGCAGATGTGCCTATCATCATTGCAATTAACAAGATTGACCTCCCCGGCGCCGATCCTGAAAAAATAAAATCCGATCTTTCACGATACAATATTCTTGTCGAAGACTGGGGCGGTACATACCAGTGTCAGGAAATTTCCGCCAAAAAGGGCATTAATATTGATAAACTTCTCGAGAAGGTGATTCTTGAAGCGGAACTTCTGGAATTAAAAGCTGATCCCACAAAAAAAGCCCAGGGCGTTATTATTGATTCAAAGCTCGACCGTGGCAGAGGAGCTCTTGCCACTGTATTGGTACAAAACGGCAGTCTTCATGTTGGTGATTCGTTCATCACAGGAATGATAACCGGCCGTGTACGGGCGATGGTAAACGAGTTTGGGGAAAGGATATCAAGCGCGGGGCCTTCCCAGCCTATTCTTATTTTTGGTATGGATGGTGTGCCGAAAGCTGGTGATACCTTCCATATCGTCGAGAACGAAGTAGAAGCCCGTGTAATTGCGCAGCGCAGACGGATCATGAAACGCGAGCAGGACTTCCGAAGGTTGAAACGAGTGACTCTTTCCGATATTTATGACAGGATCAAAGATGGAGAGATAAAAGACCTTAACCTAATTATCAAAGCTGATGTTGATGGTTCTGTGGAAGCTCTTTCCGATTCTCTATCCCAGATTACCCATAAAGAGGTTCGTGTCAAGATCATTCACCAGGGAGTGGGCGGAATCAACGAAAATGACGTTTTACTTGCTACTGCCTCCGGTGCTATTATAATAGGATTTCATGTTCGTCCTACTCCCGCTGCCAGGGCACTTGCGGAAAATGAGAACGTCGAAATCAAAGTTTACGAGATTATTTACGAAGTTTTGGACGATGTGAAAAATGCTTTAAGCGGACTTCTGGCGCCAAAAATTACGGAAAAGATCATTGGTACGGCAGAGATACGGAATATGTTCCGGGTGCCTAAAATTGGGAACATTGCCGGCTGTTTTGTAACTTCAGGTACAATAAAGCGCAGCAATAAAGTACTGTTGGTTCGGGATAATATTGAAATTTATTCAGGGAAAATAGGATCTCTCAAGCGCTTTAAAGACGATGTTTCAGAGGTGAATCAAGGGTACGAATGCGGAATCAGCATCGATGGATATGATGATTTCAAAGTGGGAGATGTTATTGAAACAATTGAAATGATCGAAGAAGCTCGTACCATATAAGAGGTTGTTGAAAATGATTGTCGGTATATTGAGAATCGAACTTTTTATTCCGGAAAGCGAATCGCTCAAATCAAAAAGGTTTGCGATAAAGAGCATTAAGGACAGGCTGCGGAATCGTTTCAATGTATCGGTCGCTGAAGTTGATAACTGCGATAAATGGCAGCGCGCTTCGCTTGGTGTGGCGGCAGTTTCCAACGAATCGCGTCATATCGAAAGCATCATGGGCAATGTGATGAACCTTGTGCATGGGGACTATCGTGTAGAAGTTCTCGATACTACTTTAAATTATGTATAGGTAATTTCATAATGCATAGATTTAATCGTTCTGACCGTGTATCTAATCTCATTCATAGAGAAATTTCGAATATAATCGAGTATGAGATGAAAGATACTCATATCGGCATGGTAACAGTTACAGGGGTTGAGATGAGCAGGGATTTGAAAAATGCCAAGGTATTTTTTAGTGTCCTTGGCGATCAGTCTGTTGTGGAATCAAATGTGGAAGCCCTGAATAACGCGGTAAATTTTATCCGTTCCCGTCTTCGTGAAAGGGTAATTCTTAAACGGATACCCAATCTTATGTTTGCTTTTGATTCTTCGACTTTACATGGATTATATATCGACAAACTATTTGATGAAATCAACAAACAAAAACCCTGAATATTCCGGTGGAATTCTGATCGTAAACAAACCGTCCGGCTGGACCTCGCACGATGTGGTCAATAAAACGAGGATACAACTCCAGGGAATAAAAGTCGGCCATACCGGCACCCTTGATCCGATGGCAACCGGTGTGATGATTCTTCTTATTGGTAAGACTACCCGTCTTGCATATCGTTTTGAGAACGATACGAAGCGATATCTTGCTGAAATTACATTCGGGAGATCCACCGACACATATGACTGTACAGGAAAAACAATAAAAGAAAGTGATCCATCGACAGTTGATATAGCATTTCTATCGGAATCGATAAATAACCTAAAGGGAGAATCTGAGCAGATACCCCCGATGTACTCCGCGGTAAAAGTAGGAGGAAAAAAACTTTACCAGCTTGCACGATCCGGGAAAACGGTAGAACGAAAACCCCGAAAAATATTTATCAGTTCCATACGTGCGGCTCTTGATTATTATCCAAAAATTATAGTTGATATCGAATGTTCGAAAGGAACATATATCCGATCGATTGCCCACCATCTGGGAGAAATAGTTAATTGTCCTGCGCACCTTTCTAATCTAGTGCGGACAGCATGTGGAAATCATACCATTGATGAAGCAGTCGATTTTCTTTCGCTCATGCAGGCATCTGCTGAAGATATTATGGAGCTGATTAAACCTGTTGAGCTCATAACATCATGAATATATACAGGAATTTTACACCTTCACAACCATTTTGCGGGATACAATCGGCGGTTACACTCGGAACATTTGATGGCGCCCATATCGGACACATGCAAATACTCAATCGGGTAGTAGAACACGCGCGGAAAAATGGTGAACAAGCGGTGGTTGTTACATTCGACACGCATCCTATTTCAGTTTTGAATCCTGAAGTTTCTCCCGGGATGATTACTACGTTAGACGAGAAAATTGAACTTTTCTCTAAAGCGGGCATCGACAGTACTTTCATACTCACATTCACGAAACAGATTGCGAGTATGAGCGCCGAACTATTTATAAAGGAATATTTTATTGATTGTCTGGGAATGACCTGTTTTATTGTCGGTTATGATCATGGATTCGGTAAGGACCGGAAAGCTTCTACAAAAGAACTCCGTGAATATGCTCATCGTTTGAATTTTTGCCTTGAGATTGTGAAACCGGTAATGCGCGGCGGTACAGTAGTAAAAAGTTCCATTATTCGCTCCCAGATATTGGAGGGCAAGGTCGGGACTGCAGCAAAACTTCTCGGCAGAGATTATTCGTTCAAGGGTAAGGTCATTCATGACCGGGGAATTGGAAAAAATATCGGTATTCCGACTGCAAACCTGCTGAAGGAAGACCCGGAAAAAATTCTTCCTCTCTCCGGAGTATATGCCGGATGGGTTGAATTTGAAGGAAAGAAACTTCATGCGGTAATCAGCATCGGACCCCGGCCAACCTTTAATTCTTCTGAAGAAGCGATTGAAGTACATATACCGGGATATAACGGTGATTTATACGGCCAGTACCTCAATGTCGGTTTTTCTGATCGCCTGCGAGAGATACGGAAATTCGATTCAGGGGAATCTTTAGTAGAACAGATAAAAAAAGATATTGAAATTTCAATAAAATCACCCATTAAATAAGCTAATTCAAAGGAGAAAAATCAGCAATGGCTATTACGAAAGAGCTGAAAGCAGAGTACACCGAAAAGTTCGGTAACAATGCCAAAGATACGGGCAACACCAAAGTTCAGGTGGCTATTTTAACGCAAAGGATTCAGGATCTTACCGAGCATCTCAAATTTCACACCAAAGATAATCATACCCGGCTGGGTCTTTTGAAAATGGTTGGAAAAAGACGTAGACTTCTCAGATACCTTGAGAATTCTGATATTGAAATATACCGTACTCTTATCAAAGAACTCGGTATTCGAAAATAATATTCTATTGGAGCAATAAAAACTTTATGGATAAAACACTGAGCAAGCAAATCGGAAATCACCTTCTCACTCTCGAAACCGGAAAACTGGCAAAACAGGCAGATGGAGCTGTAATTGTTAAATACGGTGATTCTACAGTTTTGGCAACAGTTTGTGTAGACAGGAAATCAGATACGAATAAAGATTTTCTGCCTCTTACTGTGGAATATCGCGAGAAATCTTATGCCATCGGAAAGATTCCGGGGAATTTTTTCAGAAGAGAAGGAAGACCAAACACAAAGGAAATTCTTACTTCCCGTCTCATTGATCGTCCTCTCCGGCCTCTTTTTCCAAAGGGATTCACCAATGAGATACAGATAATTGTTACTGTCCTTTCCGCCGACCAGGAAAACGATCAGGATGTGCTGGGGCTTATCGGAAGCTCGGTTGCCTGCGCTATTTCTCCAATACCGTTACAAAAAGTGGTGAGCGGTATTCATGTTGGATTTATCAACGGAGAATATGTTGTTAATCCGACATTTAAAGAGCTTGAGGAAAGTGATATCGACATAGTCGTCGCCGGTTCTGATGATGATATCATGATGGTGGAAGGAAGCGGTCAGGAAGTATCGGAAGATATTATGATCGGCGCTCTGGAGTTTGCAAAAGGCTATATTCACGAAATCTGCGACTTCCAACGGGAATTCTTCGAAGATATCAAAAAACCTCTCATGTCCTATGAGGTTAACCTTCCTACCGAAGAAATGATAGCCGACATCAATGAAGCGTTCTATGGAGATGTAAAGAACGCAATCCGTATAGCGGATAAACCGTCCCGTCATGATGCAATGGCAGCTATTTTCCAGAACATCGTCTCGTCTTTCGGCGAAAAATACCCCGAAAGTGAAATCAAATTACAAATGGCGTTTGCAGAAATTGAAAAAACCGTCATGCGTGATCTGATTCTTAAAGACCATGTTCGAATTGATGGTCGCACTACAAAGGAAATCCGTCCGATCTCCTGTGAAATCGGTCTTCTGCCTCGCACACACGGTTCAGCACTTTTTACCCGTGGTCAGACACAATCGCTGTCTGTAGTTACCCTGGGAACAAAGCTTGATGAAAGGATGATCGAGGACCTTGAAGGCACCAGTTTCAAGAGTTATATGCTCGATTATAACTTCCCGCCTTTCAGTGTCGGGGAGGTTCGCCGGCTGGGAGGAACAAGCCGTCGGGAAACCGGTCACGGCCACCTTGCTGAAACTGCAATCGCGCCCATTATACCCTCGGAAGAGATTTTCCCGTATACGATACGTGTTGTATCCGATATACTCGAATCTAACGGGTCATCATCGATGGCTACCGTGTGCGCCGGTTCAATGTCTCTTATGGATGCCGGAGTACCGGTTAAAACCGGAGTCTCGGGAATTGCCATGGGTCTGATAAAAGAAAACGATGAATATGTCGTTCTTTCTGATATTATTGGTGATGAGGATCATCTCGGCGACATGGATTTCAAAATTGCCGGAACGA